>Ga0184623_10000048_pt1 | contig 43846 bp, 34 predicted proteins | sample PLM1_100_b1_FD_133138 | JGI IMG/M metagenome (GOLD analysis project Ga0184623, IMG submission 133138) | Groundwater sediment microbial communities from an aquifer in East River, Colorado, USA - PLM1_100_b1 | ecosystem: Environmental > Terrestrial > Soil > Riparian zone | place: USA: East River... | reverse complement strand
CTGGCTGGCGGTCCAGATGTATTCGGCGACGCCACGAACCGCTGCGTTCGACCTCGAGTTGCTGCTCCAAGCCGGGCGCGATGTCGCCGCGGGGCGGTCGCCGTACGATCCGGCGATGGTCGCCGGCGGCGTCCCCGGCGCGGCCGATCTCTTCTACTCCTACCCGCCGCCCGTCGCGCAAGCGATGAGCTTGTTCGCAGCGGTGCCGTCGGCCGCGATGTTCGCCACGCTCTGGGGCCTCGCCATCGCCGGCCTTGCAGCCGGGGCTGCGCTCGTGAGCCGCAACCTCGACCCGGGGCGGCCGGTCGCAGCGACGGTCCTTCCGACGCTGGCCGTCGCACCGCTCTTCCTGCCGTTCGGGATCGCCCTGCTCTTCGGCAACCTCGACGCCCTGTTTCCGTTGGTGTACGCGGTCGTGCTGGTGGCGGCGGTGCGGCCGTCGGAGCGGGCGAGCATCGCCGGCGGCGTCGCGCTGGGCCTGGCAACGGTCGCAAAGGTCCATCCGGCCGGTCTCGGGCCATGGTTCGTGGGCCGCCTCGTCCGCGAGCGCCAGTCGGGGCAGCCAGCGGCCTCGTTGGGGTTCATCGTGGCGGCCGTCGCCACGGTTGGTGCGGTCCTCGTCCTCAGCCTGCTAGCCGGCGGGGCGGATCTGTGGCGCGATTACGTGCCGGTCGCGGGTGCGGCCAGCAACGCCCGCCTCCTCGATCCGCGCAACGCGGGGCCTGCGGCGCAGGTCGCCCAGCTCCTGGGCGGCGACGAGGGGCTCGTGCGGACGTTGCACCTGCCGGTCGCCATCGCAGCCGTTGCCGCGTCGCTCTGGGCCGGCTGGGCGGTTCGGGACCGGCTCTCGGGGATCGCCATTGCCGGGATTGCGTCGCTCGTGCTTCTGCCCGTGACCTGGTACCACTACCCGACGGCGCTCATCCCGTTCGCGATCGCCGCGGTCGTCCGGGCGCGCGGGACCGCGGCCGCGCAGCGGACTACGGCGTTGATCGGCGCCGCGGCCCTTGTGGCGACTCTCTCAATTGCCTGGATCCCCGGCTTGTGGCTTGCCATCGGGCTCGGACTGGCGGGTGTGGTCGCGAGCGCCGACACGAGCGAGCAGCCCGTCGAATAGCGGCCGGAATCGAAGAGCACCGGTGGCCGCGATGGCCACCGGCGCTCAGTTCCTGTTCGCGAAGCGTCAGGGTGCGAAGTAGCCGTTGATGTCCAGGATGAGGTGGGTCGTCTTGCCGGACGACGCCTTGTAGACGAGACCGACGGCCCCACCGGCGGTCAACGGGCCGGTGACGCCGTTCGCCCGGACATCCCCGATCGGGAAGTTCAGGGTCGAGGTAGCCGGGGTGTTGTCCAATGCCTTGGTCATCGACACGTAGCCGTCGTCCGTCTGGCCGACCACCGTCAGGTTGCCGGTGATCCCGACGGCGGCCGCCGGCACGCCGACCTTACCCTCGATCTGGAGCGCTCGCGCGATGTCGGTCTTGAACGTGCCGGTCAACCCGGTCCCGAAGCGTGAGTCGAGGACGCGGCCCGGATCGAGCGGGTAGAACTTCGAGCCCGTCAGATTCTGGACGTAGTAGCCCGTCACGTCGAAGAGCAGGTGCGTGGTCTTGCCGGGTGGGGCGATGTAAATCGCATCGAGATGACCCGGCTCGTCGACGGCGTCGAGCCGCACGGTGATCCCGTTCGCCCGGATGTCACCGAGCGGGAAGTTGATCGTCGAGGTCTCGGGGTTGTCGGCGAGGTCCGGCCCGAGGGTGACGTAGCCGGCCGCATTCTGACCGACGACCGTGAGGTTGCCGGTGACCGCCGTGGCATTGGCTGGCACGCCGCCGCGGCCCGCGACGTCGAAGTCGCGCACTACGTGCGAGGTGAACTTGCCGGTCAGCCCGTTGGCGAAGCGGGTGTCGAGGAGGCGCGCGGGCGTGATCGCTTCGAACGTCGCGCCGGTGTTGTTCTCGAGAAAGTAGCCGGTGACGTCGAGGACGACGTGCGTCTTCTTGCCGGCGCCGGCCTTGTAGACGATGCTCAGCTCGCCGTCGGCGGCCAGCGGGCTCGTGATGTTGTTGGCCCGGACGTCCCCCAGCGGGAAGTTGAGGGCCGAGGTGGAAGGGCTGTTGTCGGGATCGGGCGTGACCGACAGGTAGCCCGCTTGCTGCTGGCCGACGACCGTCAGGTTGGCCGTGATCGCCTTCGCATCATTCGGGATGCCGAGCCGCCCCGCGATGTCAACCGAGCGGGCCGTGTTCGCCGTGAACTGGTTGGATAGGCCGACGTCGAACCGCGTGTCCAGGAGCCGGACCGGATCGATCGGGACAAAGGTGGTCGAGGTCGGTGGTGGCGGCGGAGCCGCGCCGATGTTGAAGGTGCGAATGTTGGAGGTATTAAGCAAGTTGCCGGCAGCGTCCAGAGCCTTGACCCGCCAGCAGTAGCTGCCGTCGGCATAGGCCGTGATCGGTGCCCACGACGTCATGACCGTCGTCTGGGTATAGAGGATCGCGGAGAACGCGCAGGTCGCCGCGACCTCGATCCTGTACTGGACCGCGCCTGCGACGCCGCCCCAGGTGAAGAGCAGCGTGTTGGCCGCGACCGTCGCGCCGTTGGCGGGCGCGGTCAGGGTCGGCTTCGCCGATTGGAGGGTGAACGTCCGGCCGGCCGACCACGGACCTGGCCGGTTGTCGGCGTCGTTACGCCGGACGCGCCAGGCGTAGACCCCGGACGCCAGCGAGGTCGTCGGTGCCCACGCGGAGAACTTCGTTGTCGTGCTCAGGACCTTGTTGGCCGGCGAGAAGAGCGTATCGCCGTTCTTGTAGACCTCGATGAGGTACGTCGCCGCGAAGGCCTGCGGATTCCACTGGAAGTACGGCACGCCGGACTGGGTGCTCCCGTTGCCCGGGAACGTCAGCGAGAGCGCCGGCGACGCCTTGTTCACGAGACGGGCGGGGCTCTTCGTCAGCGTGTTGCCGCTGCCATCGATGGCCTGGACCCGCCAGTAGAGCGGGCCTTCCGGATACGTCTTGTTGAAGGGCGTATACGTCGTTTGATCGACGGTGGCTGTGTCGAAGATCGTCGCGAAATCGGCGACGAGGGATACCTCGATCTTGTAGGACCGGGCCTCCTGATCGACGGCCGGATTGAGGGCCTGGTTCGTCGTCAGGTAGGGCTTCCAGGTGAACGTGATCTGGTTGGCGATCGTCTGGCCGGCAGTTGGCGTCAGGATCTCGATGGCCGCGGAATTCTTGCGGAACGCCGAGGCGTTGTCGTTGGCGTTCGTCTGGGCATTCGGGCCGCAGCGCGTCAGCGCGTAGTCCACGCACGGCTTTACGAACCAGTAGATCGCCTGGCCTGCCTGCTGGTCCAGCAAGGACTCGCGCGGCGAGATTGTCGTGAACACGGTCTTGTAGCGCTTGATCTCGTTGGTGAACTCCGCGTCGTTGGCCAGCGTGACCTCGTACGCGCCAGCGCCCGCCACGGGCTCCCACTCGATCGTGGGCGTGTCGGCGAGCGTGGTGCACGTCGCGATGAGCGTGCAGCGCGGTGGTGACGAATAGTCGAGCGATCCGAGAGCGAGAGGAGCTGTGACGGTGAACGTCTGCTCGACGGTCTGATCCAGGAGGAGGTCGGCCGCGTTGTAGGCCTCGATGATGTAGTCGTACGAGCCGGCCGTCACTGGCAGCCCAGCGTACGTGAACCCGGCGTACTTGAGCTTGGTGCTGCCGCTGAGTGGCGTCCCGAAGTAGAAGGGCGACCCGGCGACGCCGTACTGGACGACGTAATAGTCCGCGCCCGTGTACGGATCCCAGGTCATCTTCGGCATGCGGGCGCTCGTGGCACCATCGGCCGGGCTCGTGATGTCGAAGCTCGTGTCGGTCGTGACCGGATCAAGCGAGAACTGGAACCAGCTGCCCGACCCAGGGATGATTCCCGGGTTCCCTACGCCATCGATCGTGGTGACGTACCACGAGAACGGCTCATCGAGCTCGTCGAGGAGGTTCGTGGGCGTGTACGACGTGGCATACGTGACGACGGTATCAACCGTCGCTCCGCCGGAGTCTTTGATCGTGACGCGGTACTTCTCGATGTTGTCGACCGCGCTCCAGGTGAGCGTCGGCGTCTGGACCGTGGCGCCGTCGGCCGGGCTCAGGAGTGTCGGGATGTCGCCGACATAGATGAACCGCCAGGTGTCCGGTGCGTTGTCCTCCGACCAGATTCCGAGGACATCGCCGGTGTCGTCGATTCCTCGGACCTTCCAGTAATAGGTCGTTCCAAGACTCGGTGGCCCCCAGTTGCAGCCGGCCGGTTCGCCGCCGAGACCCTGGGTCCGGGCATACGGCGTCAGCTTGGTGCGGTTCGTGAAGCAGGTGTCATAGGAGCCTTGTGGGAAGTTCTGGTCGGTGCCGATCAGGACCTCGTAGTGCGACGCGAGCGGCACCGGGGTCCATTCGAGCGTCGGGACACCCACGAGCGGCGTGGTCACGCCGTCGTAGAACGGGGCGATCTCGTCTGGATGCTGCGGCCAGTTCCGGGTGAACTGCCACTCCGTCGACCAGCCGCCGTTGTTCGCGGGGCTCTTGGCGTCCTTCGCCCGGACCCGCCAGAAATATGAACCGTTGTCGAGGTTCACGAGTCTGTTGAACTTGGTGCCCTTGACGTCCAGGTTGACGTCGACATTGTTGTCCCAGTCGCCGTTGGGGCTGACCTGGATCTGGTACGTCTTGGCGCCGACTACCGGCGACCAGCTGAACGTGATGTCGCGGATCGGCGTGCCGACATCATCCGGTGGCGTCAGGAGCGTGGGGACGGTCGGCCAGGCGTAGGTGTACTGGCGCGGGATCGTCCACTCGCTTACCACGCCACCCGTGCTCGAGGTCGCCCGGAGTCGCCACCAGAACGACTGGTTGATCGTCGGCGGCTCGGTCAGGGTGAAGTTCGTGTTGTTCGTCGTAAAGGTCGTCGGGAGGATGAACTGGTCGTCATCGTCGATCTCGAGCGTGTAGTTCTTGGCACCGGCGAGCGGCTGCCAGTCGAAGAGGACGGGCTCAGTCGGGAAGTTGAACGTATCGAGGTCGGCCGGCGCATCGATCACCGGGGCGTTGCCCCATTCCTTGGTGAACGTGCCGTCACTGAATGGGCCGATGCCCGAGCTGCCGTCCGTCCCGGCGACGCGCCAGTAGAGAGTGCCCAGCGGCAGATCCGCCGGTGGGGTGGCCTTCCGGTTCACCGTGTCAACGTTGTACACGAGCGGACTGAAGTCGGCTTGCGTTGAAATCTGGACGCGGTATTTGGCGGCGCCCGTGACGGCCGACCAGGAGAAGACGGGGTTCGATGAGACCGTCGCACCCTCAGTCGGGTTGAGAAGCGTCGGCGCTCCGGAGGGCGGGACGGCTCCGACTGCCGCGGGGAAGAGCCCGGCTAGCATCAGGAGCGCTGCCGCCGTAGCCAGGAAGCGGGCGCGAGGCGAGACGGATTGGGCGCTGGACACGATGCGGGTTCCTCCCCATGTGGCGGACCGCGTCGACAACGGCCGCGAAAAAACGGATCAGCCCGCTGACGGAGCGGGCCGCGGCAACTGTAGTCCCCGGCGGCGCAGATGGTAACCCTCGATAGTGACCACCACCAACTTGGTACTTCCGGGCCATTCGGCGAGAGGCAACGTTTCCCTAGGGTTAACGGACGTCTTGCGCATACGCGCGGTCGGCGTCAGGCTACGCTCGCGCCTCGGGTTCCGGAGGGAAGGCCCGGGGTCAAGTCCATCATCTGGGGTACGTGCACTCATGGATCTCCTCGCCTACATCGATCCGGGCTCCGGGAGCCTCATCATCCAGGCGGTCATCGCCAGCGTCGTCGCGATCCCGTTCTTCTTCCGCCAGCAGATCGGGCGACTGCTTCGCACGGTCCGCCGCGGCGAGAGCGACTCGACCTCGGCTACACCGCCGCCCGACCGGCCTTCCTGAGTCTCGTTCCACCCGCGTTGCCTGTGCCGGCAACGGCCGAGATCGACCGCGCCCGACGGGATCCGGGCTCATTCCGCGACCCGTCCGGGTTCGTGTACGCCCGTGATGGTGTCCTCCTCCGACAGATCAACGCCTCCTTTGCCGCCGACTGGGACGACCTGGTCGCGAGCGGCCTGCTGACGACCCTCCAGGAGCGCGGTCTCCTCGTCGCTCATGAGACGGCGCCGATCGATGCTGCAGCCGCACCGGAGACGGCCCATGCGGTCATCCGGCCGGAGCGGATCGACTTCATCTCGTATCCCTATGAGTGGTCGTTCGGCATGCTCCGGGATGCGGCCCTCCTGACCCTCGACGCGCAGGCGCTCGCGTTCGAGCAGGGCTTCACGCTCCGCGACGCGACCGCCTACAACGTCCAGTTCCGGCGCGGCCGGCCGGTCCTCATCGACACCCTCTCGTTCGAGCGCGCCGAGGAGGGGGCGCCGTGGATCGCCTATCGCCAGTTCTGCGAGCACTTCCTAGCCCCCCTCGCGCTGATGGCGAACCGCGATGTCCGGCTGGGCCTGATGCTCCGCGACTTCATCGACGGGATTCCGCTCGACCTCGCCGCGCGGCTGCTCCCGGGCCGGACACGCTGGAACCTCGGCCTCGGGCCGCATATCCACGCGCACGCCCGGGCGCAGGCCCGTTTCGCCGACCGGGGTGTCGAGGCGGCCGCCGCGACCAGGCGAACGTCCGTCAGCCCCCTGAAGCAGCGCGCGCTCATCGACAGCCTCCAGCGGACGATCCGCAAGCTCGACTGGACGCCCGAAGGAACGGAGTGGGCCGAGTACGCGGAGAACACCTCGTACGGTGACGACGCGACGGTCGTCAAGGACGATCTCGTCCGGCGGTTCCTCGACGCGGCCGGCGGTGACGTCGTGTGGGATATTGGGGCTAACACGGGGCGCTTCAGTCGCATCGCCGCCGACCTCGGTCGCCGCGTCGTCGCCTGGGACGTGGACCCCGCGGCCACGGAGCGCCACTACCGGCTCATCCGGCGCGACGGCACGGAGTCGATCGTGCCGCTCGTGCTGGATCTCGCCAATCCGAGCCCCGGCCTGGGCTGGGGCGGTGAGGAGCGGCGGACCCTCGAGCAGCGCTCGAACGCCGACGTCGTTCTCGCCCTCGCCCTCGTCCACCACCTTGCCATCGGCAGGAATGTCCCGCTCGAGCGGATCGCGGGCTACTTCGCGAGGCTCGCTCCGGGGCTCGTGATCGAGTTCGTTCCCAAGGAAGACCCGATGGTCCGCAAGCTGCTCGCGACGCGCGAGGACGTGTTCGCGGACTACACGCTAGACGGCTTTCGCAGTGCGTTCGGGACGCTCTTCGACATCGCGGAGGAAGCGCCCGTCACCGGAACGGCACGCGTGCTCCTCCGGATGTCTCGGCGCGGCTGAACCCGGGCGATGACCGACGGGGGCGTTCGCGCAGCCCGACGACGGTTGCCGATCGCCGGCTACGCCCTGGTCTTCCCCGCGGCGATCGTCGTCCACATCTGGGTCGGAACCGGGGTCCATCCGGCATCGATCCTGCGACCGCTCCTCGTGGCACTCCTCGTCACGATCGCCCTCGCGGCCACGTTGACCGCGCTCTCGCGGAGCCGGGATCTCGGGGCACTCGCGACGACCGCGGTGGCGCTCTGGCTCATCGCCGCAGTCTCATATCCGTCGATCGGATTCGTCCTGGCCCCCGCGATCGTCGTGCTCGTCGCGATCGGGCTGGCGCGGCGGGGTGCGCCGTGGCCGATCGGTGAGCGGATCACCCGCGGGATGACGGTCGTCGCCGCGATCGCCGCCATCGCCGTCGGTCTGCAGGCCGTCCAGGCGGGCTCGCTCGGCCAGGCCGTCTCCGACGTCCAGTTTGACCTGGCTGGTCTCGGGTCATCGTCGGCGCCGCGCCCCGAGGACCCGGACATCTACCTCGTCCTGCTCGACGGCTACCCGGGGACCGATGCTGCCGCCCTCGACCCGACGTGGGATTCCGCCGCATTCGGCGCCGCGCTCCGCTCACGCGGCTTCGCCATGGAAGACGGGACCCGCTCGAACTACCTCCAGACCCCGCAGACGATCGCGTCGGTCCTCGACATGCGCCATCTCGCGGATATCCCGGCCCTGGATCCACCGTGGGGTCCCGCATCGCTCGACGGCTATCGCCTGCGGCGGGCGCTCAACGAGGCAACCGCCGTGTCGACGCTTCACCAGCGCGGTTACGAGCTGACCGCGATCGCCTCCGGCTGGGCCGAGGCGGAGCTCCGCCGGGTGGATCGGTACGTCGAACCGATCGGGCTGAACGAGTTCGAAGTCGGGCTGCTGCGCGGAACCGGCGCGGCCGACGTGCTCACGTTCCTGGCGCCGGACCTGGCCGCGGCGCTCCAGCGAGGCCGAATCCGTTCCAGCTTCGAGTCGCTCGCCGCCGAGGCCGCGCGTGCTTCAGAGCGTCCGAAATTCGTGTTCGCTCACATCGCGGCCCCGCATCCGCCGTGGGTCTTCGACGCGGCCGGCAACGACCGCCGCGACGGTTTGCGGACCTACTACCAGGACGGGGCGCGCGACCGCGGGATCGACCGGGCGGATGCAATCCGCCTTCATCTCGACCAGTCGACGTACACCGCAAGCCTGACCGTCTCGGCCGTCGATGGGATCCTCGCCGCCGCCGATTCGCCGCCCGTCATCATCATCTTCAGCGACCACGGTCCGGGCACCGGATTCGACCCGAGCAAGCCGCTCGAATCGGACCTCGTCGAGCGATCGAGCAACATCCTCGCCGTCTACAGTCCCGGCAATCCCAGCCTCTTCGCGTCACCCACCACGCCCGTGAACATCCTTCCGCGAGTCTTCAACGCTTACTTCGGGATGACGATCCCCGAGCAACCCGACACGACATTCGCCTGGCGCGATTCGCGGCTGGACACGGTCGCGGTTGATCCGATGAACCCGGGACGCGCGCGGTGAGCCACGACACAAGCGCAACATTGGCAGACGGACAGACAGTGCCGGACGCAGCAAAGGCCACATTCCGCGCCCCTAGGTGGTGGCGGATCGCTTGGTATCCGTTAGCTGTGCCCCTCTCCTTCATCGTGCTGGTCTGGTCGGCCACTGAGGTTCACCCCGTTTGGTTGGTGCGTCCGGTGATCGTCACGATCGTTTTGGCTCTACTACTTACGGTCGCGCTCTCAGCGCTCCTCCGGGACCGTGATCGAGGGGCTCTCGCAGCGTTAGCCGTCGTGGTGGGTCTGGTGGCAAACGACCTTCGCATGACTGCCGTCCTCCTCTTGATCGCATGGCTGGTCGTGGCAGAGGGGATCATGATTTTCAAATCGCCGTGGCGGCGGGGATCGCTCGTGACCCGCTTGCTGAGCATCACTGGTGTATTCCTCATCGTCGTGACCGTCCTGATCACGGTCCAGATGGGGAGCTTCCAGGCGGCCATGGAGGACGTCTGGGATGAGGTCTCCCGGCCAAGCGCGACGACAGAGTTTGATCCCATCGCGCCGGATATCTATGTCGTTCTCCTTGATGGTTATCCCGGAGACGATGCCGCTGCTCTCGACCCAGGGTTCGATGCGGAGGTGTTTCCGGGGGCCCTCGAGGCGCGAGGATTTGACGTCCCGCGTCATTCGCGCTCCAACTACCTCCTAACGCGCCTCACGCTCGCGTCGATGTTTGGGGCGGAGCACATTAGGGACGCGCAGGCCCTTGGGCCTCCTCATCTGAGCCTCGCCGATGACAGCCGGAGGCTTCGCCGCTTCGGGGATGGTGGTCCAATTCTTCGAGCGTTTGCGGATGCCGGGTACGAGACCCGTACCATCGCCTCCGACGTCAGCCACCTGGGTCTTCGTGGCGTTGATCGTGTGATCGACGCGCCGGGTGTGAACGAACTGGAGGGCGTTCTGTTGCGCTCATCGAGCGTCGGAGCCCTTCTCGAGCGGTTCTTCAATCGGCAGCTTCTCGACATGCGTCGAGCGAATGTCCTCGCCGCCTTCGATGCGGCGGCCGCCACCGGGCCGTCGGGCGGGAGGCCGTTGTTCGAGTGGATACACGTGATGGCGCCGCACTCTCCCTGGGTTTTCGATCGCAACGGCAATCCTGTGAATGACATGCCGGGCCTGACGTGGCAGGAACCCGCGTCGGGTGCGGCAGGCCGGGCCGACAGAATTCGACGAACCTTCGACTATGTGGAGTTTGTCAATGAGCGGACGCTCTCCTTGGTGGACCACCTGGTCGAGCGCGACCCTGAGAGCGTCATCATCATCATGTCCGACCACGGCAGCGACACTGCGTTCGATGCACGCGACCCGCTCGGGTCTGACCTCTACGAACGCTCCAGCATCGTGCTCGCCGTTCGCACACCCGGGCGATCGATGCTCCTACCTTCGGGCACAACGCCGATCAACGTGCTCCCGCACGTCTTGAACGCGTATCTCGGCACGACCCTCCCGATCCAGCAGGACACGACGTGGGCGTGGCATGCGGGAGGCTCCATCCTCGACACGGTGCCCCTCGACATCGATGCAATGCAGCCGTGAGGTCAGCGCGTGCCTAGAGTGGCCCGCCGCCTGCTGGCGATCGTTCCCGATTGGTATCCGGTCCCCTTCGGCGTGGCGGTCGTTCTCAACCAGCTCGCGGACGACGGGATCGCCCTTCCGGCTGGGTTCCGCGCCCTGATCGTCGCGGTCTTCTTGACTGCTGCATTCACCGTCGCCGGGCGACGGCTGACGAGGCACCGTGGTCGAGGCACCCTGCTCGGCTTGGCCGCGCTCTTCGTGCTCCTCGCCGGCGACGAGCCGGTGTGGCTGCTCATAGCTGGAGCGATCGCATTCGTACTCCTGATCGATCTTCGCGCGGCGAGGACCGGTGGCCGGGCGGTTCCGTGGGCGCGGGTCCGGAGCGGGATGAGTGCCCTGGGCGTCATCCTGGTCGTCCTGGTGACGCTACCGCTCATCGGCAGTCCCACGGTCTGGCCATCCGCACCGCAACCACCCGCCGTAGCCGGCGGAACCGCGGCCAGGCCCGACATGTTCGTGCTCCTGCTCGATGGCTTCGGCCGCGCGGATGTCCTGGCGTCATACGGCTACGACGCCGGCCCCTTCGTCGCCGATCTCGAGGCGCGGGGTTTCACCGTCGCGGCGCACAGTCGCTCGAACTACCCGACAACCGGCCTTGCGCTGACCAGCATGCTCAATGCCGCGCCGATTGCGGCCCTCGGCTTCACCGATAGCACGCGGCTCGAGCCACGACACATTCACCCCGCACTCGAGGCGAATCGCGCATTCGAGATTCTGGGCGACGCCGGCTACGAGACGATCGCCTTCTCGTCCGGCTACGAGCTCGTGGCGCTGCGATCCGCGAACCGGTTCGTCGATACCGGCCAGCTCAACGAGCTGGAAATCGGGCTCGCCGAATCGACGATCCTCGAACCGTTGATGGACGCCCTGACCGGCGATCTCAAGAGCAACCAGATCCGGGCCCGCGCGATGGCGATGGTTCCCGCGGTCCGAAGCCTTGCCGCCGAAGTGTCCGAGCGCCCGCGCTTCGTCTTTGTCCACTCGCCGCTGCCGCATCCACCCTTCGTGGTCGACTCGGACTGCCAGCCCGTTCGCGGCGGTGAATCCCTCTTCGTCCTGGGCGCGGATGGCATTGCGCGCAAAACGGCGAGCCGCAGGGCGGAGGAGATCCGTCTCACCGTCGGTCAGGTGGGCTGCTCGCAGCGGCTCGCGATTGAAATGGTCGACGGGATTCTTGCGGGAGCGGGGCCGGACACGGTGGTGCTCGTGTTGTCCGACCATGGTCCGGAGACGCGCCTGGAGAGGTCCGATCCCCAGCCCGACGCAATCCACGAGCGGCTTGCGAACCTGTTCGCGGCGCGGACTCCTGCTCGTCCAGACCTGTTCCCGGACGACATCACGCTCGTGAACGTGCTGCCGCACCTGTTTGGCGCCTACCTGGACGTGGACCTTCCGGAACAGCCGGACACTGTCTACTTCGGGATGCCGGGGGTTGGTCTCGTGGCCGTGGACTCCGCCCCGTGACGAGCGACAGCGCGATGAGCGACAGAACGGTGTCCTCGGCGCCGGTCGCGACAACCCGACCCGCAGCTCCCGGAGGGGTGCCGATCTACCCCGTGCTTCTCGCGGTCGCGTTCGTCCTGTCGATCGTCTTGCCGACTGGCGGGAGCCCGCACGCGGGAATTCGCCTGCTCATCGGATTTGCCATCGGCGCGGTGCTCGTGTCGACGGCCGCGAGGGCGCTGCTCGGCGACCGGAATCGGGCGGGCATCGTGGCGGCCTTGGTCGTCGTCTTCGTGTTCAAGGGCTTGGACTGGCGTATCGCGATGCTGCTCCTCATCGGCATCGGCGTGATCGTCGGGGAACGGCTGGCGGCCACGCGCCGGCCGTTGCGGGTCCCATGGGCGCTCGTGGGCCGGGTCATGCACGCCGCGTCAGTGGTGCTGCTCGTCGCCGTGGTCCTCCGATCGGTCGGCGACGGCTCGCTCGGCCCGTACCTCGGCGCGATCCGGAGCGAGGGTCCCACCGTTCTTCGCGATAGGATGCCGGTCGACACCGCGCCCGTCGGTGCCCCGGACGTCTTCCTCATCATCCTCGATGGGCACGCCCGGGCCGACAAGCTCGACAAGATCTTCGGCTACGACAACGCGGCGTTCCTCGAGGAACTCGCGGTCCGCGGCTTCGAAGTCGCGCCGGCGAGTAGGTCGAACTACCTGCTCACTGCGCAGAGTCTGCCCTCGCTCCTGAACATGGCCCCCATGGCCGACCTGGTCGATCCGCAGACGGCTTCCGCCTCTGCAACCGCCTACACGCTGCAGATCCGCCCGTTCGCCAGCGATTCTCGTGTCTTTCGCTTGTACCGCTCGCTCGGTTACGAAGTGATCGCGATCGCGTCGGGGTTCGAGGAGGTCGCACTGCGCGGGGCAGATTGCTTCATCGACACGGGTCAGGTCAATGAGCTGGAGACACGAGTGCTCGGGAACACGGTGGTCGCGCCGACCATCCAGCTGCTCGACTCCGACTGGTTCGCGGCACAACAGCGGGCCCGCGTCGTCGCCGTGTTTGATGCCGCGGCCGAGGTGTCGCGAGAGCCGCACGCTCGACCGCGGCTTGTGATTGCCCACGTCCCGAGCCCTCACGCGCCGATCGTCTTTGCAGCCGACGGTTCGGCCGTCCCGATGCCCGACCTTCCCAACTTCTTCGACGACATGTTCGTCCATCGCACGGGACCGCGGGAGCGTGCGTTGGCGGAATACGCGGGCCAGCTAGCTCACGTTGACCGGCTTGCCCTTGCCGCGATCGATCGGGTGCTCGCGGCGGAGTCAACACCTCCGATCGTCCTCGTTCTCTCCGACCACGGGTCGGCCGCCGGCCTCGACTGGGGCGACCTGGACGCATCCGACCTCGACGAGCGCACGGCCAACCTATTCGCCGCTCTTACTCCGGGCCGCACCGGCGTCTTTCCGACCGACGTGACCCTGGTGAACGTCTTCGGTCTTCTGACCGAGTCCTACTTTGCACGTGAGTACGACCCGCTGCCGAATACAGCCTATCGCTGGTATACCTCGCTGGCGGAGGAGGTCCCGATCGCCTTGCCGGACGCGTCGATCCGATGACCCAATCCCGCGTGAGCTCAGGTGCCGTTCGATCGGCACTGAAGTGCCTCCACCCAGGCTTGTTCGCCATCGCGTTCGTCCTCAACGAGACGGTCACCAACGGCGTCGCGCTGAGCGCCATGATGCTTGGCGTCGGTCTCGTCAAAGTTGAGGCGAGGGGCCGATGAGCCTCAGCGGGCACTCCTTCGCCCTGCCCCTCTATCCGGTCGCGCTGGCCGCCGCATTCGTCCTCGGTGTCTGGTTCCAGTCCAGCCTGGACATCGTCCCGCTCCTTCGGCCGCTCGCGATCGCCATCGCGGCTGCAGCGGCAATCACTGCCATTCCGGTCATGGTGATGCGGGACTCGCACCGCGGCGGGGCCGTCGCCGGAATCGCGCTGCTGGGGATCCTCGGCGGGGACGATGCGCGCCTTCTCCTGCTGAGCGCTGTGGGCGTGGCCGGCGTCCTGCTGCTGATGTCCCGCGAGCGGCTCTTCGATCGCGGGCTTCCCTGGTCCGGCCTCACGCGGCTTCTGAACCTCGTCACGATCTTGTTGGTCGCCATCCTTGCGGTTCGGGCCGCCGGGTCCATCCTGGGCCTGCCGACTCAGGACACTTCAGCGGAGAGCCGTCCCTCGACACCGGCCGCCCCGCTCCCGGACGTCGTCGTCCTCCTCCTCGACGCCCACGGCCGCGAGGACATCCTGGCCGACCAGTACGACGAGGACGTCTCAGGATTCCTTGGCGCCCTTCGCAACCGTGACTTTCATGTCAGTTCGCGCAGCAGATCGAATTACATGAACACGCAGCTCACGCTGGCATCAATGTTCAACATGACCCACGTCTCTGATCTCAACCTGCCGCCGCAGACGGACGTCTCGTACAACGTCGCGCTGCGCGCGAGCTTGGACCGCAACCGAGCGTTCGCGGCCCTGCATGCGGCTGGCTACGAAGTCGGAGCGGTCTCACCCGGCTACGAGGGTGTCGCCCTCCGGTCTGCCGACGTGTTCCTGGAGGGAGGTCAGGCGAGCGAGCTGGAATCCGTGCTCATCGCCAATAGCGGGCTTCGTCATGCGGTCACGGCCCTCGCCCCCGATGCCCTCGCCGACCAGGCCAGGGAGCGAGTCCTCTGGAACCTGGAGCCAGACCACTGGCTGCCTGGGGTCGCGCCCGCCGCGACGCTGTCCCAGCCGTACTTCCTGTTCGTCCACATCCCCAGTCCGCACTTTCCATATCTGTTCGACCGGGCAGGTGGCCCGGTCAACGATCGGCCGATCGTGGTTACCGGTCGCGGGACACCTGCAGAACGTAGCCCGGCCGAGCTGGATGCCACCGCGCACCGATATGCCGCACAACTGGCCTACGTGGATGGGCTGGCGATCGAGGCCCTCGACGAGGTGATTGCCCGCGTGCCGCCTGATGCCGTGATCGTCGTAATGGCCGACCACGGTCCGGACGCCTACATCGACTGGGACCACCTCGACACGACGCCCACGCTGGAGCGCTTCGCGACGCTGTTCGCGGCTCGGACGCCGGGCTTCGACCGCCTGTTCGGAGACGAACCGACGCCGGTCAACCTCATCCCGACGCTCCTCAACACCTACGCCGGCATGGACCTGTCGATCCATTCCGACGACTCGTTCCGCGGCTACCCGCCCCGCCAGGCACTGGTGGACATCGGGAACCCCGATGAGGTGGGCCCGTGACCGCCCGGCTGCCGTTTGCCATCTACCCGGTCGCCGTCGTGCTCCTCGTCGGGCTCCACCTGTGGGTCGCCTCGGGCGTCAGTCCGTATGCCGCGGTCCGCGGCCTGATCGTCGCAACAGCGATCGGTGTCGCGGCATCGGCCGGCGCGACGGCGCTCCTGCGCGACCGACACCGCGGCGGTCTGCTCGGGTTGTTGATCGTCCTGGCGATCGTGGCCGGCGGCCGGCCCGGCGTTGCCCTCGTGCTGCTCTTGCCGGCGGTGCTTCTCGTCGTTGAGCGATACGGCCCATGGCACGTCGCTCTCAACTGGGCATGGATCGGCCGGCTGATCGCGCGCGGGACTGCGATCTTCGCCCTGGCAGTCTTGCTGGAGGCGATCCAGCTGGGTCGGTTCGGCGACATGCTGACCGCGTTCCAGCGAGAGGGGCCGTTCCGGTCGCCGTCATCGGCCGAGGCGCCGCCGGACGCGCCGGACATCTACGTCCTGCTGCTCGACGGTTACGTGCGCGGCGACATCTTGAGCGCCCGGTATGGCCTCGATGATTCGCCGTTCCTCGATGGCCTCGCGGAGCGCGGCTTCAGCGTCGCGACCGAGAGCCACTCCAACTACCTGATCACGAACCTCAGCCTCAGCTCGTTCCTCAACTACCGCCAGCTTCAGGACGTGCCGGCCATCAAGCCGTTGATCCAGAACCCGACGGCCGCTGATGGACCGGCGGTCTACCGGGCGATCTCGACCCCGGCGATCCTCGACGACTTCCGGTCGATCGGCTACGAGACGATCACGGTCTCGAGTGGCTTCGAGCAGGTGGCAGTCCGCGGGGCAGATCGGTTCCTGGACCCGGGCCAGATCAACGAGTTCGAGATCCAGCTCCTCCGCCCGAGCCTGATCGCGCCCGTGGCCACGCTGATCGCGCCGGATGTTTTCTCGGGCCAGCAGCGCGATCGGATCGAGTCGATCTTCACGTCGGTCGAGGGCCTGGCAGCGGCTCCGACCGCCCGGCCGCGCTTCGTGTTCGCCCACGTCCCGAGCCCGCATGCCCCGTGGGTCGACCGGGCCGACGGATCGCCTCGGATCGCCACCAACCTCGAGGCCTACTACTGGGACACGCCGGAGACGACGGGCCTGACGCGCGCCGAGATCGTCGACGCCTTTACGGGTCAGTCTGTCTACATCGGCCGGCGAACACTGGCCGCGATCGATGCGGTCCTCGCGGCGTCAGCGCGGCCGCCGATCATCCTCGTCCTGTCCGACCACGGCTCGTCGCTCGACGTCACGGTCGAGAATGCCGAAACGCGGCTGCGAAACCTGTTCGCCGCGTACACGCCCGGCCGCGACGCGCTCTTCCCGGACGACGTCACGCTCGTGAACGTCTTCCCGACGCTGCTCAGTTCGTACTTCCGGGTCGACCTCCCACGCGCGCCTGAGACCCTCTACACGCAGGGCCCACGCGGGCTCTTCGACCCGGTGGCGATCAGCCCGTGACCGCTCGATTCGCGTCGTGACAGCTCGATTCGGCGGGCGGTCCCTTCCCGTTGTCATTTATCCGCTCGCCGTTCCAGTGGCGGCCATCATCCACTGGTGGTCGTCGACGGCCCTCCCATCTGGCCTGCTTCTCCGTCCTCTCGTGATCGTGGTCCTCGTCGGGCTTGTGACGACCGCCGTCGCGACGCTGATCGTGCGCGATCGCGACGTGGCCGGCATTGCGGCCTGGTCCGTCTTGACGGCAGTGACCGTCGACGACCATCGGGCCTTCGTCCTGCTCCTGGTGGTGGCAGCGATCGTCATGGCGGTCGGGATTTCACGGCGGCGTGTCGCATGGCCACGCGGTCCGGCGATCACGCGATTCCTGTCGACCTTCGCGGCGATCCTTGTCCTCATGAGCCTCATCGACAGCATCCAGACGGGCGCCATCGGGTACGCCTTCGAAGACATTCGCCGTGACGTGGCCGCTGAGGGGCCCGCGGAGCGTTTCACGGCCGGCGCTCCCGATGTCTATGTGTTCCTCCTCGATGGCTATCCGGGTCGGACGGCAGCAATGACCGAGCCGGACTTCGATTCGGTCGCGATTACGGCCGCGCTCCGAACGCGAGGATTCGATGTGGCCCTGGACTCCCGTTCCAATTACGTCAGCACGCGAGTGACCTTGCCGTCGGTCTTCGCGTCGGCCCATTTACCCGACATCCCGAGCCTCCGTCAGCCCGGCACCCGTCAGCGGGATGCCCACGTCCTCCGCGAAGCGACTGAGTCGGGCGTCGCTCTCAGCGCCCTGGGCGCGGCCGGCTACGAGCGCATTGCGGTGGCGTCAGGCTACGGCGAGATCGGACCGCTTCGGGTGGACCGCCTGATCGTTCCGCCCCAGGTCGGTGAGTTCGAGGCGTCGCTCCTCCGGACGACGATGATCGGCAGGATCGTGGATTTCCTCGCGCCGGATGCCGCAGCTTCCCAGAAGCGTGAACGCGTCGAGGCGACGTTCGCGGAGGCCGTCCTGCTGGCCCAGGAGTCTCACGACCGCCCACGATTCGTGTTCGTCCATGTGCCCGCCCCCCATGGACCCTGGGTCGTGGATTCGGCCGGGATCGCATTTCCTGGAACGACATCGCTGTTCGCGAGCTCCGCCGATCCCGTCAAGGATCCGAACCTCCGGCGTCACCGCTTCTTCGAATTCTCCACGTACGTCGCCAACCGAACCGTCGCCACGGTTGACACGATCCTCGCCGCATCCCCGAGGCCGCCGGTCATCGTCCTCTTTTCCGATCACGGCCCGGACATATCGTTCGACAGCAACGACCCACTCGGTTCTGACCTGGACCACCGAACCAGCAACTTGATCGCCGTTCTCGCGCCGGGCCACCCTGATCTTCTGCCCGACGACGCAACCACCGTGAACATTTTCCCGATCGTCCTCAACGCCTACCTCGGAACAGACCTAGCCATCCAGCCCAACACGTTTTGGGCTTGGCGAACCGGCTCGTCGATTCTCGACTTCGTCGAGCTCGATCCTCGGACGTGGAAGGCCAAGTAGCGCGATGAGCGGTCCGGCGGGCGCCGACGAGCAACTAGACTTCGGGCCATGCCGCCCAAGTCGCTGACGCTCGTCCTCCCCGCTTATGACGAGGCGGAGCGGATCGGGTCCGCCCTCGACGAGCTGTTCGGCTATCTCCGGCGCCGCGGCGAGACCGCCCGGGACGGCGCACCGGGCGCAGCTTCCCTTCCGGAGCGAATCGAAGTCCTCGTCGTCGACGATGGCAGCACCGACGGTACAGCTGAGCTCGTCCGCGCTCGCCCCGAGGCGACAGGATCGGGCGGACTGGAGCCCGACGTCCGTGTGCTGTCGGTGGCACACGGCGGCAAGGGCGCCGCCGTTCGCGCCGGGATGCTCGCGGCCACGACCGACCTCATCATCTTCACGGACGCCGACATGGCGACACCGCCCGACATGATTCCGCTTCTGGTCGATGCGCTCGACACCTACGACGTGGCGCTGGGCAGCCGGATCCAGCCCGACGGCTCGGATATGCGCAAGAGCCAGCCCTGGTATCGGCGGATGCTGGGCAAGGCATTCCACCTGCTCGCCTCGATCTGGGTCGTCGGCCCCGTCAAGGACACCCAGTGCGGGTTCAAGGGCTTCAACCGGGCGGCCGCCCAGGATCTCTTCGCTCGTCAGCGGATCAGCAGCATCGTCTTCGACGTTGAGCTGATCTTCCTCGCGCGCAAGCGTGGGTACAGTCTCGGCGTCGTGCCAATCCGCTGGGCGGACCGGCGGGGCTCGCGGATGCGGGCCAGCCCCGGCCTTGCTCTTCGCGTCGGCTGGGATCTCTTTCGAATCCCGCTGATCCATCGCGGGATCGCACGGGCTGTCGCGCCGTCGGGCAGGACGGTCCACGGCGAGGATCCGGCCGACGGCTAGCCAGCCGGAATCGCGAGTCCCGGCGGCAGCGGCGCGCCTGGCCCGAGGGGCCCTGCCGATCGCTGCGCTCCTCGTCCTCGGGGTCGTTGTCGGGGGCTCGCTGTGGGCCGCCTCGGGCGCGGGCACGCTCGGCTTCGACTTCCTCGCCTATCACCAGGCGGCGAACCGGGTCCTGGCCGGCGAGCGGCTGTACGATCCGGCGGTCCAGCAGACCGGCGGCTTCGGCCTGTTCTACTACCCGCCGCCCTTCGTTCTTGCGATCCTGCCGCTCGCCCCGCTCGACCCGACGATCGCCACGTGGACGTGGGTCGGCCTCTCGCTGGCGGCGTTCCTAGTGGGCGTGGCGATCATGCCCGTGGCGCCGACGGTGCGCTGGCTGACCGTCCTGCTCGCGGGGTCGTCGTGGCCGTTCGCCTACGCCTTCAAGCTGGGACAGGTCGGGCCGCTGCTCTTCCTGCTGTTTGCCATTGGCTGGCGATGGCTCGACCGGCCGCCGGCTCTCGGCGGGTCGGCGGCGGCCGGGGCGATCGTCAAGATCCAGCCGGGACTCGTCCTGGTCTGGGCGCTGCTGACTCGCCGTTGGCAGGCCGTGGTTATCGGCGCGGTCGTGCTGCTCGTCGCGGCGGTCGTCGCGACGCTTATCACAGGCGGCTTGTCGGTCTGGACCGACTACCTGGCCGTCCTGCGGAACGTCAGCGACCCAATCTCCACGCCTCACAACTTCACGCCGGGCGCGGTCGCCTATCAGCTCGGACTGCCGAGCGGCCTCGCGACGACCATCCAGCTGGTCAGCTCGATCGCGGCCGTCGGGCTCCTCGTCCTTGCAGCCATGCGAGGGTCGAGCGCGGCGTCGTATCTCGTCGCCGTGACGGCCAGCCAGCTGCTATCGCCGGTGCTCTGGGACCATTACGCGATGCTCCTTTTGCTCCCCGTCGCCTACCTGCTGGAGCGACGCCAGTGGTGGGCGGCCCTCGTGCCGCTCGCGACCGCGGTCTTCCTCATCGGTGTCACGCCCGCGCCCGCGTACCCGATCGCCTTCTGGGTGACGCTCGTCGCGCTCGTCGTGGTCGGGCTGCGCGAGGGTCCGGCTGGACGGCTGTCAGACCCAACCGTTGACGGGGTCACGCCGGCGTGACCGTCCGACTCGATCGCGCGACGGTCGTCGGTCTCGTTGTCGCCGCCGTCGCGATGGCGATCTACTGGCTGTCGAATCGCTTCTTCGACGCCCAGCACGGCGACTTCTTCTACCTCGCCGACGCGTTCCTCCACGGTCGGACGTGGTACGACCCAGCCAGCCTGCCCGTCGGTGCAATCGGCCCGAACGACGTGATCCCGATCGACGGCCGCTGGTACGTGCCGTTCGCTCCCTTCCCGGCGATCTTCTTCATCCCGCTCGTGGCGATCGTCGGGCCCGTGACCGCCGATCAGTGGGAGACGGGAATCAACGCGGCGCTCGCGGCGATCGACGTCGGACTCGGCTGGTGGCTGCTCGCGCGAGTCGGCGTCAGGTCGCTCGTCGACCAGCTCTGGCTGGTTGCGCTACTCGGCTTCTCGGCGCAGATCTGGTGGGTGACGACGCGCGGCGGCGTGTGGCATACCGGGCATCTCATTGCGATGATGCTGACGCTCGCCTGCCTCATCGAGCTGTGGGGCAGTAGGCGGGCGTGGCTCATCGGCCTGATGGCGGGCGCCGCATTCCTGAGCCGGGCACCGATCGCGTTCGCGGTCCCGTTCTACGCCCTGCTGCTCGCCGGCGACTCGGTCTGGGAGCCGCGGCGCTGGCCATGGCGGGCGTGGGTCGCGGTGGCGGCCGGCGTCCTTCCGTCGATCGCCTTTTTCTTCTGGTACAACGACGCGCGGTTCGGATCACCGTTCGAGTCGGGCTACGCCCTTGCGACGCTGCCGCCGTGGCTCGAGGAGCAGCGCCAGAAGGGCCTGTTCTCGATCGTCCACATCCCGATGAACCTCGACTACCTCTTGTTCCGCCCGCCGACGCCGATCCCTGAGTTTCCGTGGCTCAAGCCCGATGGTCTGGGAATGTCGATCCTCATCACGAGCCCGGGTCTCCTTTACGCGGTCCGCGCGCCGTGGCGCGAGAGCCGCGCCTGGTGGCTTGCCGGCGCGGCGGTCGCGGTCCTCGTTCCGACGCTCCTCTATTACGGTGGCGGCTGGCTCCAGTACGGCTACCGCTACGCCCTCGACTCGATCCCATTCGTCTTCGCTCTGTGCGGTCTCGCGGCCGCCGGCGACGAGCGGCTGCGTGAGGCGGTGGGACTCGGCGGGCCGGGGATCGGGCTGGGCTGGCGACTGCTGATCGTCGTGGGGCTGATCGTCGGGCTCGGTGGGGTCTACTGGGCCTACCACCTCTAGCGACAACCGGCTTCGGCGCGGCATGCGAAACTCCCGCGATGCGACATCCCAAGCTCGTCCTCGCGATCTTCATCCTGTCCGGCGCCGCCGGGCTCATGTACGAGGTGGTCTGGTCACGGCAGCTCGTCCTCGTCTTCGGTAACACGACACAGGCCGTCTCGACGATCCTCACCGGCTTCTTTGGCGGCATGGCAATCGGGAGCTTTCTCGGCGGGAGGTTTGCCGATAGGGTCCGGTCGCCGCTGCGGATGTACGGGGTCATCGAGCTCGTCCTGGTCGTCGTCGTCCTGGCGACGCCGATCACGTTCCGGCTGCTCCACGAGGTCTACAGCGGCGCGTACGGGGCGCTCGAAGGCTCGTTCGAGGCGATCGCCCTCCTCCGCTTCGCGCTGGCGATCCTGGCCCTGGCACCCGCCACGATCCTCATGGGGGCGACGCTGCCCGCGCTTACCCGCCAGCTCACCGGCGACGCGCACCTCTCGAGCGCCTTCGGTCGGCTCTATGCGGCGAACACGCTCGGGGCGATCATCGGTACGTTCGCCGCCGGGATTGTCCTCATCGAACTGCTCGGGCTGACCGGGACGCTCGTCGTAGGCGCGGCCTGCTCTGGGATCGCGGGGCTCGTCGCGCTGCGGCTCGCCGAAGGCGCCGATCCCGTCGCCCCCGTCGCCCATGAACGGGTGGCGACGGCCCAGCCCGCTCGCGATGACGCCGATGCACGATCGGCCGCCCGGCCAAGGCTTGCCCTAGGCCTGGCCTTCGTCTCCGGCCTGACGTCCCTCGGCTACCAGGTGCTCTGGACCCGATTGCTGTCGTCCGGGACCGGCAATTCGACCTACGTCTTCACCCTCATCTTGGGCACGTTTCTCATCGGGATCGCTCTGGGTGCCGCGGCATTCACCCGCCTCCGTCCATACATCGGCCGGCCCGTCGCTGCGATCGCCGTCGCCCAGGTGGCCGTCGCGATCCTCGCCTTCGCCGGGCTCGTTCTCGTCATCGGCCACCCCGGCCCGCTCGACCCCAGCCGTCCGCTCGAGAGCGCCTGGGCGATCCTCGGGCCGATTATCCTCGTGGTCCTGCCGACCACGTTCGTCATGGGATTCACGTTTCCGGCCTCATCGGCGCTGCTCGGCGACGACCCACAACGTGTCGCTTCGAGTGCCGGCAGCCTTCTAGCCTCGAACACACTCGGGGCCATCGTCGCCACCTTTGCTATCCCGTTCCTGGTCATCCCGACGGTTGGCTCCCCGGTTGCCGTGGCGCTCCTGACTCTCGTCAACGTCGTTACCGCACTCGTACTCCTTGCCGTTGCGACGGCTATTGACCCGCTCCGATGCCTCGCGACCGCGGCCGTCGCCGCCGCCGTCGGCCTGGCGGTGCTCGTCGGCATCGCCGCCCCGGGTACGGTCGTCGACCCGGGCGCGGCGCGGGTGCTCGAGAAGGGCGGGACTATCTTCGCCTCGGCGGAGGACGAGATCGCGTCCGTCCAGGCGGGCCAGGTCGTCGCCCGCGAGCTATGGGTCACCGGCACTTCGATGACGCTCCTGACCGTCGACGCCAAGCTCATGCCGGTCCTGCCCCTGATCCTCCGGCCCGCGTCGGAGTCCGCCCTGACGGTCGCCTTCGGGATGGGATCGGCCTTCCGCGCCGGCCTCGTCGCGGGCCTGCAAACGGACGCTGTCGAGCTCGTTCCGTCCGTGCCGGAGATGTTCGGCTGGTTCTACGACGACGCAGCCGAGGTCCTCGGGGACCCGAACGGCCAGGTGATCATCGCGGACGGGAGGAACCACGTGGAGCTCACGGACCGGCGCTACGACATCATCGTCACCGACCCACCGCCGCCGATCGAGAGCTCGGGCGCCTCGGTCATCTCGTCGCTCGAGTACTACCGCGCCGGTCACGCCCGCCTCAACCCCGGCGGCGTGATGATGCAATGGGCGCCTTACGGCTCGACCGTCGACGAGTTCCGGGGTCACCTCCGGACGTTCCACGCGGTCTTTGCCCACGTCATCATCGCCTTCGGCCCGGGCGGGTACGGGTTCTTCATGTTCGGATCGGACGACCCGATGGCTTTCACCGACGCGGGGATCGCCGAGGTCCTCGGCCGGCCCGGGATCCTCGAGGAGATCTCGTCCGCGTTTGACTCGCCCGAGCGGACGATCGAGGGCTGGACGGAGAGGATCCATTCGCTCGTCTGGCTAACAGACGACGAGGTCAGCCAATTCACCGGGAGCGGGCCGCTGATCACCGACGACCGGCCATTGCCGGAGTACTTCCTCCTTCGTCGCCTGTTCGGGACGCCGTCGCCGAAGGTGACGCCCAGCGAGCTCTTCCGCCTGACCGGCGGGTAACCCATGCAGGCGAACCCAGCCAGCGAAGCGCCGCCCGTGCGCTGGCTCATGAAGCCGGTCTTGCCCGTGGTGGCGCCATTGAGCGGCGCCGCATGTCGATTGTTCCTTACCAGCGCCGTTGTCCTGTTTGTAGAGCTAATCCTCATCCGCTGGATCCCGGCGAACGTCACCTTCATCGGGTTCTTCCGCAATTTCCTCCTGATGGCGAGCTTCATGGGGATCGGGGCGGGGATCCTGCTCGGTCGCGACGTACGACGACTGCCTATCTCCCCGTTTGCGTTCGTCCTCCTGGCGGTGACGGCTCTTGTCGGAAATGCGACCCTCGAGGTCGAGATCGAAACGCAAGGCGAGATCTTCTTCGGCCTGTCGGAGAGCCAGGGAGGAGACCCCGGGTTCGTCGTTCTCGCCATGATCGTCCTGCTCACGTCGATGGTGATGGCGGCGCTGGCACTGCCGCTTGGCCGGCTGCTGACTTCCATGCCGCCACTCAAGGCGTACGCAATCGACATCGTCGGGTCGATGACCGGTATCGCGGCATTCTCGGTGCTCTCGGCCGTTGGCACGCCGCCAGCCCTGTGGTTCGCCGTCGCCGCGTCCGTCCTCGGTCTGCTTGCGCTGGGAGCGGGCGTGACGCGCTGGTCCTTGGTTTCTGGCGCGATGCTCGTCGCTGTTGTCATCCTGTCGGTCATCCAGCAGCCACCCGCGACCTCGTGGTCGCCCTACTACCGGATCTCCGAGCACCGGACAGGACCCGTTCTGTCACTCAACGTGAACGGGATCCCGCATCAATCCCTCTTGTCTGTCGACGCCGCCCAGAAGATCGACTTCTATGAACAGGTCTATCGCTGGTTCCCGGATCGCACCTTCGATCGCGTCCTCATCGTCGGCGCCGGGAGCGGAACAGATGTCGCCGTCGCGCTGTCGCATGGCGCGACGCGGGTCGACACTGTCGAGATTGACCCGAACCTCCAGGACATCGGCATCCGGAAGCATCCGGACCGGCCCTACGACGATGCGCGGGTGCATCGGACGGTCGACGACGGTCGGGCCTTCCTGCGCCGGAGCAGCGAGCGCTACGATCTCATCGTCTTCGCCTTGCCGGACTCGCTCACGCTCGTAAGCACGTCAGCGAACCTGCGACTCGAGTCATTTCTCTTTACGGCGGAGGCTTTCACCTCCGTCCGGGCACACCTCGACGATGAGGACGGACTGTTCGTCCTGTACAACTACTACCGCGAGCCTTGGCTCGTCGCGAAGATCGATCGCATGCTGCGGGACTCGTTTGGCGGCGACGTGTTACTTCGCGTGCATTCGGGGTCGAACGCCAGCGCGGCGACGCTCGCGGCCGGCCCGGGGATCGACTCTCTCGCGGGCGCTCCGCCGCCGGGCGATCGCGTTGACGCCTTGCCGGTAGGAGCGGCGCCGCGTGCCGCGACGGATGACTGGCCGTTCCTTTACCTGCATGAAGCGGGACTGCCAGGTCACTACCTCGTCGCCCTTGCACTCATCGTGGGATGGGGCGTGTTGCTCGTCGGGTGGGCAGCCAAACGCAGTGGCACGACCGTTCGTGGCTTCAGCCCGCATTTCTTCGTGCTCGGGGTCGCGTTCCTCCTCCTCGAAACCCGCAGCATCGTGACTTTCAGTCTGCTGTTCGGCTCTACGTGGCTCGTGAATGCGCTGGTCTTCTTCGCCGTGCTCGCGAGCGTTCTCCTCGCCATCCTCGTCGCCAGCCGTTTTCCGATGCGAAGGCCGCGCACGCTGTATGCGGCGCTACTCGTATCGATCTTGATCGCGTTCGTCATGCCGCCATCGGCGCTCCTGCTCGAACCGATTTGGCTCCGCTACGTACTGGCCGGCGTCTTTGCCTTCGCCCCCGTCTTCTTTGCCAATCTGGTCTTCAGCTACTCGTTCCGCGACACCAGGACGGCGGACATGGCCTTCGCGTCGAACCTGCTCGGCGCGACTGTCGGAGGTGCCGTCGAGTACATGGCGCTCATCACCGGATACCAAGCCCTGCTGGTGATTGTCGCGATGCTGTACATAGCCGCCTATGTTCTGGCGACCCATGTGCGGCTGCTCGCCGACGTCGACCTTGAAAGCGACGCTGTAGTGCGGCCCTCACCCAACCCGACCGCGGTCACCGACCGGTTGCAGGAGCAACCAAATCCGGATCCGATGCTATCCTCGCGCTGAATGACCAGTTCCGCCCTCGCCGTCGAGCCTGCCTGTCCGGGCCCAATCGGTAGCGAGCATGTCCCGCCCTCCGAGTCCTTCCTCGTTGGTGCGCCGCTGAGCGTCGAGCCGACGCCCTTCGCCGCGATCTCGCGGGCGGCGTGGGACCGCCTGGCCGGAGCGACGCCGTGGGCAACCCCGTTCTCAGGCTGGCCGTTCCACCGCGCCTGGTGGGATGCCTACGGTTCGACCGCCCACGAGCAGACGCTCACGGTGACGGATCCGGCATCGCGCAGGCTCGTCGCGATCGTGCCGCTCATGCATCGCCACGAGGTCGAGCCGACCGACGCCGAGCACCACACATCGATGCGCCATGGCAATGCTGGGCAGATGACCCCGGTCGCCCCGGGCGCCAAGGCCATCTTCTTCGGGGCCTCCTACCACGCCGACTACGCGACCGTCCTCGCGGCCCCGGACGTGCTGCCAGTTGTCTGGGAGGCCGTTGTGGAGTACCTCGCGGAAAAGGCTCCGGCGGACGACCCGCATCCCGATCCGTGGGATGTCGTCGACCTCCGCCGCCTCCGCTGCGGCGACCCGGCCGCCGACGCACTCGCCGTTGCGTTCGGCCGCCGCGAGGTCCTCGAGGGCTGGACACTCAACGTCGAGCGCGAGGACGTCTGTCCGGTCGTCCACCTGCCGGTTGGTATCGACTTCGACGGTTACCTCGCGACGCTCGGCAAGAAGGATCGCCACGAGATCCGGCGCAAGATTCGCCGGGCCGAGGCGGTCGGCGAGATCCGGCTGACCGACTCGACCGATCCGCTCGTGGACCTCGAAGCCTTCATCGACCTCCACCAGCGCCGATGGGGCGACGACGGCCTGTTCCCGCCGACGCCCGGCGGCGATGCGTCACGGGTGTTCTTCCGCCGCCTGTTCGAGGAGCACGGCCCCGACGGCGACCTTCGCCTCGCGTTCCTGACCGTCGGCGAGCGCCGGATCTCGGCGGGGATCCACTTTCGGACGGCCGACGGCTACCTCTACTACAACGCCGGCGTCGACCCCGATGCGCGCGACCTGTCGCCGGGCGTCGTGATGATCGCCGCGTACGTCAAGCGGGCGATCGCCGAGGGCTGCCGGCGGCTCGACTTCCTCCGCGGCGACGAACCCTACAAATATGAGTGGGGTGCCACCGACGAGCCGATCCAGCGGCTGCTCGTCCGGCGCTCGGTTGGCCTGGAAGAGGAGTCGCGGCGATGACGGCGCCGCTCCCCTTCGACCCCTGCTTCTCGCCCGTTGATCGTCTACCGGCGCCGGGCCGCAGCCGGATCCGCGTGGTCGAGATCCTCGCCACCGGGACCAGCGGCGGCGCCCAGGAGCATGTCTTCTCGCTGATGAGCCGGCTCGATCGGTCACGCTTCGACGCGAGCGTCGTGTCGCTGTCGGCCGGGAGCGCGGTTCGGAAGCTCCAGCGGGCGGGTTTCAACGTCCACGTCATCGACGAGCCCGACGACGCGATCGCGGTCGGTGAGCTCACCGCCCTCCTCGCCGACATCCGGCCGGACGTCATCCACACCCACATGTACCGGGCGGACATCGTCGGGACGAAGGCCTCGATCGCGCTGTCGAATGCCGGGCATCGCCGTCCGTATGTTGTCTCGACCGTCCACTCGTCGCGTGTCCGGGCCTCGGAGGACCGCGACGCGATCCGCGCCCTGACGCCGGAGATGGACCAGCTGATCGCGGTCTCGAACGCGATCGAGCGCAAGATCGCCGACGAGCGGCCCGGCCAGGCCCCCGTCCGGCTCATCTACAACGGCGTCGACCTCGACCGCTACGACCACCAGGAGCCGTGCTGCACGCTGCGCGACGAGTACGGAATGGAGCCGGGGTCGCAGATCGTCGGCGTCGTGGCGCGGCTGGAGCCGGAGAAGGGCCACCAGACGCTCCTCGATGCCTGGCCGCACGTCCTGCGCGAGGTTCCCGATGCGTATCTCCTGGTCGTCGGGGAGGGGAGCCGCCGAGACGCCCTCGAGCAGCAGGCCCTCGCGAACCGGGTCGCCCATCGGGTCGTCTTCACCGGCCGCCGCGACGACGTGCCCGCCGTCACGGCTGCCCTGGACGTCGCCGTACTGCCGTCCCACCGCGAGGCCCAGGGACTCTCGGTCCTTGAGGCGATGGCGCTGTCGCGGCCCGTCGTCGCGTCCGATGTCGGCGGGATCCCCGAGATGATCGAGGACGGCGTCACAGGGCTCCTCGTCCCGCATGACCAGCCGGAAGCGCTGGCGGCCGCGATCGTCCGGCTCCTCACGGACCACGCCCTCGCCGACACGATCGCCCGCGCGGCCCACGACCTCGTCCACGACCGCTTCTGCATCCAGCTGATGGTCAAAGCGATCGAAGAGATCTACGAAGTGGGCGCCGACCGCGTCCGCATTCCGAGGATCGTCGCGGGGTAGGTTCCCAGCTCCAGCTGGCATACACTGGATCCGGTGCCGGAGTGGCGGAACTGATAGACGCGGATCGGCCGTTGACACGGCGGCCGGGGTGAACGGCCCTAGAGGCAGGCACCGCGTTCGGGTTTAACTCCCGGGTCCGGCACCGCTCGATGGGGAACTTTCCTGAGTCTCGTGCGATCTCCGTTTTCGCCACGAGCGACCCGGTCCCATTCAAGTCCTATGTGCCTGACCGAGCGACACCTCGACCAGGACGTCGTCGTAGCCCTCCTCGGTAAGGTATTGGAAGCCGCGTCCAACAGAGAGCGCGTCGATCAAGTCGGCCACCGTATGCCATTCCTCCGACGTGCAGGTCCAAACAAGAGCGTCGTCTCCGGCTAGCCGGAGGTGCTTCGTGGGCGGCTTCTTCGCGAGTCTCAACTCGAGCTGCGAGACGCCCGCGAGCCAAACCGGCTGCAAGCGAGCGAGATCAATCGCTTCACCGTTCTCAGCGACCTCCAGGAGGACGGCGCGGAGCCACCGAACGGCTTCAACCGACCGGAGCTCGATGGCGAGTGTCCTACCGAATGCCCCGTCGTAGAGGTCACCGACGACCTGGACACCCGTCCGGGGCCTCCAAGTGCTCGGCCGGTGCGTCGTTCCCTTCTCGTTGAGGCGAAGGTTCGGCCGCGGACTCGCCATTGGGAGGATCTTCAGTCCTAGAGGAGCTCTGGGCGATCAGATCGGCGAGCACCTCCTCCACCGCGATGATCCGACCCGTCTCGACTACCTTCCCGATCGTGAGCACGCGAGGCAGCATGATCAGATCCCGTTGGTTGGAACGGCGAACCGCGATCTGGCCGTCCGGCACCGACACGACGTCAGCTACATCCCGATAGACAATCGTCCACACGGACTTCTCGTCGCGCAGAAGGATGAATTCGTCCCGATGAAACACGAGTCGTGCGCGGGCATCCTCAAAGAACCAACTCAAGCCTGAAACGGGCCCAAGATACGTTGCCAAGATCGCGAGGACAAAGGGCGTGAACGCGGCGACGATCAGCACGGCGGCGATCGCGTCGGCAACGTCTGGGCGCAGCCCGTCGGCATCAACTACGAGCCTGCTCAATCCGACCAGCAGGAGCATCGATGGGATCGCCAGTACTGCGGCGACTCGAGCGGCCCGCGAGTTATGGCGCAGGATCGGCTCCACTGTCAACGCACGCAGCGAGCCCGAGGTCAGCGCGAGGAGGACGGAGTCGTCAGTCGAAACCGGCAAGGCTCGTCACCGCCTCGCCGCCAGCAGAGTTGCCAGATTGTCCCTCCGATGGGAATAGTGACGGCGATCCGCGTACCAGGCGTCACGCAGGCTGCGGATATCCAGTAGCACATTTAGGTCGCCGTCTCGAATGTTCGTCGACTCGTAGAACAGCATGGTCTCCAGCGGAAGGCCTCGTATCGGTGCAAGTGATTCGATGTCGCCGCAGTCCAGAACGTGCAACGTTCGAAGATTCTCAAGAGGTCGAAGCCCGTCGAGGCGACCGATCTTTCGACAAGCGTTGAACTCGAGCGATCGAAGTGTCCTCGCGACGCCGGCAATGGGATCGAGATCGGTTAAGGTCCTGAGATCGAGCATTCGCGCTTCCTCGAGTGACTGGAGGGTTTCGATGCCCCGCAGCGACGTCATCCGCCTGCCGTTCGCGATTCGCAACCGACGAACTCTATTCAGTTGTGAAGCAGGCTGAGATCCTCCCCGCGAAAGTAGCTGACCGAGAGATCTTCGAGGTGCACAAGACTCTCGATCGAATCGGCACCAGGGCCCCAGTTGAGATGCAGGTCGGTGAGTTCGGAAGGAGCGTGAAGTCGATCGGCGTGTTGTAGTCGACGTCGAGCGATAACTTGCGCAACGAATGCTGTGACTCGATCGGCTGGATATCCACGGGCTGGAATATGGTGACGTCGAGTCGTTTCAGGGGAGGGAGCTCCCGCAGGAACTCGAGATCCGGGGCGGGCCCCATGATGAGTTGGTTCGCACCGGACGCGACGAACTGTTCGAGGTAGCCGGCCTCCCACGGCCCACTCAGGATCGCCTTTCCCGCGATCTTGTCGATGCCGAGGCTTATTCGGGCGCCAGCGGGATGCCCAGCGCCGCGCTCACGGCGTCGTCGATCGTCCGGAAGCTGTGCAGTCCCCACTCGCCGCACGGTTCGACGCACCTGCGCAGCTGGTTCGTGAACTCGTCGAGGCAAACCCCTCTAAGCGAGTCGACGAAGCAGTGAGGTCTATAGACGTCGCCCGGCTGTAGCGGCATGTGATCGATCGTCTCGAAATAGCCGCGGGACCACGGCAGGCGGTTAGTCATGATCGGCGGGACGAGTAGGCGATCGCGCCTCAGCACGGCGCGCTTAGGCGGCGCCGGTCGATCCGATTTCGTGTCGTGGATCTTCGTGTCGTAAATGTAGATGAGGATTGCGTGCGGCATCCGCCAGCCAGCCCAGGCCTCGATGCTGACAACACGGCCGAAGAGGTGGAGCTCTTCGGGCAGACGCATCACGAAGAGGTCCCCGGGTCGCAACGCCCGGCGGGATGGGCTCAGGATCTGCAGGTTCGTCGTGACCGCGGCGCGCACCATCCCAGAGACTATCGCAGCCGCGGTGACGATCAGACGGGTTGATGAAATTCGGGTCGGCACCTAGTGTCACGACGTGGATAACGCACTGACTGGGTTGAAGGGGAGCGTGGTCGGCCGGGCTGCAACAGCGATCAACTGGGATCGACTCGGCCTCGTCGGCGCACTCCTCATCGGCCTCATCTTCTCCGTCGCGTATGCGACTGGCCAGGTGATTCGTCCGTACGACCTGGATTGCTACTGGACCGCAACGGACTTCGGCAACCTCTATGCGGACGATTGGCTCCACCCCTCCTATTGCTACGTCTATCCGCCTGTGATGGCCCAGTTGCTCTACCCGTTCCATGTGCTGCCGTACGCCGTCGTCACCACTGGCTGGATTCTCTTGTGCTTCGCCTCCTTGTGGGTCTGCCTGCGTGAATGGACCCTCCTGGCGATCGCCCTCGGGTTCGTGGCGATCGCGATCCCCGGCCTGAATGTGCTCGGCGCGGGCCTTGGTGCTGTCCTGCTTGGCAACATCACCATGCCGATGGCCGCCGCGATCGTCCTGGCGATGCGGCAGTCGCCTTCGTGGTCGCCCGCGTGGTACGCGGTCCCGATCCTGACGAAGCTGACGGCCGGCGTCGGGCTGCTCTGGTTCCCCTTCCGTCGGGAATGGCGACTATTCGCGATCGGTGTCGGCGCCACGGCGGCGGTCGCCGCGGTTTCGTTCGTGGTGTCACCAGCCGCCTGGATCGAGTGGATCGACTTCACGATTACCAACTACGGTGGCCCGCCGCGCGCTCCGGTGATCGGCGGGTTCCCGCTGCGCGCCATCGCCGCTGTTGCGATCGTCGCCTGGGGCGCCCGGACGAATCGCCCCTGGATGGTGGCGATCGCCGGTGGTCTCGCCCTTCCCGCGTTGTACGGCTTCGCGTCGGGCGTGTCGGTCGCGCTGGCGGCCTACGGGATCTGGCGAGACGGCCGACGCTCCGCAAGCTCGGCCCCTAGCGAGAGCATCCCTCAGCCCGTACCTGTTGGGTAGGCACGCCGGCTAGGACCATCGGGGTGGTGCGGCCGGGCACCGGCGAGCCGTAGGATGCCACTCGTGCATGACCCGTTCGCGCTCGGCCTGGGCTCGCGCCCCGTGTCATGAGCATCCCGAGGCCGCGGCTGTTCGGCGGGAGGCCGCTCGAGACGGCGACCGTGCTCCGTGCAACCCGCGACGCCCTCTCCATCGCGGGTGTCCTGCTGCTCGTCATCACGATGCGGAGCGGCGGGCCCGGCTTCGACTTCTTCGCCTACTGGGCGGTCGACCCGGCCGATCCCTATAAGGTCCACGAAGGGTTTGGCGCCTTCCACTACACGCCGCCGCTCGTCTGGTTCGCCGCGCCGCTCAGGCTCTTCTCGTGGCCGTTGGCCTACTGGATCTATTTCGGGATCCTGATGCTGGTCCTCGTCTGGCTGGCGCGCGACTGGGCACTGGCCTGGCTCGCCTTCCCGCCCGTGGCGTCGGAGCTCTACCACGGCAACATCCACCTCCTGATCGCCGCGGCCCTCGTGCTGTCGCTGCGATACCCGGTCGCGTACCTCTTCCTCGCCCTGTCGAAGGTGTCGTCCGGCGTCACGGCGCTCTGGTACCTCGCCCGACGCGAGTGGCGCAACTTCGCGATCGCCGTCGGGGGAGCGGCGATCGTCGCAGCCATCGCCTTCGTGATCGCTCCGGACCTCTGGCTCGAGTGGCTGACGCACCTCTCGACCTACGCCACCCAGGCGCAGAACCTCATCGCGATTCCGCTCGTCGTTCGCCTGCCGATCGCCGCGCTCCTCGTCATCGTCGCCGCCCGGACCGACCGCCCGTGGATCCTCGCCCCGGCCGTCGTACTCGCTCTGCCACTCCTGTGGGTCCACGGCCTCGCGGTGCTCGTTGCGATCACGCCACTGGTGCGGATGTCTCGCCGCGCGGAGCCCGCGTGAGCCGCGTCCGCGAGCTGCTCGCACGCCTCGAACGGCTACTCGAGCACCCCGCGATCCTGCCGGGCCTGGTGCTTGCCGGGGCGATCTTCGTCGCGGCCCAGGTGATCGCCGCGAACAGCGGCCAACCGTTCGCGGTCTACGACGCCCACACCTACTGGCTCGCCGGCGGGTCGGACCATCCCTACGCGGCCACGATCGCCAGTGGCTTCGACGACTCGACGAACATCTACAAATACCGCTACCCGCCGCCGCTCGCCCAGGTCTTCGTCGTGCTTCATCTCATCCCGTGGCCGATCGTGGCCGGCCTCTGGATCGGGCTGCTGTTCGTCGTCTTCCTCGTGCTGGCCGGTCGATGGGCGCCGTTGCTGCTGCTCCTGCCACCGACGCTGGCCGAGCTCTACCTCGGCAACGTCAACCTGCTCATCGCGCTGGCGATCGTCGTCGGCATGCGCTGGCCGGCGGCCTGGGCGTTCGTGCTGCTGACGAAGATGACGCCCGGGATCGGTCTGCTCTGGTTCGCCGTCCGCCGCGAGTGGCGGGCGCTCGGAATCGCGATGGGGGCCACCGCGGTGGTCACCATCGTGTCGTTCATCGTGGCGCCGACCTGGTGGTTTGAATTCCGCGACGCGATGTCCGTCCAGGCGGGCGCCGCCCTCGACGTGCCGCCACTGGCGATCCAGATCTCGCTCCCGATCCGGCTCGTCGCTGCCGCATTGCTCATCGTCTACGGCGCCCGGACCGACCGCGCCTGGCTCGTGCCCGTTGCAGCGACCATCGCCGCGCCGGCGCTCTGGTGGAACGTCTTCGTCATCCTGATCGCCGCGGTCCCTCTGGCAGAGCGGCGCGGGCTCGACCGGCCGCTCATCTGGCTGCCGCGGCGCCGGATCGCGGAGGCGACGCATGCGTGATCGGCTGCTCCGCGACGGCTACATCATCCTCGCGATCGTGTTCGTCGGGCTGCGGCTGTTCTCGATCGAGCCGTGGGCCGACAGCGTCGACGCGTATGCCTACTGGACGACCCGCACCGGCGACTTCTATGCGACCGCTGAGACCGGCCGGATCGGGGCGTTCCTCTACTCCCCGGCGTTCGCGCAGGCCCTCGCCCCGCTCGTCGTCCTGCCCCTCGCGGTCTTCACCGCCCTTTGGACGGCGATCAACTTCGCCGCGCTGTGGTGGCTCCTCCGCCGCTGGGCGCTGCCGAGCCTGCTCTTCCTGCCGATCCCGTTCGAGATCATCTCGGGCAACGTCCACCTGCTCTACGCCGTGGCGATCGTGGCCGGGTTCCGCTACCCGGCGACCTGGGCCCTCATGCTCCTGACGAAGGTCACGCCCGGGATCGGCCTGCTCTGGTTCTTCGCCCGGCGCGAGTGGCGGGCCCTCGCAATCGCGCTCGGCGTTACCGCGGCGATCGTCGCCGTCTCGTTCGTGCTGGATCGGTCGGCGTGGGAACAATGGATGGCGATCCTGCGGAGCGATCTCGCGGGCGCCGGCCAGGGTTCCATCCAGACCCCCGGTTGGTACCTCGCGGTGCCGCTGCTGCCTCGCCTGGCGGTCGCCGCGGTCATCGTCGTCGCCGCCGCCTTGACCGACCGGCGATGGCTCCTGCCGCTTGCGGTCGTGATCGCGCTGCCGGTCCTCTGGATGAACGGCCTCGCGGTCCTCGCGGCCGTCGTTCCGCTGTGGCTGGCTCGGTCGCGGGCTGTTGAGCACCGCATTCCGGCGCCCGTCGCCCGAGCCACGGAGCCGTGACGTTCGCGCGGCTGTGGGCCGTCCTCGCCATCCTCCTGCCGATCATCGGGACGCTGATCGCGAACCTCTCGAGCGTCGACCTCGCATACCACCTCCGCGCCGGCGACCAGATCCTCGGGGGCGGCGGCATCCCACGGACCGACACCTGGACCTACACGGCCGCCGGAGCTCCCTGGCTCGACCAGCAATGGGGCGCCCAGGCGGTCCTCGCCGCGGTCTACCGCGTGGCCGGCTGGACGGGGCTCGTCATACTCCGTGCCGCGCTCGTCGGGCTGCTCTTCGGGCTGCTGATCCTGGCGTGCCGCCTGCGCGGGGCCGACATCCGGCGGGCCGCCTGGCTCACGCTCGCCGCCTTCCTCATCTCGGCCGTCGCCCTCGCCCTCCGGCCGCAACTCTTCGGCATGGCCCTGCTCGCGGCGACGCTGGTGCTCATTGCCGGCCGCCACCGCTGGCCGCGGCTCCTGTGGCTCGTGCCGATCATCGTCGTCGCCTGGGCGAACCTTCACGGCAGCTTCTTCCTCGGCCCGGTCGTCGTCGGTCTGGCCTGGCTCGAGGATCTCCACGACAAGCGGCCGGCCGCGTGGCGGACGCTGGCCGTCGCCGTCGTCGCGGCCCTCGCCGCCTTCGTCAACCCGTTCGGCCTCGAGGTTTGGGGCTACGCGGTCGGCCTGTCGACGAACAGCGAGGTGACGGCCCGGATCACCGAATGGCAGCCGACGTCGCTCCGGATCGTTCCTGGGATGCTCTTCTTCGGCTCTGCGCTCGCCGTCGCGACGCTGCTGGCCCGCCGCGCCGGCGCGGTGACATGGCCCGCGCTCGCCTGGTTCGGCATCTTCTTCGTCATCGGTGCCTACGCGATCCGGGGCGTGGCGTGGTGGCCGCTCGGGGCGGCCTATGCGGTCGCCGGGCTCGTCGCCAGCGCGTCTGGGGCCGCAGCGTCGGACGCGACGACGGCGGCTGGGACCTCCCGTGGCACGTCGAGGATCAACGCCTTCATCGTCGCCGCCCTCGTCGTCGTCGGCATCGTCCTCCTGCCCGTCTGGCGCCCGACCGATCCCGGCCTCCGCGCACCCGTCGGCGTCGTCGGCCATGCCCCGCCGGGCGTCACCGCGGCCCTCCGCGACATCGCCCGGCCCGGTGATCGGCTCTTCAACCCCCAGCCCTGGGGCTCGTGGTTCGAGTTCGCCGTTCCGGACCTGCCGGTCGCTCTCGACTCCCGGATCGAGGTCTTCCCGCCGCAGGTTTGGGACGACTACGCGGCGGTCACCGACGGCGTTGTCGGCTGGGAGGCGATCCTCGATCGATGGGGCGTCACGATCGTCGTCGTCCCCGCCGACGACGAGAGCTTCGTCGAGCGGCTCCGGGCGGCCGGCTGGAACGCGGCCTACGCCGACGAGGATGCTGTCGTTCTAACCGCGGGCGGGCGCTGATCGTGCGGCGAGCGACCGGGGCCGGCGGGCCGCGGCTATCCTGAGCGCATGACTTCCGCCCTGCCCCCGCCCGACCTCGACCTCGTCGTCCTCGGCGGCGGCGGCCATGTCGGCCTCCCGCTCAGCCTCGCCTTCGCCGAGGCCGGGCTGCGGGTCGGCATCTACGACACGAGCCAGCCGACCCTCGATCGCATCGCCTCCGGCGAGATGCCGTTCATGGAGAACGGCGCGGATGCGCTGCTGGCCGCCCTCATTCCCACCGGTCGGCTCGTCCTCTCGGCCGACGCCGAGATCCTCTGCCGCACAGAGCAGGTGATCGTCGTCATCGGGACGCCGGTCGACGAGTTCCTCGGCCCGTCGATGACGGTCTTCGAGCGGGCGGTCGAACAGATCGCCCCGAACCTGCGGGACGGCTCCCTAGTGGTCCTCCGGAGCACCGTCTACCCCGGTACGACTGGGTTCGTGGCCCGCCACCTTGAGGCACGCGGCCGCCGGGTGGACCTCGCGTTCTGCCCGGAGCGGATTGCCGAGGGCCACGCTCTCGAAGAGCTCCACTCGCTGCCACAGATCGTCGGCGCCGACACGGACGCGGCCGCCGAGCGCGCCGCGCAACTCTTCGGGCTCCTCGCGTCGCGGACGATCCGTACGACGACGAAGGAGGCCGAGCTCGCGAAGCTGTTCACGAACACCTGGCGCTACATGAAGTTCGCGGTGGCCAACCAGTTCTTCATGATCGCGGACCAGGCTGGCGTCGACTACGGCAACATCCTCGAGGCCATCCGGCTCGACTACCCGCGCGCGGCGGACCTGCCGGGTCCGGGCTTCGCCGCCGGCCCGTGCCTCTTCAAGGACACGATGCAGCTCGCGGCGTTCACGTCGGACCACTTCCCGCTGGGGCAGTCGGCCATGCAGGTCAACGAGGGCCTGCCGGCCTACATCGTGTCGGCCCTCGAGCGGCGCTACGACGGGCTGCCCGGCAAGACTGTCGGGATCCTCGGCATGGCGTTCAAGGCGGAGTCCGACGACTCGCGTGCGTCGCTCAGCTACAAGCTTCGGAAGCTCCTCGCCTGGGCCGGCGCCAGTGTGCTCTGCACGGACCCGTACGTCCGCGACGAGCGACTCATCAGCCTCGACGACGTCGTGGCCGGTAGCGACATCCTCATCCTCGGGGCGCCGCACAAGGCGTATCGCGGCCTCAGGCTCGGCGGCAAAGACGTCGTCGACATCTGGGGCGCGCTCGGCGAGGGGATCCGGCTCTGATCGCGGCCGGCCGCCGATGGAGCGGCGCGTCCCTCCGGACGGCTGGCTGCCGGCGCTGCTGATCGCGGCGTGCCCTGCAGGCCGGCGCTGGATGACGCTAGAGTCCGAGCCATGAAGATCCTTGTCACCGGAGCCGCCGGCTTCATCAACGGCTACCTCGTCCCCGACCTGCTCGAGGCGGGCCACGAGGTCATCGGCCTCGATGACTTCAGCAAGTACGGCCGCCTGGCGAAGTCGTACGACGATCACCCGCACTATCGCTTCGTCGAGGGCGACGCGAAGGACACCGCGCTGGTGAAGGAGCTCGCCGCCGATTGCGACCAGGTCGTCGCCGCGGCCGCGATGATCGGCGGGATCAGCTACTTCCATGAGTTCGCCTACGACCTGCTCGCCGAGAACGAGCGCATCCTCGCGGCGACGTTCGACGCGGCGATCGCCGCCCATCGCGACGGCCATCTGGAGCGGATCGTCGTCGTCAGCTCGTCGATGGTCTACGAATCGGCGACCGTCTTCCCGACGCCGGAAGGCGCCCAGCTGACGTCCCCGCCACCGATCTCGACGTACGGCTTCCAGAAGCTGGCCTCGGAGTATTTCGCGAAGGGCGCCCTCGAGCAGTACGGCCTGCCGTACACGATCGTCCGGCCGTTCAACTGCGTCGGGATCGGCGAGCGCCGGGCCCTCCGCGACACCGACATCATGTCGGGCAACGTGAAGCTCGCCCTGTCGCACGTCGTCCCGGACCTCGTCCTCAAGGTCCTCAAGGAACAGGACCCGCTCCACATCCTCGGCGACGGGTCGCAGGTCCGCCACTACACGTACGGCGGTGACCTCGCCCGCGGAATCCGCATGGCGCTGGAGAGCCCGAAGGCGATCAACGACGACTTCAACCTCTCGACCGCAACGTCGACGACCGTCCTCGAGCTCGCCGAGTGCATCTGGTCGAAGGTCAATGGCGAGGGCCGTCCCTTCAACTACGTGTCCGACCCGCCCTTCGAGCACGACGTCCAGCTCCGCGTCCCCGACGTCCGCAAGTCCAAGGACGTCCTCGGCTTCGAGGCGACGACCTCGCTCGAGACGATGCTCGACGAGGTGATCCCCTGGATCCGCGAGGAAGTCGCCGTCGGCCGGTTGTAGCCGAGGTACGCACACTATCTGGTGATCGTGTCGACACCGACGCGTCGCGGGCTACCAGTTGAGCCCGCGAAACTCGTCGCTCAATTTGGGGCCAAGCAGATCTCGAACACCGGACGCGGGTTCGCCGGTGGATGGCAGCATTTCGACAAACGAGACCCCGATCACTTCGGCTACTTCCCCTCCGAGCTCCAATCGATTCTCGAAGAACTCAAGAATCCTCGAAACAGCTGATCGTTCGGCTGCACCGCCGTTCAGGAATGCCGCCGCAACCGAGCGCGCAACATCTGCGAGGAAGAGATGGGGCAGCACGCCATCATTGTCCTGAACGTGCTCATTGAGGATCCCGGAGAGCTCCGGGACGTGACCGACCAGATCGGCCACAAGCTTTTGTGACGGGGTCGTATTCATCTGAACAGCGACCTGAGCTTGTCAAGCAAACGTTGCGCAACGAGACGGTCCTTGTACGCCGGCCCTGGGTTCTTAGCGAGCCAATTCATGAGGCCATTTACGTACGGTTGGGCCTTCATTGTGTGGGGCTTTCCGCCGGTAGTTAGGCCAGTACGGAGCTCGACCTGACCGCATCCATTGTAGGGCCGTTCCCAGTGCGGTCCGGGTTGGTCGTCCCCTTGTAGAGGTCACGGACCCGGAAAGGAACCTCATCCTCGTGCGCGGTGTATGAGAACGAACGCGTGGCGACCTCGTCGTCGAGCCGCGAGGGACCTAAGCATGCGAGTCCAAAGCGCACCGGCCACGCTCCTCGCGCTGCTCCCAGCGCTTGCCATCGCCTGTAGCGGTGGCGGCAACGTGCGTTCGCCTTCGCCGTCGACATCCTCCGGCCCGAGCTGCCCGACCGACGAGGCCAAGGCTCCCTCCGGCTGCTGGATCGAAATCCTGCCGCCGGGCAGCGGCGGCTACCCACCGAGCCCCGGCTCCCAGAACGAACCGCTGTGGGAGCCCGGCAAGTTCCCCCTCACGCTGATACCCCGCCTCGCATTCAAGGACGAGCTGTGGATGACGGGGCGGACGGTGAGCTATTCGTCTCCCGACGGCCTCACCTGGACGCAGCACGACAAGACCGACTGGGGCGAGCGGATCTACCACACGGTCGTCTACTTCAAGGGCAGGCTCTGGATGACGGGCGGCATGGACTACGAAGCCCGCACGTTCCTGAATGACATCTGGTCATCTGCCGACGGGATCACCTGGAACAAGGTCGGCACCGCCGCCTGGTCCGCGCGCGGCAGCCACACGGTGGTCGTGTACCAGGACCGGATGTGGCTGTTCGGCGGTGCCAACCAGGCCGCGGAGGATCGCTCGACCAACGGGTTCCTGAATGACATCTGGGTTTCGGACGACGGCCTCACCTGGACGGAGGTGACCGGTGCCGCGGCGTGGCCACCACGCGACGGCGCCGGCGCGATGGTCTTCCAGAACCAGCTGTACATCGTCGGCGGGCAGGGCCAAGCCGACGTCTGGCGCTCGTCGAACGGCAAGGACTGGACACAGCTCACGGCCGCGGCCGACTGGGGGGCGCGCCACGACTACGCAAGGGTCGTCTTCCGCGACAAGCTGTGGGTGTTCGGCGGCTGGGCAGGCAAGTCGACGAACGCCCTGAACGACGTCTGGTACTCGACTGATGGGATCACCTGGAACCGCCAAACCGAGCACGCCCCGTGGCGACCGCGCGGCCCCGTCTCGATCGTCTTCCAGGACAGGATCTGGATCTACAGCGGCAAGCGCACCGGCGGCCCAGAGATCTGGGTCGGCGACCTCTGGCAGATGACGGCAGCGTAGGCCGACTTCGATCGTCTAGTTCGAGACATTGTTCGCCGCCGCCGCTGGCACGATCCTCGCGGACGCGGCATCCTTCGTGACATGGCAACGAAGAAGAAGTCAGAGCCCAAGGCCAAGCCCAACGAGCCCAAGCTCAATCGCGAGGAACGCCGCCGCGCGAAGTTCGGCAAGGCCGGCAAGGTCCACCAGCACAATCCCGTCGGGCCGTGGCCCGAGAGCGAGGCCAACCCCGCGCTGAAGAACGTGACCGGCGATCAGGCCGCTCACACCGGTCGGCCCGACCAGGACGTCACGCACCAGACGGGGCCCGGCACCGGTGGCGCAACGGAGACCGCCGAGCGCACACCCGCGCACGAGGGCGCCCATCCGGGCACGAAACCGAAGGGCTGAGCTGCGTATCCTCGGGACATGACCGCCGGCCTTTCGCCTGAGCTCGCCATCGTCCTGCCCGTCTACAACGAGGGCGAGGCGGTCGAGCCCGTACTCCGTGGCCTATCGGCCGGCGTCACGACGCCCCATGAGCTCGTCGTCGTGTACGACTTCGATGAGGACACGACGGTCCCGGTCATCGTCCGGCTGGCCGGCGAGATCCCGGGCCTGCGCGGGTTGCGCAACGACCTCGGTCGGGGAGTCCTGAACGCGATGAAGTCGGGGATCGCCGGGACGAGCGCCCCGTACGTCCTCATCTCGATGGCCGACGGCTCCGACGAGCCCTACGTCGTCGACCCGATGGTCGACCTCGCCCGGGCCGGGGCCGACGTCGTCTCGGCCAGCCGCTACATGCGCGGCGGCGGGCAGGTCGGTGGGCCGCTGGCGAAGCGGCTGATGAGCCGGGCGGCAGGCTTGACGCTCCACTGGTTCGCCGGCGTCCCGACCCACGACCCGACCAACAACTTCAAGCTCTACTCGCGGCGCTACCTCGATTCGGTGACGATCGAGAGCACGGCCGGGTTCGAGCTCGCCCTCGAGCTGACCGTCAAGGCGACGCTCATGGGCCGCAACGTCGCGGAGGTCCCGACGACGTGGCGCGACCGAACGGCCGGCCAGAGCAACTTCAAGCTCCGCAAGTGGCTGCCCCATTACCTCCACTGGTACCGCGTCGCGTTCATGGGCCGCCTCCGGCGTCTGGCGGGGCGGCGTCAGGCGCAGGGCTAGCATCGTTGTCCCTGGGCGGCGCCGACAGCAGAGCATGAATCACGGCGATCGTCACGCCCAGCATCACTAGCGAGCCGGCCACCCCAAGCGGGCCCTGGACCGGCAGCAGCGTGCCGATCTCATCCGACGGCGGCACGGCGGCCAGGAGGTTCAACGTGAACGCGACGCCGAACACGAGCCAGGTCACGAGGAACCGCCGCTCCGGGATGAGGAGCGCGAGGAAGACGAGGGCCCCGTAGGCGTAGCGCTCGTGCATCGTCGTCAGGAACATGAAGGCGACGAGGACCGCCGCCGCCAGCCCGAGCGCAAGCGTCCGTCGGGTCGGTGACCGCAGGACGGCGAGGAACACGACGACCTCGAGGATCCCCGCGACGACGTAGCCGACGTGCCGCAGCGTGACCGGCCCAAGCAGAGCGCCCTGGTCGGACACGAACGATCCGCCGGCCAGGAACTCCTGGACGAGCCACCAGACGTTCCACGCCCGGAGCGAGAGGATCGCGAAGATGTCGCCCTGGTACTCGGCGAGGTTCCGAACGTACCCGGCCGGTCCGCCGGCCGCGACGAACGGCGCCCAGAGCAGCACGATGACCCCGGCCCCGACCGCCGCCGCCGTGACAGCCCCGCGGAGCCCGTCGCGGGCGAGGAACCACGCCGCGAAGGGCACGACGAAGGGCAGCGCCTGCGGCTTCGTCATGAGCGCGACCGCGAGCACCGCCGCGGCCGGCAGCGAGTGGCCGCGCACGGCGAGCAGGTACGCGACGAGCCCGAACAGGACGTAAATCGACTCGTACTGGCCCCACCAGGCGCTCACGTCGATCACCGCCGGGTGGAGGAGGATCCCGAGACCCGCGACGATCGCCCATCGCGGCCGGCTCCGCAGCTCCCACGCCACCAGCCCGCCCAGGACGATGTCGGCCAGGCTCGCCGGCAGCTTCATGATCGCCCTGATTGCGGGGTCGGCCGCGTCCGTCACCGTCCGAAAGGCAGGCTCGATCGCCGCGAGCAGCCCCCAGAGATAGACCATGACCGGCGGGAACGAGAGGTTCTGGTCATAGGCGTCCCCGAACGGTCGCATGGCGAGGCCGTGAACCCAGAGGACGAACTGGTCGAGATCGCCGCGCAGGCCATCGGTCGGGAGCAAGACGGCCCGGATCGCGCAGGCCAGCAGCAATCCGCCCCCGAAGACCAGGGCATATCGGCCGCGACCGTCTTCGGCCGCGATCCCCTGATCAGCGGCCGGCCGCGGAGACGTCAGGCCGGCCGCGTCGCCCAGTAGCGTTCCGCCGCGCCGCCGCCACCGCCGAGGAGCGCTACCTTCCGGCCGTGGGCGCGGACCTGCCGGGCCATGTCGTCGGTGCCGCCGAAGAGCCGGCCCATCTGGCTGCCGTAGATGGCGATGCCGGTGACTTTGCGCTCGAGCTGGTCGGTGATGTCGGCGTACTCCGGGGTGATCGCGGCGTCGACGGGCACGTCGTCGAAGACGCCCGGCGGCAGGTCCTCGATCCGCCCGAAGTCGTTCCACCAGGCGTACGGGAAGTCCTCGTAGAACGTCACGATGCCGGAGTAGTCGGGCCCGGGCATCACCCAGCGGCGACCCTCGGCGAGGAGCCGGACGCCGACGTCGCGGCACAGCTGGTGGTCGACGTGGTTCCCGACGCCGAGCGGCAGGTACACCTTCTGCGGCTCGAGCCGGACGATCTCGCGGCGCAGGATCTCGTATGGCGCCTCGTCGTCGTCGCGCGGCGCGGCGAGGAGCTCGCTGTCGCCCTCGTAGCCGCGGAACACCGCGTCGGGCAGGTCGAGGAATACGATCGATGCCTCGGCGAACAGCGCGAACTCCTCGTCCTCGAGCCGGCGCTTCGCGGTGATGTCGCCGGCCCGAGCCACGTCGACGACCTCGTCGGTCACGACCGCGCCCTGTGTCGGCAGGTCGTCGATGACCGGCTGGCCCGCGAGCGGCTCCCGGCGGATGCTCGCCCGCCGATACCACGACGAGCGCTGCCAGAACCGCTTGGCAGCGGCGTCGGCGTCGGCCTGGGTTGCCTCGAGCTGGTCCTCGAGCGCCGCCCATGCCGGCAGCGCGCCGGGCGGGCCGTAGACATCGGCCTCGGGCGCGATGTGGACGCGGTTGAAGGCCTCGGTCACGGGCCACATCGTCTTGGACCCGAAGCCGAGCGCCTCGCGCTGGTAATCGGTCAGGCCGTT
>Ga0184623_10000047_pt1 | contig 43900 bp, 39 predicted proteins | sample PLM1_100_b1_FD_133138 | JGI IMG/M metagenome (GOLD analysis project Ga0184623, IMG submission 133138) | Groundwater sediment microbial communities from an aquifer in East River, Colorado, USA - PLM1_100_b1 | ecosystem: Environmental > Terrestrial > Soil > Riparian zone | place: USA: East River... | reverse complement strand
TCCTCGTGGCGTCCGGCACGTTCGGTTACGGGGTCGAGTACGGCGACGTCGTCGACGTCGATCGCCTGGGGGCCATCTGCTGCAAGGGCACTACGCTCCGGCCGCGGATCGGGAATGTGACTCCGCGCGTCACCGAGACCCCGGCCGGGATGCTGAACTCGATCGGCCTCCAGAACCCGGGCGTGGACGCCGTCATCGAGAAGTACGCCGGCACGTGGACCGGCTGGCAGACGGCCGTCATCGTCAACGTCGCGGGAGAGTCGGTTGACGATTACGTGGAGGTGGTGCGGCGGCTCGACGGCGTGCCCGGCGTGGCCGGGATCGAGCTCAACATCAGTTGCCCGAACGTCGGCAAGGGCGGACTCCAGTTCGCGATCGACGCCGACGCCGCCGCGGCCGTCACCGCCGCCGTCCGCCGAGCGACCGACCTCCCTCTCCTCGTCAAGCTCTCGCCGAACGTGGCTGATGTCCGACCGATCGCGCGGGCCATCGAAGCCGCCGGCGCCGACGCCCTGACCGCGATCAACACGCTGTCGGGCATCGCCGTCGCGCCCTCACGAGCGAAGCCCCTGCTCGGGAACATCTACGGCGGCCTGTCGGGCCCGGCGATCAAGCCGGTCGCGCTGCGGATCGTGTACGAGGTCAGCCAGGTCGTCGACATCCCCGTCGTCGCGATCGGCGGCATCACCGACCTCGCCGACGTCCTCGACTTCCTCGCCGTGGGTGCCGCCGCGGTCCAGGTCGGGACCGCGATCTTCGCCGATCCGACGCTCCCGGTTCGCCTCGTCGACGAGCTCGAAGCGGAGTGTCGCCGCCGCGGGCTTGACTCGTACGCGCCGCTCATCGGGACGGCGTTACCGCGGAAGCCGGGCGCGCCGTCGTCAAAGGGAGTCGAGTACCGGCCGTAACCGCGGGTGCAAGAGCGGGGCAAACATCGCCGCGCCGCTAGACTTGGCGGCGATGACCACGATCAAGCCTGCCCTCGAGGCATCGGCGCGCGCTGCGATTGCCGCCCGTACGGAGGCGCTGTTCCGCCGGTCAAGCGCGCTCCGCGAGGGCCACTTCCTGTTGAAGAGCGGCCGCCACGGCGACGCGTACATCGAGAAGTTCGCCGTCCTGTCCGATCCGGCAGCAACGAGCGAGCTGTGCGGGTTCTGGGCCGGGCGTCACCGCGCCGACGACGGCTCCCCCCGAGTGGACCTGGTCGCCGGCCCGACGACCGGCGGTGTCATCCTCGCATTCGAGACCGGTCGCCAGCTCGGCGTCCGAGCGATCTTCGCGGAGGAGGTCCGCGACGCCAACGGTTCGACGCACCGTGAGTTCCGACGCGGCCTCCGGATCGAGCCCGGGGAGCGAGTGCTGCTCGTCGACGACATCCTGACGACGGGCGGATCGCTCCTCGCGATGATCCCCGCGGTCGAGGCGATGGGCGGCGAGATCGTCGAATGCGCGGTTCTCGTGGATCGGAGCGGCGGGCGGCCGACCCTCACCTCGCCGGCGACCGGCCGCGTCTACTCCCTCCGGGCCCTCTGGCAGCTCGATCTTCCGACCTACGAGCCCGGCCCAGAGTCGTGCCGTCTCTGTGCCGACAGGACGCCGCTTCACGCGCCTGGCAGCACCGGTACCGGGGCGTGATGCCCTGATGCAGCAACGCCGCGGCGCGATCGCGGCGCTCGGAGTCGCGATCGCCCTCCTGGCCGGGATCTTCGTCGTCGCCACAATAGCCCTGCGATTGCCGCCGAAGACGGAGGTCGGCGTCGTGGTCTTCGTCGACTCGGTCAGCCTCACCGACGTCCGCGCCTTCGCGATCCGGACGCCGGATGGGCGGACAGTCGAATTCCGGATCGGTCAACTGGAGAACGGCGCCCAGTTCCCGCCGGGCCATCTGAACGCGCACCAGGTGGACGCCGTGCCGGTCCGGGTGACGTATCGGGACGAGAACGGCGAGCACGTCGCGTTCCGGCTCGAGGACGCGCCCGCCGCCTCGCCTAGCTGAGGCCGGCGAGCGCCTCGTTGATCTCGTCGGGCGCGAAGATGAGCTCGAACGACGCCTTGACCACGCCGTCGCCGCCGACTACGAAGACGAAGGGCTCCGTCAGGAGGCCGTAGGCATCGGATGCCGGCACCGTCTGGAGCTCGTTCGCGTCGCTTAGGACGGGCTGGAGCTGGCCGTCGACGACGCTGAGCTGGTAGGGCTCGACGTTGATGAACGTGATATCGGGATGGGCCGTCGCGATCGTCTTGATCTTGTCGAGCGTGGGACCGCACGTCTTGGTGACGCAGAATTTCGGTGTCGCGAAGACGAGGACGAACGGCGCGTGCGCCGCGAGTGCGTCGGCGATGGACGTTTCGTAGAACGCCGGCACCGGGGTCTCGTCGGTCGAGATCTTCGCAACGTCGCCGTCGACATCGGCCAGTGTCGGCGTGTCGACCGACGGTGCCTTCTCGCCCGGCACTACCACGCGGGCGTCGTCCTTGACGTCGAAGCTGAACGGGATCGACTCGGCCGGGGAGCCCGGCGCCGACGTCGAGAAGAGGGCCGTCCACGCACCGGCCACCGGGAACTCGGCGTGGGTGACATACACGCCGCTCACCCCTTCGATCGCCCAGACGAACTGGGCTGCGGGCGCCTCGACAGACTCGCCGCCGGGCCCCCGGAACTCGACCGTCGCCGTTCGGTCCGGCGAGCCCACCGGCGTCGTGCCGCTCGCATCGAGGAACGAGAAGACGAAGCGGTTCGGCCCCTTTACGAGCTCGCTGCTGATGAACCGCGGGAGGACACCCGCGGCGGTACTTGCGCGGGGCGACGGCGTGGTGACTGCCTGGCCACACGCGGCGACGAGAAGCAGGACCAGCGCCATCGGCCCGGCCCGTCGGATTCGGGGATGCATATGGCCGATAGGGTAGCGGTCAATGGCGCGGAGGGCGCTCGCGCTAGAATGACCGGACCGTCGGAACCCCCGAACCGCGTCGCCCGCCGGGCGACCTCCTGGGAGAGCTCGTTGACCCGGTTCCAGCGACTGGCGATGCTCAGCGTCGCGATGACGCTCGCGCTCGTGACAATCGGTGTCATCGTCCGAGCCACCGGCTCCGGCATGGGCTGTCCCGACTGGCCACTCTGCCACGGCATGCTGATCCCGCCGCTCGACGACTATCAGGCCTGGATCGAGTGGGTCCATCGCACGGTCGCGGCCGCGATCGGGTTCGTGGTCCTTGCCCTGGCCTTCGTCGCGCTACGGGACCATCGCGACCGCCCCAGCCTCCTGTGGCCGTCGGTCGGTGCTGTGCTTCTCGTCGGATTCCAGGCGTGGCTCGGGCGCGAGACGGTCCGGCTCAACAACTCCGGTGAATCGGTGACGGCGCACCTCGCGGCCGCCATGGCGCTGGTCGGGCTCCTCGCGTTCATCCTCGTCCGGGCCTTCTATCCGGCGCGTATCGGCGGCCGGGGCGGCAGTCAGCGGTTCACGCTGCTCGCCGCCTTCGGTGCCCTGGCGGTCTTCGCGCTCCTCCTCTTCGGGTCGCAGGTGACGGCCACCTCGCAGTGGTTCGTCTTCCCCGACTGGCCGCTGATGAACGGTTCGCTCGTGCCGCCGCTCAGCGAGGACACCTCGGCCCACGTGCTCCACCGCTGGGTGGCGATCGTCGTCGGCCTGATCGTGGCAGCGGTGACCCTGGCCGGATGGCGGACACAGCGATCGAACAGGGCAATCCTCGGACTGACGCTGATCGCCGCGATCCTCTTTCCGATCCAGGCGCTCGTCGGTGGCCTCCAGGTCCTGACCAACCTGGCCGGCTGGACGCAGACGCTCCATGTCGCCCTGGGCGCCCTGATCTGGGCGGCGATGGCAGCCCTCGTAACGACGAGCTATTACGCGGCGAGGACCGCCACCGCCCCGGCCGGCGATCGGACGGGCGCGACCGGCGGCCGGGTCGGCGACGACGAAAGCACTGCTGAGCGGCACACCAGGACGGACACGGTTCGCGCCTACGTTGCCCTGACCAAGCCCAGGATCATCGAGCTGCTGCTCGTCACGACCGTCCCCGCGATGGTCCTCGCCACCCGCGAAGTTCCCGGGATCCAGTTCGGCCACTGGGCCTGGCTCACGCTGTGGACGCTCGTCGGCGGGACGCTCGCAGCCGGCAGTGCAAACGCGATCAACTGCTACCTGGATCGTGATATCGACGAATTGATGGTCCGCACCCGGCGCCGGCCGCTGCCGGCCCACGAAGTCGACCCTGAGCGGGCGGTCGTCTTCGGACTCGTCCTGGGGGTCATCTCGTTCGTCGTGCTGGCGTGGTTCGTCAACCTCCTCGCGGCCTTCCTCGCGCTGCTGGCGATCGCCTTCTATGTCGTCGTCTACACGATCGTTATGAAGCGCACGACGCCCCAGAACATCGTGATCGGCGGGGCCGCGGGGGCCCTGCCCCCGGTCATCGGCTGGGCGGCAGTAACCGGCAACGTCGGAATCCCGGCGCTCCTCCTCTTCGCCCTCGTCTTCTACTGGACGCCGCCCCATTTCTGGGCGCTGTCGCTGCGGATCCGGAAGGACTACGCCGCCGCCGGCGTCCCGATGCTGCCCGTCGTCCGGGGCATCCCCGAGACGACCCGCCAGATCGGCCTCTACGCGATCCTCATGGTCGCCATCTCGCTCGTGCTGTGGGCAGTTGCCCGCATGGGCTGGATATACCTCGTGGCGGCAGTCGTGCTTGGCGCGATCTTCCTTCGGCAGGCCTACCGGCTGTGGCGCGAGGGCGCCTCCGAGGAGGCGTCGACCGCCGGCGCGATCCGCCTCTACAAGTACTCGATCTCGTACCTGACGCTGCTCTTCGCGGCGATCGCGGTCGACGCAATCGTGGCCGTCCCGCTCGGCTGAGAGTCTCAGCTCCCGGCGTTTCCCCTTTTCTGCGCGAAGGGTCTCCTCTGTTGATGACCGTCACGCGCATCTAGATGCCTATCGTGCGCATCGGATTCGGGGCACCCGCACGTCGCGGGTTGATGCGAAGTACCGTCATCAGGACGATAGGGGATTGTCGCGGCACGAGGAGCGTTTCGGGCCCGGGTCGACGCCGGCGGGCCGCCGACTGGGCGCGCGCCGGCCCTCGGTGCCCGCGAGCGGGCCGAAACGTCAGCGGGCCTGGATGGACGCTCCATGCCACCACTGGCGTGGCACGATGGGCCGATGGAGATCCACTTCCTCGGCGGTGCCACGACGGTCACCGGCTCCCAGTTCCTGCTCGTCACCGAGCGTGCGCGAGTCCTTATCGACTGCGGGATGTTCCAGGGCAGCCCGAACGAGGCCGTTCGGAATCGGATCCCGCTCGGGTTCGACCCGACGACGCTCGACGCGATCCTTCTGACACACGCTCATCTCGACCACTGCGGGCTGGTTCCCCACGTCGTCGACCAAGGATTTCGTGGACCGATCATCGCGACCCAGGGCACGTGCGAGCTGGCCGAGCTCGTCCTCCTCGACTCGGGGCACCTCCAGGAGGAATTCGCCAAGCGCGAGGCACGCTGGGAACGGAGGCATCCTGACGAGGCCGTTGCGGACGACCGCGAGGAGCGCGCGGCGTACGACGCAGCGCTCCGGCTTGCCGAGAACCCCGCCGCGGCGATGCCCATCGCCCCGGACGCTGCGACGATCGCATCGGAGGCGGCCTCTGAAGAGGTGGCCGTCGCGACCGAGACCGGCGGCGAAGGTGCCTGGGCGATTGCGTCTCACGGGGCGGGGAGGCCATCCCCTGCGCCGGCCGGCGCTGCCGCCACCGCCGCTGTCGACGACGTGGAGGAGGATCTGCGCCGCCAGCCGCCGGTCCTCGAGGTTGACCTCGACGAGCCGCTCTACACGCAGAAAGAGGCCCGCCGGGCCATCGAGCAGTTCAAGGCGATTGAGTACGACGACGAGATGGAGGTCGCACCGGGCATCAACGCGACGTTTGTCGACGCCGGCCACATCCTCGGCTCGGCGATCATTCGGATCCGTGTCGCCGAACGCGCCGGCGAGCCGGAACGGACGATCGTGTTTTCGGGTGATCTCGGCCGGCCGGACACACCGATCATCCGCGATCCGACGATCCTGACCGACGCCGACTACATCCTCATCGAATCCACTTACGGCGGCCGTGAGCACGAGCCGCAGGATGAGGCCGTCCGGGTCCTCGCCGACACGGTTCGGCTCGTGGCTGAATCCAATGGCGTGCTGCTGGTCCCATCGTTCGCGATCGGACGGACCCAGGAGGTCGTCTGGCAGCTCGATCGGCTCATCGACGACGGGGCGATCCCGCGACTGCCGCTCTACCTGGATTCGCCGATGGCCTCCAAGGCCTCCGACATCTACCGCCGCCATGCCGACTACTTCGACGAGGAGACGGCCAAGCTCCTTCGGGCGGGCGGCTCGCCACTCGACTACCCGGATCAGCACGTGACCCGTCGCCTCGAGGAGTCGCAGGCGATCGCCACGGCGCCCCGGCCGTACATGATCGTCGCCTCGAACGGGATGCTGACGGGTGGGCGCGTCGTCGGTCACCTCCGCAACCTGATCGGCGATCCGGACGCGACGATCCTGTTCGTCGGCTACCAGGGCCAAGGGACGCTCGGGGCGCACCTCCAGGCTGGCGCCACCGAGGTCAAGATCGACGGCCAGCTCCGCGAGGTCCGTTGCCAGATCCGCTCGATCAGCGGTTTCTCGGCCCACGCCGACGAGACTGAGCTGCTCGACTGGCTGTCAAACTTCGCTCGCAACAAGCAGCCCGGCGACAAGGGCTTTCCACGCCGGATCTTCCTCGTCCACGGCGACCCGGAGGCCCAGATCGCGATCGAGCCGAAGGTCAAGGCGCTGGGCTTCGAGACGAAGATTCCGCACTGGCGGGAGCGGGCCGCCCTCGACTGATCGACGCCCGGGCGTGGCCCGGTGTGCGTGGCCCGGCGTGCGTGGCGTGTCCCGTGGCACGGAACCGGGGGCACCATCAGGCGGAACGTCGGGGGCATTGGAATCGGGCCGCCACACAATCGGCCGCATGGTTGAGCTTGCTCAGCGACCGGCGGGGGAAGGTACGCTGACGACAACGGCTGTGCTGGCCGAGTCGATGGGAGCCTTGATGCGGCCGTCGTTGAACATCCTGGGCGACGAGCTGGCCGGCCGGATCGTGGACGAGGCGAAACGCGTCCTGGCCGAGGTCGGGATGGAGGTCCGCGGCCCGGAGATGCGCCGGCGCCTGATCGAGCACGGTCTGCCCACGAACGCGACCGGCGAACGCGTCCTCTTCCCGCGGGACGTCGTGGAGGCCGCGATCGCCTCCGCACCGAACTCGTTCTTGCTCTACGACCGGGACGGCGAGCCGCACGCCGACCTCGGCGGCGACCGGGTCCACTTCGTCCCGGGTTCGTCGGGCCTCAAGGTCCTCGACCACCGAACCGGCGAGACGCGCCTCGCGAACTCGACCGACTTCGTCGAGTACGTCCGGCTCGCCGACGGCCTCGAGCACATCGCGTACCTGGCGACTGCCTTTTCGACGAATCTCGACATCGAGGCCCAGGTGTCGGATGCGTGGCGCCTCTACATGACGCTGACCAACTCAAAGAGGCCTGTCGTGTCCGGTGCGTTCACCGAACACGGCGTGCCGCGCATGGTCGAGATGATGCAGCTCTTCCGGGCGGATCGAGCCGATCTCATCGCCCATCCGATGAGCATCTTCACGATCACCGCCACGGGCAACTTCCGCTACAGCGAGGACTCCTGCCAGAACATGATCGACTGCGTCGAGGCCGGCATCCCCGTCGAGATCGTGCCGGTCACGCTGATGGGGCTCATCGCTCCGGTGACGATCGTCGGAGCGACGGTCTTCCACACCGTCGATGTGCTCGCCGGGATCACGATGGCGCAGGTCATCAAACCCGGCGCCCCGGTCCTGTTCGGCGGCGCCCCGGCGACGTTCCACATGAAGATCGCCAGCGCGCCGATGGCCGCCATCGAGGCGCTCCGGCTCGACGTCGCGTACATCGCGGTGGCCAAGGCGCTCGGGCTGCCGTGCCAGTCGTACATGGCCCTCTCCGACGGCAAGATCCTCGACGCCCAGGCCGGCGCCGAGACGTTCGGGAGTGCCTTGCTGGCGGCCCTCGCCGGGGTCAACTCGGTGTCCGGCCCCGGGATGCTCGACTTCCTCCTCGTCTTCAGCCTGCCGAAGCTCGTGTTCGACGACGAGATGTGCGCCCAGGCCCTCCAGTTCGTGCGGGAGGTGCAGCCGGCCGAGGACCTGCCCGTCTCGGCGCTCATCGAACAGCTCATGGCCGACCAGCACCTGATCATGGCCGAGCACACGATGGCCCATTGGCCATCGGAGCTCTACCTGCCGAGCGCGATCGTCGACCGCGACAACCGCGAGGCGTGGCTCCGCCTTGGCGGCAAGGACACGTATCAGCGAGCGTGCGACGAGGTGGAGCGGCGGCTCGCGGCCTACCGCCAGCCGGAGACCGACCCGGCCATCGACGCCGAGCTCCGTTCGATCATCCGGGCCGGCCTGACCGACCAGACGGTCTTGCCGGAGATCCCGCCCGCACTCGAACCGGCAGCGGTTGCCCCATCGGGCGCCGCGGCCCGCCGTCAGAACCCCCGCCGCCACCGCATCAGCCAGGAGGGCCCATCGACGTGACCAGCTCGACCGCGACCCCTGCCACGTCCGATTCGTCGACGCTCTACTTCGGTCCCTGGTACCGCCGTTCGCCGTTCTTCGAGAAGACGCTGGCCGCCGGCTGCAGCGCCTACGACATCTACAACCATATGTACCTGCCGGGCTACTACGGTGACCCGATCGAGGAGTACTGGACCCTGCTCAACGGGGTGACGATCTGGGACGTGTCGGTCGAGCGCATCGTCGAGATCACGGGTCCCGACGCCTCCGCCTTCACGAACTCGCTGACCTGCCGCGACCTGACGAAGTGCGCCGTCGGTCAGGGCAAATACGTGCTCATCACCGCGGAGGATGGCGGCATCGTCAACGATCCCGTCCTGCTGCGTGTCGAGGCCGACCGCTGGTGGCTGGCCCTCGCCGACTCCGATGCAGGGCTGTGGGCCCGCGGCGTGGCGATCAATTCCGGGATGGACGTCAAGGTCCGCGAGCCGGAGGTCTACCCGGTCCAGGTCCAGGGCCCGAAGTCCAAGGACGTGATGGCCGCCCTGTTCGGCGATGCAGTGCGCGACCTCAAGTATTACTGGACGTCGACCACGGACCTCGATGGCATCCCCGTCGTGATCAGCCGAACCGGCTGGACGGGCGAGGTCGGCTACGAGATCTACCTCCGCGACCCGTCGCGTGGCGGAGAGCTGTGGGACCGGATCATGGAGGCCGGGCGGCCGCACGACATCCGGCCGATCGCGCCGTCGGAGGCGCGCCGCATCGAAGCCGGCATCTTCAACTACGGCTCGGACATGACGATCGACAACAACCCGTTCGAGATCACCGGGCTGGAGCGGCTCGTCGAGCCGCAGGCGGCCGACTACATCGGCAAGGACGCGCTCGAAGCGATCCGCGCCCGCGGGGTCGATCGCAAGCTCGTCGGAATCGAGGTGGAGGGCGACGCCCTGCCGTTCGAGCTATCGCGCAAATGCACGGCCCTCCACCGATCGGAGCCCGTGGGCACGGTGACCGACCTCATCTGGTCGCCCCGCCTGGAGAAGAACATCGGCTACGTGTGGCTGCCGATCGGGCTGTCGCAGCCCGGTACCGAGCTCGAGATCGAGGCGCCGGACGGCGGCCTCTGGCCGGCCCGGACCGCGGCGATCCCGTTCATCGATCCGAAGAAGGACGTTCCCAAGTCGTGACCGGAGATATCGCATGACCGCACTTCCATCGGGCCAGTCGCCTCTGACCGCCGAGGAGATCGCCTCCGTCCGGCGCCCGTATCGCGGGGCGCGACTCCTGCCGGGCCGGGCGTACCACGACCCCGCGATCTACGAATGGGAACGGACGAACGTCTTCGCCGCCGACTGGGTCATCGTCGGCCGAGCGAGTGAGGCGGCGGATCCGGGCACCTACTTTGTAACCGAGCTCGACGGCGAGTCGATCGTCGTCGTCCGGGGTCGCGACGGCGAGCTGCGAGCCTTCTACAACGTCTGCCGCCATCGCGGAACCGCCGTGGTGGAGGAACCGTGCGGTACAGCCGTTCGATTCCAGTGTCCCTACCACGCCTGGATCTACGACCTCGAGGGAAGGCTCGTCCGGGCGAAGCACACCGAGGACCTCGATGACTTCAGTCTCGGGGCGTACAGCCTCGCCCCGATCGGGCTCGAGACGTGGCAGGGGTTCGTGTTCCTCAACCTCGACGCGGATGCCGCGCCGCTGGCCGACCAGCTCGGCGACCTCCCCGATCATGTCGCCCGCTTCGACTTTGCGGCTCTGCGACCGGCTCGTACGTTCGAGTACGACGTCGCGGCGAACTGGAAGTTCATCGCGGAGAACTACTCGGAGTGCTACCACTGCCCGGGCCTTCACCCACAGCTCAACAAGCTGACGCCCTATGACGTCGGCGTGGAATACGAGACGAAGGGCGCCTGGCAGGGCGGCTGGATGGAGTTCTCGGACGGGGTCGAGACGATGGCCCTCGATGGCGGTAAGGGTTCACGTCGCGGCCGGCCGGCGATGGCCGGCATGACCGCGGAGGACGAGCGCCGCGTCGACTACTGCGTCGTATGGCCGACGGCATTCCTGTCGATCCATCCGGACTACCTGCTGGTCCATCGGCTTGTCCCCGACGGGCCGGCGCGGACGAAGGTCATCTGCGAGCTGCACTTCGAGCCGGCCACGATGGCCCGCCCCGATTTCGACCCCTCCGACGCGATCGCATTCTGGGACCTGACGAACAGCCAGGACTGGCACGTCTGCGAGCTCCAGCAGCGCGGCACCCGATCACGCTCGTGGGTCGCCGGTCGCTACTCAAACCTGGAGGAAGGGGTCCACTCGTTCGACCAGATGGTCGCCGACCGCTACGCCGGGGAGAGCTTCGCAAGCGCTCAGGCCGACCGAAAGCGCCACAAGGTAGCGCAGCCGACCTCGGGGGCCCCTGCCGACATTGACGCCTCAAACGGTCACGATCGGTCGGCGGCACGGATGGGCGCCCGCTCGAAGGCAGCCACCCCCCGCTGACCGTTGGGCGTGGCGTCAGGTGGGAGGCGCGTCCTCCTCGGCCACGATTGTTCGCCCCTCCCGCCCGAATGCCCCGAGGCGCCAGGCGGCGAGGATGGCAAGGGCCGTCAAGGCGACGACGATCGTCGAGATCGCATTGATCTCCGGCGTCACCCCGAACTTCACCTTGCTGTAGATGTAGAGCGGCAGGGTTGAGCTGCCGACGCCCGCGTTGAACGTCGTCACGACGTAGTCGTCGAAGCTGAGCGAAAAGGCCAGCAGGCCGCCGGCCAAGACGGCCGGCGCAATGAGCGGCAGCGTCACGTATCGGAAGGCGCCCCAGGCGGAGGCGCCAAGGTCGCGTGCGGCCTCTTCCAGCGCCGGGTTCATGTTCGCGGCCCGGGCTCGGACTACGACCGCGACATACGAGATGCAGAACGTGGTGTGGGCGACCCACAGCTGGGCGACGGACCCCCGGCCGTCGAACAGCTGGAGGAAGAACAGCAGCAACGACAGGCCCATGACGATCTCCGGGGTGACCATCGGGACGAGCAGGAGCGTCTCGGTCGCCGCCCGGCCGCGGAACCGGATCCGGGCGAGCCCGAGGCCAAGCAGCGAACCGAGGACCGTCGACAGCAGCACCGCGACCGCGGCGACCTGGAGCGTGATCCAGAGCGCATCGAGGAGCTCGTCGTTCGAGAACAGGGTCGGATACCAGTCGAACGTGAAGCCGCGCCACGCCAGCCCGCGCCTGGCGTTGTTGAATGAGAAGACGATCAGCACGACGACCGGGGCGAACAGGAAGCCGTAGACGCCGATCGCGAACAGGGTCAGGAGCGGGTTGCGTTCGCGGCTCACGACCCGACGACCTCACGACGGAGCGTCCGCAGCGCGACCAGCGTCCCGCCGAGCGTCACGACCATCAGGATGAACCCGAGGGCCGCGCCGTACGGCCAGTCACGCCCTTCGAGGAACAGCTCCTGGATATTCTTGGCAATCGTCGTCGTCTGCGGTCCGCCGAGGAGGTCCGGCGTCACGAAGTCGCCGATCGCGGGAATGAACGTGAGGAGCGAGGCCGCGATGACCCCCGGCATCGTAAGGGGCAGCGTCACGTGTAGGAACACCGCCCGGCCGGACGCGTAGAGGTCGCGGCCCGCCGCGAGAAGGTTCGAGTCGAGCCGATCGATCGAGACGAACAGGGGCAGGATCGCGAACGGCAGGAACCCGTAGGTCATCCCGAGGATGACCGAGACGTCGGTGTTCATGAGGATGAGGGGCTCGTGTGTCAGGCCGACCGCCTGGAGCAGCGAGTTCAGGACGCCGTTGTCGCGGAGGATGATCATCCACGAGTAGGTCCGGATCAGGTAGCTCGTCCAGAAGGGCAGCATGACGAGGATCAGCAGCAGTGCCTTCCGACGGCCGCCGTAGCGGGAGATCCAGTACGCGATCGGGTAGCCGATCGCGAGCGACAGGATCGTCGTGATCGCGGCGTACCGCAGGGAGTTGACGAACGTCGGCAGGAAGATCGGGTCGAAGGCCCGGGCGTAGTTATTGAAGTTCGGGCTGGACAGGTCGACCCGGTCGAAGGCGCCCCGCTGGCCGAGGCTGACGACGAAGATGATCGCCAGCGGGACGACGAAGAACAGGACGAGCCACGTCACCCCCGGCAGGACGAGCGCGGCCCCTCGCAGCCTGGCCAACCGGCCGGCCGCGATCGGGGGCGACGCCGGGGGCGAGGCCCGAGGTAAGGCCGGCCGCGGCGCCTGTTCGGGTGTTCCGGCTGCGGCCTCGCCGCTCAGCCGCGGAGCTCCTGCCAGCGCTTCAGGTACTCGTCGCGGAGCGCCGGCGCGAGGTTGAGCAGCTCCTCGAGCTTGTCGACGATCTCCTGATCGGGGTTGATCGTCGGGTCCTCGAGGATCGCCGGATCGATGAACTCCTTGGCCGCCGCGTTCGGGCCCATGTAGTAGATGAGGTTCGTGTTGGCCGCGCTGTTCTCGGCGTCGAGGATGTGATCGATGAAGAGGTGGGCCGCGATCGGGTGCTTGGCGCCCGAAAAGACCGCAACGGTGTCGGAGCCCTTCACACCGCCCTCCTCGGGAATGTAGTAGAGGACGTTCTCGTTGACCTCCTGGATCGCGAACCGGTCGGCGCCCCAGATGTGGCCGATCCAGACATCGCCAGACGTCAACGTCGCGATCGTGTCGGTCGAATACGTTCGTACGAGCGGCTTCTGTTGCTTCAGGAGCACCAGCGCCTCGTCGAGCTCGGCCGCCTTGTCGGTGTTGGCGGAGTAGCCCAGCTGGATGAGCGCCAGCCCGAAGACCTCCTGGAAGTCATCGAGCATCGAGATGTGCTGGGCCCAGCGCGGGTCCCAGAGCGCCTTCGAGCTGGTCAGTTCGTCGGTGATCTTCGCCGAGTCGTAGCCCACCCCGGTCGTCCACCACATGTACGGGACGGAGTAGGCGTTGCCGGGGTCGTAGCCAGGGTCCGACCACTCCGTGCCGAGATTCTTGATGTTCGGCAGGAGCGACTTGTCGAGCTTCACGATCGCACCCGACTCGATGAACGTTGGAACGTCGACCGAGATCGGGAAACTCAGGTCGTAGCCGCCGCCGTCGGTCCCGAGCTTCGCGTAGGCCTCCTCCGTGTTCGAGAAGAAGCTCTGGGTCACCTTCGTCTTGTACTTCGCTTCGAACGACTCGATGACCTCCTCGGCCAGGTAGTCGGTCCAGTTGAAGATGAAGAGCTCCGCCTCGGGGGAGGGGACCGGCGTGGCGGAGGGCGACGGTGTCGGCCCGGCTCCGGTCGACGGCGGAGCGGCGCTGGCGGAGGCCGCGGGGCTCGGCGTCGACGCGCCCGTGCAGGCCGCGATGATCGGGGCGAGTGCGGCCGCCGATCCGACCCGGGCGATCCGCTCCAGCAGCTCCCGCCGGCTCAGCTGACGCTCGACCATGTACCGGACGAGTGCCTTCTCCAGGTCGATCGTCGACCCGTCGTAGCGTTCGCTCATGCCAGAACCTCCTCCTGATCCCGATCGCCGGCGAGGACGAGTGCCTCGGCCGGCTCCCACGTGACGTCGACATCGCTGCCGACGGCGAAACGGTTCACGGTCTTCGGCTCGAGAGCGGTGATCGCCAGCCCGCCGCTGGAGCGGACGTGGTACTGGACGCTGCCACCCAGGTACGCGACCTGTTCTACCGTGGCGGCGATGGGGGCCGGCCAGTACGACGTGCGGTTCGATGGGCGCAGTACGACGGACTCCGGCCGGATGCTCAGCTCGATCGAACGCCCGACGACGAGGTCCGCCCGGCCGACCACGCAGTTCTCAGCCGACGCCAGCCTGACGATCGCGTGGTCGGTATCGACCGACTCAACCGTGCCGGTGAGCAGATTCGTGGTCCCGATGAAGTCGGCCACAAACCGGGTCGTCGGTCGTTCGTAGAGCTCTTCCGGGGTACCGAGCTGTTCGACCCGACCGTGGTTCATGACGGCGATCCGGTCGCTCATCGTGAGCGCTTCTTCCTGGTCGTGGGTCACGTAGACGAACGTGATCCCGACCTCCGCCTGGACCCGTTTCAGCTCGACCTGGAGCTGCTTCCGGAGCTTGAGATCGAGGGCTCCCAGTGGCTCGTCCAGGAGCAGCACGTTGGGACGGTTGACGAGCGCCCGGGCGAGGGCCACGCGCTGCTGCTGACCGCCGGACAGCTGTGTCGGACGGCGCTTCTCGTAGCCCGCGAGGTGGACGAGGTCGAGTGCCTCCCCGACGCGCCGGCGAATATCGCTCGGCTCGACCTTCCTTCGCCGCAGCCCGAAGGCGATGTTGTCGCCGACGTCGAGATGGGGGAATAGGGCGTAGTTCTGGAAGACCATGTTGACCGGGCGCTTGTCGGGCGGATCGGCCGTGACATCCCGCCCGCGGAGCTCGATCCGCCCGAGGGTCGGCTGCTCAAAGCCGCCGATCATGCGGAGCGTGGTCGTCTTGCCACAGCCCGACGGCCCGAGCATCGAAAAGAACTCGCCCGACCGGATGTCGAGGCTCACCTGATCGACGGCACGGACCTCGCGGAAGTGCTTTGACAGGTGGATGAGGCGGATCTCGGGCGCTCTCTCCGCACGCTCGATCATGAGGCGGCGAGCCTAGGCGCCGTTCCGGAACGCGGCGTGTCGCGTCCCGGTGCGTGGAACGTGTGGTCAGTCTGGCCGGCGGCCCGACCACGACGGATGCGTCAGGAAGGCGCCGGGACCCTGGGCTGCGCCCCGAACCTGTTGTCGGCGCGATCGGACGTCATTCGCAGGAAGTCGCCCTGGTCCGAGAGCTCCAAGGCGGCGAGGTCGATCCCCTCCTCATTCATCTCTGTCGTTGGCCTGGCGAGCAGATAGCCCTGTGCTGCTGCGATTCCCAGGCTTCGGACGACTGCAAGTTGGGCAGCGGTCTCGACGCCTTCCGCAACGATCGAGACCCGCCACTGGTTGGCGAGTTCCTGGATGGCCCGCAGCACCCCGTGCGACGGGTCGTGCATCGTCCCGCCCTGGACGAGCGAGAGATCGATCTTGACGATGTCGAAGCTGATCTCGTTCAGGAGCCGGAGACCGGCGTTACCGGCACCGACATCGTCGGCGGCAAGGCGCATCCCCGCCCGCCGACAGGCTTCCACGTTCTTTCGCAGCTGCTGAAGGTCCTCAACCTGTTCTCGCTCGGTCAGCTCCAGGACCACCCGCTCGAGCGGGATCCCATTGCGGTGGAAGATCGCCTTCAGCTCGCCGGGGTGGAAGAGGTTGGACTCGAGGGTTCGGGGTGAAAGGTTGACACTTACGTACGTCTCGGCGTTCGGCAGCCGAATGCCGGCGGCGACGACTTCGAGGCAAGCGAAGTCGAGTTCGACCGTGCGGCCGGCCGCCTCGGCGGCGGCGAACAGCGAGCTGGCATCCGGGAACGGGGCACCTTCGGCCGGTCGGACGAGCCCCTCGTAGCCGATCGGTTCGCCCGTCGTCATCGAGAAGATCGGCTGGTAGACGGGTCGCAGCGCCCGCGTGGCCAGGACCGTCCCGATGCCCGCGGACAGCTCGGAGACGGAGCGATCGTCCGATGCCGCGCCGTGGCGCCCGGGATCGAACCCGACGACGGCTGTCCGTCCGTGGCGTTTGCACCAGTAGAGTGCCGCGTCGGCGTTGCGATAGAGGTAGTGACTCTCGGTGCTCGGCGCCGGGAACGCCGATACCCCGATCGACAGCGAGAACGACTCGATGGAGTCGCTCGGATCGCCGCCGTTCAGGGCCGACGCGAGGATGCGCCGAGCGACTGCCAGCCCGGTGTTGACGTCGGAGTTCGGCAACAGGATGGCGAACTCGTCGCCACCGACGCGGAAGGCGCGGTCGCTCCGTCGCAGGATCGCGGCGGTGACCCGGCCCACGGCCTCCAGCAGTTTGTCCCCACCGACATGCCCCTGGCTGTCGTTGACACGCTTGAGGTCGTCGACGTCGATGAGCAGCAGCGACAGGGGCGTCCTCATTCGTTTGGCGAAGTCGAGCTGGCGAGCCAGCTCGTCCTGGAACGCGCGATGGTTGCCAAGTCCGGTCAGACCGTCGATCAACGCTTCGTGGCTCGCCTGGCCGTAGAGCTCGCTCAGCTCCCCGCGCTCGTGGTCGAGGGCCTCGGCCTCGCGCAGGATCCCGCGGGCGAGCCAGGCCATCAGCAGCGGCAGGGACACGGCGGCGGCGACCAGGACGATGATCGCAGTCGTCGATCGCGATGAGTCGACCGGCGCGAATCCCTCGATCGTCGCGACGCTCATGAGAATGCCGAACGGTCCGAGCAACGCCCAGATCAAGCGTCTCCGAATGCGATCGACCCGTCCGCTGGACCCAGCGGGTCCGTCGGCGGAGGGCTTGGTCATCGTCGTCCCTCGCTTCTACCCCGGGTAGGTAGGTTGTAGGCCCCAACGGGTGACCTCGATCTGGTTCGAAGGTACTGGTCCGGGCGCGGCATTGTGACCAAGGACGCTCGGCACGTCGCGACATACCGTCATGGCCGGGCCCACCCCGGTGTGGGCCAGGAGAGCCAACCGCACATGACCCTTCGCAACCCGACACGAACCGACACAGCACGAACCGCCGTTCTTGCGGTTGCGATCGCCATGGCCCTCGTCCTTCTGCCCGTCACCGCGGAGAACGCCGCGGCGGCGAGCTGCAACGGTGCTTCGCATCCGGCTCCCGTCCTCAGTGCCGGGAAGGCCACGCCGGGCACGGGCACGACGTCGACGACCATCACGTTCTCGGTCCGGTACAGGGATAGCGCCGGCTGCCCTCCCTCGAAGGTCGATGTCGTCATCCCGGGCCGCGGACGGTATGCACTGACGGGCTCCGGAACAGGCTTCGCGGGCGGTGTGACCTACTCGAGGTCGATGAAGCTGCCGGCAGGCTCCTGGGGCTACCGCTTCGAGGCGACGAGCGGCAATGGGGCAGGTACGAAGTCGGTCGTCCTGAAGAAGGTCTCGCCCGGGAAAGTGGTGATCGTCGCCCCAACCCCGAAGCCGACTCCCAAACCGACCCCGAAGCCGACGCCAAAGCCGACGCCGAAGCCCACCGCGAAACCAACCCCCAAGCCCATGCCAGTGGCGACCCCCATTGCGACTCAGGCTCCAGTCGCGACCCAGACTCCCGGCGCCACGGCCGGGGCGACCGCAGGCTCAACCGGTCAGACGCCGACGGCGTCCGCCCCGGGACACATCGCGGTCGGTGGACCCGCGGGTCCTGGCGGTGGCGGCGGATCGTCGGGGCCGCGCAGCGGTATCGGCGTGCGTCCGACGCCGCTTCCACAGGCACCGACGCTCGTGTCGACGCTGCGGTTCGGGATCGATCCAGGCATCGGCCTGCCCGTGTTCGCGTGGTCGTTGACAACCGCCCTGGGCGTGATTCTCTTCGCCTTCGTTCTTCGCCGGCCGGCCCGCCGCCAGCAGCCGGTTGGAGCAGGGCGCATGGCGTCCACGGCTGTCTCGCCGGTCGCCACGCTCGCTCGCCCGAGTGGAGGCGCGAACGGCGACGAGGCCAACCCGGACGAGGAAAATCTGCCCCGCTGGTTGCGCCCGACGCTTCGTCAGCAGCGCCAGTGGAACGACCGCCAGGCACCGGCTGCTGCCCGCGAGCCGGAACGGTTCGAGTCGGCACCGCGGGCGGGGGTGGACCGACGAACGATCGGCTACCGGCTTGTCCGGTTGTCCGACGGGCCCGACGATCTCAGATCCTCGGAGATCGGTCGGCTCGATCGTGGCGACGAGGTCGAGATCATCGGTGATGTCGGGGGGTTCCTCCAGGTCAGGACGCCGAGCGGGCTGGAGGGCTGGGTGCCCCGGATCGCCATCGTCCGGTAACGCCGCCCTCGACGGTCAGCTCGACTTCGACGCCCGCGGCCGCGACCGCGCGGCGATCCGCTCGAGCGCACCCTCCCAGCCGGCGTCGAACGCCTTGCCCGGCTCGTCGAGGTCGATCGAAACCGGCGCATGGTCGGAGGGGATCGGCGGCCCTTTACGCGCCTCCCGATCGATCTCGGCGGCGACGACGCGCTCCGCGATCGGCTTGGTCACGAGCAGGTGGTCGATCCGCATGCCGAGGTTCTTGTGGAAGTTGCCTGCCCGGTAGTCCCACCAGCTGAAGCGTCCAGTCGCCGTCTCGCGGAGCCGGTAGGCGTCGATCATGCCCCAGTCGAGGAGCCGCCGAAACGCCTGACGCTCCGGCTCCGACACGTGAGTGCCGCCATGAACGGCCCGTGCATCCCAGACGTCGTCGTCGGTCGGGGCAATGTTGAAGTCACCGCCGACGAGGAGCGGTTCGGCCGGGTCATGAGTCTCCCTCAGCCAGCGTTCGAGCCGCGCGTACCACGACAGCTTGCCGGCATAGAAGGGGCTGCCGACGACGCGGCCATTCGGCCCGTAGACGGTGACGATCCTCAGCCCGTCGACGCGGGCGCTCAGCATCCGCGCTTCGTCGAACGGATTGAAATCCTCCTCGCTGAAATCCTTCGTCGCGCCCGGTCCACTGTCGCGGACCGGCCCGTCGCCGAAATTCGTTACGACGTCGTCGACCTGCATCCCCTGTCGCGTCGCGATCGCGACGCCGTTCCAGCGGCCTTCGCCGTGATGCAGGAGGTCGTAGCCGGCCATCGCGAAGGGCATTACCGGCGCGTCGGTGTCGGTCAGCTTCGTCTCCTGGATGAGGAGGATGTCGGGCGCCGCCCGGTCGAGCCACTGGTCGACTTTCTCCTGGCGGGCCTTCAGGGAGTTGACATTCCAGGTGGCGATCCGCATGGCTAGAACCGCCGCCCGCGCTGCCGATCGAGATCGAAGGCGGCGGTGTCGGCGATGGCCATGACCGCCATCGTCCCGGCCTGGACGGGGTCCGAGACGACGAGATCGACGTGCTCCGTGATCGAGCCGACCATGTTGAGCGAGATGATCGGGATGCCGACCGCCCGGATCTCGTCGGCCGCGGCGCTGATGTCGCCGCCCATGATCGAGCCGGCCAGCACGAGCAGCCGGGCTCGCGGCAGGTCCGCCACCGCCCGTACCGCGGCCGCGATCTCCGCCTCGCCGACCAGGGCGATCGTGTCGACGCTGATCCGCTCCCCGCGGAGGTTGTGGCGGTCGGCCTCGCTGACGGCCCCCAGCGCGACCTGGGCGACCTGGGCCCCGCCTCCGATGACGATGATCCGCTTGCCGAAGATGCGCTCGAGGGCCCTGGTCAGGTGGACCTGGCTGACATCCTCGACGTCCTCGAGCAGCGCTACGAGGGCGGTCTCGTCGAGTCCCTCGACCTCGATCTCGATCTCCGCGAGCGCCGGGCCTCCGCCGTGGGCGGCGACCCGACGAACCGTCGATAGCGTCCGGATCCGGCCCCCGGCGGCGCCCACTCGAGTCGCGATCGTCGCGATTGCCTCCGGGCGATCGACGTGATCGACGCGCAGCGCGACGGCGGACGAATCGGCGGGCGTCCGCCGCGGCATCAGATCGGGCTCCGTGTCAGCGCGAGGTGATGTCGGCGATCGACATCCGACCCGGATCGCCACCGGCCTCGGAGTCGTGGGCTTCGTAGGCGAGGCCGAGCGAATCGAACGTCTCACGGGTGATCGCCGGATCGCTGGTCTCCAGCATCAACTCGCCGTTCGTGTCCTCGGCGATCCCGACGATCCCGGCGATGTTGACGCCCCGCTCCCCGAGGGCCGTGGCCATCCGGGCGAGCGCACCCGGCCGATCGTCGAGCTTCACCGTGAACCAGACCGTCACCCGGGCACCTCCTGTCGGGTGATGGTACCCGGCGACGGCGCGGGCCGACCGCTACCCTCCGCGTCATGGCTCCGAATCCGGCCGGTCCGGCCGCCGCGCCACGCATCCAGATCTTCGGCCTCGAGAAGGATCAGGCGACGCGGGCGGCGATCCGCTTCTTCAAGGAGCGCCGGGCGGCGGTCCATTTCGTGGATCTCCGCCGGAAGCCGATCTCGCCGGGGGAGCTCCGGCGGTTCGTCCAGAAGCTCGGTGCCGAGGCGCTGTTCGACACTGCTGGCCGAACCTACCGCGAGGCTGGACTAGGCCATCTGGCGCTCGACGAGCCGGGCATGGTCGCGCGACTCCTCGCCGACCCGCGCCTGTTGCGCTTGCCGCTCGTCCGTTACGGCGAGGTCGTGACGGCCGGACCGGCCGACGCGACCTGGAAGTCCTGGTTCACGCCCGACCGCGCAGCCCGACCCACATGAAGGCGACGCCGGCGACGATCGCGAGCACCCCGAAGATGATCCACAGCGGGTCGCCCACCATGAAGCTTCCGCCGCCCAACAGGCCAGTGCCCTGACCGACCCACACCGCCCCGGTGGCCACGAGAATCGCCCCACCGATCTTGCGCGTTTGGTGCCGACGCTCCATCGAGCCTCCTTCGCCCAATCCTAGCCGGGCTGCCGCCCATGTCACCGGGCCGTTGCGGCAATGCGCCAATATCAACAACATCAAGCTTGACTTCGGTTTCGTTTTCAATATAGTTCATATCAACATTAGTTTTCTTGCAACTCGGCCACGAGGGCTGCATGGCATCGGACGGACAAAAACGATGGATCGACTACCTCTCTCCCGAGGACCTCGCATTCCTCAAACGGTTCCTCCTCTCCTCGGGGACCCTCAAGCAACTGGCGACCGAGTATGGGATCTCCTACCCGACGATCCGGCTCCGGCTGGATCGGCTCATCGACAAGGTGCGACTGATCGACGAGCACACAGAAGCTGGACCCTTCGAGCTTCGCCTTCGCATGCTCTACGCGGATGGCCGGCTCGACGACGACACGTTCCGGACCCTCTTACTCGCTCACCGGAGCGAGGGCGCCGAGCAATGAACGCCAGGATCGGCTGGGCGGCGGCCATCGCCGCGCTGTTGGCCCTCAACCTGCCGGGCATCGCCTCAGCCCAGGAACCGATCATGGAGATCGACTGGGCCACCCGTGCGCCTGCATCCGGCGATGTGATTGACGGGAACGTGCGGCTGTCGGCGGACCAGTCTGGCGGCCTGTTCCCGCTGATCGCCATCGACGCGCCGGACCTCGGACGTACGGGGTTCGCCATCCGTGGCCGCGTTCGCTACAGCGACGTTGTCGGCAGCGGCTACCTCGAGATGTGGAGTGTGTTTGCCGATGGCGGCCGGTACTTCTCGCGGACGCTGGGAACGGACGGGTCCATGGCCATCCTGACCGGGACGTCAGACTGGCGGCCCTTCGAGTTGCCGTTCTTCCTCGAGGGAGCGGCTCCTCCGAGTCGGCTCGAGGTCAATGTCGTCCTCCCGGCCTCGGGGACGATCGACATCGGACCGCTCGAGGTCGTTCGCTTTACTGAAGCCGGTGGCGGCGCCTGGCTGCCGGATCGAGCCGTGGGTGTCATCGGCGCGGTTCTTGGATCGACGATCGGCCTGCTCGGTGCGCTCATCGGCGTTCTCGTGAGCCGCAACCGCGGGCGGCGCTTCGTTCTGCCGGCCATGGGCGCGGCCACGGTCCTCGGCGTTGCACTGATCGTCGCGTCCATGGCCGCGATACCGGCAGGCCAGCCGCCTGGCGTGGTGTTCCTGCTGTTCGTGCCCGGCGCAATCCTGGCCGCGGCCTTCGGGGCTTCGCTCCCGAGAGTGAGGCGAGCCTACGCAGATGCCGAGCTGCGGCGAATGCGCGCGATGGACCACGCCTGACCGACGAGCTGCCGAGCGGGCGCGGGGGCCCGCTGGCATGCTAGTGCGATGAGCGATCCGAAGGCCAACCGCGGGGAGTCCACCTCGTCGACTCCAGAGGCCGATGCGGGTCAGGGCGCCGGCGCGGTGAGGGCTCCAGGCTCGACCCCGTCGCCGCCAGAGCGGCGAAGCGGCCGCATCGTCATGCGGCATGACGCCGCGGAGCGGATCGGCAAGCCCAACGCGACCGAAGACGAACAATTCCTCGAGCGAGCACCCGCTGGTCGCCCCGACTTCGTCGACAGCGACCCGTGGCGCGCCCTCCGGATCCTCTCGGAATTCGTGGAGGGCTTCGACGCGCTCGCCGCCGTGGGCCCGGCCGTCACGATCTTCGGTTCGGCCCGAGTTGCCGAGACCGAGCCGACCTACGAGCTCGCCCGAACGATCGCCCGCAAGCTGGCCGAGAGCGGGTTCGCGATCATCACCGGCGGCGGCCCAGGGGTCATGGAGGCGGCGAACCGCGGCTGTCGCGAGGGCGGCGGGCTGTCGGTGGGTTGCAATATCGAGCTGCCGCACGAGCAAGGCCTCAACCCATACGTCGATCTCGGCGTGGAGTTCCGCTACTTCTTCGCCCGCAAGACGATGTTCGTGAAGTACGCCGACGCGTTCGTCATCCTGCCTGGTGGCTTCGGGACACTGGACGAGTTGTTCGAGTCGCTCACGCTCATCCAGACGGGCAAGGTCCGCGACTTCCCGGTCGTGCTTGTCGGGACCCCGTACTGGAAAGGGCTGCTGGAGTGGATGCGCGATGTCCAGCTGCCGGCCGGCGCAATCGCCGAATCAGACCTTCATCTCCTGCAACTGACCGACGATGCCGACGAGGTCGTCCGCATTGTCCGGGCCTACGCTGCGCGAGCCCACGACGACATCCCGTCGGAGTCCGAGCTGAGGTAGCCGACGGGCCGAGTTCGGGTTCACCGTCGTCGGGGCGATCGTGGCGATCGCCGGCGGCGGGTTCGGGGTCCTGTCGTCGCGAGGTGGCGCGAAGAGCTAGCCCGGCAGGGCGACCTCGATCCGGCCGTGGGTCACCCGCACCGGGTAGTAGCGGAGCCGGCGGACCCTGGTCAGGCGGCGGGCCTCGGCTTTGAGGCCAGGCGGGTCGGTCTTCGGCGGCAGGCCGGCCGGCGACCACGTAGGGTGGTAGACGCCGTCCGGATCGAGCCCGCCCGTCGTCGGCATCCGGACCGGATCGCCAGAGCAGAGGTCGAATTGGCCTTCGTGCAGCGGGCAGGCGACGACGCAGCCGTCGAGCTGCCCGATCGAGAGGGGCGCCGCCATGTGCGGGCACCGATCGTCCACGGCGACGAAGCCATTCGGCGTGTGGGCGATGAGGATGTCCAGGTCCCCTCGGGAGACGCGTCGCATCGCCCCGGGCGGTAGCTCATCGGCCTCCAGCACTGCTTCGAAGGGCGCATCGGCAGTTCCGGGCACCGCGAGTCCCGCGGGGATGGGGGCGGGTACGGGGGTCACGACGGCGATCGTAGCGCAGGTACGAACAACGGCCCCGACTCAGACTCGAGTCGGGGCCGTTTCCCAAGAGGAGGGACTGAACGTCAGTCGGCGGCGGGGAGCGGTGGTCGCGGACGATCCTGACCGCCGCTCGAGGGGGCAGGCGCAGGCGCGCCGTTGGTTGCCCGGAGGGGGAGCTCGCGCATGAACAGTGCCGCCACCAGTCCAAGAGACGCCGCCGCGACGCCGATCCAGAAGGTATCGGCGATCGCGAGGCTCATCGCGTTGTTGAACGCCTGATCGAGCTGGGGCACGAACGACTGGAGCGTCGGATGGAGCTGCTCCGGCGATGCGTTGACGATCGCCGTCCCGAAGCTCTTGCCAACGCCGGTCAAGTCATTCAGGTCGATATTCGCCAATGCCGGACTCTGGAGAAAGCTACCGAGCGCGGCCCTCTGATCCGGTGGTGCCTCCGCGACCACCTGCATGCCGATCGGGATGAGCGCCGGCTGCAGCTTGTCCGCAAGGCCCTGACCGAAGACGGTTCCGGCGATTGCGAGCCCGACAGAACCACCGATCTGGCGGAAGAACGTCAGGTTGCTTGTTGCGACGCCGAGCTTCGAGAACGGCACCGCGTTCTGGACGACGATCGTGAACACGGAAAGCGTCGGGCCGATGCCGAGGCCGGCAACGAACATCCAGAAGAACAGGGCCGGATATTCCGTGTCGGCGCGGAGTTGGGTCATGAGGGCGATGCCCGCCGTCATCGCAACGAGGGCGGCGATGATGATCGCCTTGTACTTGCCAGTTCGGGACACCAGTGCGCCGGCGACGATCGAGCTGCCGATCAGCCCGATCAACATCGGAAAGATCAGATAGCCGGAACTCGTCGCGGACTCGTGTCGGACGGCCTGCAGCCAGCGCGGCAGAAAGATGATCGCCGCGAAGAAGCCGAAACTGACGAGGAACGTCGAGATGATCGACGAGGCGTAGGTCCGGTTGCGCCACAGGTCGATCGGGACGATGGGCTCCTTGGCCCGCGATTCGACGAACGCGAACAACGCACTGCCGATCAACCCGATCAGGATGAAGCCGCCAACGGTCGGTTCGGTCCAGTCGTTGGGGACCTTCAGGCCCTCAACGAGGTGGGTGCCCGCCTTGTTGGTCAGCCCGACAAGAAGGAACCCGATCGCGACAGTGAAGATCAGCGAGCCGAGGTAGTCAAAGTTGCGGGACGCGTCGCTCCGCTTGATCGTCGGCAGCAGCCGCCAGATCACGAACAGGCTGATGATCCCGATCGGCAGGTTGACGAAGAAGATCCAGTGCCAGCTGACGGTGTCCGTCAGGAAGCCACCCAGTCCCGGGCCGATCAGGAACGAGATCCCGAACACAGCCCCGAAGAGGCCCTGGTATTTGCCGCGCTCCGCCGGTGTGAACAGGTCGCCGATGACCGCGAGGGCGATCGGGAAGAGCGCGCCGGCCCCGGGTCCCTGGATACCGCGGAACAGGATGAGTTGCCACATTTCCTGGCTCAGACCCGACAGGACGGAGCCAATGAGGAAGAGGCTGATACCGATCATCAGCATTGGTCGCCGGCCGTAGAGGTCGGAGAGCTTGCCGTAGAACGGAACGGTGATCGTGCTGGTCAGGAGATAGATCGTGACGACCCAGGTGTACAGGTCGTTGCCACCGAGATCGGTCAAGATCCTGGGCAGGGCCGTCCCGACGATCGTCTGGTCGAGGGCAACGAGGAACAGCCCGAGGAGGACCGCCCCGAGGATCTCGAGCTTCTGCCGCTGGCTCAGCCCGAGGGCTGGGTCTTCAGCGACGCTGGGCGTGGACCCGCCGTTTTGGGCGGGGAAGGCTTCCATGACTCCTTAGTCCCTTCGTGCAGTCTGGGGGTGAAGGTGGTCGTGTCCCGAGAGGTAGTCCGGGCCGAACTCCTCGAGGACGGCGGCACGGATGTCGTCGAGCGCGGCCGCGAGGCGATCTAGCTGGGAGGCATCGAGGTGGCCGAGGATCGCCTGCAGACGATCCTGCTTGACTGCCTCGATCTCCTCGATCGCCTGGATACCGCTCTTCGCGATTCGGACGAGAACGACCCGTCGGTCGTCCGGGACCCGGACACGCTCGACGAGGCCTCGCTCTTCCATCCGGTCGACGATGCCGGTCGCGTTGCTGAACGAAACGTCAAGGAGCTCCGCCATCCGGCTCATCGGCAGATCGCCGTGATGCTGGAGCAGCCACATGACGTGCATGTGGGTCATGCTGACCCCGGCCTTGACGAGCCGGCCGGTACCCGCGCAGCGGAATCCCGCGATCATGTCGTGGATGCCGGAGGCGATTCGGTCCTTGGGCGTCTGGTCGTTGACAGTTGAGGCCGTGTCAATAGTCCGCATTGAGTGAATAATCTACCAGCTGGCAATCATCGCGTCAACATGGAGCAAAGGGAAACCACGAGGAGGAGCCACACGTGCGTTTCGCGCTCATGATCGAGGCCCAGCAGGGGCTGACCTACGAAGAGCAGCTGGCGATCGTCCGGCAGGCCGAGGCGGCCGGGTTCGAATCGTTCTTCCGTTCCGATCACTACCAGAGCTTTCCGGGGGCGGCCGGAGATCGGACCACCGATGCCTGGGCCGTCCTCGCCGGGCTAGCCCGGGACACATCGCGGATCGGGCTCGGGGTCCTCGTCTCACCGGTCACCTTCCGGCACGCCGGCAACCTCGCCAAGGTCGCGACGACCGTCGACGAGATGTCCGGCGGGCGGATCGAGTTCGGGCTCGGCGCGGGCTGGAACGACGAGGAACACCGCCAGCTCGGGCTGCCCTTCCCGCCGATCAACGAGCGAGCCGATCTCCTCGAGGACAACCTTGCGATCCTCCACGGGCTGTGGGGCGAGCCCGACGGCTGGTCGTACACCGGCAAGCAGCTGCGGATCGAGGGCGCGCAGTTTTACCCAAAGCCGGTCGACGTGACCGGCCGCCCGCGCCTCCCGAACGGCGCCGCCAGGCCGCGGCTCCTCGTCGGTGGCGGGGGAACGCCGCGATCGATGCGCCTCGCCGCCCGGTACGCGGACGAGTTCAACCTGTCGTCCTCGTCACCGGACCAGGCACGGGAGAAGTACGCGGCGCTGGCGGCGGCCTGTGAGGCAATCGGACGGGACCCGGCGACCATGACGCGCTCCACTATGGCGGGGGTCTTGCTGGGCCGCGACTCGTCCGAGCTCGATCGGCGGAAGCGGGACTTGCTGGCGGCCTTCGGCAATGACGCCGGTGGCGAGGAGTGGATCGATGCCCGCGAGCCGCGCTGGGTCCTGGGCACGCCGGACGTGGCCCGGGCCATGGTCGCCCGATTCGAGGAGGCCGGAGCGGAGCGGATCATGCTCCAGGACTTCCTGCCGCGCGACCTCGAGATGATCGACTTGATGGCAGAGGCCTTGTTTTAGGTCGCCCGGCTCCTATTCGGCGGCGGCGGCGGACTCGGCGTAGCGCGGGTCGTCGCGGCGGATCGGATCTGGATTCGTTCCGCGGGCGCGGGCAACGCGCTCCGTGAGGAGCTGAAGCGGCGTCGCGGTGCCGAGCAGGGCGGCGACCGGCGCCGGAAGCGAAGGCGCCTCGTCGACCAGGAGGCGGCCGGCCGGCGTGAGCGACGACTCGAGTTCATCGTCGATGTCACGGGCGATGATCGCCGCCGTCCGCAGGCCGAGCACACGGGCGGCCGCGAGGGCCTGACGAGCACGGGCCAGCCGATCCGCGCGCGCGTCCCGGTCGGCGAGGATCAGAACGAGTCCCGTCGAGCTGTCCGTCGAGGGCAAGTGGCCGTGGAGGAATGTCTCGAGGTCGCGCATCGTCGATGGCAGCCACGAGGCCTCCTCGACCTTGATCGCGAGCTCCCGCGCGGCCGGTCGATCGGCGCCTGATGCAATCACGAGCAGGGTTCGTGCGTCGGCGAGTCGCGCGGCGATCGCTTCGGCACCTGCCTCGTCCCGCGCCCCGCCCGCCAGCAGCTCGACGACGTCCTCGGTGACCACGGGTCGCGCCGCGAGGTGCGCCGCGATCGACGTCGCGGCGATCATCGGTGAGACGTAGCCGACCGTATGGCACCAGCTGTGGTCGAGCTCGACGGTCTCGACCGTGATCTCCGCCAGCTGACCGCCGGGCGACCCGGCGCTGGCCGTGAGCATCGCCGTGCGGGCACCAGCCGCCGCGGCCCCGGCGATCGCACGGTTCGTGGCGCCCGTGCCGCCCTCGTGCGACACGCCGATGACGAGCCCCCGCGACGGCGGGTCGAGAGCCAGCTCGAAGGCCTGCGCGGCAATCACCGCGCCCACGCCACCGTGCATGCCGGCCGCCCGAATCGCCTCCGTGAGAATCTCCACCATGGCAAGGGCCGCGTGCTCACTGGTGCCGCAGCCTGTGACCACGATCGGTTCACCGGCGCTGGCCGCCTGGCCGACGGCTCCCGCCAGCTGGCCGGCAGGACCGTGGGGATCCGCGAGGCGGTCGAGGATCCGCCGAGCGATGAACGGCTCGGCCGCGATCATCTCGGTCATGTGATACGGCGGGCCATCGCGAAGCGATGGCTGGGGGCAGAAGTCCCACGGATCCGGAGCGCCCGCCAGTGGCTGTCTCGGGTCGAAATCGGTCATGCGTGGAGTATGGCCCGAGCGCGCACCGGGACGCTCACCGAGTGCGCGGGATGCGCCCGATACGGCCGAGCGGCGCGTATCGGAACCACGCCCGCCCGACGAGCAGGTCGACGGGCACCGGCCCGTAGCGCCGCGAGTCGACGGGGCCGCCCAACCCCGCCGCCATCAGCTCCGCGTCGTTGGCGTCCGACAACAGCCACGCCTCGTCGGCGGCCAGGATGAGATAGCCATCGGCGTACGGCACCCGGTCGCCCGGACCCGCCGCGACCCGCTTGATCGCCAGCGCGTCGGAATCGGGCTCCCGGAACACGACGACCGCGCCGCGCCGCGGCCAGCGATCGACGGTCGGATCCACCAGGAGCCAATCGCCCGGCTCGATCGCCGCGCGCATCGAGGCCTCGGTCACGGCGACGCGCCACGGCCGGCGCAGCCGCCGCCCCAGGGAAGCGCCGCCGCGTGCGCGCGCGCCGATGGTCAGGGAATGGGCCGGATCAGCCGGATCAGCCGGGGCGGCCGGCGACGCGGGTCTTCTCGTTGCCGCCCGTCGCCTTCCATGCGGCGTCGATCTCGTCGATCTGGTCGAGCAGCTTCTTCGCGTCGGCGATGTCCGTCGAGGCCTTGACCTTCGAGACCTGCTTGTTGGCGTTCCAGAACAGCTCGTGCAGGTTCGGGACCTTCTCGAGGTGTTCGGGCTTGAAGTAGTCGTGCCAGAGCACATCGAGGTGGTGCTTGACGAGCTCCGCCCGCTCTTCCTTGATCGCGATTGCCCGCGTCCGGAACGTCGCATCGTCGTTGGCGCCGTACTTCTCGATGATCTTGTAGCAGGACTCGGCCTCGATCCGGGCCTGCTCGGGGTCGTACACGCCGCATGGCAGGTCGCAATGCGCTCGAACAATGGTCGCTGGGGCGAGCCATCGGCTGAATCGGGACATCTGGGCTCCTCCAGGCAATGAGGTTCTGGCGACCGCGAGATGGGCGGTGGCGCCTGGATCTCGAAGTGTCCGAGCCGCACCGAAGCCTGTCAAACGTCGGCGCAGGCGGGGTCCAGGTCAATGGGATGACACACCTGGGGAAGCCGGCGCGCTCAATGGGTTCCGGATGGTCACGAGCGTGCCGATGCCCTACGATCGGGTCAGCGGGAGACCTCACGCAGCAGCCTGACGGCATCGCCGCCAGCGGTTCTGTCATCGACCTCCCGCCTGGTGACTGCAGGTTCGATTCCTGCTTCACGCTTGTCGCGGTCGGATCTGCCTCGACGCAAGCAGACCGCCGGCCATGCAGGCTTCGGGCCTCCGCCGCCGGGCTGCGGTCCGCCGCGATGAGCATTTGATCGACCGGGAGTCCCGGTCCGAACAACGGACGGAGCCCGTGGAAGCACTCGTTGGCCCGCTGATCGCCCTGATCGTCGTGATCCTCGCGCTCCTCCTCGCGCGGGCCCTGATCCGGGTCGTCACCGTTCACGATTACGAGCGCGGCCTCCGCTACCGCCGCGGCCGTTTCAGCGGGCTCGTCGATCCCGGAACCCACGTCACTATCGCCCCGCTCACAGAGATTCGGGTCCTCGACGGCCGCCCCTCGTTCCTGATCATCGAAGGCCAGGAGGTCCTGACCGCCGACGGCGTTCCGCTCAAGGTCAGCCTCGCTGCCCGTTATGTCGTCGGCGATCCCGTTGCCGCCGTGACAGGAGACCAGAGCTACGGACGCGCGATGCATCTCGAGCTCCAGCTCGGACTTCGAGAGGTGCTCTCGGCGGGGACGATCGACGATATCCTCGTCACCCGCTCAACGATCGGGCCGGCAGTCCTCGAACGGACTGCCAGCAAGCTCGCCCGGATCGGGATCGAGCTGCTCTCGGTCGAGGTTCGCGACCTGATGGTGCCCGGCGACCTCAAGCGAGTCTTCGCCGGGGTCGTCGCGGCGCGAAAAGAAGGCGAAGCAGGCTTGGAGCGCGTGCGGGGGGAGACTGCCGCGCTTCGCAACCTGGCCAATGCCGGGCGGATGGTCGAGGACAACCCCGGCCTGCTCCAGCTCCGGATGCTCCAACAGCTGAGCGGCTCATCAGGCAATACGGTGATGCTCACGATGCCCGACGGCCAGGGGTCGACCGGCTCGACTCCGGCGCCTGCTGCGCGGGCCCGGTCGGCCCAGAGTCAGCGGACCAGGCCCGAGGCCGGACCGCCCGCCGAGTCCCGAGGGACGCCGCCTAGAGGATGAGCGGGTTGGAGATCCCGAGAATCGCACCGCTGACCGGCGCGACGGCGACCGTGAGAGACGGCTCGATCGGGCCGCCCGGCGGCGCGGCCTTGAACGTGATGGTCACGAGCTGGGCGAACTGCTCGCTGCCGCAGTCGATCTGAGGCGGCACTTCGCCGCGTGGGCAGGTCGTGAGGAACACCTCGATCGCGGCCACTCCACGGGCGAGCTGCTCCGGAGCGCGCTCGCCGAGCGCTTCGATCGCGATCTGGACGATCCGATCGCACGGCAGCGCACCTTCGATCTTGATCTTGATACCGCCGCAGGTCGGGTCGGGCAGCGCCACCGACGACGGCGGCCCGGTCGTACCCACGCAGCCGACGAGGATCGCGATTGCAGCTGCGAACACGAGGAGGGAGGGGCTTCTCACCGGCGGCTGACGTGCGCATGCGGACCGAAGTTCCGTCCCACTTCGGTATGATCCCACCGTGACCGAACGCGGGATGCCGATCGCGGACGGCGCGAACGCCTGTCCGTTCGTCGCCTTCGAGGACGACCGCGATGAGCGTGCGAGCGTCCCCGATCACCGACACCGCTGCTATGCGGAGGTCCGACCGGGCCCGCGGGCGCTGGCCCACCAGGAGGCCTACTGCCTCTCGAGCGCATTCCCGGTGTGCCCGACGTTCCAGGACTGGGCTCGCCGGGAGGCCGCCCGCGCTCGGGACGCGTCGGCCGCCGCGTCGGCCGCCGTGTCGGCGGCGGCATCAGCCGCAGCGGCTAACACGCCGGCGCCGGCCGCACCACCCTCCAGCGGGGTCGCATCAGATCTACCCCTGGCGGCCGCAAGCGCTGCCGTTCCCGACGACAACGCGGCCGATGCCGCCGACGGAGATTCGATCGAGTCGGATGCAGGCCGTGGCCGCGTCCCAGCGAGTGCTGGGCCCGAGGCGGACCGGGGCGACGACGACGACCTGGCAGACGCCGACCGCGCGGACCACGACGACGTGGGCACGCGGCGCAACCCGCCGCGCGACTGGTCGGCGCCGCCACCATGGCTCGCGAGCGCGGAAGCCGGTCAGCCAGTGGCAGCCGACCCGCCCGATTTTCTCTCGGGTCGGTCGGAGCCGGGCCGGGGCCTCGCCGGCAGTGCCGCGGACCAGCTTGCGGGCGGTCCGCCTCCCCCGCGCCGGGTGCCGCCGGCGTCGGTCTACCAGGCTCCGCCCTGGGACCACGCAGCCACAGGCGCGGCCGACGAGCCGGAATTCGAGGAGGCCGATGCGCCGCGCGGGGCGGTCCCGCCGCGTCCGGCTGCGTCGCCGCGACGCCCGCGGGCCTACGACCAGCACCTCGGTGGCCCGACGACCGGGCCGGACTGGGAGCGACCGCGCCGCTACGAGGCGTATCCGACGATCAAGACCCGCATGGGCGTGCCCGCGATCCCGCGCCTCGCGGGGATGGCCGCGGCAATCGCGATCGCCGCGGTCGCCCTGTTCTTCCTGCCCGCCTTGCTCGGTCTCGGCTCCAACGACGAGGCCGGGGCCTCGCCAACGCCCGCCGCGAGGCCGTCGAGATCGATCGCCCCGACACCCATTCCTGCCCCGACGCCGATCGTCTACATCATCAAGAAGGGCGACTTTCTGAACAAGGTCGCCGCGGCCCACGGGATCTCGCTCGAGGAGCTGATGGCAGCGAACCCGGACATCAAGGACCCGAACAAGATCGTCGAGGGCCAGCGGATCACGATCCCGGCGCCTTCGGCCGCCCCGCCGGAAGAGTTCGGAGGATCGGCCGCGCCGTCTTCTGAGGCCTCGCCCTAGGGTTGCCGGGCCGGCCCTAGCGCGGCGCGAGGTTGATCGAAGTGATCTTGCCGGCCTCGACGCGGAATGTTGCGTCGAGGTGGATCGAGGCTGCGCCCGGTCGCACGACGAGGACGTCGGCCTCGTAGGTGTTGCCGGTGTCGCGGACCTCACCGGGGATCATCTTCAGCCCCGAATCACCCCGGAGGAACCAACCGCCCACCCGGTCCGCGCCGCGCAGTGTCTGCGCGCTGTCGCCGACGTGAATGCGCATCTCGGCGTTGTCCGCCATCAGCCCGACCGCCGCCTCGCGATCGCCCGCATTCAGCAGCTCGAAAAACGTATCCATGGTGTCGACGGCTCCCACGGGCCGCAGTGTACCCGCCATCATTCGAGGATGCCGTCGGTTCTCGCTCGCCACTGGCGACTCGATCCTGCCGTGACATTCCTGAACCACGGCTCGTTCGGCGCCTGTCCCGGGCCGGTCCTCGACGTTCAGCGCGAGTGGCAGGACCGGATGGAGGCCGAGCCGGTCCGCTTTCTCGCCCGCGAGCTCGACGGCCACCTCGCCGCCTGCCGCGAAGCGCTCGGTGGGTTCGTGGGCGCGGATCCCGACGACCTCGCCTTCGTGACGAACGCGACCGGCGCCGTCAACGCGGTCGTCCGCTCGCTCTCGTTCGCAGAGGGCGACGAGATTCTCACGACCGATCACGAGTACAACGCGATCCTCAACGTCCTCCGCCACGTTGCGGAGCGAGACGGCGCTCGCGTTGTCGTCGCCCGCCTGCCGTTCCCTGGCACGTCCGCCGCCGACGTCGCCGAGCGCATCCTCGCGGCGGCGACCGCCCGCACGCGTATCGCCGTCTTCAGCCATGTCACGAGTCCGACGGCCCTCGTCGTGCCGGTCGGCCGGCTCGTCCCGGCTCTGGCGGAGCGGGGGATCGACACGCTCGTGGACGGCGCTCATGCGCCTGGCATGCTTCCGCTCGACCTGGACACGCTCGGCGCCGCCTGGTACACCGGCAATCTTCACAAGTGGGTCTGCGCGCCCAAGGGTGCGGCCTTCCTGCACGTTCGGCGGGATCGGCAGCGGGGTGTCCGGCCCGGGACGATCTCCCACGGCGCCAATTCCCCGCTCGCCGCTCGGTCGCGCTTCCGGCTCGAGTTCGACTGGCAGGGCACGCTCGACCCGACCGCCTGGCTCTCGGTGCCGGCTGCCCTGACGTTCGTCGGCGGCCTCATCGAGGGAGGCTGGCCGGGTGCCATGGCCCAGACGCACGCCCTCGCACTCGAGGCGCGCGACGCGCTCGCGACCGTCCTGGGAGAGGATGGCGGCGCGACGCCGGACGGCATGCTCGGGTCGATGAGCGCGGTAGCGATGCCCGAGGCCGGGCCGCTGGGCGGGCCGGCGGTGGCCGATCAATCCTCGCCGCTTGACGCGGACCCGCTCCAGACCGTGCTGTTCGACCGGTTCGGGATTGAGCTGCCGATCGTCGGCTGGCCGGTGCCGGCAGTGGAATCGACGGAACCGATCCGGCGGGTCCTGCGCGTATCTGCCGCGCTGTACAACGACCGGGCCGACATTGAGCGACTCGTCGCGGCGCTGGGCGAGCTGAACCGCCCCGGGCCGGCCTAGAAGCCGCCTCCGGAACCGCCTCCGCCGCCACCCGACCCGCCACCGCCGAAGCCGCCGCCACCACCCGATGACGAGGGCGAATTGCCGATCGTCCCGAGGGCGGACATCATGCCGCCGAAGTTCGGAACGGCCGAGCTCGAGAAGAGACCACCTCCGCCTCCGCCGCCGCCCCACCGGTCGGAGCCGCCCGTTCCGAACCAGGCCGGAGCATAGACGGACCCCGCGGATGCGCGTCCGTCCGTGACGTCGTCGACGCTCCGCTCGAGGACATCCTCGATCTCCTTTTCGAGCCCGAGCGCGGTTCCCCAGACGACTGCCTGGTCGGGTGTCTCGAGCCAGGTGAGTCCGGACTTGGCGACGACCTGGTCCATCGAGCGCGACTGGGCCATCGTCTTCTGGAGCGTCCGGCGATAGGCCGCGAGCATCGCCCGGATCATCGCGCCCGACTTGGTCACAGCGTCCATCCAGCGCGACATGACGAGGACCGCCACGCCTGCGATGCCGAGGGCGACGGCTATGAGCGTGAGACCGGCGCTCGGCAGGTTGACCGCACCGAAGAACGCCGCGAAGGCAAGGACGATGGCGATGAAGCCGCGGGCTGCCCACCGGCCCTCCGCCTTGGACGGTTTCTCCCGGAACCAGCCCATCTTGAGCGCGTGGGACTCGAGGGCTTCGTCGAACTCGTCGACCGACGCGCCGAACTTGAGGAGCTCCTCCGGATCGATGTAGCCGCCGTCGCCCTTGGCCAGCTTGCCGAGATGAGCCTGGGCGACCCTTTCAGCCGGACCGAGCTCACGAGCGCTATTCCGGGACCGCTGCACCTCGATCACCGGGTCGCCGGCGGGTGGGTCGAGCTGGATTCCGACCTTTCGCTTCAACCCGAGCATCTCCCTCTCCTCCCTGAAGGAGATCCTTCCGCGACTCGCCAGGTCGAGCATCGCGGCCGTCAGCGCCCGCCGCGACGGTCCGCCGCTCACGACGAACGCCGCCGCAGCCGGGGTCAAGTCGCGTGGCGGCCCCGCCATGTGGATCGACGGGTCGTCGAGATAGACCGGATCCCGCCCGTATCGCATCCAGGCGAATGCGGCGCTGCCGATGAGGCCGAGGAGGATCAGCGGGGCGCCGATCAGGCCCATTGCCGCATCTAGCTGGCGGGCAGTCTGGAGCCGCGCGGCATGCTCGGGAGTCGCGTTCGCGTCGACACGCTCGAGCGCGACGAGCAATGCGCCGTCGAGATCGCCGGCCTCGAGCAACGGCAGCATGTCCTCGTCGAAGATTCGCTGCTTCTCGCTGTTGTCGAGGAATGCCGCCCGATAGCCGGGTCCGCCGTAGAGCTGGACCTGTCCGTGGAGGCGACTCGGATCGAGGTCGAACAGGATGACCAGACCGTCATCGAAGCCCCGCCGTCCGACGCCCCACTGATCCATGAGGGCCTGGGCATGAGCGTCGGCCTCCTCGGTCGTGATCCCGTAATCGACGACCTGGCTGTAGACCACGACCTCGGCGCCCGTGCGCGCCTCGATCGCATCGATTGTCCGCTCGGCGCTGGCGATCGTCTCCGGGCGGAAGACCTTGGCTTCGTCGTAGACCGCCCGGTCCTGTTCGGGGTCCGGGAATGGAGGACCGGCAGCCCCGGCCGGTCCAACGAAGGCGACGAGGAAGGCGAGGACGGCGAAGGCGGCGACGCAGGCGAGTCTCGCGGTCCGATGCATGTCTCAGGCCTCGACTCGCTGGCGCGCCCGGATCCTCCGCACGAGCTCGGCGCATTGTTCGTAGCGGCCGAAGCTCGGCATGATGTAGGTGCCGGCAACGGATTCCTCGACCTGCTCGAGAAGGGCGAGGCTCCCTTCGAGCCCGACCTCGGCTCCTCGTTCGCCGGCGGCCCGCATCGCCGCCCGCGCTTCTTCGGGAATCGTGATGCCCGGCACCTCGTTGTGGAGGAATTCCGCGTGCCGGGCGCTCTGCAGCGGCAGGATGCCGAGGAGGACCGGTACCGGGACGCCGGCCTCTCCGAAGCGGCGCCGCGCCTCGCCGAACATTGCCTCGACCTGTCCGAGCCCGTAGAGCGGCTGGGTCATGACGAGGTCCGCGCCGGCTTCGAGCTTTCGTTCCAGTCGGTCCCATTCGGCCGCCACGTCGGCGGCCGTCGGATCGAGCGCGCAGGCGATCGTGAACCCGGCCGGCTGGCCGATCGGCGAACCCGCCTGGTCCTCTCCCCGATTGAGCCGACTGAGTATTTCGACGAGTCCGATCGAGTCGACATCCCAGACTCCCGCCCCCGTCGGGTAATCGCCGATTCGCGGCGGGTCGCCGGTCAGGGCGAGGATGTTCCGGACGCCGAGCGCGTGGGCGCCGAGGAGCTCGGATTCGATCGCCATGAGGTTGCGGTCGCGGGTCGTGAAATGGACGAGGCACTCGAGGTCGAGGTCGTGCTGGATACCGAAAGCGACGGCCATCGCGCCCATGCGGACTCTGGCCATGGCCGAGTCGCTGATGTTGACGAGGTCGACCCCGGCGTCGCGAAGGAGCCGCGCCGCCTCAATCGTCCGGTCGATCCGGATGGATCGGGGCGGGTCGATCTCCACTGACACGACGAAGCGCTTCTCGCGGAGCTTGGCGAGGAGCTGGGTCGGAGGTGGCCGTTCACCTTCCGCGGACGGGGTCACGGCGCGGGCCACGACTGACGGCCGCGAAACCGGAGCCGCCGGCGGCGCGACCGGTGGAGCTGCTTGAGCGGGGCCCAGGGTCGATCGCGCCGCGGAGTCGAGCGCGGCGCGCATCGCGGCGGTGTGCTCCGGCGTCGTGCCGCAGCAGCCGCCGACGAGCGACGCACCGGCAGCGATCATCCGCTCGACCATCAGGCCGAAATACTCGGCACCTGCGCCGTAGACGAACTGGCCCTCGATCCGCTGGGGAAGTCCGGCGTTCGGGACAATTGACCGTGCGGGGGCGCCGGCGACGCCCGGCCCGAACCCCTCGAGCGCCTCGAGGCAGGCGTGCGGCCCGGCACCGCAGTTGACCCCGATCACGTCGACTGGCGACGACTCGAGGGCATGTGCCGCAGCCGCGGGCGACGACCCGTCGGCCAGCTCGAGCTCCTCGCCGAACGTCAGCTGGGCCACGATCGCCAGCTCGCTCGATGCCTGGCGTGCCTCGTCAACCGCGAGCAGCAGGTGCCGCAGGTCGACGAAGGTCTCGATCATGAACAGGTCGACGCCACCCTCGAGCAGTCCGTCGACCTGCTCGCGGAAGGCGGCCCGGATCGTCGCATCGTCGAGGTGGAGCAGCTCACGCGTCGGCGCTCCGAGCGGGCCGATCGAGCCGGCCACGAGGGCCTCACGACCGGCGACGTCGCGAGCCTCGCGGGCCACCTGGGCGGCTCGGCGGTTGAGGCGCGCGGCTTCGCCCGCGAGCCCGAACGCCGCGAGCCTGATCCGGTTCGCCCCGAACGTGGCCGTCTCGATGATCTCGGCGCCGGCCGCCAAATACGCCCGATGGATCGCCCCGACGAGGTCGGGCCGGGTCGTGGCGAGCTCGTCGAGGCATGCCCGCTGCGGGACGCCGCTGGAGAAGAGCAGCGTTCCCATCCCGCCATCGAGAAGGATCGGCGCTTTGGTCAGGCGTTCCCGGAACCGCTCCCGCTCGTTCACGGTCGTAGCCTACCCGAGGCTCGCCACCGTCCCGCGCCGCCGGACGACCTCGAGTCGGCTGTCGGCGTGGAGCAGGATCTGGGGCGGGCGAGGACGCCCGTTGTAGGTCGAGGACAGGGAGGTGCCGTACGCGCCGGCGTCGCGGATCGCGACGAGGTCGCCGCGACGAAGTGGCGGCAGCAGATGCTCGCCCAGGGCATCGGTCGATTCGCAGATCGGGCCGTGGACGTCCGCCGGCTCGACTGCCGACGAAGCGGGCTCGTCCAGGGGTTTGCCCAGCGAGGTCAGGGCGACGATGGCGTGGCGCGCGCCGTAGAGGGCGGGCCGGATCAGCTCGGTCATCCCGGCGTCGATGACGACCTGGCGGCCGCCCCGATCGCGAACGTGCAGGACGCGGCCGATGAGCCAGCCGGCCCGCGCCACCAGGAACCGGCCCGGTTCGATCGCGAGTCGGGTTGGGCGGCGGTCCGCCGGGATGGCCTCGTTCAGTGCCGGCAGCTCCCGAGCGAACCTGGCGGGCCGCGGTGACGGCTCGCCGAGCGGGCCAACCGGAAACCCGCCGCCGACATCGAGCGTGTCGAAATCGGCCTCATTGCCGCGCAGCAGGGCGAACGTGGCGAGCGCCCGCCGAACGGCATCGCGCCACGCGTCGATCGCGCCCAGTTGCGACCCGACGTGGAGGTGAATGCCTCGGGCCCGGAGGCCAGGGCCGGCCGCCCGCACGAGGTCGAGGGCGGCAGCCAGCTCCGCTTCGGTCATGCCGAACTTCGAGCCGCCGGCACCGACGGCCAATCCGGCATGCGTTTCCGGCGCGACGTCCGGGTTCAGGCGGAACAGCACGTCCTGGGGCGGGCGGCCGTCACGCCCGAGTGCGGCCCGCCGTGCCAGCGCGGCGAGCGTCGCGACCTCGGCCTCCGACTCGACGGCCAGCCAGCGGAGCGGTGCGCCGTCCGCGGCCGCCCTGACAGCCGCCCGCAGATCGGCGTCGGACTTGCCGATCCCCTCGAGCGTGATCGCCGCATTGGGCAGCCCGGCGCGGCGGGCGAGCGCCCATTCGCCGCGAGAGACCGCGTTCGCACCCGCGGCTGCACTCGTCGCGACCGCGCCAATGATCGCCGGGACGTCGTTCGCCTTGACCGAGTACTGCCGAAGCCACGGGTCGGGGAACGCGGCCCGGAGCTCGAGACCGGCGGCGATCAGCGTCGCCTCGTCCGTCACGTAGGCGGGGGTCCCGTGGCGTGATGCGGCCTCCCGCAGCCGGGCGGCTATCGCCGCCAGACGGTCAGGCTCCCCCTCGTTCGCGCTCCTCTCGATCCGGGCCACGCCCCAGGCCACGCCCTACAGGAGCTTGCGCGGCGTCAGGGCGATGCTGGCGAGCGTTGAGACGACGCTGATGATCAACGAGGCGATCAGCGCCCCGACGATCGTGTCGGATGATGCGAGGTCCGGCGGGAAGTCGCCGACCTTGAAGCCGAGCTTCAGCTGGCCCGATACGAAGGCGACGACAAGGAGCATCACCGCGTTGATGACGAAGGCGACGAGCCCGAGGGTCATCATGCTGATCGGGAACGACAGGGCCTTGACGATCGGCTTGATGTAGCTATTGATCAGGGCGAAGACCAGGGCGACTGCGAGCAGCTTCCACCAGTCGTTGCCGAAATCGAACGAGAGCAGGTTGTCCGGCAATACCTGGACCGCGACCCAGACGGCGGCCGCGTTGACCAGGATCCGGATGATCAGCTCGACCATTGGTGCGTCTCCCTCTGTGCGGACGGTGTCGGGATGATGGCAGACGCCGGGGGCGCTGGCGAGGCCCGCCGGATCAGCGCCCCAGGCTTGCCTCGAGTCGGGCCCGGACGTCCGGCCACTCTTCGTCGATCACGCTGTACCAGGCCGAATGCCGCGTCCCGTCGCCGGGCGTGACCATGTGGTTCCGGAAGATCCCCTCGAACTGCGCCCCGATACCCAGCAGCGCCGTCCGGGACTTCTCATTGTTCGAGTCGGTCTTGAACTCGACCCGGCGGCACGCGAGGCGGTCGAAGGCGTGTTCCAGCATCAGCAGCTTCGCCTCTCGATTGGCGCCGGTTCGTTGCCATGCCGGGGCCACCCATGTCCACCCGATCTCCAGCCGGCGGTGCTCGAGGACGATGTTGAGGTAACGGCTGGAGCCGATCGGACGGCCGGTCGCGAGGTCGATCGTCGCGAACGGCAGCTCCGTGCCCGCGTCGCGGGCCGCGATCGTCGAGGCGGCCCAGTCGCGCAGCTCCGCCTCGGATTGTGGTCGGACGAGCGTCCAGCGCCAGATCGCCTCGTCCAGTCCGACCTCGGCGAGGGCCGGTACGTGGTCGAAGGTGAGCGGCTCGAGCCGGACGAGGCGACCCTCGAGGGTCACGGGCTCGACGCGGGCGGCATCGGTCACCGCGGGATCGTACGATGCCCTCCACCCGCTATGTTCGACGGAGGCATCGTGTCCGACTTCGCCGCACGCGTCGACGCGTTTCTCGCCGAGTACTTCAGCCTCCTGCCGCTGGCGGCGACGTCGGCCGGCATGCACGATCACGACGGCCGCTGGCCCGACCTGACCGAGGGCGGACGGGAGGTTCGTCTTGCGTTCTACGACCGCTGGAGCGAGCAGCTCAGGGCGTCCGATGACGCTCACCTGACGCTCGACGACCAGGCGGACCGGGATCTGCTCCTGTCCGTGCTCGACGCCCACCGGTTCAGCGAGGTGGACCTCCGGGAGGACCGCTGGAACCCGCTCGACTGGATCTATCTCCTCGGGGACGGCATCTTCCCGCTGATCGCCCGCGACTTCGCCCCGCTCGCGGATCGCCTGGCGTCAGTAGCGGGGCGCCTCGAGGGCATGCCTGCCGTCCTGTCGGCCGCCCGCAAGTCCCTCGTCGGCCACGACGGTCGGCCGGTCGCGCGTTTCCACACGGAGAAGGCGATCGCCCAGCTTCCTGGCATCCCCGAGCTCATCGACGACGCCATCGCGTCGGCCGCCACGGCGGAGCCGACAGATCCGGCCGTTGCCGCCGTCGCCCCGCGCCTCAGGGCCGCCGCCGCGACGGCGAAGGCGGCGCTCACGGGCTTCGAGACGCATCTCCGCGACGTCGTCCTGCCGGCCTCGGAAGGGGAGGGCCGGCTCGGCCGCGACCTGTTCGCCCGGAAGCTGTTCCACACGTTCGGGTCGGACGATGTGACGATCGACTCCGTTGAGAAGCAGTCAGCCGCCGAGTTCGCCGCGGTCCGGGGCGAGATGGTCCGGATCGCCCGGGAGATCGGGCCGCGCTGGCTCAAGGACCGGCCGGCGCCGGACGACGACTCGGCAGCCGTTCGGGGAGTCCTCGACGCGATCGCCCTCGAGCATCCGGAGCGGGAGGCGATCCTCGACTTCTGTCGCGAGGAGGTTGGGCGGATCGAGGCGTTCTGCCGGGAGCGCGACCTCATCGGCCTGGCCGATGACCCGCTCGAGATCCGTTGGACACCGGGCTTCATGCGATCGTTCGGCGGCGCGATGCTGGATTCGCCGGGGCCGCTCGATCGCGGCCAGAAGACGTTCTTCTCCGTGACCCCCATCCCGGACGACTGGTCCGCCGAGCAGGCCGAGTCGTATCTCCGCGAGGACAACGACAGGATGCTCCGGCTGCTGACGATCCACGAGGCGGTGCCCGGCCACTACCTCCAGGGTGTGTATGCCAACCGCTGTCCTTCGATCGCTCGGACCATTTTCGGCAGCGGGGTCTTCGCCGAGGGCTGGGCGGTCTATGTCACCCAGGTCATGCTCGATGCGGGCTTCGGCTCGGACGATCCGGCGCTTCTCCTCACCCACTGGAAGTTCTACCTCCGGGCGGTCACGAACGCGATGATCGACGTCGGGATCCACACGGCCGGCATGACCGAAGAGGAGGCGGTCTCGTTGATGGTCGACGGCGGCTTCCAGGAGGAGGCCGAAGCACGGGCGAAGTACGACCGCGCGCGGCTGTCGTCGACCCAGCTCTGCACGTACTTCGTCGGCTCGATGGCGATGTGGGACCTCGAGCGCGAACGGCGTCGCCAGCTGGCCGCGGCATCAGGTGACCCGCGCGGCGCCGACGCGGTACCCGAGCCGCGAATCGTCGGCGGTCTCGGCGAGAGTCCGGGCTTCGTCTATCGGGACCACCTCGAATCGGTGCTCGCCCACGGCACGCCGCCGATCCCGATCCTCCGGCGGCTGGTCCTCGGCGGCTAAGAGGAGCGCTCGCGCGGGGGTGCCTTGGTCGGCGCCTGGAGCGCGGCGAGGAACTGGTCGACCCTATAGCCAGCTTCCTCGGCAGCGCGCCGCAGCTTGCCGATCGCGGGTGGCGTGCGGCTCACGCCGTCGGCCCGATCGAGGGCGGCCGCCAGGTCAAGGAGCGTCTCGAAGGATTCCTTCGAGAACCACTCAACACCCTCCCACGTGTTCACGCCGAGGAACGCCCGGATGTCGTGATCCTCGAGCCACGCCGCCGCGAGTCGCGCCGGGTTCGGGACCTGCGAGGGACGGGCGAGGCCGAGAGCGAGCCGGGTCCGAGACACCGCCCAGACATCGAGGCCCGCATTGCGGAGCGCCTTCCCCAGGCGAAGTTCGTCGAAAGCCGCCGGATCGAACGGGCGAAGGAGGGCCGCGGCCCGGACGGCGGGGTCGACGTCGCCCGGCGGGGGAGTGGCACCTCCCCGACCTGCACCTCCCCGACCCGCCGCGGCGTTCTTTGCCGCCGGAAGGCCCGAGCGCTCCATCAGGACCGCTCGCCGTCGCGCGACCTCGGCGGGATCGAGATCCGGCGCGAGGAGGGCCGTGACGGCCTCATGGACGGGTGCCAGGCGCAGGTCGGCGAGGGCGTCGTCGAGCAACGGCACGCCGGCCCCGCCCAACCTTGCCGCCAGCTCCGCCCACCGCGCCTCGGGCGCGTCCCGGAGTTCCCTGAACGAGCCGAACACCAGGCAGCGGTAGGCATCGAGCTCGACGAAGAGCCCTCGATCGACCATCTCGCGAGCGGGTCGCAGGTACTCGAGGCCGGAGCGCGCCTCCCGAAAGCCCACGAAGGTGTCGTGGTCGCCCGGGATCTCGAACGCCTCGGCGAGCGTGGCGGTAACGAGTGTCTTCGACCCGTCGGCCGCCTTGCGCCCGAACGGCACCGAGCCGCGGACCCAGCCCGCGGCCGACCCGAACCGGTTGTGGTAGACGACCAGCGACCGCTCCGGCCCGTGGCCGTTCGAATAGGCGAAGACATCCTCGGCGACCGCCCCGCCGTCGCCGGTGACGTCGTAGAGATGGAAGTCGGTGGCGCCGGCGTACCGCCCCCGCTCGTGGAGGAGCGGCACGATCTCTCGGTCGAATCGCGCGATCAGCTCCTCGTTCGGCTGCTCGTGGAGACGTGCCCGGCGGAACTCCATGCCGTACTTCTCCCCGAAGCCCTCGATCTGGCCGTGCCCGATCATCGGCAGCCCGGGCATGGTCGCGAGGAGCGTCGCGATGCCGAAGTACTTGTCGCCGATCCCGAACTGCTCGATCGCGGTCTCCTCGTCCGGGTTCGTCATGAAGTTCACGTAGCGCTTGATGATCTCCGGGTCGAACTCGAGGGTGTCCCGGATCACCTTCCGGTAGCCCGCGTTGTCCTCGTCGCGGAGCATGTGCATGAACGCGCTGTTGTAGACGCGATGCATGCCGAGGGTCCGGACGAAGTAGCCCTCCATCATCCAGAACGCTTCTGCCAGGAGGAGCGTGTCCGGGGCCTCCGCCGCGACCCGGTCGACGACCTCGCGCCAGAACTCGTTGGGCATGAGCGCTTCGAAGGCCGCCCGGGTCATCGCGTGCCGGCTCCGCGAGGGGATCGCTCCGCCCTGGCCGGGCTCGGGCCACCAGAGCCGTTCGATGTGCCGCTTCGCGAGGACCATCGCGGCATCGAAGCGGATCACCGGGAACCGGTGGGCGACCTCGAGGATCGTGTGGATGACGGCCTCGCGGACGTCGGCCTTGAGGTAGTCGAGCTGGGCGGTGTCGTTCCATGGGAAGCTCGTCCCGTCGTTGCCGTGGTAGACGTAGCGGACGTCGCCGGTCGTCCTGTCGCGCCGTTCGAACACGACTGCCGCGTCGGTGTCGTTCCAGTAGTGATCCTCGAGGCGGATCTCGACCCGCTCGTCGTCG
>Ga0184623_10000046_pt1 | contig 44469 bp, 39 predicted proteins | sample PLM1_100_b1_FD_133138 | JGI IMG/M metagenome (GOLD analysis project Ga0184623, IMG submission 133138) | Groundwater sediment microbial communities from an aquifer in East River, Colorado, USA - PLM1_100_b1 | ecosystem: Environmental > Terrestrial > Soil > Riparian zone | place: USA: East River... | reverse complement strand
TGGACCCGGCGACCGGCCGCAGCGTGCTCGCCGGCCGGCGTACCACCTGCCTGCCGAAGTACATGGAGCGCGGCGCATACGTCCTCACCGCCTGGCGCCGTGGCCGGTACTACCGCACGTACCCCGCGTACGTGGAGGACGAAGTGCGCGCGACGGGCGTCGAGTTCGAGCGCGGGCCGCGGACGAACACGCGCGGCACCGCCACCGACGACCGGCACGCATTCGTCGTCGAGGACGGCAACTACGTCTCGGCGCGGTGGCCCGGCGATGCGTACCTGTTCACCCGGCGCTTCGCCGCGCAACTCGATCCGAACCGCAAGCAACCTTCCTGACGGGCTCGGGCGTCCTACGCCTGTCAAAGACCCGACGGGGAAGGGGAGGCGACGATGACCAAACTGGCGCTGACGTTCGACGCGGAGCACCCGGACTACCCGCACGGCCCGCCCGAGCAGTGCGGCCAGATCCTCGACGCGCTGGCCGCGGCCGGCGCTCGCGCGACCTTCTTCGTCCAGGGCCGCTGGGCCCGCGCACAGCCGGCGCTCGCCCGGCGGATCGCCGACGACGGGCACCTGGTCGGCCTGCACTGCCACAGCCACGTGCCGTACCTGTGGTTCACCGACACGGGCGTCGCCGCGGACCTGAGCACGGGCCGGCAGGCAGTGCCGGACGCGTGCGGAGTCGATCCGGCGCCCTGGTTCCGCTTCCCGTACGGCCGTGGCGCCGACGATCCGCGGCTCGTCGGGCTGGTACGCGACGCCGGGTTCGAGAACATCCACTGGAACGTCGATCCCAGGGACTGGGACCCGTGCATGGGCGCCGACGATGTGGTCGAGGCGGTGCTCGCGGCGGCCGGCGGGGGCGGGGTCGTCCTGCTCCACATCTGGCCGGCAGCCACCGCGGCGGCGCTGCCCACCCTGCTCGCCCGGCTGCCCGCGCACGGCGTCGACCTGGTCACGGTCGCCGGGATCGATCCGGCCGACCGCGCCGGTCTGGCCCTGGCACCCACCAGGCCGACGCTGGCCGAGTGCGACGTCCACTAGCGGCCCTGAGGCATCGTTCAGCCTGGTAGGTGGCGTGATGACCGTCACGGGGGTTGGCGCGTGACCGTCGTCACGAGTCGGCCCTGAGAGCGGGACGCGGGAGCGCGGCGACCGTACGATCGGTCCAATTCCGCGTAGAGCTGCAACGTGGCGCCTCTGCCCGGCCGCCCGCCGACAACCTCCCAAGGGATGCGAAGTGTCGAAGCCCGTAGTCCTCGTCGCCGAGGAACTAGCCCCGTCCGCACTCGACGTGCTCGCGCACGATTTCGAGGTACGTCACGTCGACGGCGCCGACCGCGCCGCGCTGCTGCCGGCCCTCGCCGACGTCGACGCGATCCTGGTCCGCAGCGCCACCAAGATCGACGCCGAGGCGCTCGCCGCCGCGCCGAAGCTGAGTGTGGTCGCCCGCGCGGGCGTGGGCCTCGACAACGTCGACGTGCCGGCCGCCACCGCGCGCGGCGTGATGGTCGTCAACGCGCCGACCTCGAACATCGTCAGCGCCGCCGAGCAGGCCGTCGCGCTGCTGCTCGCCACCGCCCGCAACACCGCGCCGGCCAACGCGGCGCTGCGGGGCGGCGAGTGGAAGCGCTCGAAGTACACCGGCGTCGAGATCGCGGACAAGACGGTTGGCGTGGTGGGCCTCGGCCGCATCGGCGTCCTGTTCGCCCAGCGCATGTCCGCGTTCGGCACCCGCCTGATCGCCTACGACCCCTACGTGCAGCCGGCCCGCGCGGCGCAGCTCGGGGTCCGGCTGGTCAGCCTGGAGGAGCTGCTCACCGAGAGCGACTTCATCTCGATCCACCTCCCGAAGACGCCCGAGACGGTGGGCCTGATCGGCGCCAAGGAGTTGGCCCTCGTCAAGCCCAGCGTCCGGATCATCAACGCCGCCCGTGGTGGCCTGGTCGACGAGCAGGCCCTGGCCGACGCGATCGCCGAGGGCCGCGTCGCCGGCGCCGGCATCGACGTGTTCGCCAAGGAGCCGTGCACGGAGTCGCCGCTGTTCGGCCACGAGAACGTCGTGGTCACCCCGCACCTCGGCGCGTCCACCGTCGAGGCGCAGGACAAGGCCGGTCTCGCCGTCGCCAAGAGCGTCAAGCTGGCGCTCCAGGGCGAGTTCGTGCCGGACGCGGTGAATGTCCAGGCCGGAGGCGTCGTCGCCGAGGATGTTCGCCCCGGCCTGCCGCTGGCGGAGAAGCTCGGCCGGGTGTTCACCGCTCTGGCGGGCGGCGTGGCCCAGAGCATCACCGTCGAGGTGCGCGGCGCGATCGTCGAGTACGACGTGAGCGTCCTCCAACTCGCCGTCCTCAAGGGCGTCTTCGCCGACATCGTCGAGGAGTCGGTGACCTACGTGAACGCGCCGCTGCTGGCCAAGGAGCGTGGGATCGACGTCGGCCTGTCCACCAGCCCGGACAGCCCGGACTACCGGAACCTGGTCACCGTGCGCGGCGTCCTCGGCGACGGCCGGACCGTCAGCGTGTCCGGCACGCTCACCGGGCCGAAGCGCGTGCAGCGACTGGTCGAGATCGACGGCTTTGACATCGACCTCTCGCCGGACGGTCACCTGCTCTTCTTCCGGTACGACGACCGTCCCGGCATCGTCGGCACGCTCGGCAAGTCCCTCGGCGATGCGGGCGTGAACATCGCGGGCATGCAGGTCGCCCGTGCGGATGCCGGCGGCGACACGCTGATGGGCCTCTCGGTCGACCAGGCCGTCCCGGGCGAGCTGCTCGAGGCCATCGCCGGTGCGATCGGCGCCCACCGGGCCAGCGCGGTGGACCTGAGCGAGGTCTAGCCTCCGTTCGCTTCAAGTGTCCGTGGTTTTCCGGGCTATAGCCCGGAAAACCACGGCCACCCCTTTGTCCGGCAGGTGGGATGCGCGTACCGGCCAGTGGGAACCGCGCGCTATGGTGGCCGGACACGACTTGAGGAGGCGTAGGCGGTGGGGACGACCCGGCTCGCGGTGATCGGCGGCGACGGCATCGGTCCGGAGGTGGTCGCCGAGGGGCTCAAGGTCCTCCACGCGGTTCTGCCCGGAGTCGAGACCACCGATTACGACCTCGGCGCTCGGCGCTGGCACGCGACCGGCGAGGTGCTGCCTCCCGTGGTCGAGACCGAGCTGGCCAGCCACGACGCCATCCTGCTCGGCGCCGTCGGCGACCCGACCGTCCCGTCCGGCGTGCTGGAGCGCGGGCTGCTGCTCAAGCTGCGGTTCGCCTTCGACCACTTCGTCAACCTGCGCCCCGCCCGGCTCTACCCGGGGGTCACGAGCCCGCTCGCCGGCGTGAAGGCGGGCGACATCGACTTCGTCGTGGTCCGCGAGGGCACCGAAGGGCTGTACTGCGGTGCCGGCGGCGTGCTCCAGAAGGGCACGCCGCACGAGGTCGCCACCGAGGAGTCGCTCAACACCCGGTACGGCGTCGAGCGTGTGATCCGCAACGCCTTCGACCGCGCTGCCGCCCGTCCGCGCAAGAAGCTCACGCTCGTCCACAAGAACAACGTGCTGGTCAACGCCGGGGGGCTCTGGACGCGAACGTTCAACGAGGTGGCCACCGACTACCCGGACATCGCCACCGAGTACCTGCACGTCGACGCCGCCTCGATGTTCTTCGTGACCCAGCCACAGCGCTTCGACGTGGTCGTCACCGAGAACCTGTTCGGCGACATCCTCACCGATCTCGCCGCCGCCATCTGCGGTGGCATCGGCCTCGCTGCCAGCGGGAACATCAACCCGACCGGCACCTTCCCGTCGATGTTCGAGCCGGTGCACGGCTCCGCGCCGGACATCGCCGGCCAGGGCATCGCCGATCCGACCGCCACGATCTTGTCCGTCGCGCTGCTGCTGGAGCATCTCGGCCACCCCGAGGCGGCGACGAAGGTCGAGCGCGCCGTCGCTGACGACGTCGCGGAGCGCGGTAACGCCGACGTACGCACCGCCGAGGTCGGCGACCGCATCACCGCCCGAGTAGCCGGCTAACCCGCCGCTACCAGCTGACCCGGCTGGCGCCCGTACAGGACCGCGCCAGCCCACCCAGAGCTGGCGACCCGGTTCACCGCCTGGTTGCGCCGGCACCCTGAAATCGGACTGTTCCGGTATCCGGGCTTTAAGCGGGCATCGGATGCCCCGTTTTCCCCGACAGTTTGCGTGACCAAGGCGCGTCCGACACAACCGTCTGCCGCGCGCGCTGAACGAACGGTAAGTTGCCCTGTGTGGGCTGAGTCACGCGCCCGCACACTCCCGGTCATACGGAAGGACCATCATGAGCACACCGCCGCCGTCGCTCACCTTTGACCTGCGTCCCACGGCGGCGCCGGTAGGGGCCGACGAGCGGGCGGCGCTGCTGGACAACCCTGGGTTCGGGCGCATCTTCACCGACCACATGGTCACGGTCCGGTACGCGGAGGGGAAGGGCTGGTACGACGCCCGGCTGGAGCCGTACGGCCCGATCAGCCTCGACCCAGCCACCTCGGCCCTGCACTACGGCCAGGAGATCTTCGAGGGGCTGAAGGTGTACCGGCAGCCCGACGGGGGGCTCGCGCTGTTCCGTGCGGAGCAGAACGCGAAGCGGTTCAACCGTTCGGCGGCGCGGCTGGCGATGGCGCAGCTTCCTGAGGACCTGTTCCTGGAGTCGATCCGTGTGCTGGTCACCCAGGACGCCGGCTGGGTGCCGTCGGCCCCCGAGACCAGCCTCTACCTGCGCCCGTTCATGTTCGCCACGGATCCGTTCCTCGGCGTCCGCCCGGCGCTGGAGTACCTGTACGTGCTGATCGCCTCGCCGGTCGGCGCCTACTTCCCGCAGGGCGTCAAGCCGGTGAGCGTCTGGCTCTCCACCGACTACACCCGGGCCGCCCCCGGGGGCACCGGTGAGGCGAAGTGCGCCGGGAACTACGCCGCGAGCCTCGTCGCGCAGGCCCAGGCCGCCGACCGCGGCTGCGACCAGGTCGTCTGGCTCGACGCCGTGGAACACCGGTGGATCGAGGAGATGGGCGGCATGAACCTCTACTTCGTGTTCACCGAGGCCGACGGCACCACGACGCTAGTGACCCCCGAACTCACCGGCACGCTGCTCCCCGGGATCACTCGCGACACGCTCCTCACGCTGGCGGCCGACCTGGGGCTGCGCACGGAGGTGCGGCGGATCTCCACCGACGAGTGGCGGGACGCGGTGGCCGACGGCCGGATGACCGAGGCGTTCGCCTGCGGTACCGCCGCGGTCATCACACCCATCGGTCACGTGAAGAGCGCCGACGGGGAGTTCGCCGTGGCCGACGGACAGTCCGGCGAGGTGACGATGCGGCTACGTGAGCTCATGCTCGACATCCAGCACGGTCACGCGGAGGACACGCATGGATGGATGCACCGGCTGTAGGTATCCCAGCCTGCCCAATCGGGCGGAATCTGCTCGTGGAAGGCGCCACGGGTGGTCATGATCTGCGATCTTCGTAGCATCAGGACCCGTCCGTAAGGCTGGAGGATCGATGACCACGGTGGTGGACGCGCTCAGCGTACGACGTCCGGAGGATCGCGCGCAGCAGATCGTCGACATCCTCGTCGAGGCGTTCGAGCCGCTGATCAAGGCCGATCCGGCGGCGTTCCGCTCGAAGTTCCGCAAGATGGCGGCCGATCCGTTTGCCTTCTACCGGGGCAGCGCCTGCCTGTTCTACGCCGACGTGATCGGCGACGAGGACCGCTGGGTCGACGAGCGCACCAGCCGGGTCTGGATCCAGGGTGACCTGCACTGCGGCAACTTCGGCACCTACATGGACTCGTCCGGAGTGCTGGTCTTCGACGTGAACGACTACGACGAGGCGTACCTGGGCCACTACACCTGGGACCTCAAACGCCTCGCCGCCAGCCTTGCCCTGCTCGGGTTCGGCAAGGCGCTGTCCGACCAGACGATCGCGACGATGATCCGCACGGTCGCCACGGCGTACGTCGAGCGTGTCCGCGGGTTCGCCAGCCACACCGACGACGAGCAGTTCCGGCTGACCCTCGACACCACCTCCGGGGTACTCCGCGATGTCCTGCTCGACGCCCGGATGCGCACCCGGATCGCGCTGCTGGACCGCACCACGACGATCCGTGACCAGGACCGGGCGTTCCGCACGGGCCCCGGCGTACGGCTGCTGGAGCCGGACGAGCGCAAGCGGGTCGAGGCGGCGTTCGCCGAGTATGTGACGACGATCCCGAGCGGCAAGCTCAAGGAAGTCACCAGCTACCGGATCAAGGACATCGTCGGCCGCAGCGGTTTCGGCATCGGCAGCGCCGGGCTGCCGGCGTACAACCTCCTCATGGAGGGCGCCACGCAGGCACTGGAGAACGACGTCGTGCTGTCGATGAAGCAGGGCAACGTGGCGGCGGCCAGTCGGGTGGTGGACGACCACGGCATCCGCACCTACTTCGAGCACCAGGGCCACCGGACGGCCGTGTCGCAGCGCGCGCTCCAGGCGCACGCCGACCCGTGGCTCGGCTGGTGCTCGCTGGACGGCGTCGGCCAGGTCGTGCAGGAGCTTTCGCCGTACGAGACCGACATCGAGTGGGCGGACATCAACGAGCCGGCCGAGATCATGCCGTTGCTGCGGTACCTCGGGCAGGCCGCCGCGAAGGTGCACTGCGTGTCCGACGCGGACAGCGTCCAGTCGCTGGTGCAGTTCCAGACCGAGAACGCGATCGTCGCCGCCATCGGCGACCGGGAGGGGGAGTTCGTCGAGGAACTGGTGGCGTTCGGCCTCGGGTACGCCGCACACGTCCGCGACGACCACCGGCACTTCGTCGACGCCTTCCGCAACGGGCGCATCCCGGGGGTGGACGGCGGGTGACCCAAGGGCCTGCGCCCGAGCCGGCGGAAGCCGCCCTGTCCCGGTCGCTGTTCCGGCCGATCCGGGACGGGAACGCGTTCGAGGTGACCGTCGAGCGACTCGCCCGGGCGATCAAGCTCGGCGTCGTCGCCGTCGGCGAGCGGCTGCCGCCCGAGCGGGAGCTGGCCGAGTTGCTCGGAGTCAGCCGGATGACGCTGCGCGAGGCGATCAAGGCCCTCGCCGACGCCGGCTTCGTCGCGTCCCGGCGCGGGCGCGGCGGTGGCACGTTCGTCACGTTCCAGGCCGGCACGCCGCCCCGGGAGCACCCGAGCGAGGTCGCCCGCTCGATGGGCGACCGCCTGCACCAGGCGCTGGACTTCCGCCGCGTCGTCGAGCCCGGCGCCGCCGCCTTGGCTGCCACCCGATCGCTGTCGGCGGCCGAACGCGGCTATCTCGCGGGCTGCTTCGCCGAGTGCACGGACGCCACCGACAACAGACAGCGCCGGGTCGCCGATTCACGGCTTCACCTGGCGATCGCCAGCGTCACCGGCTGCGCACCGCTGGTCACCGCGGTGGCGGACGTGCAGTCGCAGCTGGGCGAACTTCTCGCCGCCATCCCGGTGCTGCGGCGGAACATCGCCCACTCGGACACGCAGCATGCGGCCGTGGTGCAGGCGATCCTCTCCGGGGACGGCGGCGTCGCCCGCACAGTGATGGAAGAGCATTGCGACGCGACGGCCGCGTTGCTCCGTGGCTTCCTGGGCTGACGTCCCCGGCCGGTTAAACACACCTCCTTTAGACCATTGCGGGAGGGGTGTTCCGGACCGTAGGTTTTCCGTCATCGCACACCCGGGAGGCGTGGATGGCACACGGGAGCCGGCTCACCGTCGATCAACTCAGGATCGAGATCGCCGACAGCACGATCGATACCGTGCTGCTCGGTTTCACGGACATGCAGGGGCGGCTCCAGGGCAAGCGCATCGCCGGCCCGTTCTTCCTCGCCGACGTCCTCGGGCATGCCGCCGAGGGCTGCAACTACCTGCTCGCCGTCGACGTCGACATGAACACGGTCGGTGGGTACGCGATGAGCTCGTGGGACACCGGTTACGGCGACTTCGTCCTCGTCCCCGACCTGTCCACGCTCCACCGCGTGCCGTGGCACGAGGGGACGGTCGGCGTGCTGGCGGACCTGCAGTGGCATGACGGTAAGCCGGTCGTCGCCTCGCCCCGCCAGGTGCTCGCCGCGCAGACCGAGCAGCTCGCCGCGAACGGCTGGCAGGCGTTCGCCGGCACCGAGCTGGAGTTCATCGTCTTCCGCGACACGTATGAGAACGCCTGGCGCAGCGGCTACCGCGACCTCACCCCGGCGAACCTCTACAACGTCGACTACTCCCTCCTCGGCACCGCGCGCATCGAGCCGCTGCTGCGCCGCATCCGCAATGCCATGACGGGCGCCGGCCTGACGGTCGAGTCGGCCAAGGGGGAGTGCAACCTCGGGCAGCACGAGATCGCGTTCAAGTACGACGAAGCGCGCCGCGCCTGCGACCACCACGTCATCTACAAGAACGGCGCCAAGGAGATCGCGGCGCAGGAAGGCATGAGCCTCACGTTCATGTCCAAGTTCAACGAGCGCGAGGGCAACTCGTGTCACATCCACCTGAGCCTGCGCGGTCTCGACGGCTCACCCGTCTTCGCGGACGGCTCGGGCCCGAGCGGCCAGGAGCGGGGAGAGGGCTTCTCGCCGCTTTTCGAACACTTCCTCGCCGGGCAGCTCGCCTACCTGCGCGAACTCTCGCTGTTCCTCGCCCCGAACATCAACAGCTACAAGCGGTTCGCGGACGGCAGCTTCGCACCGACGGCCGTCGCGTGGGGCCCGGACAACCGCACCTGCGCGCTGCGCGTCGTCGGCCACGGTCATTCGCTGCGGTTCGAGAACCGGGTGCCCGGTGGCGACGTGAACCCGTACCTGGCCTGCGCCGCCATGATCGCCGCCGGCCTCGCCGGAGTCGAGCAGGAACTGCCGCTGCCGGAGCCGTTCATCGGCAACGCGTACGCCTCCGACGGGCCCCGGGTGCCCCGCACTCTGCGCGAGGCACGCGAGCTGTTCGCGGCCAGCGCGCTCGCCCGATCGGCCTTCGGCGACGACGTCGTCGACCACTACGTCAATGCGGCCGACATCGAACTCGCCGCCTTCGACGCGGCGGTCACCGACTGGGAACGCTACCGGGGGTTCGAGCGGCTATGAGCGAGCGGAGCGAGCGAATCAATGGGTACAGCAGCCCCGCTCGCGGGGCCTCCGAGCGCAGCGAGGTGGTCACGTGAGCGAGCGGAGCGAGCGAATCAATGGGTACAGCAGCCCCGCTCGCGGGGCCTCCGAGCGCAGCGAGGTGGTCACGTGAGCACGGAGCACGAGGTCATTAACCCGGCGACCGAGGAGGTCGTCACCACCGTCCACTCGTCCACTGTGGAGGAGGCGGACGCGGCGATCGCCCGTACGCGCGCCGCGTACCCGGCGTGGAAGGCCGTGGCGCCGGGCGACCGCGCGCGGCTGCTGCGCCGCTTCGCCGACGTGGTGGACGCACACCTCGAAGAGCTGGCGCAGCTGGAGGTGGTCAACGCCGGCCACACCATCGGCAACGCGCGGTGGGAGGCGGGCAACGCCCGCGACGTCCTGCACTACTACGCAGGTGCGCCCGAGCGGCTGTTTGGCCGGCAGATCCCGGTGGGCGGCGGCGTCGATCTGACGTTCCGCGAGCCGCTGGGCGTCGTCGGCGTGATCGTGCCGTGGAACTTCCCGATGCCGATCGCCGGCTGGGGCTTCGCGCCGGCGCTGGCGGCCGGTAACACGGTGGTCCTCAAGCCGGCCGAGCTGACACCGCTGACGGCCATCCGGCTCGGCGAGCTGGCGCTGGAAGCCGGCCTGCCTTCGGACGTGTTCACCGTGGTCCCTGGGGCCGGCTCGGTGGTGGGGCAGCGGTTCGTCGAGCATCAGGACGTCGCGAAGCTGGTTTTCACCGGCTCGACGTCCGTCGGCAAGAAGGTGATGTCGGGATGCGCGGACCGGGTCAAACCGGTGACGCTGGAGCTGGGCGGCAAGAGCGCCAACATCGTCTTCGCGGACGCCGACCTTCCGCGAGCCGCCGCCACGGCGCCGTACGGCGTCTTCGACAATGCCGGCCAGGACTGTTGCGCGCGGTCCCGGATCCTCGTCCAGCGCAGCGTGTACGACCGCTTCCTGGAGTTGCTGGAGCCGGCCGTCCAGGGCGTCGTCGTCGGTGATCCGGCGGACGAGAAGACCGAAATGGGGCCGCTGATCAGTGCGGGGCAGCTGGCGGCCGTGTCGTCGTTCGTGCCGGATGACGCGCCCGTGGCGTTCCGTGGCTCGGCGCCCGACGGCCCTGGCTTCTGGTACCCGCCGACCGTCCTGGCGCCGGTCTCGGCTGACGACCGCGCCGTCCGCGAGGAGATCTTCGGGCCGGTCGTCGTCGTGCTGCCGTTCGAGGACGAGGCCGACGCGATCCGGATCGCCAACGACAGCGAGTACGGCCTGTCCGGTTCGATCTGGACCGAGAACCTCGGCCGCGGGCTACGCGTCGCCAGGGCCGTCGAGGCGGGCAACCTGTCGGTCAACTCGCACTCGTCCGTGCGGTACTCCACCCCGTTCGGCGGATTCAAGCAGTCCGGCCTCGGGCGCGAGCTGGGGCCGGACGCCCTGGACGCGTTCACCGAGGTCAAGAACGTCTTCATCGCAACGGAGGAGTAGGCGTGTCTCGTTTGCAGGACAGGGTGGCCGTCGTCACCGGTGGGGCCGGCGGCATCGGCGTCGCCACAGCTCGGCGGTTCGCGTCCGAGGGCGCTCGGGTCGTCATCGGCGACCTTCCCGGTGCTGGTGGCGAAGAGGCCGCGAAGGAGGTCGACGGGACGTTCGTGGCCGCCGACGTGACCGACGAGGCGCAGGTCCGAGGCTTGTTTGACGCCGCTGTGGAGACCTACGGCGGGCTCGACATCGCGTTCAACAATGCCGGCATCTCGCCGCCCGACGACGACTCGATCCTGACCACCGGCCTCGACGCGTGGCGACGCGTGCAGGAAGTGAACCTGACGTCGGTCTACCTGTGCTGCAAGTACGCGATCCCGCACATGCAGGCGCGCGGGCAGGGATCGATCATCAACACGGCGTCGTTCGTGGCTCGGATGGGTGCGGCGACGTCGCAGATCTCGTACACCGCGAGCAAGGGCGGCGTGCTGGCGATGTCGCGGGAGTTGGGCGTCCAGTTCGCGCGCGAGGGCATCCGGGTCAACGCGCTCTGCCCGGGGCCGGTGAACACGCCGCTGCTGCAGGAGCTGTTCGCCAAGGACCCGGAGCGGGCGGCGCGCCGGCTGGTGCACATCCCGCTCGGCCGTTTTGCCGAGGCGGACGAGATCGCGGCCGCGGTCGCCTTCCTGGCCAGCGACGACAGCTCGTTCATCACGGCGTCGGAGTTCCTGGTGGACGGCGGCATCTCCGGCGCGTACGTGACCCCGCTGTAGCTCCATTGTGGATTTCGGGTGGGATCAGCGAGCCTGACTGCCCGATCCCACCCCAAATCCCGGCCCTGTGGACAGTCCAAGCGGGCGTCGGGCCTTATCCTTCACCCTGGGTGGGTGGAGTACCCCAAACTGGCCGCGCTCGCGGAGGAGCAGGCCGGGCTGTTCACCTGGAAGCAGGCGCGGGAAGCGGGCTACTCGTCGTGGCAGATCCGCACGCGCCTGCGCGACGGACGCTGGCGCACGGTCCTGGGAGGCATCCTCGGCGGCGCAGGCGTAGCCGATACGCCGTCGGTCCGGGACCGTGCCGTCTACCTCGCCGGTGGCGCCGGCGCCGTCCTCAGTGGACCCTCCGCCGCCCGGTTGCACGGCATGGACGTGCGGGCGGCGTTCAGCTGCGTGACGGTGCCGCGGCGGCGACATCTGGAGATCGACGGCGTGCGCCTCCTGCGGGAGCCGGTGCCGGGCGATGACCTGATCCTGCTGGCGGACATGCTGGTCACGACGAGGGCCCGTACCGTCTTCGACTGCCTGCGCGTGCTTCCCCACGACGACGCGTCCACGCTCCTCGACCGCGCGCTCCAGAAGAAGTGGATCACGATGGCAGGTCTAGCGGGCCGCGTCACCCGGCATGCGCAGCGTTACGGCGCGCCCAAGCTCAGGTCACTGCTCGCGCAGGCGTCGCACGGCGCGAGGTCTGAGGCTGAGCGGCTTCTCCACTCGGGTCTGCGCGATGCGGGGATAGCGGGCTGGACAGCGAATCAGGAGGTCCACGACACGACCGGTTTGATCGGCGTGGTCGACATCGCCTTCGGGGCTGCCCGGCTGGCGATCGAGGTAGACGGCAGGGCCTGGCACTCGGCCGGCGACCGGTTCCAGCACGACCGCAGCCGGCAGAATCGGCTGGTCAATGCGGGCTGGACGGTACTCCGCTTCACCTGGCAGGACCTCACGACTGACCTGCCCGGCGTGATCGCCACCATCCGCGCGGCGCTCGACCGCGCTTAGGCAGCCGCTTCCGTCAGGGCCTGGAAGAGGCGGTGGTCGTCGGTGGCTTCGGGATGCCACTGGACGCCCAGGTAGAACGAGCGTTCCGGATCCTCCAGCGATTCGATCGTGTCGTCGCTGGCCCATCCTGTCACCGTGAGCGTGCCGGGGTCGGCGACCCCCTGGTGGTGGTACGAGTTGACCTTGAGGTTCTCGCCGACGATGCGGGCGGCGAGGCTGCCGGCGGCGAATCGGGCATCGTGCGCGCCGTACACGCCCACCCCGGGCCGGTGCTCCTCGCTCCCCACCACGTCCGGCATGTGCTGGTGCAGCGAACCGCCGGCGGCCACCGCCATCAGCTGCATGCCCCGGCACACGCCGAGAATCGGCAGGTCACGCTCCACGGCGGCGGCGAGCAGCACCAGCTCGCCGGCGTCACGCGTAGGGCGGATGCCGGCCGTCTGCGGGTGCGGAGTGGCGGCGTACCGGGCCGGGTCGATGTCGGCGCCGCCGGCCAGGACCAGGCCGTCGAGCACGGAGACGACATCGCCGTCGACCGGGTCGGGCGGCAGGATGACCGCGCGAGCGCCCGTGTTGCTGACGGCTTCGACGTAGGTGTTGAGGATCAGCGCGGTCGGTGCGTCCCACGGTCCCCAGCGGGCCTGCTCGACGTAGCAGGTGATCCCGATGAGCGGACGTCGCTTGGCTCCCATGACCCCATTCTGCCTGGGAAAACGTCGGTGCCCCGGAGGGCCCGACGTTGAGCGTCCACCGAGAGGGCGCTGGCCGGCTGCGCCGGGCCCAGCCGCAGCCGGGACGGCGTTCTCGGCTTCGCCGAGCGACGCCTGGATCTCCGGCTCGCTCGGCCGTCCCTCTCGGCGGACGCTCGGCTCACACCGACGCGAGGATGCCCTCGGTCTCCAGCGTCACGGCGGCCGCGTGCACGACGGACGCGATCCGGATGGCTTCCTGGATGACCTCGCGGGGTCAATCTGGAACGAGTCCATTCTTGACCGGTCGGGTGGCACGCGTGTTACCCAGAGGGGCCAGAGTGACGCGGGTCACTCGATAGGTCCACATGTTGAGAGTGGGGTACCAAAAAACGGCGACGCTGTGCAATGCTCTGCCCGTGACCACCTTCAGCCTCCTTATTAGCACCTAGCGCGCACGCACTCCGCCTGCGCGCAGACCTCCCACGTTCGTGGGGGGTCTTTTTGTTGGTCCCAACCTGCTTCCCCGCAGCACACCCTGGAAAGGCCCACCCGAGATGGACGACAGCTTCCACGTCTTCGACACCACGCTCCGCGACGGCGCCCAGGGCGAGGGCATGTCGTTCTCGGTGGCCGACAAGCTCGCGGTCGCCCGGCTGCTGGACGAGCTGGGCGTCGGCTTCGTCGAGGGCGGCTGGCCCGGTGCGATGCCCAAGGACACCGAGTTCTTCGCCCGCGCGCAGACCGAGCTGACCATGCGCAATGCCAAGCTGGTCGCCTTCGGCGCCACCCGCAAGGCTCGTAAGAAGGCGCACGAGGACCCGCAGGTTCTGGCCCTGCGCGACTCGGGCGCTCCGGTCGTGACGCTCGTCGCCAAGTCGGACGCCCGCCACGTCGTCCAGGCGCTGCGTACCACGCACGAGGAGAACCTCGACATGGTGCGCGAGACGGTGGCCTTCCTGGTCGGCGAGGGGCGGCGGGTCTTCCTCGACTGCGAGCACTTCTTCGACGGGTACGCCTTCGACCGCGACTACGGGTTGCGGGTGCTCGAAGCGGCGTTCGACGCGGGCGCGGACGTCGGCGTGCTCTGTGACACCAACGGCGGGCAGTTGCCCATGGGCGTCGGCCGGGTCGTCGCCGAGGTCGTCGAGCGCACCGGCTTCCGCGTCGGGATCCACGCCCAGAACGACACCGCCTGCGCTGTTGCGAACACCCTGATGGCGGTGGACGCCGGGGCGACGCACGTGCAGGGAACCGCGAACGGCTACGGCGAGCGCCCCGGCAACGCCGACCTGTTCGCCGTGATCGGCGGCCTCGTCACCAAGATGGGCCGCGACGTACTCCCCGAGGGATGCCTCGCGGAAATGATGCGCGTGTCGCACGCCATCGCCGAGATCGCCAACAAGGCCCCGAATCCCCAACAGGCGTATGTCGGGACGTCAGCGTTCGCTCACAAGGCGGGCCTGCATGCCAGTGCGATCAAGATCAGCCCGGAGCTCTACAACCACGTGGACCCGGCGGTCGTCGGCAATGACATGCGCATCCTCGTCACCGAGATGGCCGGTCGGGCCAGCGTCGAGCTCAAGGGTCGCGAGCTCGGCATCGACCTGGCCGGCCATCCGGAGGCGGTAAGCCGCGTGGTCGAGAAAGTCAAAGACCTGGAGGCGGACGGATGGTCGTTCGAGGCGGCGGATGCCTCGTTCGAACTGCTGCTCCGCGACGAGCTGGACGAGGAGAAGCCGCACTACTTCGACCTCGAGTCGTACCGGGTGACGGTCGAGCACCGGGACAACGGCGACGTCGTCAGCGAGGCCACCGTGCGGGCCAGCGTCAACGGCGGTGAGCGGGTGATCGCCACCGCCGAAGGGAACGGTCCGGTGAACGCCTTGGACCACGCCCTGCGAGAAGCGTTGGGGCGGTACTACCCGCAGCTCGCCGGCCTCGAACTCGCCGACTACAAGGTGCGGATCCTGGAAGGCCGGCACGGCACCGACGCCGTCACCCGGGTGCTCATCGACACCACTGACGGCCATCGCGAGTGGACGACGGTCGGCGTGCACGGCAACGTGATCGAGGCGTCCTGGCACGCCCTGGTCGACGCGCTGACCTTCGGGCTCCGGCGCCAGCGGGCACTCAGCGGCGTCTAGCTGCCCGTCGTGTGATGCGGCGCGCGCGTTCACGCGGCGCGCCGCATCACACGCCTCAAGGCGCCTCTCGCTCCGACGGATTGTTCCGATTTGGGACTTGTCTAGACCGGCCGACTTCGATCTACTGCTCACTGCCGGGTCGTGACTTGTTCCGTCGGATCGGGCCGCGTGACCGCAGCGCCGCTGCGAGCGGTCCGGTGTCAGGAGGCCCTCATGGGACGACGTCGGCGCGCGGACCGGCTCCGGCGTCGCATTGTCATCGCGCTCGTCATCGCGCTCGGCTTACCCGCCGGGCTCTCCACAATCGCCGGCGCGTCTGCTCCACAATCGACAGATCCCGCCGCCGCGGACGCGCTGGAGCTCTCCACCGATCAGACCGCCGCGTCTGCTGTCTCCGAACTGTCCGAGACCAGCCGGCTCGCCGACCGCCGCGCCCTCGTCACCGGCGACCGCTTCTACGCGATGTCCGCCGCCGACGGCCGTTACCCCGCCACCGGCTGGCACACCCGCGGCGAGATGGGCGGCTTCTGGACCCCGCCGATCAAGCTTCTCGACGGGATCTGGTTCGCCGCCGACGGTTCCTGGCTCGGCCCCGCGACGAAGACCACCAGCGGCTGGGGGTACGTCCGCTCCGACCTGCCGACCAGGAACGGGGTCCGTGCCAGCCGGCTCGACTTCGTTCCGGACGGCGTCCGCGCGTCGCTGACTGGGATCACGTTCACGACCACACGGTCGCGCGAGCTGACGTTGACGGTCGACGCCCACTCCGAGCTGATGTCGGCGTACCCGTGGGGCGAGACGACGTCCGGCCAGGCCACCGTGAACCTCCGCGACACGGGCGCCTTCGAGGACCGTGCGCTGGTGTTCCGCGACGTCGGTACGCCGCCGGGGCCGAACCAGGCGCCGCACGACTGGGCCGCGATGGTGGGCAGCGCGCTGGCGCCGACCGGTGGCCGGCTCGGATCGGCGTTCCGCGGTCCGCAGACGCCGCCGGTGATCTGCCCGGCGTCCGGGCCAGGCACCCCGCCGCCGCCGGCCCGCTGTGACGACTCGGCGTACGGCAACGGCACCGGCGGTCAGCTCCGGTACGTGCTCCGGCTCGCGGCGGACCGGCCGACGACGATCTGGTTCGCGGTCGCCGGCTCCGATCGGGGCGTCGCCGATGCCCGATCCCAGCTCAACCAGGCCCTCGAATCCCCGGACACGCTGTTCGCACGCAAGGTCGCCACCCGCCGCGACGTGGGCACCCGGACGGCCGTCGACCTGCCCGGCGACCGGCAGTTGCAGCACAGCGTCGAGTGGAGCAAGCAGAACCTCGCCGACTCGGTCCAGGAGGCGCGCGGGCTCACGCTCCGGGTGACGCAGCAGGGCAAGCAGTACCCGCCGCCGGCCGGCACGCTGGCCACCGCGCGCTGGTTCGGCGCCGGCTTCCCCGACTATCCCTGGCTCTTCGGCACCGACGGCGAGTACACCGCCTTCGCGGCCGTGGCCGCCGGCCAGTTCGAGTCGGCCAAGGCACAGCTGCGTGCGCTGCGCGACGTCAGCGAGGTGGTCAACGCACGTAGCGGCAAGGTCGTGCATGAGGTCACGCCCGACGGCTCAGTCTACTTCGGAACGGACGCCGAGGCCGGTAACACCGACGAGACGGCCAAGTTCCCGAGCGCCGTCGCACTGCTGTGGCGCTGGACCGGCGACGACTCTTTCCGCGACGAGATGTATGACTTCGCCGTCCGGAACATGCGGTACGTCACCCAACTCGACGCCGACGGTGACGGCTGGCCCGAGGGTCTCGGCGACATAGAGCGCGAGGGGATCGGCGAGAGGATGGGCGAGGAGAAGCTTGACAACGCCGTCTACACGATCCGCGGGCTGCGCGACCTCGCCGACCTGGCGCAGAGCCGCGCCGACCTGACCACCGCCGACTGGGCGTCGAACCGGGCCCAGGCGTTGGGGCGCCGGTTCGAGCAGACGTGGTGGTTCGGGCAGTCGGCCAACCAGTACGCGGATTCGTTGCAGGGCACCGGGGACGCGCCCGTATTCCAGCGGCACTGGATCGGCGTCACGCCGGCCGAGGCTCTGCTGACCCGCGCTGGCGGCGACCGTCCACTCGCGAGCATCGAACACGGACGGAAGCTGCTGGCCCGGCGCGAGCAGCCCTGCTACACCGGCTCGAACGGACTGTTCCACACCGGCACCGGACCGACGATCGCATCCGGCGGCAACCGCGGCCCGTCCTGCGACGAAGAGGCGTCCACCGTCCAGAGTGAACGGGCCATGTTCTCGCTGAACACCGCGATCATGGCCGTCGCCGAGGGCAACTACGGACGGTTCGGCCGTGGGCAGCAGCAGCGGTACACGGCCGCGAACGCGCGGATCCAGCTTGATCCGCGGTTATGGGAGGCGCCCGGGGCGATGCCGGAGATCGCGCCCGGCGGCGACCTCGCGGCGAACATCGACAAGCCGTTCACGGACCGGTCCATGGTGCTGCAGGCGTGGGGCGCGTACGGCGTGCTGTGGCCCGTGGTCCGCCAGCAACTCGGCGTCGCACCGGATCTCGGCCGCTCTCACGTCACCGTCGTGCCGCGCATCCCGGATGGTCAGGACGAGATCACGGGCCACAACATCCGGCTCGGCACGGGCAGCGTCGACGTGAACGCGGTACGGGACCACAAGGCGCTCGCAACGACGGTGACCCGGCGCGTCCTGGCGCAGTTGACGATTGGCGTCGTTTTGCCGTCCGGCGCCGATGTGCACTCCGTCCGCCTAGACGGCCACCGGGCCGGGTACACGACACGGCGAAGCGCGCGCGGCACCGAGATCCTCGTGGACGTGCCGGCGGGCGTCGGCGTCAGTTCACTGGTCGTGCGGTACCGGTGAGCAGCGGCACGCAGACCTCCAGCAGCCGGATGCGGAGTACGGCGGCGCGTTCGGCGAAACCGCGCTGGGCGGCGGCATACTCGGCGCGGCCGTCCGGAGTCTCGATCCGTACGGGCGGGTAGCCGAGCGCGGCGAGGTCGTACGGGCTGGCCCGCATGTCCAGCTCGCGGATCTCCCGCGCGAGCGCGAAGCAGTCGGCGATCAGCTCCGACGGGGTGAGCGGGGCAAGCTTGTACGCCCATTTGTAGAGGTCCATGTTGGCGTGCAGGCAGCCGCCCTGTTCCAACTCGTGCTGGGTCTCCCGGGCTGGCTGCAGCACGTTGAGCGGGCGAGCCGGCTCGGTGAAGAACCGGAACGCGTCGAAGTGACTGCACCGCACGCCGCGCTCCTCGACGATCGCGGCGAGCCGCTCGGGGGAGTGCCGCAGCTGCCACGCGTTGTGCCGCACCTCGTCCGCCCGCTGGCGGTAGACCATCGCCCACTCGTGCATGCCGAAGCAGCCGAAATGAGCGGGCCTTGCGGCTGTTCTCGTCAGCAGGTCGTGCACCCAGCGGACGGTGTCACCGCGCCGCTCCAGCACGGCATCGACGTTGACGGCCACGCCATCGGGGGTTTCGGTGTACCCGTCCCAGCGCAGGTACTCCCCGGCCTCAGCCAACGTGACGCCCGCACCGGGGTGCCAGCGGCGCAGGTGACCGGGGCGGTAGGAGTAGTAGTCGAAGAGGAAATCCTCGACCGGGTGCTTCTCTCGGCGGCGCCGCCGCTCCAGGTGCGGTGCGGTCCAGGCGTCGACGCGCTGCTCGTGGGCGGCGCGGCGCGCCTGCCAGATGTCTTCAGCGAGCAGCATGTTTACCAGGGTACGAAAGCGAGCGGGGCGCCCCCTAGATCGGAGGCGCCCCGCTCGGCGACGTCAGGCCGTGATCTTGCGGCGACGGCGCGCGGCGACGGTCAGCACCGTGCCACCGCCGACGAGCAGTGTGCCGACGAGCAGGAACCCGCCAACGGCCAGGCCGGTGTTCGGCAGCGAACCGCCGCCGCCCGGCGCCGGAGTCGGCGTGTCCTTGACCAGGCCGGCGTCGAGGTCGATCTTCCTACCGGGGAGGAGGCCGAGCATTACCGTGAACCCGCCGGCGAGCGTCTGCCCGCTGCCGTCGGTGAAGGTGGTCGGCTTGAAGTCCGAGTTCTTCGTGAGGTCAGTGCCCTGGTGGTACTTCGTGACGCTCCAGCCGCCATTCAGTTTCCCGCCGCCGATCGTGGCCGCGATGACCTCGACGTGGTAGTTGCCCGGCGGGACGTTCTCGAAGTAGTAGCTGCCGTCCAGATTCGTGACCGTGAACTCGAACTCGTCGTCGGCCTGGGCACCACGCTTCGAGGCGCCCGCCTCGGACTTGGCGGCGATCTTCGACCGCACGGCCGGCAGCTTGGCTTCGTCCACGTCGTCGCTGATGATGGCCAGCGGCACCCATGCGATACCGGGCTCGCCGGCATCCTGGATCCCGTTGCCGTTCTTGTCGTCCCAGACACGGCCCCGCACGGAGGCGAACTGCTCTCCTTCGTGCGCGGGGTCGACGTAGGCACCAGCGTCAACGTCAACCTCCTCGCCGGCGCCGACGGGAAGGCGGTCGATACGCGCACCGTGCAGCGGCGGGCGGTCCGGCTGCTCATACGCGACTTCCTGGACGTCGGAGTCGAGGGCGTCGTCGTCGCCGACGTCGGTCGGGCTGAACCGGAGGTATTGCCGGTCGCCGTCGACCGTGCCGTCGCCGCCGACGTATAGCAGCACATTGCCCGGCCTGACGTCCGTCAGGGAGTAGTTGCCGTGGTCGTCGGTCCTGGTGGTGAGGGCCGTTTCGTCAAGGTTGGCGCCGTCGGCGAGGCGGCCGGCGCGGGCGAGCGGGGGCTGAGCACCTGGGTTCACCTCTATGCCGGCGATGAAGACGTCGGCGACGCCCTCTTCGCCCTTGTCCTGGATGCCGTTCCGGTTGACGTCGTTCCAGACCCGGCCCTTGATGCTGCCGGTCTCGTCGGCGTCCGCCGGCGGCTCAGTCTTCGGTGCGTCCGCCGGCTTTGGAGCCTCGGCCGGCTTCGGAGCCTCGGCCGGCTTCGGTGCGGGCGCGGTGCTCGGCGACGGGCTGGCCGTCGGCGTGGGCTCGATGCTGGCGGTCGGCGTCGGCTCCGGCGTGGGGGTCTCGTTGGCGGAGGCGGTGCTCGTGCCGAGGCCGACGGTCAGTGCCGCGCTGGCGACCGCGATGGACAGCCTCGCCGCGCGGCGGCCGAGGGTGGTTCGAGTCATGCAAGTACTCCCCGTGAGACGGACCGCCGGGTGGCGACACCAAAACCGAGCAGGGCGCCTCCCGTAGGAGACGCCCCGCCGGGTTGTTGCGATGTGTCAGGCGGCGATCTGACGGCGACGGCGTGCGGCGATCGTCAGCACGGTGCCACCGCCGACCAGCGCGACGCCGGCGAGCAGGAACCCGCCGATGGCCAGGCCGGTGTTCGGCAGGGAGCCACCGCCGTTACCCGGAGCCGGCGTGGAGGTCGCGGTCGGGGCAGGCTTGTCGCCGTCCTTGTAGAGGCCACCGTCGACGGTGAACCGGGAGCACGGCTCGGCCTCGATCTCGAGGAAACCGATCTCGTCCTCGAGGTGGAAGTCCGAGTCCACCCGGGCATCGTCACCCTGGTCGGCCTTGGTGATCTTCCACTCCTCGACGACCTCGTCGTTCACGACGGTGACCGGGAAGAGGGCGATCAGGATCGGGCCGGGCTGCAGGCCGGTGATCGTGTACTTGCCAGCCTTGTCGGTGAAGACGCCCGGGAACTCGTCGTCGTCAGCCTTCGGGTTGGCGTTGCGGATCTTCGACTCGGTCAGCGACTTCAGGGTCTTCGCGCTGTGCAGGCCACGGGCCTGGGCGGGCGGCACGTCGTCGCTGTCGATCGCCAGCAGCGGGATGTTCGGCAGACCCGGCTCGCCGGCATCCTGGATGCCGTTCTTGTTTAGATCGCGCCAGATCCGTCCGCGGATCGACACCGACTTGTCGGCGCAGCTCGGCGTGGGCACCGGCTCCGAGGGGGAGGCCGTGGGCTCCGGCTTGGGCGATGTGCTCGGCTCGGGCGAGCGGGAGGCGGACGGCGACGGGCTGGGCTCGACCGAGACCGAGGGGGAGGGCACAGGGATGGCCGTGGGGCTCGGCGCAGTTGAGCCCGACGGCGACGGGGTGGTGTCAGTCGCGCTCGCCGGGGCGCCGAAACCGACTACGACAGCGGTAGACGCTAACGCGAGGACGATGCCGGCGGTGAGCCGCAGCCGGCTCTTGACGTTGGTACGCACGCAGGTGGTCTCCTGTTCGGATGGCGCTGAATGCAGGGACCGTCGACGTGACCGGGTCTCCCTGTTTGCCCGAGCTCTTCAAACATCCCGGTGAAGAAGCTTAGGCGATCGTGGACATCATACGCACCGGGTACAACAGTTGTACGTCAGGACCTCTTCGTTTCGGTCCGTTAAGCAAAATGTCCGATTAATGCTGCTGTCGAGCTTGTATCCTCGCGGATGCTGACCCACCATTGACCGGTTATCGAGTCCAGCCTTCGTCGCGTTACAGCGGGGGCGGGCGGGACCTTTTCGCGTACACGTACGAATACTCAGCGTTGTTGTGGCGACCGTCGCGAATCCGGGCATGAGGTGCGGACCCGCCGGGCGATAGATTGATGCGGTCGTTGCCGGCCGCGAGATTCGAGACGAGATCCGCCGTGCGCCTTGCCCGCTTCATCCACCCTGGTGGCCTCGCTTTCGGCGCAGTCGAGGGGGCGCCGGACGCGCCGCTCGACGCGCTCACCGTCGCCGAGCTCGAAGGCATCCCGTTCGAGAAGGTCGTCTTCACGGGACAGCGCTGGGCGTTGCCGGACGTGCAGCTGCTTTCGCCGATCGTCCCCAGCAAGGTTGTGGGTGTCGGCCGCAACTACGCCGCGCACGCGGCCGAACTCGGCAACGAGGTGCCGTCCGCACCGCTGCTGTTCCTCAAGCCGGCCACGGCGGTGGTCGGGCCCGCCAACGTGATCCAGCTGCCGGCCGACTCCAACCGGGTCGAGCACGAGGCCGAGCTGGCCGTCGTCATCGGCGCCACCGGCGCGCGGGACGTCCCGAAGGAGCGCGCGCTCGACACGGTCCTCGGTTACACCTGCGCCAACGATGTCACCGCGCGCGACCTGCAGAAGGCCGACGTGCAGTTCACCCGGGCCAAGGGGTTCGACTCGTTCTGCCCGCTCGGTCCGTGGATCGAGACGAACCTCGACCCGTCCGACCTGGGCGTGCGCTGCGAGGTCGACGGCGAGCTGCGCCAGGACGGCCGCACCAAGGACTTCATCTTCGACGTGGCGACGATCATCTCGTACGTGTCGCACATCATGACGCTCCTGCCGGGCGACGTGATCCTCACCGGCACGCCGGCCGGCGTCGGCCCCATCACCCCTGGCCAGAAGGTCTCGGTGTCGATCGAGGGCATCGGCACACTCACCAACCCGGTCGTCAGCCGCGGCTGAACCAGAGACTCAGGAGTACACAGTGGAGCGCGATCCGTCGATCCGGGTGCGGTTCTGCCCGTCCCCGACCGGCAACCCGCACGTCGGCCTGATCCGCACCTGCCTGTTCAACTGGGCGTACGCCCGCCATCACGGCGGCACGTTCGTGTTTCGGATCGAGGACACCGACGCGGCCCGTGACTCCCGGGAGTCCTACGAGCAGCTGCTTGACTCGCTGCGCTGGCTCGGCCTCGACTGGGACGAGGGCCCAGAGGTCGGCGGCGAGTACGGCCCATACCGGCAGTCCGAGCGGCGCGCGATCTACGACGACGTCATCGCCAAGCTGGTCGAGGGCGGGTACGCGTACGAGTCGTTCTCCAGCCCCGAGGAGACCGAGGCGCGGCACCGCGCGGCCAGCCGCGACCCGAAGCTCGGCTACGACAACTTCGACCGCCACCTCACCGACGAGCAGAAGGCCGCGTTCCGCGCCGAGGGCAGGGTTCCGGTGCTGCGCCTGCGGATGCCGGACGAGGACATCAGCTGGGACGACCTGGTCCGCGGCGAGGTGACCTTCGCCGCCGGCACGGTTGGCGACTACGTCATCGCCCGCGGCAACGGCGATCCGCTGTACCCGCTCGTCAACCCGGTCGACGACGCGCTCATGCAGATCACCCACGTGCTGCGCGGCGAGGATCTGCTCCCGTCGACGCCGCGCCAGATCGCGCTTTACCGTGCGCTGATCGAGCTCGGCGTCGCCAAGGAGGTGCCGCGGTTCGGGCACCTGCCGTACGTGATGGGCGAGGGGAACAAGAAGCTCTCCAAGCGCGATCCGCAGTCGAGCCTGCTGCTCTACCGCGAGCGGGGCTTCGTGCCCGAAGGGCTGCTCAACTACCTGGCGCTGCTCGGCTGGGCTATCGCCGACGACCGGGACATCTTCTCGATGGCCGAGATGACCGACGCGTTCGACGTCGCCAGGGTCAGCCCCAACCCCGCGCGATTCGACCTCAAGAAGGCCGAAGCGATCAACTCCGCGCACATCCGGCTGCTCGATCCGGCGGACTTCGCCGGCCGGCTCACCGGTTTCCTCCAGCGGGCGGAGCTGGTCTCCGACCCCGTGACGGCGGACGAGCAGCCGGTGCTCGCTGCGGCGGCGCCGCTGGTGCAGGAGCGGATCACCGTCCTCGCTGACGCCGTCGAGATGCTGCGCTTCCTCTTCACTCCTGAGGAGGACTTCAAACTCGACGAGGACGCCGCCACCAAGAACCTTGGCGAGGCGGCCAGGCCTGCCCTGGTCGCCGCCGTCGAGGCGCTGGAGGCGCTCGGCACCTGGGACGCCGCCAGCATCGAGGAAGCGCTGAAGTCGGCGCTCGTAGACGGGCTCGGGCTCAAGCCGCGGAAGGCGTTCGCCCCGGTCCGGGTCGCGCTCACCGGCCGGACCGTCTCGCCGCCGCTGTACGAGTCGATGGAGCTGCTCGGCCGCGAGCGGTCGCTGCACCGGCTGCGGGCCGCCCAGCAGGCGTGAAGGCGATCCTCTTCGACGTCGACGACACGCTCTTCGACTACCGCGGCGCCAGCCGTCTCGGGATCCTCGGTTACCTTGCTGCACTCGGCGAGGTAGCCGATGAGGACGCGGGCGCCCGCTGGGAGGAGCTGGAACGGGTCGAGTACGCGCGGTTCCTCACGGGCGAGCTGACGTTTGTCGAGCAGCGCCGCGAACGCGCCCGCGCGATGGCCAGCCAGCCACTTGGTGACGCTGAGGCCGATGCCTGGTTCGCCGGATACCGGGAGCACTTCGAGGCGGCGTGGCGCACGTTCGAAGACGTCACACCCACGCTGGCCGCCCTCGCCGGTTACGGGTTAGGCGTCCTCTCCAACAGCGACACGGCGTACCAGCGCGGCAAGCTGCACCGGCTCGGCCTCGGCGACACGTTCCGGACCGTGCTGGGCATCGACACGATCGGCGCCGCGAAGCCCGACCCAGCCGCGTTCCTCGCCGGGTGCGCCGCGCTCGGGTGTGCTCCCGACGAGACGGCGTACGTCGGCGACCTGCTCGACGTGGACGCGCTCGGCGCCACCGCAGCCGGCCTCCGCGGCATCTGGCTAGACCGCACCGGAACTGGCGGCGGCTCACCCGGCGTGGCTCGGGTGACCAGCCTCGCCGATCTGCCGTCGCTGCTCGAACGATTTCGGGTGGGATCGGCGACCCAGGATCGCTGATCCCACCCGAAATCTGGGCGCAGCTGCCGTCACTCCGGCAGCGGCGTGCACTGGTCGTGCAGGAGCAGCCACTCCTGGCCCTCCCGGACGAAGACCAGCCCGACAAGGAAACGCTTCGTAATCGGCTGGCCAGCGGCGTCGACGTCCCGGTACTCCGCCTCGTACAGGGTCGATGCGGCGGTGTCCATCGCGACGAACCGCAGCTCGGTCATGGACTGCTACCAGTCCGGATCAGCAAAGAACTCCCGGTGGAACTCCTCGACCGCCGCGCGCCCCTCGAAGCGGGCGCCGGTCGGCAGGATCACCAGGACGTCGTCGTGGAGCGTGGCTGAGTAGGCCGAAAGATCACGATTCTGGATTGCGGACAGATGGCGGTCGACGGCGGTACGAGCAGGTCCCACGGGGCTCCTCAGGATTGGTTCACGGCCTGGTCAGGGTAGGCGCGTGAGCCCCGGCCGACACTCGAGTTTCCGTTCGCGGGCTAGCGCCGTTCACCGTTCTGCCCGCGTCGCGACGGGGGATCTCGATTTGGGCCGGCGCTGGCCGTCCGCTACAGTTGCTCCCGGTGCGAGCGAGGAAACGAGCCACACCAATGGGGTATGGGGTAATTGGCAGCCCGGCTGATTCTGGTTCAGCTAGTCTAGGTTCGAGTCCTGGTACCCCAGCTCAGGCACAACCAGTTTCACCCTAGGGCCCCGTCGTCTAGCGGCCTAGGACGCCGCCCTCTCAAGGCGGTAGCGTGGGTTCGAATCCCATCGGGGCTACAGAGAGACGAGAGCTCTGTCCACGGAGAACGTGGACAGGGCTCTCTTTCGTCGTTGTCACTCCAGGGCCGAGCCCCGGACCCCACGGTGCGGTGGTGGGCGAGGCTGCGCCCGCCCCGGGTGGGGGTGCCCGTGGGGCGAGGCTGCGCCCGCCCCGGGTGGGGGTGCCCGTGGGGCGAGGCTGCGCCCCTCCCTGGGGCGGCGGTTTGGGCGAGGCTTCGCCTGCCCCTGGTCGTACGTTTTGGTGTTCTGGCTGGTCGGGCGGGGCAGAATCGGGCACTTCGGGTCAAGTACTCTCCGTGAACGTCCTGTCCGCATTCTGTAACGGGATGGCGTTTCGCCGCTTCCTGACCACGAGAGGTACACCGTGAACGAGTGGGCTCGGCGGGCTCTACCCGCGCTCATGATCTCGACCGGACTCCTGTTCACCGGTGCCACCGCCGCCCAGGCGGAAGAAGGCTCGGGTAACAGCGGAGTAGGCAACGGCAACCGGGTCGAGGCGCCGATCACCGTGCCGATCAAGGTCTGCGGCAACGCCGTCGGCGTGCTCGGCGAGGCCGAAGCCTCGTGCGATACCGGCCCCGACACCAGCGCGGCCGCGAAGTCGACCGTGTCGCCGTCGATGTCGGACACGGTCACGCCCAGCCTGTCGCCGAGCGCGCCCAAGCCCGGTGGTAGCGGTGCCCCGGAGGGCGCCTTGCCGCTGACCGGCGCGTCCGTCGGCTGGCTGCTCGGCGCCTCGCTGCTGCTGCTCGCAGGCGGTGGCGGCATGATCCTGCTCGCCCGGCGCCGGGTACGGCGGGGCGCGCACGCCGCGTAACTCGACAACTGTTGTCGGCATCACGTCGCCGCGCGTGCTGTACGGCACCTCGCCTACCTGGCCGAGCACGATCTGGCCGTGCGAGCGGCGGCTAGCCACGACGCGGCCCTATGGGCGGCGATCGCCGACTGTGCGGCGAGCACGCCGGTAGGAACGCATGGCGAGGTGCACGTTTTGGCAGCTGCTGCCGGTCAGCGCTAGCCAGCCAGGCGTAATGAATAAGGCTTTGAGGGTTTTAGAGTCCGGAGAGGCGCTGGCCGGCGCGGACGACTGAGACGGCATGGCGCTCGCCCGGACGCCGCCCTAGGCGCTCGATCGGCCCCGAGATGCTGATGGCGGCGATCACCCGGCCGCCACGGTCACGGATGGGCGCGGACACCGACGCCACGCCGGCCTCCCGCTCGGCGACGCTCGCCGCCCAGCCGCGCCGGCGCACCTCCGCCAGCGTGCGTCCGCTGAACCGGCACCGCGGCAGCAGCGGTAGCACCGACTCCGGCGGCTCCCACGCGAGCAGCACCTGCGCGCCCGAACCGGCGAACATCGGCAGCGCCGCGCCCACCGGTACGGTGTCGCGCAGGCCGCTGGCGCGCTCGGCGGCGGCCACGCAGATCCGTTCGTCGGCTCGGCGTAGGTAGAGCTGGGTGCTCTCGCCGGTGGCGTCGCGCAACGCGGAGAGCACCGGCGCGGCTGCGGTGAGCAGCACGTCGGGCGCCGCGTTGGCGAACTCCGCGAGCCGAGGGCCTGGCCGCCAGCGGCCAGCCTCGTCGCGGACGAGGATGCGATGAACTTCAAGCGCCTGGGCGAGCCGGTGCGCGGTCGCCCGCGGCAGGCCGCTGCGATCGACGAGTTCGGCGAGGCTGGCGCCGTCGACGGTCGCTTCGAGGATGGCAATGGCCTTGTCGAGAACCCCGACACCGCTGGTAGTCTGTCCCACGAAACGAAACTATCATCCCACATGGCAGGACGCTACAGATTAGGAAACGTGATGGGGCGCACACTCGCGGAGAAGGTCTGGGATGCGCATGTTGTGCGCTCCGCCGACGGTGAGCCGGACCTGCTCTACATCGACCTGCACCTGGTGCACGAGGTAACCAGCCCGCAGGCGTTCGACGGGCTCAGGTTGGCCGGGCGGCCGGTGCGGCGCCCCGATCTCACGATCGCCACCGAGGACCACAACACCCCGACGATCGACATCGACAAGCCGATCGCCGACCCGGTGTCGCGCACCCAGATCGAGACGCTCCGGCGCAACTGCGCGGACTTCGGCGTCCGCCTGCACCAGCTCGGCGACGCCAACCAGGGCATCGTCCACGTCATCGGCCCGCAGCTCGGCCTCACCCAGCCGGGCATGACGGTCGTCTGCGGCGACAGCCACACCGCGACCCACGGCGCGTTCGGCGCGCTGGCGTTCGGCATCGGCACCAGCGAAGTTGAACACGTGCTCGCCACCCAGACGTTGCCGCTGCGCCCATTCAAGACGATGGCGGTGAACGTCGTCGGCGCGCTGCACCCGGGCGTCACCGCCAAGGACATCATCCTCAGCCTGATCGCCAAGATCGGCACCGGCGGCGGGCAGGGCTACGTCATCGAGTACCGCGGCGAGGCCATCGAGGCACTCTCGATGGAGGGCCGGATGACGATCTGCAACATGTCGATCGAGGCGGGTGCCCGCGCCGGCATGATCGCGCCGGACGAGACGACGTTCGGCTACCTCAAGGGTCGACCGCACGCGCCGGCCGACTTCGATGCCGCCGTCGAGTACTGGCGCGGCCTGCACACCGATGACGACGCCTCGTTCGACATCGAGGTGGAGATCGACGCGTCCGCGCTGACCCCGTTCGTCACCTGGGGCACCAATCCCGGTCAAGGCCTGCCGCTGGACGAGGTCGTGCCGGACCCGGCGTCCTTCACAGACCCGGTCGAGCGGTCCGCCGCCGAGCGCGCATTGGAGTACATGGACCTCGCGCCGGGCACGCCGCTGCGCGACATCCACGTCGACACCGTCTTCGTCGGCTCCTGCACCAACGGGCGGATCGAGGACCTGCGGGCCGCTGCCGGCGTGATCCGCGGCCACCAGGTCGCCGACGGCGTCCGGATGCTCGTGGTGCCCGGCTCGGTCCAGGTGCGGTTGCAGGCCGAAGCCGAAGGGCTGCACCAGGTCTTCCTCGACGCGGGTGCGGAGTGGCGCCAGGCTGGCTGTTCGATGTGTCTGGGCATGAACCCGGACACGCTCTCGCCGGGTGAGCGGTCCGCCTCGACCTCCAACCGGAACTTCGAGGGACGCCAGGGTAAGGGTGGGCGCACCCACCTCGTCTCGCCGCTCGTGGCCGCCGCGACCGCCGTCACCGGACATCTGGCCGCTCCGGCCGACGTGCCCGCCGTCACCGTCTCGGGGAGCTGACACACATGGACAAGTTCACTACTCACACCGGCCGTGCGGTGCCACTGCGCCGCTCCAACGTGGATACCGATCAGATCATTCCGGCCGTCTACCTGAAGCGTGTCACCCGTACCGGATTCGAGGACGGCCTCTTCTCGGCATGGCGCAAGGATCCCGAGTTCATCCTCAACAAGGCCGAGTACGCCGGCGCCAGCGTGCTCATCGCCGGCCCTGAGTTCGGCACCGGGTCGTCGCGCGAGCACGCCGTGTGGGCATTGGAGAACTACGGATTCCGCGTCGTCATCTCACCGCGCTTCGCCGACATCTTCCGGGGCAACTCGTTGAAGGGCGGACTCCTCACGGTGCAGCTCCCTATCGACGTCGTCGAGTGGTTGTGGGCCACCGTCGAAGCCGATCCGAGCACCGAGGTGACCGTCGATCTCGTGGCCCGCGAAGTGCGCGCCGCCGGCCGTACCGAACCCTTCGAGCTGGACGACTACAGCCGTTGGCGCCTGCTGGAGGGGCTCGACGACATCGGCCTGACCCTCCGCCACGACCAAGAGATTTCAGATTTCGAGAAGCGGCGCCCAGGCTGGCTGCCGCGCACCCTGCCAGCCTGACGGGGACCCAGGCGGGTATCGGAGATCGGGGCGGAATTCCTTGTACCGCAAGGGATTCCGCCCCGATTCTCGTTATCGGATGGCGGGCCGCGACCATTCCCCAGGCGGCTTGAGTGAACGCCGATCCCTTGCGACACAAGGATTACGACGCAGTTGGGTCATTGTCTGAAAACAAATCCCGGCCTAACGTTCGGCCATGGCCAAGTGGCCAGAGCACTCTGGGAGGGGAACCGTGAACAAGGCCGAGCTCATCGAGACGCTGTCGAAGCGTCTGGGCGATCGCAAGACTGCGAGCGCCGCACTGGAGAGCGTCGTGGAGGAGATCCAGCGCGCTGTGCAGAAGGGGGAGCGCGTCGCGATCACCGGCTTCGGCGTCTTCGAAAAGCGGGTCCGCAACGCGCGTACAGCCCGCAATCCGCGTACCGGCGAGGCGGTGAAGGTCAAGAAGACCTCGGTGCCGGCGTTCCGTCCGGGGCAGGGCTTCAAGGACGTCATCACCGGTGCCAAGAAGCTGGCGAAGGCGCCTGCCGCTGCAGCCGCCGCGACGAAGGCCACGGCGGCGAAGGTGACCGCGAAGGCGGCGCCGGCGAAGAAGACCACCGCCAAGGCCGCACCGGCAAAGAAGGCCGCGACGAAGACCGCCGCGACCAAGGCGACCGCCACCAAGAACGCGGCGACCAAGAACGCGGCGACCAAGAACGCGGCGACCAAGACCGCCGCCAAGAAGGCGCCGGCCAAGACAGCGGCGAAGACCACGGCGGCGAAGAAGACCACCGCCAAGGCCGCACCGGCAAAGAAGGCCGCGACGAAGACCGCCGCGACCAAGGCGACCGCCACCAAGGCGACCGCGAAGACGGCGCCGGCGAAGAAGACGGCCGTCAAGAAGGCGCCGGCTACCAAGCGCGCCGCCAGCCGCTAGCGAAGTACCGCGAGTGTCGGAGTTTCGAGGGTCGAACGGGGCTGAGCACCCTCGAAACTCCGATACTCGAGGAGTGTCAGGGTTCCAGGTGCGGTAGGTGGTCCGCGGCGACCAGCGTGGAGCGACGGAACGACAGCACCCACACGCTGCCCTTGCGGCTGTTGACTTCGCCCAGCGGTAGCCCGTCGGCGCCGGCAAGCAGCGCCACGGTGTCCGGGATCACTTCGCTCTGGCTGCACACCGCCACCGCGCCGCCCCCGGCAGCCAGCTCACGAATGCGGGCCGCTGCCCGCTTCGGCTCCCGCGCGTGCTGCTCCTCGTTGAAGACCGGATCCGTTTCGATCTCCACGCCGATCGCCGCCGCAAGCGGCTCCACCGTCTGCACGCACCGCAGTGGATCGGCCGACAGCACTCGGCGTGGCGCGAACCACGGCAGTGCCTGGCCAATCCGTACGGCCTGCGCCTGACCCTTGCCGTCCAGCGGGCGCAACCGGTCGTCGCCGTTCCACTCCTTGCGGCTGCCGGCGCGACCATGCCGGATCAGCAGCACGATTCCCGTGACCGGATGCAGCGCCGAGAACTCCGCCACCACCGGCCGGTCGTGGTCGTAGCTCAGCAGTTGCTCGGCCTCGGCCAGCGGCAACCAGCGCACCGCGTCGACCTCGTCGTTCGGCGTGAACGTTGAAGGAGCGTCGACCGCGCGCATCGCCCAGTAGTCCACCGTCTTCGGCACCTGGCCCGACGCGGCAGGCGCGAGATACGAGACGGTCTGCAGCCGCGGCCCCGCCACCGGCGTGATACCCGTCTCCTCGACCACCTCCCGGCACGCCGCCACGAGCGGATGCTCGCCCGGATCGAGCTTGCCCTTCGGTAGCGACCAGTCGTCGTAGCGCGGCCGGTGGATCAGCGCGATCTCGCAACCGGCCGCCGACGACTCCCGCCACAACACGCCCCCGGCCGCCCGGACCACCACGCCCGTCACGGGACTGTTCCCATGGCTTCGCTTCGTGGGCGCGCTCTAGTCGCGGCCGACGCATCGCGCCACACCGCGGCGGCGCTCCGCTCGCTCACGGGAGCCACTGGGTGACCTTGGGGCGGGTCGCCGCGTGCCAAGCCGCGTTGAACTCGGCGCGGGCGCGGTGCACGGCGATCCGCTCGCGCTCGGCGAGCCGTCCACAGGTGAGCACGAGCGCGTCGTCGCCACGGTGCGCGGCCGCGACGTCCAGCCACACTTCGGCGGCGGTGGCGGCGTCCTGGTGCTCGCCGAGCACGTCCTGCACGCCTGCGCACGCCTTCGCGAGGCGGGCGGCGTCCTTGCCCAGCGCGGGCGCGACGGCTTCGGCGGCGTACCGGGCGCGCTTGGCCCGGATCCGCGCCTCGTGCCACGGCTCGTCCGGGTCGTCGATGTGCAGCTTCCCGGCGCGCTTCACCAGCTTGCGCCACGCGGCGCCGACCAGGCTCGGCAGGACGTACGCCGACGGCTGCGCGGCGAGCTCGGTGAGGCGGGGTGCGCGGGCAGCCTCGACGAGTAGATCGAGCAGGGCGACGTACCGGTCGGAGTCGAGCACGTCGGCCAGCTCGGCGAGCGCCGCGTTCTCGCGGGCCACCAGTTCGGCGTCCACGCGCTCGACCGCCGCCGTGTCCAGCGCGGACAGCGGATCGGCGGTGGCCGTCTTCCGCAGCCGGGCCCGGCGCACCTCTGCGTCACGCGGCCCGCCGAGCGCCGCGGCGAGCCAGCGGAGGTCAGTGTGGAGGCCGTCAGCCCACGCTGGCTCGACCAGCGGACCGAACGTGCGCAGATCGCTGCGGAGCCGCCGGCACGCGACCCGCATCTGGTGTACGGCGTCGTCCTCGCCGCGGCGGACGCGCACGTCGTAGTCGAGGACTGTCCGCACCGTGCGGCGGAGCGCGTAGGTGACAGCGTCGCCCGCGCTGGCCAGCCGGAGCGGTTTGGCCGGCACGGGCAGGTCGGGGGAGGCCGCCGAACGTGGCCCCAGCGCGCGCATGACCTTCGGGGTGAACTCGCCGGCGGCGGCGCCCGCCGCTTCGAGCTGGGTGGCGACGCTCGTCAGCAGCTCGGCGCTGCCGTCGGCGGGTCCGCGCTCCACCTCGATCTCGCGGAACCGCGACAGCACCTTCTTGCCGTCCAGGATCGAGACCGTGTCGTCGACGACTTCGGCGAGGGTCTCCCGGCTGGCGTCGGTGAGCAGCCAGGCGTCCCGCTCGGTGCGCAGGGTGGCGACGGGCGCCAGCTCCGCGCTGCGCACCCACGCGGTGACCAGCGCGGCGAGTTCGCGGGGCACGGCGTCGGCCGTACCGTCGACGGCCAGCTCGTGCCGCACCCCGGTCGTGCCCGTGGGCAGCTTCAGGTGCCAGGGCGGGCCGGACTCCCCGGTGCGGTACCGCAGCGTGATGCCCATGCGCGCCAGCCGCAGGTCGCTGGTGTCGTAGTAGGTAGCGCGCAGCTCACGCTGTCCCTGTGGCACGACCGAACCCCCTTCTGGGAGGCAAGGCGCCAGATCGGGTAGCTCGAACAGGCCGTGGACGGTGAACTTCAGCTCTTCTTCGCGCACGGCCCCACCCTACGAGCCGGCCGATCAGACTCCACGCTCGACCGTGCGGCGCAGCAGTTCGGCCTGGAAGTCGACCAGCGGATGTTCCGGCGTCGAGACCCGGCGGATCCAGGTGCCGTCGGGCTGCAGGTCGAAGCCACCGGTGTCGTCGGCGGTGGCCATGTCCAGGACGTACCGGAGCTGCCCGCGCGCGGTCTCGTCGGTGACCCGGACCATGGCCTCGACGCGGCGGTCCAGGTTGCGGTGCATCATGTCCGCCGACCCGAGCCAGAACTCGTGATCGCCGCCGTTGCCGAACCGCAGGATCCGGGAGTGCTCCAGGAACCGCCCGATGATCGACCGGACCCGGATGTTCTCGCTCAACCCGGGGACGCCGGGGCGCAGCGCGCAGATGCCGCGGATCACCAGGTCGACACGGACGCCGGCCTGGGAGGCGCGGTAGAGGGCGTCGATGATGCCCTCGTCCACGATGGAGTTGGCCTTGAGCTGTACCAGCCCCGGCCGGCCTTCGCGGACGTGCTCGATCTCGCGCTCGATCCGCTCCAGGATGCCCGCGCGGATGCCCTGCGGGGCGACCATCAGCGTGCGGTACTCGGTCTGGCGGGAGTAGCCGGTGAGGACGTTGAACAGGTCGGTGAGGTCGCGGCCGACGTCCGGGTCGGCGGTGAACAGCCCGAAGTCCTCGTACAGGCGAGCCGTCTTGTTGTTGTAGTTGCCGGTGCCGATGTGGGCGTACCGCCGGAGCTGGCCGCCCTCCTGCCGTACGACCAGGCATGTCTTGCAGTGGGTCTTGAGCCCGATCAGCCCGTAGACGACGTGGCAGCCCGCGCGCTCCAGCGCCCGCGCCCAGCTGATGTTGGCCTGCTCGTCGAAGCGCGCTTTCACCTCGACCAGCACCACGACCTGCTTGCCGGCCTCGGCGGCGTCGATGAGCGCGTCGACGATCGGGGACTCGCCGGATGTGCGGTACAGGGTCTGCTTGATCGCGAGCACGTTCGGGTCGGCGGCGGCCTGCTCGATGAAGCGCTGCACGCTGGTCGCGAACGAGTGGTACGGGTGGTGCACGAGCACGTCGCTGTCGCGGAGCATCGCGAAGACGCTGCGCGGCGTCTCGCCCTCGGCGAATTGCGGGTGGGTGGCGGGGACGAACGGCTTGTCCTTGAGGTCGGGCCGGTCGACGCCGTACAGCGCCCAGAGCGCGGACAGGTCGAGCAGGCCGGGGACGCGCAGCACGTCGCGCTCGTTGACGTCGAGTTCGCGCGTGAGCAGGTCAAGGACGTGCTCGCTCATCGACTCGGCGGCCTCCAGCCGCACCGCCGGCCCGAACCGGCGCCGGGCCAGCTCGCGCTCCATCGCCTGGAGAAGGTCCTCGTCGCGGTCCTCCTCGACGTCGAGATCGGCGTTGCGGGTGACCCGGAACAGGTGGTGCTCGACGACCTGCATCCCCGGGAAGAGCTGGGACAGGTGCGCGGCGATGACGTCCTCGATCGGCAGGAACCCGCCCTCGGCCACCGTGACGAACCGGGGCACGTTGTTCGGCACCTTGACGCGGGCGAACCGCTCGGCGCCGCTGTCCGGGTCGCGGACGACCACGGCCAGGTTGAGCGACAGGCCGCTGATGTAGGGGAACGGGTGCGCCGGGTCGACGGCGAGCGGCGTGAGGACCGGGAAGACCTGCTCGCGGAAGTAGCGGTGGAGGCGGTCCTGCTCGCTGGTGGGCAGCGCGGCCCAGCGCACGATCCGGATGCCCTCGGCCTCCAACTCGGGCTGGACGTCGCCGAGGAAGCAGTGGGCGTGCCGCTCCACCAGCTCCGACGTGCGAGCGGCGACCAGTTCCAGCTGCTCACGCACGGAAAGGCCGTCGTTGGAACGGACGGACAGCCCGGTGGTCTGCCGGCGCTTCAGCCCGGCGACGCGCACCATGTAGAACTCGTCGAGGTTGCTGGCGAAGATCGCGAGGAACTTGGCCCGCTCCAGCAGTGGCGTCTCGCGGTCCTCGGCGAGCGCCAGGACCCGGGCGTTGAAGTCGAGCCAGGACACCTCGCGGTTGAGGAACCGGTCATCAGGGAGCGGCGGCGCCTTATCCACGCCAGCCGGCACTAAGACCGGCATGGCGGGCGCCGCCGGCATGCCTTCGTCGATGACGAGGACGCGTTCGGCGACGTTGGCAGGCTGCCGTGGCAGCGCGCGCTGCTCGGCGGGATCTGGTGCCGCTGTTCCCCGGGTGGTGGTGCTCACCTTCTCATCATGGCTGATCGGGGTTAACAACGGACGAACTGCGGCGCCCGGAGTCGACTCCGGGCCTGGTCACGGGAGCGTGAGCAGCGTCACCCTGGTGATCTGACCGGCCTCGTCGCGGTCGAACCGGACCCGCTGGCCGGAGCGGAGGAGCCGGAGACCGCCCGCCTCGAACGCCGCCGCGTCGAAGGCCAGTTCGGCGCCGTCGTCGAGCAGGAGCCGGCCAGTTCGCGTGTCCGGGTCGAAGTCGCGGACCGTGCCCTGCGCGATCGTCATGGCACGACCCTAGCCGGGCGGCACGGCCCCGAGCCCGTGCCGCCGGAACCTTGCTGTCAGGCGCGCCGCCCCCGCGCCGCACGCCGTTGCCTGGGGAGATAACCGGGGTGTTGGCAGCGGACGGCAAGCGCCTCCGCCGCGGCGGCGATCTCGGACGCGAGCGCGGCCGCCACAAGGGGATCAGTGGCCTGGTTTGGTACCACTGCGGGTACCGCCCAGTAAGAGGCGGTCAGCGCGAGCCCCGCGCATGTCCTCTCCTGCAATGCCGTCAGCCTCCTGCTCTCCGTAACGGATTACGACCGGACGCCACCGTACGGTGGGGCGAAGTACCAGCGACAGGGGAATAGTGACCAGTGTCCACTTCCGGACACATCAGCCGTGGTAACAAATGCAGTGCTATAAGCTTATTGTCGGGAAATTACGATTAGCGAATAGTGAATTTCCGCAGGTCAGCGGGGTTGTCCCGCCGAATTGGCCAATGCTCCGACGCCTTCGGAATCCGTAGGTACAGACCGGTGCGGTAGCGCGTGCAGGGCCGCATCGGCTCTCTATCGCGCATAAATCCGCTGCTACGCGACGGTCAGGAGCTGTTCATATCACTTTCCGTTGTTGGTCGGCAGAGCCCACGTTTGGTTTCCGTAGGCCAATTCTCCTGTCATCGGCGCGCCGCCGTGCGTAGCTGCGCTGCCGAGCGCGGTCCGAGGGTCAGGCGGATCGCCGCACGCAGGTCCTGGGCGGTGTCCACGTCGCGACGCAGCGATGGCCAGGCGCCGTCCAGGGCAGTAGCGCCGGACGCGGCGTGCGCCGCCGCCGACGCCGGTCCGTAGGCGGGACGGAGCGCCACGCCGGGAGCTGCCGCCAGCAGGGTGGTGCCCGTGCCGGCGGCGTCCGCGACGAACGCCCGGATGGCGACCGCCTCGAGCGCGGCGGCCAGCTCGGCGGGGCGGAGCGCGGGCAGGTCGCTGCCGAGGACGGCGACCCCCCAGCCCGGTGCCCGCCGGATTGCCTCGGCCGCGCCGTGTTCCAGCGCCGGGTTGAGGCCGGCGTCCGGCGCGTCGGGTACACGAATGGCGCCAAGAGCGGTCAGCGCCGGGCCGGCCACGGGGTCGTCGGTTACCACCACCGCGCCGCCTACCAGGGGACACGCCAGCGCCGCGGCCACCGTATCGAGCGCCATCGCCAGAACTAGGGCATCGTGATCGGCATCGGGCAGCGACGCCCGCAACCGCGTCTTCGCACGGCCCAGCCGCTTCACCGGAACGACCACCGACCACCGCTGCACCACGCCATCCTCACATCACACTGTTACTGGGCGGTGCGCGGCCGGAGCCAGGGCGAACGTGACCATCGCCTCGCTTCGCTGCGTGGACACCGCACGGGGCGAGGCACGAGGATCGATCGACAGCGTGCGGTGGTGGACCGCAGCTGGTAGGGGAGGTGGGCACCGTGCGGCGGGGCAAGATCGGGTTCTGGATGCGGCTCGCCGAGTTTCTCGTGCGGCCGATGCTGTGGTTGCTGACCAAGCCCGACTGGCGCGGTCAGGAGAATATCCCGACCACCGGCGCCGCGATCCTTGTGTTCAACCACATCTCCTACGCCGATCCGTTCGTCGCGGCGCACTTCGTCTTCGACCGGCCACGCGAACTGCGCTTCCTCGGCAAGGCGTCGCTCTTCCGGATCCCGGTAGGCGGCTACATCCTGCGCCAGATCCAGCAGATTCCGGTCCACCGGCACAGCGCCGACGCCGTGAAGGCGCTGGAGTCGGCGATCGACGCGCTGAACCGGGGCGAGGCCATCGTCATCTACCCCGAAGGCACCTGCACCAAGGATCCGGACCTGTGGCCGATGCAGGGCAAGACCGGCGTCGCGCGGCTCGCGCTGATCACCGGCGCCCCGGTGATCCCGATTGCCCAGTGGGGCGCGCAGCAGATCCACCACCCGATCACCCGCAAGCTCCGGCTCCGGCCGCGTACCCCGGTGATCGTGTCGGCTGGGGAACCGATCGACCTCTCCGCGTTCGCCGGCCAGCCGACCTCCTCGCCGGACGTGCTGCGCGAGGTCACCGACGTGATCATGCGCCGGCTGCGGGACGATGTCGCGGTGCTGCGCGGGGAACCGGCGCCGACCGGACCGCTCCTGGTGCCGCCGCCGAAGCCACCCAAGGCCACCCCGGCCGCACCGTCTCCGGAAGTTTCGCCGTGAACGAGGGCACGGCCTCGACCTGGGCGCACGCGCTCAGCGAACAGGAGGAACTGTGACCAACCCGCCCGCTCTCCGCGCCGCCGTGCTCGGTGCCGGTTCTTGGGGCACCGCCTTCGGGAAGGTGCTCGCCGACGCCGGCTGCGAGGTCACGCTGTGGGCCCGCCGGCCGGAGATCGCCACGGCGGTCACGGAAGGGCGGGAGAACACTGACTACCTCCCGGGGATCCGGCTGCCCGAGCGGTTGCGCGCCACCAACGACGCCGGGGAGGCGCTCGACGGCGCCGACCTGGTGGTGCTGGCGGTGCCGTCGCAGACGTTGCGGGAGAACCTCGTCGGTTGGGTCGACCAGATCGGCGGCGACTCCACTCTGGTCAGCCTGATGAAGGGCGTCGAGCTGGGCACGATGCTGCGGATGAGCGAGGTGATTGTCGAGGTCACCGGCGTCAAGCCGGAGCGCGTCGCGGTGGTCAGCGGCCCCAACCTCGCGCGCGAGATCGCCCAGGAGCAGCCGGCGGCGACGGTCGTGGCCTGTACGGATCCGGTCCGCGCGGAGTTGCTGCAGCGGGCGTCCACCACCCGGTACCTGCGCCCGTACACCAACACCGACGTGATCGGCTGCGAGCTGGGCGGTGCGGTGAAGAACGTCATCGCGCTGGCCTGCGGCATGACCGAGGGGATGGGCTTCGGCGACAACACCAAGGCGTCGCTGATCACCCGTGGCCTGGCCGAGACCACGCGGCTCGGGATCGCCCTCGGCGCCGACCCGATGACGTTCAGCGGCCTGGCCGGGCTCGGTGACCTGGTCGCCACGTGCACGTCGCCGCTGTCGCGTAACCGGACGTTCGGCGAGCGGCTCGGGCGCGGCGAGACGATCGAGCAGGTCGTGGCCGCCACCCGGCAGGTCGCCGAGGGTGTCAAGTCGTGCCGGTCGATCCTCGACCTGGCGCACGCGCACGGCGTGGACATGCCACTGACTGAGCAGGTCGTACGGGTGTGCCACGAGGACACCCCGCCGTCGGTGGCGCTGCTCCAGCTGATGAAGCGCGAGACGAAGCCCGAGCTGGCGCGGTAACGGCCATGGCGGACAACGCGGCGTCGGGATACGGGGACGGCACCCGGGTCGTGCACGCGGGCGAGCCGGCGCCGGTGGTGGGGGAGCCGCTGCTCGCCGGTCCCGTCTTCGCGGCGCCGTTCCATCTGGCTGGCGCGGCTGGGGCTGCTGACCCGATCGGGTATGCCCGCGCCGACAATCCCACGTACCGCCGGTTTGAACGCGCGCTCGGCGAGCTGGAAGGTGGCGAGGCGGTCGTCTTCGCGTCCGGGATGGCGGCGCTGACGGCGGTCCTGTTCAGCGTGCTGTCCGAGGGCGACACCGTCGTGCTGCCCGCCGACGGGTACTACGAGGGGCGGACGCTGGCCCGCGACCACCTCACCCGCTTCGGCGTCACCGTGCGGGAAGTGCCGACGACCGAGCTGTATGGTGTCGCGCTCGACGGAGCCGCGCTGGTGCTCGCGGAGACCCCGGCCAACCCCGGCCTCGACGTTTGCGACCTCGGCGCGCTGAGCCAGGCCGTCCACGCGCGTGGCGCGCTGCTCGCCGTCGACAACACCACGGCGACCCCGCTCGGGCAGCGCCCGCTCGACCTCGGCGCCGACCTCTCGATCGCCAGCGACACCAAGGCGCTGACCGGCCACAGCGACCTGCTGCTCGGCCACGTGGCGTGTGTTGATCCGGGGCTGGCGAACCGGGTGCGCGGCTGGCGGCAGCGCAGCGGGTCGATCCCCGGCCCGTTCGAGACGTGGCTGGCGCACCGCTCGCTCGGCACCCTCGACCTGCGGCTGGCGCGTCAGGCCGAGAACGCGCTCGCCGTCGCGCGGTTCCTCGGCGACCGGCCCGAGGTGACCGGACTGCGGTATCCGGGCCTGCCGGGTGATCCGGCGTACACGCTGGCCAGCCGCCAGATGCGCCGCTTCGGTGGCGTGCTCAGCTGCGACCTGCCCGACGCCGCCTACGTGGACCGGTTGGTGGCCGCGTCGTCGCTGGTGATCGCCGCGACCAGCTTCGGCGGTCTGCACACCACTCTCGATCGCCGGGCGCAGTGGGGCGGCGACGCGGTGGCGGAAGGCTTCGTGCGGATTTCTGCCGGGTGCGAGGACACCGTGGACCTCCTCGCCGACCTCGCCGCCGCGTTCGACGCCGCCACCCGTTCTTGATGGACGCCGCCACCCGTTCTTGATGAAGGTGCCCTTCATGGGGCCTGCGGGCCATGAAGGGCACCTTCATCACGGGAGCGGTGCGGCGGTTCGTTGCGGGGTGCGACGACGGCGTTACCCGGCGTCTGATCAGGGATAGCGAACCTAGCCGGCTCGCGGCGAGCGGCTAGGGTCGGGCGCGTGACTGAGGGAACCAGCGGAAACAAGATCCGGGTCGCCGTCGTCTTCGGCGGGCGCAGCACCGAGCACGGCATCTCCTGCGTGAGCGCCGGCAGCGTGCTGAGCGCCCTCGACCGGGAGCAGTTCGAGGTGGTGCCCGTCGGCATCACTCCGGAGGGTCGGTGGGTGCTCGCCGCCGACGACCCGGCGGCGCTGGAGATCCGCGACCGCACCTTGCCCGGCGTCAAGGACGGCACGGCCGTGGTGCTCGCGGGCGACCCGACCGCCGCCGGCCTGACGGTGGTCGACCCGGCCGACGGCGTACGCACGCTCGCCGGCGTCGACGTCGTCTTCCCGGTGCTGCACGGCGCCTACGGTGAGGACGGCACGATCCAGGGCCTGCTGGAGATGGCGGACCTGCCCTACGTCGGCGGCGGGGTCTTCGCCTCGGCCGCGGCCATGGACAAGGAGTACACGAAGAAGCTGCTGGCCGCCGAGGGGCTGCCGGTCGGCGAGTACGCGGTGCTGCGGCGCGGCGAGAGCCTGTCGCTGGACGAGCAAGAGCGCCTTGGCCTACCGGTCTTCGTCAAGCCGGCGCGGGCCGGATCGAGCACCGGCATCAGCAAGGTCACCGACTGGGCCGATCTGGACGGTGCCGTGGCGTTCGCGCGCGAGATCGACCCGAAGGTGCTGGTCGAGGCCGCCGTCGTCGGACGCGAGGTCGAGTGTGGCGTCCTGGAAGGCGAGAACTGGGGGCCGCCGCAGGCCAGCCTGCCGGCCGAGATCCGCGTGGTCCGCGGCCACGACTGGTACGACTTCGAAGCGAAGTACCTCGACGACGCCTGCGAGTTCGACCTGCCGGCGCAACTCCCCCAGGACGTCACCGCCCGGCTGCGGGACATGGCGTGCAAGGCGTTCACGGCGTTGGACGGTGCCGGGCTGGCGCGCGTCGATTTCTTCGTCCGCCCGGACGGCGACCTGGTGATCAACGAGGTCAACACGATGCCTGGCTTCACGCCGATCTCGATGTTCCCGCGGATGTGGGCGGCGACCGGCATCGAGTACCCGGAGTTGCTCGCGCGGCTGATCCGGGTTGCTGTGGCGCGCGGGACCGGGCTGCGCTAGCGCGTGACGTTGGCCTTGAGCGCCGGCGCCAGCGGGACAAGGAGGCCGTCGCCGGCCACCTTGCCGGTGTAGTCCTTCGGCACCCGCAGCTCGACGTTGAGCGGGAGTGACACTGTGGTCCACACCACGGTGTCGCCCTCGGTGCCGTGCACCCATTCCACGCCGTCGATCCCGAGCACCTGCGCGGTCGGCGTGAGTGCCTTGGGCCGGTTGACGCCGCAGCGCAGAACGATCGCGGGATCGCCCCACGCCACCACGCGGTGAGGTGCGGTGGTCACCGGCCGGGCCTTCTCACCGGCCAGTTCTGGAGGGAGCGCGTTGAGCAGCTTGGCGCACGTCTCGTCAGCGCCGGGAAGTGCGGGCGGCGCTGCCACCCGCACCGGGCCGGTGTCGTTGCTGTCGAAGCCGCCGAGCGCCCAGAAGGCGAACACGCCGACGAGCAACGCCACCGGCAGTGCGGTGAGCGTGGCGACCAGCGTGGCGCTACGCCGGGGCGAACCGTTCAGCGCTGACCCCTGGTGTCCGATCTGGTCAGAGGTGGACGACAGAGCAGGTGAGCGTGCGGGTGATGCCCTGCACCGACTGCACCTTGCTGACGACCAGCTTGCCGAGCTCGTCGACCGTGCGGGCTTCGGTCAATACGATCACGTCGTACGGACCGGTGACGGCCTCGACCTGGGCGACGCCGGCGATCTCCTTGATAGTGGAGGCCACGTCACGCGCCTTGCCCACCTCGGTCTGGATGAGGATGTACGCCTGGACCACGGACACTCCTTCGTCGACGGTGGGGGAAGCCAGATGAACGTACCGCACGCTGTCTGGAACAGTTGGTACTGGTCGAGTGTCTGTTTCCGAACCCAGCTGACCGGCTGCGCCGCTCGGCCAGAGGTTCAGAAGCGGACACGAGGGAGGAGTCGCCGTGACAGTGTCGGACGCTGGTGAGTTCGGGCTGCTTGCGCGTATCTTCCCGCGCCTCCCGCAGGGGCCGGTGAGCCTGCTCGGACCCGGCGACGATGCTGCCGTGGTCGCCGCACCGGACCGCCGCGTGGTGGCCACCACTGATCTCCTGCTCGAAGGGCGGCACTTCCGCCAGGACTGGTCCACGCCGTACGACGTGGGGCGCAAGGCGGCCGCGCAGAACCTCGCCGACGTGGCGGCGATGGGCGCGGTGCCGACGGCGTTGCTCGTGGGGCTGGCCTGCCCGCCCACGACGCCGCTGACCTGGCCGGAAGGGTTCGCCGACGGGCTGCGCGACGAGTGCGGGCTCGTCGGGGCCTCAGTGGTCGGCGGTGATCTCTCGAAGTCCGACGCGATCGTGGTCTCGATCACCGCCCTCGGCGACCTGAGCGGCCGCCCGCCGGTCACCCGATCAGGCGCAGGCCCGGGCGACGTGGTCGCGGTTGCCGGGCGGCTCGGCTGGTCGGCGGGCGGGTACGCAGTGCTGTCGAGAGGGTTCCGGACGCCGCGCGCGCTGGTCGAGGCGCACCTCCGGCCGGAGCCGCCGTACGCCTGCGGTCCTGCGGCGGCGGCGCTCGGGGCGACCGCGATGTGCGACGTCAGCGACGGGCTCGTCGCCGACCTGGGCCACGTCGCCAAAGCCAGCCGGGTCTGCGTCGAGATCGACACGAAGGTGTTCGAGATCACCCGGCAGATGTCCGACGCGGCGCTCGCGCTCGGCCAGGATCCGCTGCGCTGGGTGCTCGCAGGCGGGGAGGACCACGCGCTCGCCGCCACCTTCCCCGCGGGGGTCGAGCTGCCGCCGGAGTGGCTGGTCATCGGGCGGATCACCCGCGGTGAAGGCGTGCTCGTCGACGGTGAAACGTACGCCAACGGTGGCTTCGATCACTTCCGCTGAAAACTGCTTCACCGCGTATGCGAGGCTCGAACGGTGAGCCTGGAGATCCGTATCGAAGCCTTCGACAGCCCTGCCGCGAGAACGCTCATCGCCGAGGTGCAGGCCGAGTACGTCCGGCGGTACGGGGACGGCGACGCCACCCCCGTCGACCCGGCCGAGTTCGCGCCGCCGAACGGGGCCTTCCTCATCGCGTACCTCGACGCCGTGGCGACCGGGTGCGGCGGCTGGCGGCTGAACGGCGCCGATGCCGAGATCAAGCGTATGTACGTGGCCCCGATCGCGCGCGGCCGTGGCGTGGCCCGCCGGATCCTCGCCGAGCTGGAGGCGAACGCCCGCGACGTTGGGCTCGCGCGGATCATCCTGGAGACCGGCGACAGGCAGCCCGAGGCGATCACGCTGTACGAGTCGTCCGGGTACACCCGGATTCCTGGCTTCGGTGTCTACCGCGACGAGCCGGGCTGCCAGTGTTACGCCAAGCCGCTGAACGTGCCGGCGTCGGTTCGCTGAGCTGTTCGGCCCGGCAGGCTTCGGGGCATTCAACGGTGGATTGGTCCGAGAAGTCTGGTTTGGCTGGCTACGCTGCGGCTCAACCCGAAACGGACTTGCGGGGTTTCCGTGCCTTAACCGGGCGCTCGTAGCCACGGATATCCCGCAAGTCCGTTTTGTTCCCGGGCGGGGCGAGGCTGGGCGGGCGGTGGCGGGGCGAGGCTGGGCGGGCGGTGGCGGGGCGAGGTTGGGCGGGCGGTGGCGGGGCGAGGGGCACCCCTGGCGAGGGCGGCTGGCGGCTGGGCGGCGGCGCGGCGGGTGTGCGACGGCGGCTGGTGGCTGGGCAGTGGCGCAGCGGGGTGGGTACACGAAAGTCGGGCCGGCATGGCGCCGGCCCGACCTTCGAACGATTACGCGGGGTGCTTAGCCCCGGACGACCTTGCCGGCCTTGATGCAGGAAGTGCACGCCTTGACCCGCTTGGTGGTGCCACCACCGGCGGGGGTACGCACGACCTGGATGTTCGGGTTCCACCGGCGGTTGGTGCGCCGGTGGGAGTGGGACACCGACATGCCGAAGCCCGGCCCCTTGCCACAAACGTCGCACACGCTAGCCACGGGAAACACTCCTGGAAGATCGCGGAACTCGCCCGGCTGGACCGCGGGCAACCACGACAGAGTACCCAGCCGCGCGTTCGGCCAGCAAACCGGGGCTGTGCTCCGGCTTGCCTGCCCACGGTGTCCGGGCCGTGTCATAAGGTGCTGCCACGGGTTCGCGGGAAGGGGTGGCGTTTGCTCTTCAGCCTCGACGCTGCGGCCGCGCGGCGTTGGTGCGCCGCCGGCTTGGATGCGCTGCGCCTCCACCAGCAGGAGATCGACGATCTCAACGTCTACCCCGTGCCCGACGGCGATACGGGGACGAACCTGGTCCTGACGTTCGCGTCGGCGGCGGAAGCGCTGGCCGCGCAGCCCGAGGAGCCCGAGCCGGGTGACGCCGAACACGAGGTCACCCGCCTGGGCCGGGC
>Ga0184623_10000045_pt1 | contig 44660 bp, 54 predicted proteins | sample PLM1_100_b1_FD_133138 | JGI IMG/M metagenome (GOLD analysis project Ga0184623, IMG submission 133138) | Groundwater sediment microbial communities from an aquifer in East River, Colorado, USA - PLM1_100_b1 | ecosystem: Environmental > Terrestrial > Soil > Riparian zone | place: USA: East River... | reverse complement strand
TTCAAAGAGTATAATGGAAATATGTATAGTAACCTAGCAGTAATTCCATCACTATGCCATCTCTATGGTAATAGGATTTGTTAATGTCCATGCAGCAAGCATATTTCCGGTGTTTATGATACCAGTAATACTAGTGCTATCTAAGGTTTATCGTAGAAAATAAGCCTAGCGATAACTTTATCAAGTGTATGGAATGCTTAGATGGAACTACAGTGGCTATTATTTATTGTCGTCAGGTGAAGCTCCAGGATGAGTTAGAGGAGTACAAATAGGATTAGGAGTAATTACAATCATACTTTCGATATTTGCTCTTGCTTTCCCTGGACATCGATAATGGATTCGAACTGTTAACAACATGACTGCCGATGGGGCCGTTAAGTATTCAGACTAATATACTTGGAATCACTTAAGGCGTCAGGTCTACCTACTTTATTGTCCTGTATGTCTGAATTAAAATTATAAGCTAATTTGTATAGTAATAAGCTTCTTGACTTACTATCAACTATATCATAGATTGCCTAATTCTTATTCATGGTAATGAGTGGGGAGCTAAATAGTGGTAAGCGATTAGTCACAAGTATATCTCCACTAAGCTTATGTAATATTAGAGAAGGAGGAGATGAACCAAAACTACCAGGACAGAATTTGAAAAAAAATGAAGTCATTTTTTCCAACAAGTCAGAGAGTTATTGCATTTCATTTATAGACATAGTTGGTTCTACACAGATCACATCAAAACTATATAACTCCAAGAAGATAGAAAAATTCTATACAGTTTTTATCAATGAAGTTGCTGATATTGTGAAGAATCACAATGGGAAAATATTAAAAACTGTTGGTGATGGTGTCATATTCTTCTTTCCAGAAACCTCAAACGTTGAAAATATTAAATCATTTAGAGATGCAACAGAGTGTTTACTTAATTTAGTATCATCGCGGCCTCTAATAAACACTAAACTCCATAAAGAAGTGCTTCCAGAGATCTCTTATAGAATTAGCGCAGACTATGGCAGATTGGAAGTGGCCATGTCTGGAGAAACCAGTGCTTCCTACGATCTCTTTGGACCTACATTGAACTTTTGTTCCAAGATGAACAAAAACGCACCAGCAAATGGCATAGTCATAGGAGGTGACTTGTGGAGGATTGTAAATTCCTTTCCCAGTCTTGCAAACAGTTACTACTTTCAAGAAATAAAAAAAATGGCTTGGAAAACAAACAGGTATTCATATCCTGTTTACCTATTTCGACAAACCGAAGTAAGAAACCCTATTAAAAATACAATCTTGAAGATGAACAAGGCTTACATGGACGAAATTAGTACCATCGCTAAACCACTGACCATTATGCTAGTAGATGATGATCCATCCATCTCGTTTCTATTTACACAATATCTAAAATCAGCAGGTATGGTTGTCAATTCATTTACTGACCCTGAAAAGGCCTTGACTGACTTTATCGAATCAAATTATCACTATGACCTGGTAATTACAGACATACGGATGTCACATCTGAATGGATTTGAATTCTATCAACAATTAAAGAGTATTGATCCAACTATTCGAATAATGTTTGTAACCGCACTGGATATCGCTGAAGAAATCACGACCTTAATGCCCGATGTGCATGTAAACCAATTCATTATCAAGCCGGTAAACCCTAGTGTGTTGATTAATACTATCAAACAACACGCAAAACGCCGTATTGATGGAGCATAGTGCGACCCGTTGAAAACTAAAGAGGTAACTAGCAATCTCAAGAACCCAATTACACGAGTTATCTTTGGAAAGCAGAATGTTATAGATACTGAAACAGGGATTTTCTACAGAGCAGCCAAGAGAATTGATACATGCATGAGTTATACTAGACCGTCACTTGCCCTATCCCTAAAACCAATTAAAAAGGCGTTTCTAGACGCTAAGAGGAGGGGTGTGAAGCTGAGATACATCACTGAAATCACCCATCATAACTTTGAGTACTGCAAGGAGCTTTTGAGTCTTGTTCACGAGCTTAGACATCTAGATGGCATCAAGAGCAATTTTATGATTAGTGAAGAAGAATATCTTGCTCCATTGGTTCAAGATAGAAGAGAAGTGATAGCATCAGAGCTTATTCATAGCGATATAACTCAAGTTGTAGAACATGGACAGCGGATATTCGATACTCTATGGAGTAAGTCTATTCCAGCTGAGGAGAGACTAAGGGAACTACAAGACGGAAATATTCCATTGGAGACCAAGATCCTAGACAATCAGGATGAGATTATAAAACAAATTATTCACCTTTCTGAGGCTTCTTCTGGTTTGTCAGTTGTATCAAATTACGGCGGAATGCAATTAACTTATAACAACTTTTTCGAATTATGTAAGAAAATATTAGAAAGACAGGCAAGAGGAGAGGGAGAAGGAATTAGATGGATTATGAGAATTGAAAAAGAGAGTGTTAATCTAGTCAAAAAATTTCTAAACCTGGGAGTCAAAATAAGACATGTTAAAAATTTAGCGCCAATCAATTTTGCAGTTAGTAAACATGGACTTATTGCTACTGTAGAAGAAATGGATGGAGGACGAATGGTTCAGAATCTGTTAACTAGTAACGAACGATCTTATATAAAGCATTTTAGTTCGATGTTTGAACAATTATGGAAAGAGGGACTTGATGCCAGCTACCGGATAAAGGATATAGAAGAAAAGAATGGCATAGCAGAGATTGAAATCATTCAAAATCCCGTGGATGCCATAGCTCGAGGCTGGGATATGGTAAGATCGGCTAGAAAAGAGGTCAATATACTGTTTTCCTCTTCGAATGCACTCAAACGCCAAATTGCAATGGGAGCATTACCACTCTTGAATGACGCTTCAGAAAATCATAAAGTTAAAATCAGGATGTTACTTCCCTCCACTGATAAGCTGGATAGGCTTATAGAACAAACAAAGTCCACTGTTCCCAAAATAGATATTAGAACGGTAAGTACAAGTCTCAAAACGAAGATCTCTATTCTTCTAGTAGACAATAAACAATGTCTTATACTGGAATTAAAGGATGACAAACAAAATTCATCATACGATGCAGTTGGTCTATCTACATATTCAATTAGTCCAACTATAATTTCATCTTATCTGGCTGTGTTTGAGGCCTTCTGGAGACAGGCGGAACTGTTTGAAAAAATGAAGGAAGTCGAAATATTGGAAAAAGATTTTATCAATATTGCCGCTCATGAATTACGCAATCCTATCCAACCAATTATCGGCTTTTCAGAATTACTATATTCCAAAATTGAGGATCCAGAACAACGGCGTCTTCTTGATGAAGTAATATTAAATGCGAGAAGACTCGAGAGACTTGCACGAATCATGTTGGATGTTACACGGATAGAGAACAATTCATTAGTACTAACAAAAGAAATTGTCGATGCAGATAAGTTGGTAAGAGATATAGTCAAGGAATATAGTCATAAATTGGAAGAGAGAAACGTAGAGGGTAAAGGCCAGAACTCTAAAGGGTTGGTAGTAATTTATCAGGGAATAAGAAGTATCAAGATTACAATAGACAAGGTCAGGATAACGCAAGTGATTTGCAATATTCTTGATAATGCAATAACTTTTACTCATCATGGACATATTCGGGTTATACTGAAAAAGGAAAGACAAGATGAAAAGAATCTTCTTATCATAAGTGTGAAAGACATGGGTCCAGGCATAGATCCGGAAATTTCGACTAAACTTTTTACAAAATTTGCATCCAAATCCGATATAGGAATAGGACTAGGACTTTTCATTTCAAAAGGCATTATTGAGGCACATGGAGGAAAGATATGGGCGGAAAATAATTTGGATTTAGGTGCAACATTTAGTTTCAGTATCCCAATGAAATAATAATATTGGACAGATTGTTATGAAGAAACACGGTATTACGCTAGTTTTATTGTTGTCGTATTACACAACTACAATCTAATAGTGAAAATAACTTTTCCTTTGAATATTCAAAATAATCCATATTGAGCAACGCGAACAAAAAAGATAACAATAATGAAGTTGACAGAAAGGGTAATGAGTGACACTAAAAATCCTAAGGTTAACGAAAGAATATTCCTCCTATGTGACCATTGTTTCTGGACTGTAACCTGTCTTGATAAAAATCGTCTACATGAAATATTAGGAAAGAATAACAGGTGTCCCCTTTGCAATCAAGATCAACTGTCTAGCTTCCCCGTAATGCCAAATGATTCGTTTACATACAGCTATTCGAAAAAGAGAGGTATTGAGCTAAACTTTGGAATTAGAAAGAGAAAATCATAATAGATCCCTGAAAAGTCTTTTGCATCTTTCTTGCATCATTTCTAGTCCCACTGGGTTCGTCTTGTTAACGGCCTGATTCCAGATGGGCTGATTTTTCTGTATCGCTGAGGTAAATAAGCGATAGATTATAGAGGCTTTTAGAATTTGAATTTCATTTAATATATGTTTCTTAAGTTAAAGTGCGAATCTGCATCATATCTAAATCAAGCTATTAACGATACCATATATAGGCTGATTACCAAAATGATATCCTGTATCTTTATCGTCTGGATCAATACTGATTATATTACCATTAGAAATTAATATTGATATTTTAACATCCTTCCATATTAGCTTTCCATTTATTTTGAAATCAGCGGTTCCTTTCATAGATAAGCTCTTACTTTCTGTTAAATCAACTGCTTTGGCATTATCGTTACTACTATGTTTGAAGTTTGTTATTTGATGCGTGTGTCCTTTTGCACCATCCATAGGTGATGCAAGAAAGTTTACTGCAAAGTCTGTTAAATTGCCTTTATCTGCACTCAAGTTCCATACCCCAGTTAAGATAACTTTAAAAGCATTTGTGATATTAAATCCGGATTGCGGAACTGTAATAACCAAGGAACTTATCGTTCCATTCGCAGAGAAAGTATCGCTAGTCATTAGCGACTCACTAGTAGTAGTAGCTGCAACCAATTCATAATCATCTATATTGATGGCAGACGTCATAAAAAATGTCACTATTACTATTGTTGATAACAATGAACAAAATACATAGCCCCAAGTTCTGTTTTCAGTCATATCCTATCGTTCGTTTTTTAACGCTATAAATATATGTTTATGTGCCAAGTTGATTGCTCGATTTAGAAATGTTTTCAGCGTTCTAGGAATTTTTATTATGAATATGCAGGATTATGATTATGAGATGATATCATAAGAAAGCAGCTATGGTTGATCTGTTTCTTAGGATTAGACCTGAATGAACTTTGTAAAATTAAACATCGTTTTTTAGAGAAAGAATGTAAAAGTGGAAAAAGAACGGTCCTTGAAAAGCATAAATACTTAAATTATAACAAATTAATTTTCCTTTATGACCACGACTGTGAATGAAATTCCTAACTGGCAATTAGAAGCGGATTATGTTGAGAGTTGTAACTGTGACTATGGATGTCCTTGCAACTTTAATGGATTCCCATCGTATGGCTTTTGCCGTGCTTTAATTTTATATCATATTAAATCTGGATTTTATGGAACCACAAACTTGGATGGATTGGATGTGGTAACCGCAGTTTCATGGCCGAAGGCTATCCACGAAGGGAATGGCACCGTTCAATTATTCTTGACAAGAAAAGTAATTGAAGAGCAAAAAAAAGCAATCATAGCTATCTTTTCCGGCCAAGCAAAAGGTGACGGACCATTTGCATTATTTGCTCCTACATACAAGTACATTCTTGAACCCCAAATAGCAGTGATAAATGTACACATTGATGGAAAGAGGAGTTGTTTTTCGATTCCTGGAATACTGGATGTTAAACTAGAAAGTTTTTTAAATCCCGTGACAGGGGAAGAACAGGATACAAGGATTCAGCTTCCAAGGGGCATTATTTGGAAATTAGCAGAGGCAGCCAAGACAAAAATAATGAATATCTCAACGCCAAACCTTAACTTTGATGATTCGGGTAAGAACGCCTTTTATTCAGTAGTAGTTCATAAAGGACCATAGCTCATTTATTTGCTTAATAACACTTTTGACCTCGAATCTGTATATACGGATGAATTTGTCGAATTGGATACTCTTATTATGAGGCTCGTCGTTGGAGAATAAATATTGAAAGAGATCAGGGAGTTGCTGATTCGCCCTACTAGCGGCTTGAATCTTTCTAGTTTTGACCCTGGTAATACATGTGGTAGAAGTCAAAAGGATCTTGATAGTGAACTACCTAAGCTAAAGTCGATAATGTCAGAGATACAATACAAGCTCTACATTGAAAATGAAAAGTCACTTCTTATTGTTCTCCAGGGCATGGACACGTCTGGCAAGGACGGAACGATAAGGCATGTGATAAGTGCTTTTAATCCAGTTTCTTGTAATGTCGAATCATTCAAGGTACCGACAACTGAAGAACTAGCACATGATTTTTTATGGAGGATCCATAAAGTAGTACCCCGAAGAGGGTTTGTAGGAGTGTTTAATCGTTCTCACTATGAGGATGTTGTAGAAGCTCGTGTCCAGAAGTTGGTACCTAAAATTGTATGGTTTCAGAGATATGATCAAATTAATCAATTCGAAATAATGCTTGCAAAAAATAAGATGAAAATATTAAAGTTCTTTTTGCATATAAGCAAACAAGAGCAAAAGAAGAGACTTCTCAATAGATTGTCTGATCCAGAAAAACGATGGAAAGTCAACAAGGAAGATTATGAAAAACGGAAAAAATGGGAACTATATATGACGGCATATACAGATGCGATCTTTCATTGTAGCCTAAGAGAGGCCCCCTGGTACGTAATTCCGGCAAACAAGAAATGGTTCCGAAATTGGGTAATATCAAAGATAATCGTAAATGCACTGATAGAAATGAAGATAAAATATCCGAAATTTGCTCCGCTTGATAAAAACATCAAAATTTAAGTATAAAATGGACATCGACTCTAATCAAATTAGTTCTCAAGAGACTCGAGAACGATAATAAATATGTTAGCTTAATTCATTCACGATACATTAAAAAGATGTAAAACCCAACACATTAAATTGGATTGAATTTGAAATGACGCAACCACAAAATGGTAACAATACAGGACAGCCGTCGTCATCTGCCGCGGATCAAAAGGTTCCTAGAAAAGCCTGGATGACACTTGCTATTTTAGGCTCGGCACTTCTAATTGCTATGTACGGCGAAACCATGTTACTACCAGCGATACCTGATATTATCAAGGAATTCAATATTTCCTATAATACATCCTCATGGATTCTTTCGGCATATCTTATTGCTGGTGCTGTTGCCACACCAGTGGGAGGAAAGCTCTCTGACATCTACGGAAGGAAAAAAATGGTAATAATTATAATGATAATCTACATCATTGGTATTATTCTGGGAGGACTTTCATCTAATATTACATTTCTAGTAGTTGCCAGAGTAATCCAAGGAATTGGTATCTCTATGTTTCCCATTGCATTTGGCATTATACGGGATCAATTTCCAAAAGAGAAACTTGCGATAGGTGTGGGAGTATTCAGCTCAATGTTTGCAGCTGGGTCTGTCGTTGGTTTGGGATTAGGTGCAAACATAATAGAGAATTTTGGTTGGCGTGCTACATTTTTCTCAATTGTATTTGTTGCCATTGGATTATGGTTTATCATTAGACGATTTATCCATGATAACCAAGATTCTGAAGAGGAGATTCAGTCACCGGAGCCGCATATCTTTCATGATTTAACCAATAAAGAGATAAAAGTACCAGAGACGAAAAGTAAAATCAATAGTAGTACTAAAACCATTGATATAAAAGGAACCATAACCCTTGCAGTATTGATAACCTCGTTTCTGATGGTTCTCTCCTATTCACAGACAGATAATATTGAAAATTCTCAAATCATGGCATTTTTAGCTGTAGGAGCTATTTCATTAGTGCTTTTCGTGGTCATAGAAAAGAGATCAGAATCGCCATTGGTTAATTTGCAATTGATGACAAATAAAATGATACTTTCTGCTAATATCATTCTGGTAATAGCCTTTCTTGCCATGTTTACAGTTTTTCAAACTATACCTGTATTAGTAAGAAGTCCTGAACCATTAGGATTTGGAGAAAACGTAATAACAACTGCAAATATCCAACTTCCATTCATGATTGTATTTCTATTATTTGCGCCATCTTCTGGCTTTATAGTTTCTAAACTGGGTAACGTGAAACCAACCCTTATTGGAAGTATAGTAAGTGCAATAGGATTTTTTAGCCTGTTTATTTATCACTCAAGCGAGGTTTTAGTGGCTACAAATTTAGCTATTATCGCTGGGGGATTGTCACTAATGCAAGTTGGTGGCTTTGATATTGTTCTCCAATCCACACCAAGAAAGTTTAGTGGAATATCTCTTGGAATGACTGTTCTCTTCACTTTAATTGGAGGGTCAGTTGGTCCTGCCGTTGCAGGAATCTATATGCAAGCAAATCAAGTATTTGTTAATGATGTTATTGGTTCGTTTCCGTCCCCTGATTCGTACAACCTGATATTTTTTACTATAGCTCTGACTTCACTAGTACCAGTAGTGTTATCAATTTTCATAAGAAAGAAACTGCAGTTAGTAAGTTCTCATTAGGTCCATATTAACAAAAACATTGTTCAGTAGACGTAAATTTTGATCATAAAGATTAAAGTATTTTGTGTAGATTGCTATTAACTAAGTTTCAATTTCTATAATTATTTTTTTTTCCTTACTATTCTATCAGATCTAGCATTAATTTCAAATCTAATGTTTCTTTTTTAAGAACGTCCCTATCACATTCGTCAGTAGTGTACTTGCATAGTACTTCACATGCTTGTATTTGTCCCAATATTATATCCTTCTTGTTTATGTAAAGAGAGTGATGAAAATCCATAATAGAATAGGCTATCTTTCTGCTCCTTTCAGATCCGCATATCTTGGCGTCAATTTGAATTAAGGTTTCAAGGTCTGTTACATTCATCTGTTAATTATCATCTCAAATCCATTTGGATCTTGTAATCCTAATTCTAATCTTCTACTCATCAAAACAGTACAATTATAATCGGAATGTTTAGCTTCTTCTATTATATTACATTTGAAACAAGTCCATGAAACAAACTCCTTGCAAATTTTACAAAGTGCAGAAGGAGTCAAACAAGCCCCACATATTCTGCAAGAATTTTTATTGAACATACTTATAGAGGGATGAACTATTCCTATTAGGATTATTAATATTGATCTTATAGATCCTAATGAACTATATTGAATATATGATAATAATGAATTATTCTTCGTCACTTCAATGTTTGTACCACAAGGCTTTACTAACAAAAAACCAAAATTGATGTGGAGATGTCTAAAATCCTATATATATTATATCCATCATTAATACTGATTTTAGTTACTGTTTTTATCTCTACTGCATTATCACAAGTGGTTACTAATAACAGTAATGTTAATTCGTCCATTATCCTTACTAGCAAAGTAAATGAATCAAAAATTATAACGGTAATTGATGCTGTAGGTGATATAGTGTGCTCAAATAATCTACATGATCAACTTAAGAAGGATAATCCTACCCTCTTTATAGCTTTAGGAGATCTATGTTACAAGAAAGATCTAACTAATTTTACGAATACCTATAGTGATTTCAAAAAAGTAAACAAATTAGCTTGCATTATAGGCAATCATGAGTCAGAAGAAGATGGGAATTTAAAAATATTAAATGAAACACGACAGTATTGTGGAGATCATTGGTATCGTAAAATTGCAAATGATACAACCCTATTAATTGGATTAAATACAAATGGGGATACCAAATTACAAGCAAAATGGGGCCAGTCACTAGTAACAAATTCAACATTGATGAAAGGAATCAAGAATGTCATGCTAATAGGTCATAAACCTGCACATACACCACCCGATTCACATCACCCAGCAATAGACGCACCTGTTCAAATGTTCTCAGCAATTGGAAGCAACATATCAAAGAGCATTCAAGTTTATGAAATTGCAGCACACAATCACTTTATGGCCAAATCAAGCAACGGTCAATGGATTATTTCTGGTGCGGGCGGTAGAAGTCATTATGAGGCCTCTACTAATTCTGTTTGGCCATTCGTAAACAATAAAGATTATGGATACCTGCAAATCAAAATAAATAACACGGATGGCAAGGTATTGAGTACTCATTTCTATGGATTGGATGGAAGACTTATTCAATGATGGATAGATTTGAAAGAAAAAGTCGATTTACATATTTCATTTTTTAACATTATGAAATTATTCACTCTACTAGATAACATTTTATGGATTTTTCCTAATCAAATCATGATTATGTTGATATGAATAACCAAATCAAAGGCTAAGATTAGATTTTGCAAACTATTGAGCGAATTTACAATCAGGATTGTACTGTCAATTTCTGTCATGAAGAGACCTGAATGATACATGGATTCAATTTGATCTAAATGGTCTTGTTCCTAGACTGGCCAATCGAATCTTTATTCGCCCATAATCTGTAGTATCACATTTCGATTCCTGGGTCTTGTATCCATTTCTAACAATACTATTTGTTGCCAAGTTCCTAATGTCAAATTGCCATCTATGATTGGAACAATTAGGCTCGGTCCTATCAATGATGCTTGCACATGAGAGTGTCCATTTCCATCATGCCAAGTGTCGTCGTGCTTATACTTGATGTCTTTTGGTACGACTCGGGATAACATTTCTGGAAAATCATGACTGAGTCCTGGTTCATATTCAATGGTTGTTATTGCCGCAGTTGATCCTGAAACAAAAACGGTAACAATTCCATTTCCTATGTTACTTTCTTTTATTACATTTGATATTTGTTATGTAATATCAATAATATCATCTTCTCCTCTTGAACTAATCTGAATTTTTTTAGATTCAACTTTCATGTTTAATAACTTTCCACCTATTCTCTACTATTGATCTTACGTGTAATAAATCGATGTTACTAGATGTTAATCGCCATATGTCATGGCTTACCTTTGGTTACATAATTTCCAAGTCTTGTTACAAACCACGTCCATCCTTCTCCATGTTCATCATATTGTTGTTTATCATTCTCAGTAAACCCGCTGTGTTTTAGGATAACTTTTGTTTTGTTATTGTCTAGTGATTCAAAGCGCCATGTTACTATAGTATCTTTACTAAACTCAGGTTTAGTTTGAAAATGCCAAGTATATGATAATTCCTTATTTGGAATATATTTAATAACTGTTCCTGTCATTTCGTGATCCTTATCTAGATTATTCTTCTTAGATTTCAAAAATTTAAAGGATACTCGTCCTCCTTCCCTCTTTTCCAGCACAGCGATGTCTGGAAACCAATTAGTTAATTGATCTTGATCTGATACTGCTAAAAATACCTTATCTATTGGAGCATCGATTATTATTTCACGATTTACTACGCTATAACTATCACTCATCTTTTTCCATCCTTTTGATTCTCCAAGAATTCCTTTAAACTTTTTAGGTTATAATCCCACATTCCTGCAAAAAAATTCATCATTTCAAGTGCCTTTGACTTGTTTAATGAATATATCCTATTCTTTCCAATCTTGTTTTCTAAAATCAAATCAGAATTCTTGAGAATTCGTAGATGAACAGATACGGCAGGAAGGGTAAATTGAAAATGCTTTGAAATTTCAGTAGGTGTCATATCTTTTTCCTTTAATAAAAGCAAGATCTGAAGTCTACTATCATCTGAAATTGCCTTCCAAGGTGATTCCATTAATATTAGTTAATTAATTAATTATTTAGATATTTATATAATGATAAATATAATAAAAATAGATTAAGAATATGAATGAAGTAAAAAAAATTCCAGATGGTTATCATTCCATTACTCCGGCTCTGATAGTGAAAGATGGAGAAGCGGCAATAGAGTTTTATAAAAAAGGTTTTGGTGCTGAAGAACGTCATCGCATGAAAGGTCCAGATGGTAGGATTGCGCATGCTGAACTGAAGATAGGTGACTCTATCTTTATGTTATCAGATGAGTTTCCAGAGATGAAATGTCTTTCACCTAATTCCATTGGCGGAAGTTCCGTAGCCATGTATGTATATGTCGAAGATGTTGATGCCATATTCGATAAAGCAGTCTCTGCTGGTGCGAAAGTTTTAGATCCGGTGAAGGATCAATTTTGGGGAGATCGTCATGGTCGATTAGAGGATCCTTCTGGACATTTGTGGTCTATAGCGACTCATAAAAAAGATCTTTCTCCAGAGGAAATGAAAAAGGCGGCAGAAGCTGCATTTTCTGAAATGTCAAAGTAAATTTTCTTTTTCTTATTTTTTGTAAAAATTGTTCAATATTTAATATTCATTAGAATTGACGATTTGTCTGTCAATAATACTTCTTTTGGTACATTCATTATTGGTTGGATTAAAGTCTACAGGCTCACATACTTTGTAATAGCATATTAGTAACAAAATCTGGATATGATACTATAAATTATTGATAAATTAATCTAATAGCTACCACTAAGAATAAGTCTGGTTAACATGGCCCATATATTAGTCAATTTTGCAGGCGACGTACATTTAGCTCAAGCTGTAAAATCCTATCTCTCATCTCATGAAATAGTATCAAATATCTACATGTTACCTGAAGAAGATGAGATAAGTATATCACTAAAAAGAAATAATGAAAGAAAAGGAAATCAACTGATTAAAGAAATTCTACGAAATTATTTAGATTCGCATAACCTAACTAGATACCAAATCTCTGAATTCGAGAATATTCTTACTGTCGGGATTCCAAAGAACATCGATGAAATTTTAAATCTAGTGATGTGTGAGATGTGTGGTTGGAGGTTAACTACAGAAGAGGAATTACTTATCCACAGAAGGACACACTGGATTTAGATAGAAGGCCGTGCAGAAGTATTAACATATATTTAGTGTAACTACAATTGTTCCTTGTTTTTATGAATCTTGTGGTATCAGTCATTTTCCTTTGTGCAAGTATAGGTTCTTTTTTATTCATCCAGTCCGTCCTTCCGTATACTTATTTATTCTCCATTTTTTCTCTTTCATTAAATAACCATGAGATAGTACAAAAAATAAATGCAGAAATTAGTATTAAAAATGGTAATAATATTAGTGAAACTAGTTCAATAAAAAGAACTACTCGAGATACTATTGTTGGACTGTGGACTCCTATGAATGCTAGCTTTGCTCTTCAGCATCTCAAAGGGGAAGAACAAGAAAAAGCAGTGGATACACTTCTCAAAAGGGGTCATCAGGAGTACTATTATGTAATGAATAACTTTGAAGATCCTAAATCTGTAAAAATGACAGAAGATTTGCTAGAAACTGCGAATAAAACAAATCTAAAAATAATAATTATTCTTCTCCCTCCCTCTGAAGGTGGACCTGACACAAGTTACGATTGGAAAGGATGGATAAAATATTTTAACACTCTCGAAAAAAAATATGCAAGATCATTTGAAGGTTTTACTATTGATGACTTTAACTGGATAAGTACAAGAATTGACACAAAATTCAAGAATAACATCGATTTCATGGAACATTCTGGGCTCTCAAAATTACTTGAGCATAAAGGTAAGGATGTAAAGTTTTATCCAACAGTATATTTTGAAGGGAGAAAAACTGGAATAGTTGTAAAAAAATACAACAATTTTATAGATGGTTTAGTTGTAGCCAGTGGATGCTATTATAATGTGTCTAGTTTAGAAAAGGAACTAACAGTATTTACAGAAATTTTTAAAAAGCCAATTAGGTATGTGATATACCCTACGATAACATATAATTATTCCAAACAGGATTATAATCCCCCGACTGATCGCCTCATAAAGGCTACCTTATCAATCGCATCAAATTCTTCTGATGGATTAATAATATGGCGTGACCTAGATAATCCAGTAATACAAGAATATATGAACAGTAGAGATAATGAACAATATCTATCAGATATTTCAAAATCGAAAGAATTACAAATTAGTGATGAAAATAGAGAAAACACTACTAAGTTATCGAATCCAGGACATTTACATACTAGTTGTGAAAATTGGTCTAAAAAATATAATGAGGCATATAATAATTGGATTAATTTACCGGAACAAGAAAAAGAGGAAGAAGAATGGAAAAGGAAAATACTACGCTAATTGTCAAAAATTATCTGATAAGTTTATTTATTGATTCTTCCTGATTAATTGATTTTTCTTTCAAATCTAAAATGCTGTTACAGACATATTTGTCCAATAATAATATGAATTACGTCAATACCCTGAAACTACTTTAAACTATCTAAAGCTTTAGTCTCACCCTGGCTAATAAGTTCTTTAATTGTATCAACAGAAAAGTCAGCGTTTTGTAAAGGGTAGGGTGTTTCTAAACTATCTCTACTAATTCTTTTTATCTTTAGAATTTTGGCACCATACTTTTCAACCAACAATGAATGTTCTTTGTTAATATATCTAATTTTATCCTTATCTAGTTTTGATTGATCAAACTCTTGAAAAATATCATAAAGTGTTTCGATCAAATTAACATGTCTAGTTATAAGTCTAGACATTTTTTCGAGGCTCTGAGTCTTGTCAGTAAACGTTATATCCTTAGCTCTTGACATGACTTCACTCATATTCGCAGGAAGCTTTTCTATTTTTTTGGGATAATTTTCTACAATAAAAATATTTTTATTTTTACTTGGAGACGCTACCATTACTTCGCGTATGGGTGTACTACTTAATAAAGATCCATCCCAACCGTACACTCCATCTCTTACTTCTACCCAAGGAAATCCATATTGAGGGTATCCAATAGTCGCCAAGAGATGCCTCATTTCAATCTGTGTTTTGTAACTATCGAATATTATTGGTTCGGCAGAAAGTACGTCAACTGCAGTAATTATAAGACGGGTATTAATGTTACTATTATCATTACCAGTATTGTTTTGAGTTACAGGAGAAAGTTTCTTAAAATCTATATATTTTTCAATTGTTTTCTTCAGAAGTGTATTATCGTATATATAAGTCCATTTCCAAGGTGGTTCAGTACATTCCTTTATTTGTGAACTTTTCGGATCAAGAAAATTGCAATTGAACCATCTGGGAACAAAGAATTTGGGAACACCAAAATATGCTGCGTTTAATGATGCTGAAGGTGACCTTTTAAATTTTGCTTGATAATATTGATTATCGAAATCAAAGGTAAAGATATCAGGTATTATGTTATAGCTACTATTTGCAATATCTGACCAAAAATTTTCTAAATCTTTTTCAGGTTTGTCATTCTTGCTTCCAGCAGCTATTGCTCCATTAATCGCTCCTATTGATGTCCCTGCTATTATGTCAAATTTTATATTTTTTTTAGCAAATCCCTTAAAGACACCACATGCAAAAGCTCCCAATGAACCGCCGCCTTGTAATACTAAAACATTTTCGACAAGTTTTTCATGTCTATGCTCAACCATCAACATTCATTATAATACAAATAATCTTAATGTTTTTCTTTTTTGCCTAACAAATATTACTCTGGTTCGAAAACTATTAAAACAATGTTGTGCATTACACTATGATGATAAGACAATTATATATAGCAAGCGCACTTTCTCTATTTGTGCTCGCACTAACGTACGGATATACCGCAAGCGCACAGAATGTTACTACGAATGTGTCAAATGCGGCCGGAAATGCCAGCGCAGCAGCAAATAATACCGCATCAGAGTTGGGTCAGAATGCCAGCGCAGCAGCAAATAATACCGCATCAGAGTTGGGTCAGAATGCAAGTGAGGTAGGAAAAGATTTCTTCAATAAGACTGCCGAATTAGGTAAAAAGATAATTGGCGGAGCAGCTGACATTATTAGCAATACTACCGACTAAGTTAAAGAATGGGTAGGGGCAAAATAAAATAACATTTCTTTTAACAATTTTTTTAAAGACTGTTTGAAAGTGTATTTAGTTACTATTCGCAATTTTTAAGGCGGCCAAGATTATCTGGGTTATCTCTAAAGGTAGGATCTTCAATATTATTTCTAGCTTCTATTGGTCGTTTAAAAATCAAAAAAGATATATGTACTCAATATCAGTACTATCGAATAGTGTTGTTTAATTATTTTTATGATGTGGACACTATCTAATGTGGTTGATATGGATGATTGAAAAGATCCAAAAATAAAGTATTACCTAATAACGATACAACTCCCAGTCGAAATAAATTAGACGAACTGATTTTACTATTAAATCCAAATTCTCAAGGAGGTAACACAGGAAAAAACTGGGTTGCAACATATAATAAAGTAAAGGATTTTCTTCCAAAGCGCCATAAAATTATTTTTACAAAAAAAGCTAATGACGGTATGTTCATCACACGAAAGTTACTTAGTAAAGGATATAAGAATATTGTTGCTGTTGGCGGAGATGGTACTATAAACGAAGTGGCAAATGGATTTTTTGACCTTAAACCAAAAAACAAACAAATCATAGATCATGTTAAATTCAAAATTGATTCTAGATTAAAGCCAATAAATCCAAAGGGGGTTATGTGGGTTGTTCCATCCGGCACTCGAAATGTATTTGGGAGGTCTCTTGGGTTGCAACATCAGGGGAATGAATCATTGATACGTTTACGACATATGAAAAGGCGTAAGATAGATGTAGTAGAGGCGACTGTAACCGATAGAGACGATCCATCAGTGACTCATAATCGAATTGTTTTGAATGCAGCAGAGATTGGTGTTGGAGCTGAAATAATTGACAGATCTAAAAGGGTAAGAGGCAAAATAAAGAGTCGTTTGATATCTACTGTGGCAGGCATGGTTGCAACACTTCCATCTTATAATAGTAATGAATGCGATATTGTAATAGACAAGGATAAAAAAATCTCATCTAGAATGACTATGGGTATAGTTGCAAATGGTAATTTTTTGGGTGGCGGTTTCAATGCAGCACCACGTGCAAATATGTCAGATGGCATGTTGGATATAGTCATTTTGAAAAACTCGGGAAGCTTTAAAATAATTGATAAATTTTTTCAATTGAAAGGAACAAGTTCGTACAAATATGAAGAAGATATTCTATATTATCAGGCCTCGAAGGTTGCCTTTTTACCAAAAGAGAGCACTGTTACTGTTTCTCTTGATGGGGAAACAATAGGTATCCTTCCAGCAATTTTCAAAATTTATCACAATGCTCTAACTATTAAATGTGAAGCCAGTTCACCACCGTAATGCAACATTAATCATAAATGCCTGATGCAATGCGGTTGTATCGATAATTGGGAACCATATCAAAAATTAAAGTCATAATTTAGTGAAGGTTAAAAAATGTGGGAAGTTAAGAGAATTCGGTTATAAAATTAAAATTGCCATAGCTAATTCATATTTTTGGATAATTTTCTGGCAGCCTTTTTTCGTGCATCCTCATTCTCCTGTATTTCGGAATGCTCCTGTGGTATATCTGAAGGTTCTTCTCCAAATTGGCCACTAGCCGCATCGTTCAATGCCTGATCACGTTTGAGTGACTTCCTTTTTTCTGTACTCAATATTATTAAATAGCCATTATGCTTATTATGAATTACAGTTAAGTTGAATATCTGTCAATAATGGTCTACTGACAAAAGAATAATCATGAAATGGAGTGCATTATTTGGTAGAAAAATTCAGGAATAAATCTCAGTCGCTCAATCCAATTCTGAATGTTAAACAACAATATTAATGCTTACTTCGAGAGCATCTTTAACATTTTTAGTAAATTCTAAAGTAGTTTGTGTTGTACGGCTATTGTATTTACCGGAATTTCTAACATAGTCTAAATAATCTTTCATCTCATTTTCATATATGAGCACATTATCCGCAATTACTACTGCTCTTCTATTTAGTAAATTATTTTCTTCTACAAGTCGAAGATATTTCAGGTATTCGCTCTTTGTTGCATCCAGGAAAATCAAATCGAATTTGGATTTAAGTTTTGGAATCACTTCCAGAGCATCACCATTAATTACTTGTATTTTTTCTGATAATCTTCCATTTTCGATGTTCTTTTTTGCTATGTTTGCAAGTTTCTTCTCCTTTTCCACACTGACAAGAATAGTTTTCCTCGAACTATATTCACTATCATCAAAATTCTCATTGCCATCTTTCCCACTTAATATAATATTTGCCATTAATATTGCGGAATATCCATGCAATGTTCCAATCTCAAGCCCCTTTTTAGGTTTGTGTTCTTTAATCACATCTTCTATGATTTTTCCCTTAATAGGACCTATTGATGGTAGAAATTCGTTTCTTGCTGTCTCTTCAATTTCTGCTAAAACTTTCAATACAGTATTGTTCACATTACTCTGATTGCTTTTACTTTTCAAGTCCTGAATTACTTTACTACTTTACTATAAGAGAATTTCTATACAATTACTGTGCTGATAATTCTTGTCTCAGAAAGCTTCACCTTGTAGACTATGCAAGATACTCTGCGTACTCGTAAGAAACAGTTATTAGAAATAATGCCAATATTTATCTGTGACTCATCAAGTTAGTGGGAAGTTAAGTGACCCTCGTATTAGAAAACTTTTTGAAAGTAAGAATTTTGTTTTTCTATCTTCATTAATGAAAGATGGTTCTCCTCACGTTACACCAACTTGGGTTGATATTGAAAATGGTAATATTCTGATCAATACGGCAATAGGTAGGATAAAACAGAAGAATATTTCTAGAGATCCTAGAGTAGCATTGTCTACAGTGGATCAAAATAATCAATATGAAATGGTTACTGTTAGAGGTAAAGTAATAGAACAAATTACCGGAGATGTAGCTGAAAAACATATCGATAAGCTATCAAAAAAATATATTGGTAAAGATAAATATCCACGAAGGTCTAAAGGAGAAGAAAGAGTGATATTAAAGATAAAACCAGAAAAAATATTTCATATGAAGTAATACTCTCAATAGTTTATTACAGATAGGCTTTGAACAAAGAAATTTGCATACATATTTTGCTAGCAGAATCAACCCACAAAAGAAAAATTGAGATAAGTTCCATATATTGATGGAATTTTCTTATTCTGCAAAATGAAATCGTTATATTGTATATTGGATATTGTATTAACATGTCTTCGGAAGGTCAAGAAAAATGCGCAGCATGCGGAATGTCATTCAATACCCAAGAGGAATTGAAAGAACACATGCTCGAACTACACCGAGAATAATATTTCAAATTATTCTCATTAGGATATATTTTGCAATCGAACAGATTATTGAGTAATCTAATAATTGCATTAAATTTGATTTAAGAAGTGAGCTCGTAGATTGGTGGCGATAGTCTTTCTTCCATTGAACTCAGAATCGCGTCTATACAGTCATGAGTTATAATTGATGGAATTGTTACCCTAAGCTCAGTAGGCATCGAGTAATTAATATATTCTAAAAATTGACATCTTTTTCCAATTTCCTTTTCCTCTCGGCACATATTTATCAGATTGATTAGTTGTTTACTATTTTTTAGCATCAGTAAACATTATGGACATCCGGATTTATGAGCTTTAGCTTTCAATCTTTTCTATTATTATTCTATATCAAAAAGACTAGAGATTTTTAGTGATATTTTAACTTAATAATTCCATTTTCAATTCTTTGATGCCGGTAGTTCTATAGAATTATTTGTTCCCATATTCATTTTTCCTTCTTTTAGATTTCTTTAGATTTCTATTCCGAATACCGTTATTTTCAATCCATAGCTATAATTTGGATTATCTAACTACCAGTACAGGACATGATGAATGGGTCACCACACCTTCTGCTACACTTCCAAGTAACAATTTTTTAAAACCAGTTCTTCCTCTCGTTCCCAAAATTATCAACTCTATTTTTTCTTTGTCTGCGAATGCCACAATTTCACCAACAACTGATGATGCTGAAATAATGATTTTGTCTACCACAGAAATATTGGCTGTTTTGAGTTTATTTTTTATTTCCTTAAACCATTTTTGCACGTCCTTCTTTTGTGTTTCTAATACATCTTTAATAGCCTTCGGAGTAGTGACGCCCAAAAGATTTGAATATGCAAATCCTAATTCTGAATACAACACATACAATATGAATAATTGAGCATTGTATTTTTTAGCCAAACTAATTGCATATTCAGCAGCTTTCTTAGAAGATTCAGAACCATCAATCGTAACTAGTATTTTTTTTATACTTAATGACAAATACGAAACTCCTTTGATTGATACTCGCCTAAGGAAATAAATTTCATTTTATAGGCATGGATAAAAGCTATTCCAATATGAAGATTGTGTTGATGTGCCTGGAGCAAGCCTTTGTAATTTGAAATTCGATCAAGTTCTTGATTATTTACAATTGAAATCTGAGTCAAATTTCGGATCAACTGACTGCAAATCTGAGGGAAATTGCTATCCGTGGGAACCAATTGAGAAAAAGCTTCGCGGAATCAATCAATTATATGTGTATTTATAATGATACAATGAGATTACTGTGGATCAAGACATAAATGTAATAGTGTCAATTATTTATTATGGACTGTGATTTTTGTAGAAAAGAGCGTGAAAAGTATAAATCGTTCTACTCTCCTTCTGGCACGGATCCACGTGAATACCACATCTGTGTAGATTGTATTAAAAACTGGCTTAAGGAATCAACACAATGAAATTGCAAATGATAATTATGCCGATAATTCAATCGCCATTATCCGTTATTCTAGTACTGCTTCTGACACAATACAAAACAGCTTGCGTTACCAATTATTACACTTCTTCTGGCGCAAAAAAGTTAATACGTTATTATTAAACAATATCCTAGAATCTGAATCCATCCAATGTCGAATAAATTGAGTAATATGATTTATCTTTAGACAATTTGGAAATGCTACTGCATTGAGGACTATGAATAAACAGTAAAAGAAGATGATGAGATGTTCACAAATTTGTTACGTTTCACTAATACAGTTGTGTTATGTAACCTTAGTTGACTCAGAACTAAAGTATAATTTGTCAACTTGTAATTAAAAGTTTTTAATCAGATTAAAATTAATAAAAAATGGTGGTTTGATATATTGAACATTAATTGCGACGACGATCAGAATAATACGATAGGGTATTACGATTATACAACTTCAGCTTTTGCGAATCTTTCCCCTACACTAGTAATTCGTATCTTGACATTCTGTCCAACCTTTCCGCCTGCTACAAAGATTACAAAACCCTGGACTCTAGCTATTCCGTCTCCTCTGTTACTTATTTCTGTTATTTCTACTTCGTATTCCTTTCCCATTTCGACTGGTTTTGGGCTCGAACCAAATGTTCCTCTATGACCTTCGCCCTTACCATATCCGTTTCTTCCTCCGTAACTCATTATTAATTCAAGGAACCACCTCCTTTCCCTAATATGAATGGAATGCAATCAGCACCCTTTTTAGAGAAAATTCTGTTTCAGTATATAATATGCGTAGAATGACTAGATGCTTGATGAGGTGTAGCGTCCTTTGAGAGATTTTGAAGAGTCTAGAAGTTCTTGTGAGGATAGTGAGGATAATTCAGAATCCGATTACGCCCAACTATTCTGAACTTATACTGCTCACCATATAGGTTAGAATAAAAATAAGCATAACTCTTCGCCGCAGCAAATGTTGTGAAATTGATTCTTAATCCATCAACAACTGTCTTTTTGCCGTATATATCCTCAACTTCTATTACATAAAATTTTGGTAATTTCTTAAGCTGCTTCATTGTCATGTATATTATTATTAGGAAGAATGCTACCACAGCCAGTACTATAAGTAAATGTTCAAAACTTTTGACAAATTCTAGAACGTTATTTGTAATATTCTGTTCGATCCATTTCGAGAGAAATGATAATAATCTGATTACTGTTATCACAATATAATCAATCATTTTGTCCACCTCCAAGTGGCATCATTAAGCATATGATGATATTTCATTAGATCTCCAATAAAAAAATATCTATAATTCTCGAAATGTGAATTCTAGTTGTTATGTAACCTCAATTATTTTATTTTCTACCCAGAGTATCAATCTCGAAAAAATTGACAGGAACTTCCACTATCGCAAAACTTGTCTAAATCTCTATCTTACTAGGAACTTAAAGTTGTATAAAGTCAGAATTGAATTTAGATCACTTTTATTTTGTGCCTTTCAGCAGATTTATTGCTTCTAAAAGTTTAGAATCAGTAGCATTGATATGCAAATCTAGTTCTGTCTGATTGGCCTTATCTTTTATTAAATCTCGCAATTTTTCCCGCATCATATGTTCTATATCTTCCATGAAACCATGAGATCCTTTTTCTTCGATTTCATGTTCTACATATTCGAAGTTGTCTAGATAAGCTGCAGTTGCTAATTCCTCTGCACCTGTATAATTGCTATTTTTATATTCAGCCGAAGTTTGGTTTAACAAATTTCGGGCATTCTGTAAATAGTCAATGTATTTGTTTGATTTACCTTGAGCCGTTTCATTTTCTTGCCCAAAGCCAATTTTTAAATCAGATATATAGGCTGGTGATAAAATAACAGCAATTAGTAGAGTCCATCTTAAATTGATTCTATTCATTGTTAGGTGCCCCTAATTAGACTTTAAATGGTATTTAAACAATCTTGAAGGCAAAATTTTAAGAAACTAGACAAATTATTTGATTGAAATAGGATATTTTTTAAATAAAAAAATTCATTCTAATACTTTTTATGTGCGGCACAAGAAAAAACACTCCAAACCAAAAATGAGTACAATTAATTCAATCATCCTTGTTACAAAAATGGTCTTTTCAAATCCACTGTATATCATTATATCGTCAATAGCAGGCTTTGCTTTTTGGATACTAACAAACACATTTGATAAGCTTCTATTTTTTTCACCTGCCTTGGCATTCTATGTTCCCAAAGATATGCTTGCAGGATTTCTTTTGACTTGTATCAATTCAATTCTAGTAGGAATTTTGGTAAACTTGAATTTGCATATATTAAGGAACTTGAGATTAAGAATTAGTAAATCAGCGTTATCCGGTACTACATTAAGTGTGATTTCCAGTACATGTGCAAGTTGTTCAACTTTGGGATTCACGCTTGCTTCGACGTTTGGTGCAGTAGGTATCGCTACATCCAATTTTCTATCAAGTAATCAGACACTGATAAGAGAAATTTCTACAGTTGTTTTGTTATTTGCAATTTGTACTTGTTATATTAGAATTAGAGATAGTTGTAAATCGCCATATCGACTTCAAGTACCGGACAAATCAAGCAAGTCATCATAGAACGTTATTTTAAATAATTGTTTCCGTTTTTTCGAATCAGAGCATAAGATAGTTAATATAATTAACCAAAAACGTCAGTATGAAAATTGCATATTGACTTCAATTTCACTTAATTAAATTTTGTAAAATGAAAAAAAATGGTGGATTCTTAATTCCAGTGTCTGAGTCTTTTCTAGAAGCGCTGTGGTATTAATAGATCACAATGATATTTATTCTATCCAGTCAGGTTACCAGTCAGGTTACCGGTCGTTCCAGTCAGGTTACCAGTCAGGTTACCAGCCATCATTGTTTCCTTACCAGTCATATTTTCAGCAAACACAATAGTACCAATCGCAGGAACTAGTAACATTCCTAAAGCCAATGTGATAGCTAATGCCAAAACAAGAATTGTAGACATTTGTATAAGAAAGGGTACTACTTTATTTAAGTATTTCTTCAAGTTTTGTGAACAAAAAACGGTATAAATTTAATATTTAATTTAGCAAAATACTAATGAATTATGACATTTTACTCAAGATATAAAATTATTAGTAAAAGACAATTGTGATAATAGATAGCTCTCATTAAGATATTACCATGTAATAGCAATAATGTAATTGATATTTTTAATCTCAGCCAATTATTGATACGAAAAATCATTATTATTTATGAATATGATTGAAAATTTTTAAACCAAAATTATTTCAGTTTGTATATCATAATTTATAAATTCGACCTCGATAAATAATGTGTGAATATGAACCCATCTTTTGATTTTGGACTATTGCCTATTAGAATTATGGCGGGTATTACGTTTATTGCGCATGGAATACCAAAATTTTACGATGTATCTGGAGGATACAAGTTCTTTCAATCTGTCAATTTACCCGCTGAGTTGTTCATACCGATAGCACTCCTCGAAGTCATTGGAGGCTTAGCGATTTTGTTTGGTGTACTAACAAGAATTGCTTCAGCGCTACTAATAATTGAAATGATAGGTGTGATATTGATGGTCAAATTCTCTAAAGGATTTGTTGGTGGATACGAGTTCGAATTGCTATTGATGTCGATAGGCATAACGCTAGTTATAATGGGGCCGGGAAAAATATCTATAGAGAATTATATCTTAAAAAGAGAAATATTCCCTAGAGGGAAACAATTGTATCAAAAAACTTATTCCTCTAAAGCAGATAAGAAATAATATTTTTACAAGATTTAATTTATTTTCATTTTTCATAATACCTACCTAAGAAATCGAAACAGTAATCATCCTAGTACTTACACAAAAATTAAATGTGCTAGAGCATAACCAATTGTGCTATGTCGTCATCATCATGATGTTAAGCCCCATTTTTGACGTACTCTTTCTTCCAGTTTTGAAAAAACAAATCTATCAAATAATAAACCAACCCCGAATATTACAATCATAATTGCTATTATTTGACTCATGTTGGAGAACTCTCTTCCTATGGATAAAATATATCCAAGTCCTACTCCGGTAGTGATCAACATCTCAGCGCCTATCAAAGCGTGCCAAGCGAAAGACCAAGTTTGTCTTAGGCCCATTATCAAAGAGGGTGCGGCCGCAGGTATCATGACATGTCTAAATAATAAAAAGCCGCTAGCTCCCATATTTCGTGCTGCGTGTACATATATAGGCGGTATATTTCTGATCCCACCGTAGGTAGAATTCATTACTGAGAATACAGAATTCATCACAATAACGAAAAGTATTCCAAAATCATTAAATCCAATGAGAAGAATAGCAAAAGGTACCCATGCTATACTTGGAAAAGATTGGAGCCCTAAAGCAAATGAGCTCATGGTTTTCCCAAATTGTTTGAATCTAACCATAACAAGTCCAACACATCCACCAATTACTACTGATATTACAAATCCAATAAATAATCTCCATAGTGTAATAATGATACCCTCAATCAGAGTATTTTCAGACACCAAGTCAACAAAAGACTGAGCAACCATTGCTGGAGAAGGGAGAGATACAGGTGGCCATATTTCTAAAGAGTATACAATTTGCCAAATAATCAGAAAAACTATTAAAAATGAGACGATGCTTAGAACATCCTTTATGTTAAATTTGATCTCTTTTTTTGAATTAGTGGGAGTATCCATCTCAGAAAACCTTTCTATTAATTACTCCTCTCGTGGAAAACTCCATTCATTATAAAATTCGATTGTGATTGGATAGCCATACCAGATAGATTTTAATTAATTGTTTTGATAATTATGGAAATATAAATGGTTTCTATTGTAAATTTTTTCACTATTTTTGATCCCAAGATTAAGTAATCTTCTTGCTTCTCGATGATGAGAATGAAATGATTAGATAAAATTTCACATAATTAGAGCTGCTGCAATGAACCGAGTGCTAGATAAATTAAAAACCAATCCTAGTATATTGAAATGTAAATAGTTTAATGATACTCAACTAGGAATCTGTGTTATGACTTGTTTTATTGCACCTTCAAATACAGAGTAAGGCTGGGCGCCCTCTATTTTCAGAGGGGTTTTTCCCTCAGCAATTATTATGAATGTTGGGGTACTAGTTAAACCAATACTCCGTGCCAAATTGTCATTTGTAACCACTAGATTTTCATATTTTTTGGAATCAAGACATGCTGAAAATTTGTTTACATCAGTAACCCCTGCGTAAACTGCAAATTGAGTTAAACTATTTTTCGAAACCCAGTCAGTGTTTTCTCCTTTTGAGTTTCTATATACTTCATCATGATATGGCCAGTATTTTCCTTGCTCTGCTGCACAATAAGACCCAATGGCAGCGAGTGTTGATAACTTATCTGATGGTCTATCATTTATAACAAAATCTTTAAACAAAAAATTAATCATACCTGTGTTGACAAAATTATTAATGATTTGATCTTTGGTTTCCCTATGAAATCTTGCACAATATTGGCATTGATAATCACCAAATTCTACTAAAGTAACATTGGTTTTACTTGTTCCCAGAGCTGATGCATTCTGAACTATTGGCTGAAGAAGCGTGCTAATAAGCTGCTCAGGATTTTCGGGATTTTTAGGGCTATTGTTTTGTCCCATTGTCGCAAATGCCGTAATCGAGCCTCCAACTAATACTACACCAAATATAATTGCCCAGATTAAGGATTTTTTCTTAAATTTCTTAGAACCCGATTTTTTGACCTTCCGCTTCAATACGATATTCTTTGTTTTGGTAGCATAAAAACCATGGTAAGGAATCTAACTTTTAGATCGTTTATTTAGACCTAGTATATCTTTTATTCTGTTATTTTAAAAATGAAATCACAATGATTCAATTTTGTGATACATTTATTGTATCCCAACACTGTCTACATAATTGGCCATCAATTTTCCATTTTGGTTTTGGGTTATACCTTACGAGACCAATTTTTTTTCCACAGTGAATACAAAAATTTATTTTTGTTTGATATGCCAATTCTTGTTGATCATAGCATTTTTCACATAAAAAAATGTCATTGTCCATATTCCACTGCCATCTAGGTTTCTTTTTATTCTCTGGGTCAATATGATTATTACAAATGAAACACTGATTTTGTTTCTTGTTAATTTTTTCTTCTTCTTCTTTTTGTTTAATTACAAATTCCTTTGTTATTTTCATATGACAGTCGCTACAAAGATAATCAGTAATATTCCAAGATTTATCTGGCTTATATTTAAATTTAAGATCCTTATTGCACAGAGCACAAAACTGAGGTTTCCTAAATTGCAAACATACTTTTTTCAAGTATCTTGTAAAAAAATGTATCTTTTATATTTTTGCAACTTCAATATAATGTTTGAACATAAATCAGGATTCGATTTGTGGCTCTCAAGTACAAAGATAGGGGAATTTAATCCTAAAAGAAAATAAGAAAATAATAGTCAATATTTATAACACACAAGTCAATAGTACGCAAATGATTACTAAACAATGTGATAATTGTACTAAGAAGGGAAAGAATTTTTATTGTAACAATTGTACCAAAACAGCTGAATATTTTGATATCTATAGCTATTACAGCAGTAGGATGTCAAACAAGAATACCTTGATAGGTAGAATCAAAGCTTATACTTGGCATGATGTGTTAGAATACGTAAAGAATAATTTTTTTTATGATCAATCTAATAGTCTTAATATAGACTGTGAAAAAGACTTTGCATTTATAGAAAAAAAATCATCAGAGCAATTCGCACTTAAGGGTCATACTAACGAGTCAGCTAACCAACATCCAATTGGTTACAAAATATATTTGAATAAAGAAAATAAATCATTTGAGTATTCCTCCACAGTCAGAAACTTTTGGGATTTAACTGCTGTTACTAATTATAAAGACACGTAGGGTCAAATCTATTCATAGAAATAATATTCAAGCTTTGAAATTGTATTGATGATCTCTTAACTTATTTTTTCAAAGTCTTTACTACCATATTAATTAAAGTTGAATAGATTAAAAAAGATGAAATCAAACTAGTCTTTTTCCAAATTATCTTTTCTATTTTAATATAAAAGAGTAAAATTAAGCGCTGAATGATATGACTTCCTTTTTTCCATATTTTCTAAATATTTCATCATATTTCATAGACTTTGCTGATTTTAGATTTCCACTATCATCATACATCTTTACAAAATTTGCGCGCAATGCAATATTCCCTTTTGAATCGTAGAATCTGATACTATAACCCTTCATCCCGCTCTGTCTAGTTTCTATTACAAATTTTGCAGTCGTTACCAGCTCAAGATTCAAATGTATATGCCATGATTTATCTTCATTGCCGATAGTCATCCATTTATCATTCGTTCGAATTGGTAAACCTCTTTCAGTCTTAACTTCACAGATCCCACACCCGCTATTCACCGAAAACATAATATCATCTAGATTCAATATATCAGAAATTAATTCTTTGATCAAGTTATAAGACATGTGTAATTATTATTACAACGGTTTAATAAAAATATGAGGTAAACACTAGCCTTGTTGATATTTTGTTGCATACGATAAATGTATCATGTAAAATTGAGATTGTTTTTTGAATTGATGTCTGCAACTCTTAATGGTTCTGGAATTCTCTCCTCATCTTTGGTTATTTTTTGAACGATTTGTATAGCTTTTTTTAAACTAATTTTGTGCCCAACGCTTACGTAGATTGGTTTTTTTCCCTCTTTTTTAATCCCATATCCCAAAACGGACCTGCCATATTCAATAAAGTGATCCTCCCGTACAGAACCACATAAAAGATTTTTAGCGACTCCTATTGTTGGTTTATCAATCATGTAACCAACATAACTTGCTAACCCACACTTCGTTGGATGCAAGATTCCATGTCCATCAATAAGCAGAATATCAAAATCAAAATCATTTTTTAGTAATTTCAAAGTATTAAGTAAAGGTCCAGATTCTCTTAAGAAAAGCAAACCTCGTATATAGGGATATTGTACTTCGTATTTGCGGTTAACAGAAGCTATCAAGTCAAAGGTAGTATTAATTATTACAGCAGAACAATTTGCTATGTTATTTTTGTAAGATACATCTATACCACAAATATTTTCTATTTTATCAAGGGTATCATGAGTATTTATCTTTGTTGAAATTTCTTTTTGAAGATCAAATGCCCAAGAATAAGGTCTTTCTTCCACAATACAAATTTGATATCATGTTTCTTAATCTTGACTACTATGAAATTTGTTACTCATAGACGAGTGAAGATTCAATTTTGGTCACCACTCAATCTTATTAGCCTGATAGATATTCAATTAACCTCCATTTTGTAATAGGAGGACTTTACAATTGCGAAATTCAACAGCTCAATATGAAGAGTCAACTTATCAAAAAGAACAAAAAAATCTCTTAAATTTAGAGTTTATATGAATTTGTGACAAACATACTATATAAAATCTATTCAAAACGATATATGATATGATCACTCGTCCTTTGATTCCTATCACACAGGTTATCAAGTTAAGGATGTTTTTTATATGATTGCTTGGATTACACTGCTGATATCTAATGCCAGAGGAGCTTTCTGCAAGAAAATCACAAGAAGGATATGAATGGCAGATAACTGAGAAATTCAAGGAGACGCATGATACTTATACATACAGGTTATTGCCAGTTTCTAACTCACAGAGATTTGAATTTATTATTGGCCAGTTTGTAACTGTAAGTACGTTACTGAAGAGACCTACGGAATCAGGAGGTTTTGAGGAGAGTCTGGTTAATCGTGCCTATTCTATTGCGTCGTCACCAACAAGGGATTTTATCGAGCTGACAATAAAAGAAGAGAAACCATATGACTATATCAATCCTGCTACAGGAAAATCGGATGCTTTTGCCGCGTATTTTAATGAACAGGTTAAACTTGGAGATAAGATCAATTTAAAATTAAATCAGAGCAAAGAACATTTCTTATGGAAAGTAGCTGCTGGAACTGAGAAGAACGTAGCATATTGGTCAGGTGCAAATGGGGCACAATCTGCAAGATGTTTGATTCAGTATATGGAAGACAAGAAAGACCCTGAATTTAACCTTATACTTTTCTACAGTAACACAAAATTATCTACAGACAATACAAATAATAGGTTTATTAACGACAATGGACATCACCCCGTTGATTCATTGAATGTGATTTACTATAATTGGTTGATAGATGTTGCTAAAAAAATTGAAAACTTGAAAGTGATTTTTACCTTCACAAGAGAACAAGAAATACCTCCCACATCCCCTAAAGATATAAGGATTATTTATAGGAAAGGAAGATTCTTCTTAAATCCTGACGGTTCGCCCGAAAGAACTTTACTGAAATATGGAGGAAATATAGAAACATCTTTTAATCCGATATGTGGTAGTAGTGGGTTCATAAACGGTATTGTAAGGTTACCAAATGGTAAGATAAATAGGGGAAAAGGGATATTGCAAAATTTGATGGAAATTGAAGGAGTAAAACCAGAAAAGACCGATAAGGAACAGTTCTACTTACAACAAGTCGGTGTAAATCAGTGAAATGAATAAGCAGAACATTCTGGAGAGCTTGAGAATTAAAGATGCTGTTGAATAGTCTTCTCCGTCAATTGACTTTATCAAAAAATTTAATCTATCATTTTATTCATAAAACAAAAATTTGTGAAATATCTATTATTAGCGAAAGTATTGAAAATCAAGAATTTAGGTAGATATGACTATTATTTATTGGGAGATTGAGAAACATCACTTGATATTTGATATTGAAAACATATAGTATATCTATTATTTTGATAAATGATTAGCTAAAAAATAGTATGAAGATTTAGCTATAAAATATTGAGCCAACAGTTAATTGCATTATGTTTCAGAAGATAACGACAAATGAATACAAAGAAGAAGGAAATGTCACTTGCTGTCATATTTCTTGCAGCAGCTATCATCTTTGTATCGTCAACTCCTCTGACAAACTTTGTGTCGGCACAAAGCGATGATGGAGAAGATAATCCAGGGAACATGTACTATGAAAATTTCCTAAATTGTCTGTCTGACGCTGGCGGGTCAAATAGTTATCCTGCAGGTGATCAAATAGTAAACTGCTTCGTAGAGAGTGGTTACATACAGGGAAGTTCCAGTACAAGTAACAGCGATGACACTGAAGATGAGACTGAAAATGTAGATGTAAGCGTAGTTGGTGATGAAAGTGATGCTGCTGAAGATGAAGATGCTGAAGATGAAGATGCTGAAGAAGACGCCAGTGATGAATAAACCAACAGTGTAGCTGACGCTGAAGAAAGATCCCCTTTATTTCTTTTTTAACATACAATATATTTCTCTGCTTAGTTCATTTTGATGTTATTTCAGCTAGAAAATTGTTCCCACGAATGTTTCTGACAAGATATTTTATAATATCAAATCCTGTTAATTCTTCTAGATGGTAATTAGTATACAAATTTTAGAATCTGATTGTCCGACTTGCTCAAATGTATTAGCGTACATTCTTTAATATTTCATGAGGTTATTGATCGGTGCTATATTATCTACATTGAATTCTCTTCCAAAGATAATTTTAATATCCTTTATCTATGAAAATATAACATCATGGATCATCTTCAACCAAATCAATTTGATGGACTATTATCTGGAGGGGGAAAAAATTTGGTCATGTTCTATGCAGATTGGTGTCCTTTCTGTCAAAAGTTCAAACCGATTTTCGAATCCGTTGCAAATTCTCATAATAAAAATATGAATTTTTATGCTTCCATAATTAATGATGATGATAATCCACTTTGGGATAGATTTTCAATAAATACTGTTCCCACACTTATTGCATTTGATAAAAGCGAGATAATTTCGAGAAGAGATGCAAAAATGGGTCTTGGTCTAAATAAATCAGACATTGATTCTATATTAGAAGAGATGTCAGCACATGAAAAGTGATCCCAAAGATGATTTTTCAAGTGGACCGAAAGCTTCGTATCCTTTCCTTGCATATTCCCAAATATCCCTCGTCTATGTCAAAACCTATGCATGAAACTCCCAATCGAAGAGATGCCAATGCAGTTGAACCTATTCCAATGAAAGGGTCTAGAACGACTCTACATTTTTTGATTCCATGTAGTTTGATACACATTTCTGGAAGTTTAATTGGAAAAGTAGATGGATGCGGTCTCTGCTCTTTGTCCCAGATAGTCTCATATGGGATGAACCAAGTGTTACCACGATCTCTTAGATCGCGGGTCGCTCTTCTCCAGCGACCAATATTTGTTTTATCTTGATAAGGAACTCCAATGGATAGTTTATCCAATTTAACGTTACCCTGTTTAGTAAAATGAAATATGAATTCTGAACAATCATTTAGAAATCTATCGCTAACTAGAGGTTTAAAATGACCAACGGCTATGTCTGATGTTATAGCCGGATAGCCACCTACATCAGATTTTGGGATTGCTACAGATTTTACCCAAACTATGACGTTTTGTAACGTAAAATGCTCCCTCAAAACGTTTGCAACATCTAAAGGAATCCAAGGATCCGAAGGTTTACTTCCAACGTTTATAAAAAAAGAACCATCATCGGAAAGTACCTTTTTAATTCGTGCGCCGACATTGGATAAGAATTTCAAGTATTCACTTCTAGGTAACGAGTCTTTATAGCGATTGTATCTTACACCTATGTTATATGGAGGGGATGTAACAACTACGTCGATAGTTTTTTCCAATAAATGATTTTCAATTCCACTAATACAATCGCCATGGTATAACTTGATAAAGATACCTTTTCTCTTTAACTCAGCAAATTTTACTGGTATAGCTTGCTTAATTTTGATTCAACTTCTTTTCAGAGGTAAACTTGAAAGTCGAAAGTAACTTAGATGAAATATGGTTAATAGAAGAGAAGGAAAAAATGGTATCAATAATTTAGTATTGGGTTCTCAGATCATTACAAGATCATCTACGGTTGTTATCATTACAACTGCCTTATTTCCGCCTAGACTTTTTTTCATTCTGCTTACGGCCTCTTCGACATCAGCAGAATTTACCACAGTAGCCACAACTTTTCTAGAATTAAATGCGAGTTCAACTGTACCACTTCCTCTACCTGAAGCAACTCTTTCCTTATCTTTGGTTACCCCCTTTACGTCATAGATTGTGGCTTCAAGATTCAATTCCTTGAGCGAAGAAATGATATCGCTAAGATTTTCGGCTTTCACTAGTACTGCAAGTCTCTTCATGGTCCTTGATTTCTTACCCGGCGTTTCTGCATATGTTACTTCAAACGGCAAGGTCGTATTGTCTTTAACCATTTCTTAAAAGTAGAGATGTAAAGTATAAAAAGATGATGTAGATATGATGTTTTGATTTGAGTTTAAGGGTAACGATCATAATTTTTTGATATAACTTTTTCTTTAGTGATTATAATACGGAATTTTATTTGAAAATATTTAAGAACATTGATGCTATTACTACATTGAGCCAAATAAATTATTTTATGAAGTCAATGATTAGTACGAGTCTAATAGTCGCAATCCTTTTCACAAATGTCAATTTATTTGCTAAAGCGACAGCAGAATCAGGAGTTGGGAAAGATGTATTTAAGGTGATTGTCACTCTATATGGAATAACAAATTCAACAAAAGACATTACGACATTGGTTAACGTAAAAGATCAGACGAAGGTCAAAGTGTTCAATGCCGAAAACCCCGAAAGCCAAGTCGAGGATAAAGTGAGTTATACAATGACGTTTCCAAATTTGACGGTAGATGATGGAGATCCCTATACTGTATGCACAGTAAGCGTAGAGGATTTTGAGCTGAATTGCAGGGAAGGAAACAATTCTCCTCTAAATAGACCAGAATTTGTAGATATTAACGTATCAGGAGGAGGAAGAATGAATTTTTCATTCTAACGTGCTGAATTAAGAATCGATGTCCCACTTAAAGAGTAATTTATGGAATTTTTAATTTTGTACGGTTCAGCAAGTTTAATATTTTAATTTTATTTTTGGAACAAAGTAATTTTTATTCGTACTATAAGATCGCTTGAATTTTTTTAAACCAGTTTCGCTAACTATTTCTACAGCTGAAGCTATCTAGCACCCTATAACTAATATAAGCATAATATGTAGAACAGTCCAATAATGATTACTTGTCGATGAAGGTATTACTTTATTCTGCTGCTGCATCCACTTTTATTGCAGGAGTATTACATCTCGCAATTGTTCCTATGTTTTTTGCACAAATGTCTATAGAAGTTACGATATTCTTTATAGTCTCGGGTATGGCTCAACTGTTCTGGATAATACCTACTGTCAAGAGGTGGATAATACCATGGTATTATTTCGGTATAGGCGGAACTGTTATCCTGATCATAATGTACTTTATAGCTGTCCCAGGAAGTGGATACCCAATTAGTCCATTAGATGTAGCAACGGAAACGTCTCAGATTGCTTTCGTCATTTTATCTATCATAATAATTAAGAAAACTAAAGTCGAAATGAAACCAAAATAAGATACATACGTAGATCTATCGATTCTATAGTAAAGGGTTTTTCATTTAACAATAGTAATTTGGTACCATGTCCAAATGAATCTACTACCATATTCACGTGGGCACATTGATTCTTCAGCATAATCATCATTTCATCTCAAGTATGGACAAAAAATTTCCAGCGGGATCTTTAAACCATGCTATCTTAGGTTTACCACGGAAAACACCCTTGTCGTCGGTCTTTAGCTCACCTTCATTGTAAATTTGAAAATGTACTCCCAATTGAGTTAGATCGTCTAGTGTCTGGTCAACGTCATCAACTGCAAAATTAAGTATAGTAAAAGTTGCAGGAGTGTGATCAGGTTTAGGATATATGAATATCTCGTTACCTCCAATGAGATGCAAGCTTAATCCTTCCTCGGATTCTGATACCTCAAGTCCTAAAGTCTGACCGTAAAACTCTTTGGCTTTCTCCAAGTCGTTTACTGAAAAACTGGAGAAGGCTTTTGTGTTTTTAAAAATTGTCATATACTATAAAATAAGCAAAATAATTATTAAGAGTTGGTTTCTGTGGAGCTAATTAGTAGAGTTGTGAACATGGAGTCAACTAACTACGATTATCAAAATTTGTAAATAGCAGCCAGTATGGTTCAGTCTTGAAGGTTGCTTACTAATATTGTCTGAGGGTTTGACCTTTGAGATTCATAACACGTAGGACAAATCATACTTCCGAACCAATATTTGATTGAGTTCGTTTTCTTTTCGCAAAGCTCACATCGTGCAAGGATAAACATTTCTTAATTATGTTATATATCATCTTATATAAAACTTTTCTAGTAGATTTAGATGGATAGCGATTCGCATAAAGAGAAAAAGAAGGTAAAACTGGATGCAGTTGGCTCCTATCGCCTTAATATGTCTCTCATTACCATGCACTTTTGTAATATACTATTGAATTGAATTAAAAGCAAAAAATTGATCCTACACTTGTCTGTATGAATTTTTCCGGCATTGTGTTGATGATCTCATTTGCTGCTTTCCAACCTGTACAATGACACGGAATAATATACTGTGGATCTTGCTTCTTCAGTTCAGCAATTGTCAATGGAATAGATTCTTCATATCCTTGTCCTGATAGATGAAATCCGCCAATAACAGAATATATTTTCTTAATACCCGTAACTCCTTTTGCATAATTGATAGTGTTTACTATTCCAGCATGACCACAACCAGTCAGAATAATTAATCCCTTGTCTTTTATGTTCATAATTAATGCCTGATCATCTTTTACTAAAGGATCAGGTATTAAATCAAATTCATTTTTTTCTTCTTTATATTGTAATGGAAATCCTTTTTCAAATTTAGTAACTCTTGGTATTTCTCCAGTAATCATCAATTTATTATTGGCCTTTTTGCTTTCTTTTTTACTCTTAATTTCGTTTTCATTCCTAGGAAGGAAGCTTATTTGGTCTATTTTTCTTATTATTCCACCAGCCTGAAGTATTTCCTCCTCATTTAAGGAATCCATTCTTGCCTTATTACCATTTGGAAATACAAGCCAACGTCTTAGGAAAGCATCCGGATGCACTATGATTTCAATTGGCTTTTTTATTCTTCCCAAAGTACTGATTAGTCCTGAAATATGGTCAAAATGTCCATGGCTTAATATTATTGTCTCAATATCTGTCAGATTAATTCCTAACACATCTGAATTGTAAATTATGCCATCTTTGCTGACACCTGTATCAAAGAGAAACTTGTTGGTTTTGATCGTGTTACCATAATGGTATGTTATTTCTAGTATTGCTGAAAATCCATGTTCGGCTATCGGAGATTTGGTAATCCTCTGATCACTTACCATGGGAGGCCTTTTTACTATTGACGAACTAGACAGTAACCTATCAGTGATATTCTCCACCAGAATGGTTATTTTTACATTATCTATTTCCTGGAGATTCATTTATTATTGTTTATGCAGTAAATCATTATAATTAATGTAATCGATTGACTGAGTTCATTCATATTGTGATCTAAGTCTAGATGGGCATTTTTTAATTTTCCTGAAGATTTGTTTGATGGAATTAACTTTAGAATGTCTGTTAATAAAAATTTAAAGAGGCTGATTCTTATACATTCTTTGTATTGTATAAACTGAGCGTACCAAAACAGATTTCAAGGATATTCACTCTAACGATAATCTTTCTAGTCGTGCTTTTGCCACAAGTAACATTTGAAAGTCTGTCAAAAACTTTTGGACAAGCGGCAAATGCAGGAATGGATCAAATTTTGTCAATAAGACCTGTGCAATTTGGGCCATTCTCTGAACTTTCATCCTCCCAAAAAGCTGCTTCAGCAGTAAGCGCTTGTACACTTACGTCTAATTCCATGAAACTAGATCCAACACCGCAGCAGATTGAGGGGCCATACTTTGTAGACGAAATGCCCAATCGATCCGATATAAGATCAGATACTTCTGACGGTTCAGTAAAAGAAGGCATTCCGTTGCGTCTAATAATTCATGTATATGATGTAGATGATGGCTCATGTGTTCCTCTTAGAGGTGCAAAAGTTGATCTTTGGCACACAGATTCGCAAGGAGTTTATTCAGCGGTTAAAGACATGGGAACTTCGGAAAAGAATTTCCTTCGCGGATATCAAGTGACAGACAGTAATGGTACCGTTGAATTTACTACGATTTATCCGGGATGGTATGAAGGAAGAGCTATACATATTCATGACAAGGTTCGTACATTTAACGGATCAGAGACAACCTTGGAATGGACGAGCCAGCTTTACTTCAACAATTCTATCAATCAACAAGTACACAAACAAGCCCCATATAGTAATCACGGTCCACCTCAAACGACAAATGAAGAGGATATTGTTTATAGTCGAGGCTCAGCCGATGGACTAGTCCAAAGAGATAATGGAGAACGGCTAATTGTCAATTTGACCAAAGGCGAGTCTACCTATGTTGGAACGTTCAATATTGTATTAAACGCTGGACAGAGGTAGCCATACCAGCAACACACTGCAATTGTGACCGGTTGATTCCTATAAAACATCATTTTGTTTGTCATGAGGTTTTAGGCGTTCATACTGCATTCTAAATAACTCTATAACACCTGCGACATCATCTTCACCATTAATCCACTTACTTGCCCAACCTGACTGAGGTAGAATATGATGTGGCGAAGCACGTCCCGACTCAATAAGCTTGTTTCTAATTTGCATTGGAAATGGCAAATCGGCTAATTTATCGCCATGTACATGACCCATCTCTCTGTTCCCTATACGAAATTCGATACCTCCAAACCTATGTACGCCTGAAGTTACGCCTTCCCATTTCATTATTTGCTCTTTAATCTTTTCAATTAACATTCGTCGTTCCCCCAATAAGACTTAGTTTAGTTTCTATTATTTACTAGAATTTTCAATGCCAAACACGACTTTAATATTTGCATAGTTACTCTCCTTGATACGCTTTCATTAAAGTACTAATGTCAAGCTTTTGCATTTGTAGCATTGCCTTCATGACTCTCTCCGATTTGTTAGAATCTTTGTCTTGTAACATCTTTACCAAAACGCTTGGAACAACTTGCCACGACACTCCGTATCTGTCCTTGAGCCAGCCACATTGCTGAGCCTTTTTATCACCGCCTTCAGAAAGTTTATCCCAGTAATAATCAACTTCTTCTTGTGTTTCACAATAGATTTGGAATGAAATGGCTTCATTGAATTTAAAGACTGGTCCGCCGTTCAGAGCTAAAAATTTTTGCCCCTCGAGTTCAAAATCAACTGTCATTACGGTTCCTTCATCTTTTTTATGAATCTCGTATCCTTCTTTTCCGTATCGAGTAACGTTCCCAACCTTTGCATTTTTAAAAATCGACACATAAAACGCCACTGCCTCCTCGGCATTATTGTCAAACCACAAACACGGACTAATTTTTTGCATTTAAAGTTATAATCCATTATCATTATAAAAACATGCATTCCGGGTCCATTGCGAAGTATGCTTGAGATATCAGAATGCTTTGAATTCCTTTTTTGTAGAAGCGAATAAGATAAACCTTATATCTAAAACCTCATAGTACGCTAACAGAACTATAAAATGACTAGTGCCGATTCTCATGATTGGAGACTTGAAGGAGATTATTTTGAAGGCTGTAACTGTGATTCAATTTGTCCATGTATATTCATGCGAGACCCTGATAAAGGGCACTGCGATGCCATTGTAGCATGGCATATAGTAAAAGGCCACTATGAGAGTACTCAACTTGATGGATTAAATGCCGTTGCTGTCTTTGTTGCGCCAGGAAATATGTTCACTGGGCCCAAAATGAAGGCTGCATTTTACTTAGACAAACGTGCAAATCAAGAACAAACAGATGCTTTATCGAAAATATTTTCAGGAGAATCCGGTGGTTTCTTTGCTGCAGCGGCCAATCTCATTGGAGAGATGGTTGGAATAAAATCTGCTCCGATTACATTTGGAATGGAAGGAAAACGTCGTTGGCTGCACATCCCAGAATATTTGGAATTAGAGATAGAGACAATCAAGGGCAATGATCCGAATAAGGATAGTTTAGTAACAAATCCTGCCTTCACTATAGCCCCTGGCTATGATCCTGTAATAGCGTATTCCACCAAACATACCTATAAAGATCTTGGATTTGAATGGGAAAGCACTGGTAAGAATGGTTTCTATTCTAAATTTAACTATGGTCCTTAATAGCTCTTATTGGATTATGAGTCAATAGAATTAAAGTCAACCTCGGTATTTTTATCATTTCGATATTTTACTTTGTAGAACTAAACGACGTATTATGCAGACATATCTTATTGTTGAATAATTACATGACATATGACAATGCATTTTAGTATTGGATAGGATACCGTTAATCTAAACAAACACTATAAATTAGATTGATTTAATCCTAAAATAGTTCTCAGTTTTACTTAATGACATGGCAATGAATATTCCAAGCTGGAAACTGTTAGGAGATTGGTTTGATGTTTGTAAATGTAGCATTCCTTGTCCATGTGAATTTGCTCAAGCTCCAACTTACGGTGATTGTGAGGGTGTACTTGCATACCATATCCGCAAGGGAAATTATGGCGACACAACGCTTGATGGCTTGAACGCGTTGGCCCTAGGAAGCTTCAAGGGTAATATCTGGGCAGGTGAAACAAAGGTTACTCTTGGATTATTTTTTGATGAGCGTGCTGATAAGCAACAACGAGAAGCTTTGCAGATGATTTTCAGTGGAAAGGCTGGAGGATTCATGGCTGAATTCGCGAAGCTAGTAGAAGAAGTCCGTGCAATTGAATTCGCACCTATCAAATTTGAAGTTGCCGCTGATTTAGCTTATTGGACCGCAGAAATTCCAGGAAAAGTAATTGCAAAGGCCGAAGCCCTGACTGGGCCTATGACTCCTGCCGGTAAAAGAGTTCAGACGCTTAACCCGCCTGGAAGTGAAGTAGGACCGGGTACGGTCGCAACATGGGGAACAGCAACTGCAGATGAAGTAGATACAATGGCTTTCAAATGGAAAAGAAGTGGTAAATCTAGCAAGTATATTCCCTTTGATTGGAGTGGTCCTTAAATCCTTCCTTAATATCCTGAGTCAATTGAAATGAAGTCAGCATCCATGTTTTCTATCATTTGTTTTGATAAATTATGAATAAGCTACAAAAAATCATTCTAGTTTCACTTCTGTCAACTGCAGGTTTGTCCTGGCTATTATCTACATTTCAGCCAGATATGATGAACATTATGAATACATATAATCCAATATTAATAGCATTATTTACTGCAAGTTGGACAGCTGGAATGGCTGCAATGATGTTTCCAGCTATAGTACCAATGGTTCTACTTTACAATAAGATCGTTACCAATAAACAATCTGAGTCAAGCGAAGTAATTACACAGCCGAAATTCGATCATATTTTTAAAGTCATACTCTTTATTGGAATGTATCTTGTAGTTTGGACCTTAACAGGGATAGGCCTATTGTTAGGTTGGTCTGTCCCTATGAATAGTCTTGTTAGGTTCCATGAAGACAATGTTCCTGGTCTAATATTTGGAGGCATTCTGATTATTTCTGGTATCTACCAGTTTACTCCTCTAAAGAACAAATGCATAGGATACTGCGAATCCCCATTGAGTTTCTTTATGAGAAGATGGAAAAATGGAATAGCTGGGGCATTTAAAATGGGATTGTATCATGGACTCTATTGCCTTGGATGCTGCTGGCCTTATTTTCTAATTATGGTGGCTCTAGGATGGATGAATCTTGTATGGATGGGCTTGTTTTCAATAATAATTTTTGGTGAAAAGATCTGGTCAAAAGGGATATGGATTGCAAGATCTGTTGGAATCATCTTGATAATATTGGGGATTTTAAGTAGTCTCGGTTTAATCATACTATATGATAATATGATGGTTATGAATAATCAGAACAATACTGAAGAGAAAATGAGAATGGAGGACAAGGAAAATGCGAGTGTTAGTAAAGATAAATCGGAATTGGGTAAGAAACCTGTTATGCCGCATGGAATGAATATGTAAATCTGTTCTCACTCCAATGTTACTGTTGTTAGTTTCTGACATTGTGAACTGGAGGAGTATTGTATATCACCTACGTATGTCCTAAATTATTTTCCTTTATGAACACATCTGGCCTGAAAGCATTAAAGAAAAAGGGAGATCCTGAAAATGATAATGGCGAGACTGGTCCCTGACACATAAACGAATATTTTCGAGTTTTTGTGTTAAAGGAGCTTGCTGGATCAGTAAATGTCCTATACAGATCAATAGCTTTTTCATCTGACACTAGTTCCCTAAGTGTGATTAAATCGCTACCTAATGAAAGACCAAACCCAAGGAAAATGATCCTTAATTGCTGTAATATATCCCTGTGGATACTAGATAATGATGTACTGATAAACAGCCAACCCAATCCATACTTTCTCGTCGTTCTTACTGCATCTAGCAAGGTTGTCCTCAGTTGTTCAAGATTCGAGTCCATGAATTCCTCTTTTCTTGCATACCTATGAGCTTCGTCCAGAACAACCATTGTATTCAAGGAAATATTTTTTTGCCAAGTCTTTTCTCCTAGGCGAACCAGTCCTCCAAGTAATCGCTTAAGGATTAAAGATTGAATAGTTTCGTTCCAGTATTTCAGCTGCATTTTGTGAGCAGTTTGTTCGGAAAGATCTATTACAATGAGAGGTTTTAATTTCCAAGAAAATTTCTCTAAAAGACCATCTATCGTTATTGCATCCGGTCGATCTTCAAATAGACTACAAATTGGAGTCCAGAATTGAGAGTACAAACTCTCTAAATTTTTTTGATCCAAGTTAGATACAAGGTTATTTAGTCTCTTTCTTGGTTCTGGAGTTGAAAATATGAGAATCTGCATTTCTTCCTTGCGTAGTTCGTTTATGACAAGGTCGAAGGATTCTCTTTTTATCAAGTTAGTTAAAGCTACTCTGTTTTTCAGTTTAGGTATCAATGCATCTATTGCATATCTCCTATTTGCACCGTTAATAGTTAACTGATGAAAGAATTGTGACTGTAACAAAATTTCTTCAAATAGCGACCATCTATCCAAGACAAGATTTCTAACATTTATTGTTTGAACTTGTTTATTTACCGAATTTAATATTTTTTTCATGTTAAGATCAAAATGGTCGTAGTTTTGATATTCCTTGTTCATGTTATTATTATTGTTATCTGAAAAACTTTTTGAAAATTCCCCGACAGGATCGAGTACCAATAATCCCATTTGTGAATATTTAGAATATGCAGTAAGAATCATTTTAGCCAATGATGATTTTCCTGAACCAGTTATTCCGAAAATTCCCAAATGATACGCTTCACCGGCACCGTTTTCCCCGTAATCAAAATGTTTAAACCACATTGGTAATTTAGTCTTGGACCCATAACTATTTCCCAAATAGAATAAACTGTTCTTTTGCTTTTCTAAAATAGTGCTTAAAATATTATCATTTACTTGATAAACATACGTTCCCGTAGGTGGAACAGTGCCCAATAAACTCGGTTCAACCAAATCCTCAGAACTAGTAAATATCGCACTACAAAGTAACTTTCCTACATGTACATCCTGTATGCCACTAATTGGATTAACCGATCCTCTTTTTCTTGCTACGGATTTTATTGTAGGATCCTCCAATAAAAAGTTCCTTAACGCTATTTCTATTATTTGACCAATTGCATAATGATTCTTGGAATCTTGTAAATATTTAAAAATAGCCAACTCTCCTACAAGTTGTCTCGTGACAGAAGATTCCAGTACATCTAAAGATAGCTCGATAGTAGAAGAAGGGGATCCGATTGTTCCCAATATAGAACTGTTTTTTAGCAAGTGGTTAATTTTTTTATCAACAGTATTTTCCAGACTTGTTTCCAATTATGATCCCCCTTCAGTTCTGTATGAATGCATCATAAAAAATATATCTTTTTCATTCTGATCCGCTAATTGCGTCATCTGTTTCATTATAATTTGTTTATACGCTGGAATAGCTGGTGCCATATGTTTGACTATTCTGTCGGCCATATAGAGCGGAAAAGGTTCCATTATAGATGGTGTTTGACATTGATTTTTTACATTACTTAAAAGAGTATTTAATTTGTCTTCATCACGAGCAATTGCCGACGGCATTTCGATTCGTAATGCAGGACACCATGAATATGGTTTATAGTAAATGACACACAGGTTTTTAATTCCTGAAATTACATGTTCCATCAAAATTCTCAATTCTTCATCTTGATACGGCAACCTTATATGCCATCCTTCTTCGCTTGTAAATAACTTTGGACGTGTAAATTCTCCAGGGTCCAGTATCAATGTAAGAATTGCTCTATCGTCATAATTTTCGGGCCAATGAAGACTTTCGCCTATGTCATTCCTCGATGTATATTTTGGTAGTCCTAGACAATATTTGTCAGTATTTTCATATGCCAAAATTTTTTTGTAGGAAATTAAAAAATCCTTGAAATCTTCCTTAATCTTATCAGAGGACTTGGAATTTTTGTTTTCTATAAAATTGACGGCCTTGTACATATGGATTAATGCCGTTGTAAGGGATCCGTCAAGATATACTATATCATACTTGGCATTTGCTGCTAATCTAATTTCCATTTCTATCATAATAGCTCTGGCTGCAATCATGTTTTCAGGATTATGTTTTTCTGGATTAACAAACACATCATGATCGGGGGCGACCTGTTGTCTGTTTTGTAATTCTTCATTAATACCTTCTACTCCGACAGCGGCTGCAAATAGTAAATCGGTTCCTAAAAGACGATCTATTGCGTAAGCACCATCTACTCCACATGATATTAATGACCTACAATTTCTAAATTTAGTATCATTATCTAGTAGTCCTATTTGATTTAGTTGTAAGCGAAATTTTTCTCTTTTACTATTAATATCAAGAAGTGAACTTTGTAGTAAATTGCCAATTTCGTTCGTTTTGTGTAACATCTTTTCTACTAATGAAGCGGGAATCTCTAAAAAAGATGGAGGATCGATTTCATACATGAATATTCAGCTCACCATAATCAATTTTACCAAAAAGATGCCAAATTCCATACGTTGAATTCACTCCTTCATGTCTCACGTTTTGAATGGCCGCGAATATCGATTTTTTATGTACGGTCGTGTTCATTTTATCCAATATAGTGAGGAACTACTTAGCTTTATGCCTTTCTAATAACACTGTAGGCCTGCTGTTTTTGTAAGATTGTATCTTGTTCTCAAATATATCTGTGGTTTAACTTATTTTTGTCCTGACAATTGCCAAGAAGAATAGGACCAAAATAGCAAGGGTTAGCGAGGAAATTATCACATCAGTAATTGGGATATCCAATGCGATAAAGATGTTATCTACAAAATCTATGAATTGTTGGATAGCAAAAAAAGCAAAAATAATTATGGCATATATAGTTAGTTTGAGACCAGTTTTTCTGTATGCAGTTATGGAAAGAGCTAATAACAAGATAGAGAATATCGCAATACCTAGGGCTACTGCATTTTCTAATCCTTCATATGGATCAGTTTGATGAATAAATGAGAAGAAAATATTTAACAAAGTCAACATAAGATAATCACTTATTCCATCTCCCTACTGCTAGATAATGATAGAAACATTTCTACAACTCTCATACTCCACTTATCCCAAATGCTAGGATAGTAGTTCCTAAGAAGTGTTAGGATATATTTGGCATCATCATCCTGTAACTGATATCTCTTGTATCTTCCATCTCTGATCTCCCTAATTATTTTAAGAGCAATCAAGCGACCAACATGCCAGCTGATAGACCTGGCAGATATCCTTACTTTATTGACAATATCTGTTTGAGTGGGACTTTTTTGTTCTAATATAAACATAAGAATTTTTCTTGCAGTTTCGTGAGTCAAAACCTCGAGTATATCTTTT
>Ga0184623_10000044_pt1 | contig 44790 bp, 61 predicted proteins | sample PLM1_100_b1_FD_133138 | JGI IMG/M metagenome (GOLD analysis project Ga0184623, IMG submission 133138) | Groundwater sediment microbial communities from an aquifer in East River, Colorado, USA - PLM1_100_b1 | ecosystem: Environmental > Terrestrial > Soil > Riparian zone | place: USA: East River... | reverse complement strand
CGGCCGCGACGCGCTCAGCGCGGCCCTCAATACGATGGTCCTGGTGCGCGAGCTCGGCGGCCTCGTGCAAGAGGGGACGCGCGGCTATGCCGGGCCGGCCGGCGCGCGCACGATTGAGCTCTTTTACAACCTGGGCAAACAGGCGAAACAAGGCGCCATCGACGAAGGGCTCGTCAAGGCGCTCAACCAGGCGGCGGGTGTGCTCTTCCGCTATCCCGCGGGGCAGGTGCAGCGGACCGTCGATGGGTTTGTCGCGCTCCAGGAAGGGCGGACCAGTAACCCCGCGGCGCTCCTGTTCGGGGCGCCGAAGAAAGGCGCGCGATGAAGTTTGATGATCCGCTGTGGGTGGGTGGGGTCCTCCTGATCATCGCGTCGCTCGGGACGATGCTGACCGGACTCGTGCAGCAATTCAAGATCAAGGGCAAGGTCGAGGAGAACACGGCCGTCACCATCGAGACAAAGCAACAGGTCGCGGCCGCGGCGACGAAGGCGATCGGCGTGGCCGCGAAAGCGGAAGCCGTCGCGGCGAATGTGGACGCCATCGTGCAAACCAGCGCGCAGGCCGCCCAGCAAACCAACGGACATCTGGCCCGCATGACCGCGGAGATTACCCGGTTGATGGCATCGGGCGAAGAGGACCGGAAAACCATTGCCGTCTTGACGGGCTTGCTGAAGCTCCGGGCCTCGGACCGTCCCGCGGAAGCGCCCGCCATCGACCGGCGGAAAAAGAAGGATGTCTGAGTGACGCCGGCGCTGTTCCTCGACGTCGCGCTCTCGCCGGCCTTGCGGATGTTGCCGCCGAAGATGGACACGCCGGAGGCCCGCGCGCTGCTGGTCGCGATTGCGCTGCAGGAGTCCGAGCTCCGCAACCGGCGGCAGATGAGTGGCGGACCGGCGCGCGGGTACTTTCAATTCGAGCGCGCAGGCGTCACCGGCGTGCTGAAGCATCGCGTGTCGTCCGAGCTCGCCCGCGCGGTCTGCGGCGCGCTCGATCTGGCGCCGACGGTCGGGCAGGTGCATCGCGCGATCGAGTATCACGACGTCCTCGCGGTCGGGTTCGCCCGGTTGCTGCTCTGGACATTGCCGGTCCGATTGCCGACGCGCCACGAGCCCAAGGACGCGTACGCGCAGTACATCGACGCATGGCGGCCCGGCACGCCGCGGCCGGCCGACTGGCCGGCGAACTTCACGGCGGCGTGGCGGATCGTGGAGCGCGCGGACTGACTGAGCGGCGGATGAAGGACGAGTGGCACGTGGAGGGACAGATGACTGATCACGCAGACGTCGTCGTGCAGGTGAAAGCGGATCTGACGGCCCGCGGTGTCTCACTCGTCGGCCCGTGCGGCGCCTTCGAGGTGACCAAGCGCGTGGCGTGGGCGCTGCGCGCGGACGGCGCCGGCTTGCTGCTGAAAAACGGCGGCAACAACTGTCTGGGCTACGCCGTCGACATCATCGCCTACCGCGACGGCACGGTCGTCGACATCCTCGTGAACGGCGGCGGCGACGAGGACGCGTACGGGAATGCGATCCCCGGCACCGGCAACGGCCCGGCGTGGAACGTCAACCCGGTGAAGGTGGATCCGACGCGCTGGGCGCCGCCGTTCCCGATCGATGCCGTCCCCGGCACGCCGGCGCCGCCCCAGATCCCGCTCCCGCCCGCCGTGTCGGACGCCGAGGTGCATCACCTTGAAACGATGGCGGTCGCGCTGGGAGGACTGGCGAAGGAGATCGGTCTGCAGCTCGAGGAGCTCCGGATTTTGAATCGCGCCCTGACGCTCGACCGGGCGGTGATCCTCGCCGGCCTCCAGCAGATCGCGGGGATGCAGAAGAAGGGGCTCCAGGTGCCCTACCTGGGGCTCGCGAAGCCGCCGGCCTGACGGGGACCGGCGGCGCTCAGTCGATCGGGTGCGCCTTTGCGCGACGTGCCGCGGCGCACTTGCCGCAGAACATCTCGCCGAGCCAGTAGCCGTTGACGGTGCCGACGCCGTAGACGATCGCGTAATACAGCCAGTCCATTTACTCCTGCTTCCTCTTCGCCCGCCGCGCCGCGAGCTTCCGGATCCCGTCGAGCGCGAGCGCGTCCGGCTGGCGGCGGCCCTGCTCCCAATCTTCAATCGTGCGGCCCGACCGATGCCAGCGCAATCCGAAGGTCGCCGTGTCTTCGTGGAGCGCGGCGCGCAGGGCGCGGACTTCGTCGGCGGTCGTCATGCCTTGCCAGTCTACGACATTGCCGTAGTTCTTGTAAAGGATGCCGCTTGACAACCCATACGGCAATGCCGTAGACTTCAAAAGTTCAAACGGCGCCGCCCGGTGTTAGTAGCACCGACCGGCGCCTCACCCGTCAACCGACTAGTGCTCGGTCGAGCGGGCTCCCCGTAGTGTAAATGGGGACGCCTCTCGCCGGCAAAAGAGGCGCTCCATGAGTCCACGTATCCTCCTCCTCGTCGTCGCGCTCCTCGTCGCCGCGGTCCCCGCCTCCGCACAGTCCCTCGGCCCAGCCCCGTATCTCGTGATGACCATCGGCTCGAGCGTCGACCTGGCGACGTCGCTCGAGGCGGTCGGCAGCGGGCGCGCCAAGGAAGGCAACCCCTTCCTCGCCGTGGGCGGCACGCCCGGCCTTATCGGCGGGAAGCTGGCGGCAACCGCGGGCCTCGCGCTCATCATGAAAAAACTCGCGGCGGAAGGGCATCCCCGATGGGCGGCCGTGCTTGGCTACTCCGCCGGCATCGCGCTCGCGTCCTTGGGCGCGCGGAATGCGCGGGTGGGCCGATGATGCCGAAGTTCCTGCGCTCCGAATATTTCCCCTATGAGAGCGTCGAGAGTGTTCCGGCGTCCGCCGAGCGTCTCGTCGCCCGCCTCACCGACAGCGCGCCGCCGCGGCCCGTCATTTGCGCCTGGTGCCCGACGTTCGACCCGACCGTCGACAGCGCGCGCGCCTCGCACGGCATGTGCCAGGCGTGCAGCGACAAGATGATTTTCGAGGCGATGAAGCGCCAGCAGGAGCGCGAGCACGACGACGAGCGCGAGGAGCTCTGCGGCGCCGAGTGCGGCGCGAACTGCGGCTACTGCGGGCGGTGCTCATGAGCGCCGGCAGCACGGTCTACGACTGCATCGTCAACGTGGCCCGCGACATCGCGCAGGGGGGCATCGGGAAAACGCGGCGCAACGAGCAACAGGGCTACACGTTCCGCGGTATCGAGGACGTCATGAATGCGCTGTCGCCGCTGCTCGCGAAACACCGGCTCGTGATTCTGCCGCGGGTGCTCGCGCGCACACTCGTCGAGCGCGCCTCGCGCAACGGCGGCGTGCTGTTTTACGTCACCGTCGAAGCGGAATTTGATTTCGTGTCCGCCGCAGACGGGTCGCGGCACACGGTCAAGATGTTCGGGGAAGCGATGGATAGCGCCGACAAGGCGACGAATAAAGCCATGAGCGCCGCCTACAAATACGCCGCGGTGCAAACCTTCTGCATTCCGACCGAGGGCGACCACGATGCCGACCGGACGACGAACGACGTCGCGCCGGCGCCGGCGGCGCCGACAGCAGACGCCCGCGACATCGCCGCGCGGCTGGCGCGCCTGCAGCACCCGGAGGGGTATCTCGCCTGGTGTGACGTCTTTCGCGCGGCGGCGATGCTCGGCCCGGCGAACCTCGAGCATGTGTGGTTCGCGGCCCCGCAGGAGTATCGTCAGCACATGACGCTGACGGCGCCGGCCCTGAAGGACGAGCTCAAGGCGATCGCAGCGCGCATGGTCACGGCGCCCCGCGGGAACGGCCGCGCGTCATGATTACCCGCGCGCACGCCTTCACGGTGCTCGAGGCGCCGCAACTGTCGCCGGCCTGGGTCGCGGCGCGGCTCGGCCGGCTCACCGGCAGTCGCGCCGCCGACATGCTCGCGACGGTCAAGGGCGGGGAGTCGATCGGCCGGCGGACCTTGCGCGAGCAGCTCGCGCGCGAGCGCCTGACCGGCCGGCCGCACGGGCCGACCTACGAGTCGGCGGCGATGCGGACCGCGCTCGAGCGCGAACCCGCGGCGCGCGACTGGTACGAAGCCGTGACCGGGACGTTTGTCACGCGTACCGGGTTCCTCGCGCATCGTACGCTCCCGGTCGGCGTCTCGCTCGACGGCCACGTCGGGGATTACCAGGGCCTCCTCGAGCTCAAATGCCCGCTGGCGCTCACGCACGCCGATTACCTGACGGCCGGCACGCTGCCCGGCCCGCACCGCAAGCAGATCATCCATGCGCTCTGGCTGACCGGCGCGCGCTGGTGCGATTGGATGTCGTATCAGCCGGAGTTTCCGCCGGCGCTGCGCGCGCTCGTGGTCCGGGTCGAGCGCGACGAGCGCGAGGTCGCGAGCTACGCGCTCGCCGCGGCGCTGTTCCTGCGCGAGGTCGACACTGAGGAACTACGACAGGGGGCAGCTTAACCCTGACGCTCTGGAAAACCCTGACGCTCTGGAAGGAATGGCTACAACGATGAGCAAGAAGAAACTGAAAACTCGGTGGATCGCGTGTGCGCATCGCAACCTGAATCGGATCGGCAGCGAGGAAACCGGCTTGCGGCGGATCTCCTGTGCGGATTGCGGCGCCGCTCTCACGCGACTGGTGGCCGGTCCTGGCTACGTCTACGAAGTCGTGACACTCGGAAGAACGCCGCGATCGCGAAAGCCGAAGGCCGCGGTGAAGTCGTGAACGCGGCTCGCGCTCGAGCGATGAAAGCGAAACGATGGCCGGAAGAGAAGCCAGTGTGTCAGACCGGGCCGAGGTGGATCGGCGATCGGATCGCGCGGGAAACCGGGAACAAGTCCGCCCTCGCACCGCTCACCGGGCAGGATGCGCGCGCGCTGTCGGCGTTCCTGCACCTGGTCCGGCTCTGGGGCAGCAGCGATGAGGACGGCTGCCGCAATGCGCTGCTGGCGATGGCTTACACCGTGAAGGCGATGCAGCCGTCGACGCGGCATCTGGCGAAAGCGGGCATTCCGCATGTGCTCGATTGGGGCCACGAAGAGGAGATTTGGCGGCAGCTCGCGGCCCTCGATTCAGATGCGCTCGAGGACGCGCTGGGAGGCGTGACAGATGGCGAGTAAGCACCGCGAGGAGAAAGCGATCGCTGCCGTGGCCTGTCCGACGTGCGGCGCGCCACGCGGCGAACCCTGTCGGCATCCGACGGCGCCGCAGGCGATCGCCCCTGAGCGACGCATCTGTGCCGATCGCCGGCGCGCTTGGCAGATGATCCGCGACGGCGTGATCAAGGACGAAAAGCGAAAGTGAAACCCGCGCCGAGGATCATACTTTTCACCATACACCAACTGATTGCGGTCACCACACTTGCCTGTAAGTTATTGAGTGGATTGGAGCCGGCGACCAGACTTGAACTGGTGACCTGCTGATTACGAAATCGGCGGGCATGGCCTCGAAACGCGCCGATTTGCTGAGTAAATCCGCCGTTATGCGCGCTTGGTGAGTGGTGAGGGTGTAAATCGTACGACGCGCTTTTGTTGGGGTTTTGCGTTCGCGCCGCCTGCCAGGATCATACTTTTCACCATACTGACTTTCGCCTGCCGCGGTGGCCTGGTCGCCGCCGCGCGCAGGCCCGGCAGCACGGCCGACAGCGCCTCATGCGGCGCCTCCTGGATGGCCGTGCTCAGGTGCGTATATTTCTGCGTTGTCCGCAGCTCGCGATGCCCCATCACGTCGGCGCGCAGCCGCTCGGTGAGCGTGCCGACCATCTGCGGAGTCGCGAGGATCGTCGCGACCGAGTGCCGCATGACGTGAAAGGTCACGCCGTCCTTGAGGCCCCAGCGCAGCCCGATCGCCTCGACGGCGCGCCGCAGGCCGGTCTTGATGGAGCGCACGGGCCGGCCGCGCCACGTGATGACATACGCGCGCGGCGGATCCTGCGCGGCGCGGATGTCGAGCAGCAGCGCGCGCAGTTGCGCGCTGACAGGCACCGTCTGCGCGCCCGCGGTGCCGCTCGTCTTGTGGTCCGCGACCGTGATCCTCGTGAGCTCCGGATCGAAGTGCGTCGCCCACTCGAGCGCGAGGATCGTCGCCACGCGGAGCTTCGGCGCAAGCGCCGCGATGCAGAGCGCGTGCGCGATGTGCTGACCGGCGTCGGCGACGAGCGCGAGGATCTGGTTGGGCGTGAGCGTGACCACGCGCGCTCGCGTCGGGCTGCGGCGGATGCCGGCGAAGGGGTTACTCGCGATGCCGGTCGTCGCGCGGTACTGCGGCTGCAGCGCACAGGTGTAGAGGTCCGAGCAGGCGCTCAGATAGGTGTTGCGCGTCGACCCGCTGATTTTGCGGGCGTCCATCCATTGCTCGAACTTCTCGAGCCAGCGCGGATCCGCGATCGGATCGCCGAGGCGGAGATTGTGATACGGCCGCGGCGCGGCTTCGATGCGCGCGACGGCCGCCGGCCCGACCGGCTTCCTCGGCGCGGCGCCCCAAAACGCGAGCACCATCCGTAGCGTGCGCTCGAGGATCGCCGGGCGCTTAATGTATTTCGCCTGATAGGCGAGGGTGGTGCCCGCCCACGCGGAAAAGGTCGGCGTCTCGCTGGGCGCGACGGCCGGCGTGAGGCCGCCCGCCTTCTGGCGGAGCGCCTCTTTGAGCCTGGCCTCGACGGCCTCCGCTTGTTCCTTGGTGCGCTGCTTGGTGTTGCCGCGGTAGGGGAGCCCGCCGTAGTGGAAGCCGTAGCGGTAGGTAATGCCGCGCTTCGGTTTGTAGACGGTCATGTCGGCCGCCGATCGCCACGATCGCGAACACCCATCAAGATCGACAGGACCGCAAGCCGCGCTGACCCCACCGACACCGTTTCGTATTGGGTGATGATCCAGTCGAGCAGGTGCTCGGACTGTTCCATCAGCTCCGCGTTAGTTGGTCGCCCCGCCTTCGCGAGCTCGATCGTGCGCGCGACCAGGCGCAAATCGAAACACGCGACCGACGTCGGGTCACTCTCGAACTCCGCCGCGATCAGATCCAACACCGTCCAGACGCTGGCCTTCGCGAGGTAGTCGTCGCTCATGAGGTCCTCACTCGCTCCACGACGTCGAGCCGCTCGATCGCGCGGAGCACGTAGCGCTGGCCGGTCTGTGTCTCCATCGGGCGACCGATGGCGAGCATATGCGCGTTCAAAAACTGCTCCCGCACGCTGGCAACATCGGTGCCGGCCGGCACCTCAAAGACGATCGTCGAGGTGACGGCGATCGTCATGACCTCACGTCCCGGCCGCGTTTCCCCATGAGGATCGACAACATCGCCAGTTCCGCGGACGAGAGCGACACGGTTTCGTATTGTCCGAGGATCCACCGCGTCAGTTCCTTGGCCTGTCGCATCATTTCCGCGTCGGCCGGTGTGCGCAGCCGCGCGAGGCGGTCGCGGAGTCCGAGGATGCGCCCGTCCGCGTCCACCTTCGGCGCCCCGTACGTGTTCAGGACCTGGTGCGCCTCGTTGTTCTCGTCGACGATGTCTTTCAGGAGCTGGGCTTGCCCATGCTGCGCGAGCTCGATCGCGCGCCTGACGAGACGGAGATCGAAACACTGCGCGGCCCGCAGGTCGCTCTGAAATTCCGCCGCGATCAGGTCGATCACGGTCCATACGTCGGCGTTCTCGAGGTAACTATCCGGGGTGCCGCTGTCCTTCGATGTCATTGCGTCTGCCTCTTGATGTATTCCTTCATGACCGCGATCACGTCGGCGCGCCTGGCGCTCGAGATGTAGAACAACCCTTTGCCCTCGCCCTCACCGTATTCAAACAGCAGTAAGTTGAAGCCCCAGCCGTCCGGCAGGCCCGACCCGATCCGGTCGCCGAGCTCCTGCAGCAGCGGGCGGATCTCCGCGTTGTCAACGTTGTAGCTGATGTCGGGCATCTCGGGCACAGACGGAGCGGCCGGCGCGGGGTCGTTCCGCACGCTGACCGCGAACGCCTCGCACTCCATTTTCAATTGCTCAAGCGCGACGATGCCGTCTTCCTCGGACGTGGAGTCGTCGCCGATGCCGGTCGCGAGTTCCATCAGCAGGAAATACGCGCCGGCGAAGAACGCGCGCCGGCATTCGTCGATCTGAATGTGCGGCGCGTTCGTGGGAATGACCCGCTCTTGGTAGTCGGCGAACGCCTCAGCAACGGTTTCGATTTTCATGAGTCCATTGGCAACGGTTGAATGCCGGCGCACTGCAGACAGACGCGCGGGCGGTCGAGGTACGGCCCTGTCGGATTGAAGGCGACGAGCGCTTCGCAGTCCCGGCAGGCGGTCAGCGTCGCCGCGGCCGGCGGTTGGCCGCCGGGATAATCCGCCACGCGCCGACAAATGACCGCGTCGGGGTCACTCGGCAGCGCCTCGATCAGACGGCCGTCCCATGTGCGGCCGTAGTAGTGACAGGGCTTCGTCTTCATGGCATTAGTCAGCGGTCGACGGTCGTTGACGGTCGTTGACGGCGGACGGCCGCGAGCGGAATCATGCATTCGTGGAACTTGACGAGGTTCGCGGCCCGAACGATGCGCTCGGCGTGGCCGCGGGTGTAGGTGCCCGCGTCGCGGACGAGCCCGCAGTAACCGGCCTCGCCTGGCGCCCACCACAGTTGATGCTGAATCGACCAGATGACGAACAACTCCTCATCGATGCTCATAACTTAGGCCGCATGGTCGTCGTTCGGCGGCTCCTCGCCGCGCTGGCGCGCCGCCAGATGCGCCGTCATGGACTCGACCGTGGCGACGTCCTCCGGACTGAAGTGCTGCAGCCGCTCCATAATCCGCTGGCGCATCTCGTCCACCACGAGCGCGAGCACGCACCGTTCGATCGCGAGCGCGACGTTGGGCCGCTTGGGGAGCAACACCTGAATCAGGTCGATCAGGCGTCGCACGCTCTCGCGGGCATCCGCGTCCGGGGTGTTGGGGGCTGGGGCCATGCGCGGGCGATCCTCTCCTGGGGTCACAGAGCGAAGGTCGGCGATGAAGTCGACGACTTGGGATTGTGGGGTCATGTCAGCCCTGCTTTCGTACGGCGGTCAACCGCCGCCGGCGCGGGACGGCCGCCGCCTCGTTCGCGCGCAGCGCCGCGAGCAGCCGGCGCGCCTGGTCGATCCGCTGCTCGGTGTCCGCGCGCAGTTGGTGTTGCCGCTCCGTGTCTGCCGCCATGACGGCGGCGGTCGTCGCCGCGACGGCCGCGCTCACGAGGACGCGCGGCGCGTGCGCCGGCTCCGGGCGCGGGTGCGGGTGCGCCGCGGGAACGATGTGCAGGAGCGGGCGCGTGTCGCGACACTGCGCTGGCATCGCCAACAAGAGGTCGGCTTGCGCTTCGAGATGCGCCAGGGCCTCATCGCGCAGGCCCTCGAGCTTTTGGGTCAATCGAAGCGATAGCATCAACTCCTCCTGCGTCGTCACCTGTGCGGGATTTCGTGATGTAGCGGTAGCTGTTGAGGACGAAGTTCTTCTGATCCTGTTCGAGCTTCGCCCAGCCCTCGAGCAGGAGCGTGAACTGTGGGTCGAGCAGCGCCGCGCCGGCGTCGGGCAGTTCCAGCAGCGCCCAGATCTGATTTTTGAGGGGGCGCGGCGCGTCGTGATACCAATTGCCAACCGTGTAGTCTTCGTCGGACCAGTTCCGCACGCGCGGATCCTTCGTGTCGTCGGATTCCAGCTTCTTGACACTCACGCTGAGCGCGGTCGCGATCAGGCGCAGGCGCTTCGGCTGCGTCACCTTGGTGCCCTCTTCGAGCCCGCGCACGGTGGTGACGGTGACGCCGGCCTTCGCCGCGAGCGTGGTCCGGTTCCACCCTTTCGCCAGTCGGAGTTGCTCGACTTTTTTCCCGAGAACCTGCAGCGCTTTGCGCGCGTGGATCTTTGACATGTCGGGATTGTTCGGGCCGACGTCGTGCGGAGCAACATGAGGCGCCGTGGGGAAGGAAGAATGGCTGTTCAGCACAACAAGGTTTTACTCTACTAGTTGACAATCGGCAAGGACTCATTAATAATGCGCGTCACGAGCAGAAAACGCGCAATGGAACTCGAAAAATTCAGAAGAATTGCCGGTTTGACGCAGGAACAGTTAGCGGCGAAATCCGGCGTGGATGCGACGGTCATTTCTAAACTTGAGCGCGGCAAGCGGCTGCGCGGGTCCTACGACAGCATCGTGCGGCTGGCGCGGGCGCTCAACCTCGAGCCCGAAGAACTCCAACCGACCGGACCGGAACGGGCATGACGCTCGCGAAGGGCCAGAACGGCCGCAACCCGGCGCCGGATCCGGTCGCGCCGGTCTATGGGCGCCTGTTCCGCGTCCGCGGCGCCGCGCAGTATCTCGGCCTGAAGGAAAGCCGCGCGCGCACGCTCATCGCCCGCGGCGAGCTCGTCGCGGTCCGTAATGCCCGCGGCCGGCTCGAGGGCGTCTACGAGCACGACTGCGACGCGTGGCTCGCCACGCACCGCGCGGCGGCGACGCCGGCGACGCCGCGCCCCTCCATCGATGACCGCATCGCGCAGCTTCCCGGCGCGGGGCACTTCGCATGACTGACCACGACGAGAACCACGCGCATTTCGATACCAGCCCGCGCGCGATGGCGGGGCGCTTCGGCGAGCTCGCCTTAACCCGGATGCGCGCCGGGCGCGATCCGTTGCACGCGGCACGGCTCGCCTTCAGCTACGCGGAGGAAGCCTTGGCGCAGGAGCACGGACGCGAGGCGCGGGCCGCGCTCGCGAAAGGTGACGCGTGAGCACCGACCTCGAGACGATCCGCCGCCAGGTCCGCGAAGCGCAAGAGGACTACGCGCGCGACGTCGATCAGATCCTCGCGGAGATGACAGCGTTCGCCGCCTCGGTGCGACTGGCGATCGGCGAGCTCAGTTACAGCGAGGCGCTCGACGCGCTGCGGACGGTCGCGGTCAAAGCAATCGATCGCTGCGCGGAGCGGCGCTTCGGATGACGCTGCGGCCGGCGGTGTTCGTGCCGTCCGCGTCCGGGTGGGCGCAGATCGTCGAGGCCCTCGAGACGGCGTGGCGGAATTGGTGGGTCCGCGCGGCGGAGCGCGCCGACAAAAGCGTCGGGCTGGACCTCGAGCGGATTGAAGCGTGGTGGCGGGGGTAGCCGGTGCGAACCACGGCCCGACCGCCGGCGGCGCGCGAGCACGACTTGGTCGGCCAGATGAATCCGCGCTGCGTCCGCTGTGGCCGGACGCTCATCGCGATCGTCCTGCAGCCGCTTCCGTGCCGGCGGCTGGCGATCGTGCGCGCGAGTTTGCCGGACGAGTCTCAACCCGATGCCGATGACACCTCGCGTGGTCGCCGTAATCTTGCGGTGAGCGCGGGCACGGGCTCCGGGACTTGTCCGGCAACGGCCGACGAGCGATGACACTCCGACGTCTCGAGCTAACCGACGACCTGCTGGCGCGCCTGGCCGACGTCGAGTATGCGCAGCACATGTATCGGCCCGGCCGTGAGTCGGCGGCCGTCGTCGAGCTTCCGAAGCTCGCACTCGCCGACGCCGTGCTCGCCGCGGTCCACGCGCAGATCGCCGCGCACACTCTCCAACTCGCCGCGCTCCCCAAGCGCCAGCCGATCGGCATGAGGCGACCGAAGCGGAGGCGCCGCGCGTGAGCGTCAAGGCGCTCTCGGCTGCGTTCGACGACAGTCGCGCGAAAGGCTCGGCCTTCACGGTGCTTCTGGCAATGGCCGATTGGGCGGACCACAACGGACGCTGTTACCCGAGCTACGGACAAATTGCCACGAAGGCGCGCGTGTCCCGCGCGACGGCGATCCAGGCGGTCAACGAGCTCCTCGGCTTGCGGGAGCTCGAGCGGGTCGAGCGCGGCCATGCGCCGAGCGGGCACGACGAGGAGGCGCCCGCGAACGTGCGGTCGCAGTGGCGCAATGAGTATCTGATTACCCTCGTCCGGCCGCGCACCAAGGTAGTCCAGAAGACGGACCACCTGGGCGATCCGCCGGCGGCTGGGCAGGTAGTCGAATCGTCAGACCACCATGTAGTCCAAGCCTCAGACCACCTGCCGACCGCGGATCCGTCGCAGGTAGTCCAATCCGCGAGCGCAGGTAGTCCAATCGGCACCGCGCAGGTAGTCCAATCCGCCGATTCCTGTCTATGTACTCAACCGTCAGGGAGACCGTCAGGTCGACCGTCAGCAGCAGCCGCGGCGGCGGCGGCGGCGGGCCTGGCATTTCTGAACGCGTGGAATGAGCTGACGACGCCGCCCCTTGCGGAGGTCCAGGCGCTCACCCAAAAACGGCGACGCTTCGTGCGGCGGCGCCTGGTCGACCGGCCGCTCGACGAGCACCGCGAGGCGATGCTCCGCATCAACGACTCGGGCTTCTGTCGGGGCGAGGGGTCGCGCGGCTTTGTCGCCTCGTTCGATTGGTACATAAGGTCCCCCGAGCCGGCGATGAAAGCGCTCGAGGGCCTCTACGATGATCACCTGAGCGAGGCGGACCGCGCCGCGGTGCTCGAGTGGCGGTTTCGCACCTACGGCAGTTTGACGCAGTGCCCGCACACGCCGACGTGTCGCGACAACGAGGCCTGTCTGCGCCGGAGTGCTGCGCGGCTGCGGGCGAGAAAGTTCGCGTGACATGGGTCACCGTCCGCGCCTGGGCGGGCTCCGCGCGGCCGGGCCGCTGCACCTACTGTCACCGGCCGTTCGTGTGGGTCGTGACCGACAAGGGGAAGTATCTCCCGTTCGACTTGGGCTTCACCGTCCGCGAGACGGTCGTCGACCCGCGGACGCGGGCGCAGTTTGTCGTCCTCGACCGCAGCGATCGCCATGACTGTCTCGAGCGGCGGGCGGCGCGGCGGGAAAAAACACGGGCATGTTGATAACAAAAGATCGCAGATCGGACCGAATTGTGCGGCGCGTGCTCGCGGCCGATGGCGTGGTGTGGCTGAACTTGGGAGATAGCTACGCTGCGTCCACGAAGGGCAGCGGCGGCACTGCAAAGAGCGGATTGATGCGGGACGGTCGGAAAGAGACGCAACAGTTGACGACTGCGGCGGTGAGCATCGGTCATCAGATGTTCAGTCGGAGGCGATTCGTGCTCGACACCAAGCCGAAGGACCTCCTCGGGATCCCGTGGCGCGTGGCGTTCGCACTCCAGGAGGACGGCTGGTATCTGCGCTCCGACACGATCTGGTCGAAGCCGAACCCGATGCCGGAGAGCGTGACGGACCGGCCGACGCGGGCGCACGAGTATCTGTTCCTGCTCGCGAAGTCCGAGCGCTACCACTACGACGCGCCGGCCATCTTCGAGCCTTACGCCGAGCAGACGCTCAAGGACCGCGAGGCGGACCGCGGGTTCTATGACGGCGAGGGGACGAAGGACTACGCAGCGGCCGGTGTGCAGAATCCGAGCGACACGAAGCGGCGGATCGCGGCGGGGATCATGAAAAAGTTGTACTCGGCGCGGCCGGGCATCGACGTGAAAGGCGGCGGCCAGGGCAACGGTGTGATTGCGTACGGCGGCCAAGGCGGGCGCAACAAGCGATCGGTCTGGACGATCCCGACCATGCCCTACGCGGGCGCGCACTTCGCGACGATGCCGGAGGCGCTCGTCGAGCCGTGCATCCTCGCCGGGTGTCCCGTCGGCGGCCTGGTCCTCGACCCGTTCCTCGGCTCCGGCACGGTGGGCGCGGTCGCCGAGCGCCTCGGGCGGCGGTGGGTCGGCACCGACCTGAGCTATCAGCCGCTCGCGAGCGCGCGGACCGCGCAGCGGGGCTTGCGATGGTGAGGTGACGACATGAAGAACCATTCCCAGACTAGACGCGGCCGGCAAATTGAGCGCCTGCTCTACGCGCGGCTGCAGCGCGGCCCGCAGAGTGCGAGTCAGCTCGTCGTGACCTTGACGATCAGTGAGCACGGCGTGAGAAACGCCCTGCTCCGCCTGCAGGCGCGCGGGCTGATTGTCTGCGGCCTCGACGCGTCAGTTGAGGGGTTTCCGCGCCGCGTGTGGCGGGTCAACACGCTCATGCCGGCGCCGGCGACGGGGCACGCGGCGTGACGGTCTATTACAACGAGGTCGATCCGTTCGCGGCGGCGTGGCTGCGCGAACTGATGAAGGCGGGGCAGATACCTGATGGCGAAGTCGACGAACGGTCAATCGAACTTGTTCGGCCAGACGACGTGCGAGGATTCGGCCAATGCCATTTCTTCGCCGGGATCGGCGGATGGGCCTACGCGCTCAAGCTCGCCGGCTGGCCCGATGATCGCGAAGTCTGGACCGGGAGTTGTCCCTGCCAGCCGTTCTCGAGCGCTGGCGCCCAAGCTGGCGGGCACGATCCGCGCGATCTTTGGCCTGTCTGGTTCGAGTTCTGGCGCGAGTGCCGCCCTTGCGTCGTCTTTGGTGAGCAGGTTGAGGCAGCGATTAAGCACGGATGGCTCGATCGTGTTTGCGCTGACGTGGAGCCGGAAGGGTACGCCCTCGGGGCGGTCAGTCTGCCGGCTGCGGGCGTCGGCGCGTTCCACATCCGGCAGCGACTCTGGTTCGTGGCCGACCGCGACGGTTCACGATGCCCATCGCGACGGGCAGGCGAAGCGCGCGATGGGCGAGACGCGCCACGGATCAAACCTGCAGGACTTCGCGATGCTGGCGCATTGGCCGACGACGACGAGGCAGGACGCGTGTTCGTCGGCCTCGATCGGCTACGAGAAAACGGCGACGCACTCGCCGGGGTTGACGTTGACCGATGCGGCGAACCTGGCCGGCTGGAACACGCCGACCGCGGACGAAGCGGGCGGCTCGGCGGAGCAGATGATCGCGCGCAAGCGGCAGGCGCAGGCACGCGGGAAGCAACTCGGCGCGTCGGTGACCGCGTTGAACCTGCAGGCGCAGCTCGCGAGTTGGGCGACGCCGATGGCAGCGGACTGCGAAGGGGCGGGCGGTCCACATCATCCATCACTCACGAATCAAGTTACTGGTCGGTATGCGACTGGCTCCCCTGCGCGGACGGGAAAGCGCGGCCAGTTGAACCCGGCACATACCCGGTGGCTCATGGGGTATCCGCCCGCGTGGGACGCCTGCGCGGTTACGGCAATGCCATCGTCCCGCAAGTCGCGCAAGTCTTCATCGAAGCGTATCTCGACATGAGGCTGACGTGAGCTGGCAGGTCGGCGACACGCTCCGCTTTCAGGAGGAAGCGCGCCCCTACACGGTGCAGGCCGTCAGCGCGAGCGGGCGCTTTGTCGTCTGTACCAAGCCCTTCGCCGCGCGGCACACGGTCCTCTACACCGTCATCGATCGGCGCTTCTGGGTTCGCGGCGTCGATGACTCGATCGGCAACTCGCTCGGCTACGAGACGCCGGCGGCGTGCGGGCGCGCGGCGGGGCTCTTCGAGTCGGGGCAGTACGGCTTCTCGCGGCGCCGCCTGCCGATTCCCGTCGCGCTCGTGCCGGAGAAGGGCGCGGCATGAGGCGGGTCCTTGTCCCGCTGCAACTGACCGGCGCCCTGATCGTGTGGGGGCTGTTCCTGGTGACGATCGCCGTCGTCCTCGGGCTGCTCGTCGGCTACTGGCTCGTGACCGGGGTGCGGGTGTGATGACTGCCACTGTTCCCCGTGGAACGCGTGGAACACCGCGCAAACGTCGCGGCGGCTGCAGCTCGTGTCACAACGCCGCGCGGCCGGGTCAGGCGACCTGCCGGGCCTGTCATCGCGCCTACATGCGGGACTTGCGGGCGCGGCAAGCCGAGCAGCGGCGGGCGGAGGCGTGGGAGCTCGCGCGGCTGCGCAAGGAGGCGACGACATGAGCGACGACTTGACGGAGCAGCCGGCGCGTCTGCCGCTCGGCGCATTGCTCGACTTGCTCGACCAGGTCGCGGAGGAGATCGACGACCCTTACGACTCCGATCTGACCGACTCCATGCGGTGTGTGTTGCGCGATGCGGTGCGTGAGGCGATCGACCGGCTGCGCGAGACGGCAACGGCATGAGGCGGCGCCGCGATCGCGTGTGGGAAGTGCGGAAGGAGCGGCGCGCGCTCGACGGGACCGAGCCGTGCTGGGAGGACGACGTCGACCTCGACGAGGCGGACATGGAGACGGAGTTGTGAGTGACAAAGCGACGGACCGTGACCGGATTGCGTTTTTGCACACGTTGCTCGCCGTCTATCGGCGCCTGCGCGCGGTGGACGGCTTGAACGGGCGCGATTGGGACGGCCATCAACATCTGAAGGCGGAGGACGAGATCGAGCAGCTCGAGCGGCAATATACCGAGGACTACTGGACGTTTCCGCTCCGGTGCGAGGGGCGCTATTCCGTGCCTGGCACGTCACCGCCGCGCGAGGAACCCTTCGAGGTCACGTATCGCTGCGGGCTGAAGGCGGGTCACGAAGGACCGCACGGTCCATGAGCCGACACCGCGAGCCGCCGTTCTATCCGCGCATCTCACGAGGCCCGCTCGGGTCGATAAATTGGACCCTGCGGAAGATCATCGCGGACGCGCTTCGGGTGTGGCGCGCAGAACGGACATGAGCCGCCGCCGCGAACCGCCGATCGTCGACCCTGCCAAGCACCCGCGGCGCGCGGTTGGGCTTGCCGCGGCCGCGGACTTCCTCGGCGTGCATGAGCGCACGCTCCGGCGGCGCATCGAAGAGGGCCTCCTGCCGGCGTATCGCGACGGCAAGGTCTACCGCATCAGCGTCGCCGCGCTGGTCCGCTATCAGCGCGAACCGCCCGACGCGTCCTCATAGGCATAATCGGCATTATCGGCATTATCGGTCACGGCAAAATCCGTTCCGGGCGCAGACTCGGCGGCGTTCATGCGCCCGCCGATACGACCGAACGTCCCGCCCGCGACGCTGCTGACGTCGCCGCCCGCTGAGCCGCCCGCCCTTGAGCCCGACGGTGGACTAGTTCCGGACGCGGCCGAGCATACTAGTCCACCCGCCGACCTGCTCGAAATCCTCGACCCGATTCCCGAGGTCGCGCCCGTCGACAACCCCTTCGGCTTGAGTCCGCGCGAGCTCCTCTTCGTCGAGGCGTTTGTCGGCGCCGCGCAGTTCCGCGCCGCGAAAGCCTACGAGCTGGCCGGCTACAAGGTGACCGGCGCGAGTCACCGGGCGAACGCGAGCCGGATGTTGACGCGCGAGCGCGTCGCGGCGGCGATCGCGGCGCTCCTGACCGCGCGGGTCCGCGCGCTCCGGATCATGGACGGCGACGAAGCGCTCGAGGGGATCTCGAACATGGGGCGCATCGACATCCGCAAGGTGTTCCCGCCGGACAGTCACATCGCGAAGCTCCCCGCCGACGTCGCCGATGCGATCAAGGCCGTCACGCCGAACAAGTACGGCTATCGGATCGAGATGTACGACAAGCTCCACGCCCGCGAGCTCATGGCGAAGGTCGACGGCCGGCTGAAAGACACCGTCAAGGTCGAGCACACGCTCGAGGACATTCTCGCGATGTCGAATCGGCCGGATCCGGGAGCCGCCGCGTGATGCTGTTCTTCTGGCTGCTGGTCGGTCACGGCCTGATGGACTATCCGCTCCAGGGCGATTTTCTCGCCCGCGCGAAGAATCACCGCGCGCCGATCCCTGGCGTGCCGTGGATGCATGGACTGTTCTGGCACGCGCTCCTCCACGGGGGAGCGGTTGCGTTCGTGACGCAGTCGGTCGCCTTCGGGCTCTCGGAAACCGTCGCGCACATGGTCATTGACTATCTGAAGTGCGATGGGCGATTCGGTGGGAGGCCGGAGCGGGCGTTTCACATCGACCAAGCGTTGCATGTTGCGTGTAAGGTTTTATGGGGAGCCGCGGCGTGACATGGCGCCGGCTGGTCCTCGCGCTCGCCCTGGTCGTCGGCGTGGATAGCGCGCTCCTCCAGGCGGCCCAGAACATTCGCCGCTGGCGCGCGCATCCCGAGCAGTTTGTCGTCGAGCAGTTCGGCGCCGAGCCGGACCCGTGGCAACGCGCCGCCCTCGCGGCCTGGGGCGACCCGGCGCAGCACCGCATCAGCCTGCAGGCGTGCGTAGGCCCCGGCAAAACGACCGTGCTCGCGTGGTGCGCGTGGCACTTCCTGAGTTGCTGGGGCGACCGCGGCGAACATCCGAAGGCGGTCGCCTTCTCGATCACCGGTGACAACCTCAAAGATAACCTGTGGCCCGAGCTCGCGAAGTGGCAACAGCGCTCGGAGTATCTCCGGACCGCGTTCACGCACACCGCGGAAACGATTTTCGCGAACCATCATCCCGAAACCTGGTTCCTCTCCGCGCGCACCTTTCCGAAGACCGCCTCGCCGGACGAGCAGGGGAAGACGGTGTCGGGCCTGCACTCGAAATACGTCGCGATCTTCGCCGACGAGTCGGGCGCGATTCCGGTGCCGCTGCTCCGCGCCTCCGACCAGGTGCTCTCGACCGGCCCGATCTTCGGCAAGATTCTGCAGGCCGGCAATCCCATCTCGCTCGAGGGGATGCTCTACGCCGCGGCCGGCCCGCTCCGCGATCAATGGTTCGTCATCCGGATTACCGGCGACCCGGATGATCCGCACGCGTGGGTGCATTCGCCGCGGGTCGGGCCGGAGCCGGCCGCGTGGGCACGCCAGCAGATTGCAACCTACGGGCGCGAGAACCCGTGGGTCATGTCGCAGATCCTCGGGCAGTTCCCGCCGCAGTCGCTCAATGCGCTGCTCGGCGTCGAGGATGTCGAGCGCGCGATGGCGCGCCATCTGCGGATCGATGAGTACGAGTGGGCGCAGAAACGCCTCGGCGTCGACGTCGCGCGCTACGGCGATGACCGCACGGTGATTTTCCCGCGGCAGGGCCTCGCCGCCTTCCGGCCGAAGATCATGCGCCACGCGCGCGACTCGGCGGTGTCGACCGACATCGCGTCCGCGGTGATGAGCGGGAAAGCGCTCTGGGGCAGCGAGCTCGAGCTCTTCGACGCGACTGGCGGCTGGGCGGCCGGCGCGGTCGATGTCATGCGCGCCAACGGCTACAGCCCGACCGACGTGCAGTTCGCGGCGCCCGGCCTCGACCCGCGCTATAAAAATCGCCGCGCGGAAATCTGGTTTGCGATGTCGGAGTGGGTGAAGCGCGGCGGCGCCATGCCGCCGGTGCCGGAGCTGGTCGGCGAGCTCACGACGCCGACCTACACCTTTGTGGGCGGCAAGTTCCTGCTCGAGGACAAGGACCAGGTCAAGAAGCGGCTCGGGCGCTCGCCGGATCTGGCCGACGCGCTCGCGCTGACCTTCGGCATGGTCGACATGCCGGCCGCCTCGCGGCTGCCGCCTGTCGTGCGTGAGGAGGAAGGAGGCGATCCGTGGCGGTGGATCAAGTGAGCGAAAGCGCGCGAGACAAGGCGGTGCGGTTGCTGACGCGCTGTCTCGTCGAGGACCCGAGCGTCTTCGACCTCGAGCGCTGTGTGGATGCGCTGATCGAAGCGGCGCGGGCGCCTGAGTCCGCGCACACGCGCGCGGCAACCGCGATGGACCGGCACGGGTTTTCCGAGGACGACACGCGATGATTCTCCGCGCGGCGACCGCCGCCGACCGCGCCGACGTGGTCGCTCTCGCGCTCAACTTTCACGCGGAGTCAGCCTACGGGTATCTCCTCGCCGTCGATCCGCAGCGCGTCGGCGTTCTGTTTGATCTCGCGCTCGACCAGGGCGTTGTGTTCGTGGCGGAGCGCGACACCGTCCCCGGTCCGGCCGGTCCGGAGCTCGTCGCCTTCCTGGGCCTGGTCGTTCTCGAGCACACCTTGTCCGGCGACCGCTACGCCGAAGAGGTCGCCTGGTGGGTCGAGCCCGAGTATCGCTCGGGCACGCTTGGGCCGCGCCTCCTGGCCCTCGCCGAAGAGTGGGCAAGCGCGCACGGCTGTGCGTTCCTGAAAATGGTCGCGCCGATCGGGACGACGGTCGGCGCCTTCTACGAGCGGCGCGGCTATCAGCCGATTGAAACCGCATTCATGAAACGAGTCGCGTGATGGCGTGGTTCGGCTCGCAAAATTCCGTCACCAAGGGCGCGCTGCCGCCGGGGAAAGGCTTGAAGTCGCCGCCGCCGGTCGCGCCGGCGAGTCTGCTGGGCGGCCTGGCGCCGCCCGATGCCAGTCAGACCAGGTCGAACGCGACCGCCGAGGCGCTCTTGGCGGCCAAGCGCGCGCGCAAGCGCGGCGCCGCGTCGACGCTCGTGACCGGCCAACCAACTGGCGCCGGCATCAATCCGCCCGCGGTCCTCGCGCCGAAAAGTCTGGTGGGCTACTAGGTGGGCGACTACTTCGGCGCCGACCCGGCCGACAAGCGCACGCGCTACCAGACGATCAAGGCCGCGCTGAAAAGTGATCGCAGCAGTTTCGAGGCGCACTGGCGCGAGCTCGGCGACTACCTGCTGCCGCGGCGGACGCGCTTCTGGACCGGCGACAGAAACCGCGGCGACAAGCGCAACCAGAAGATCCTCGACTCGACGGCGCGCTTCGCGGTCCGCACGCTGCAGTCCGGCTTGCACGCCGGGCTGACCTCGCCCGCGCGTCCGTGGATGAAGCTGACCACACCGGATCCGGATCTGGCGAAGAGTCCAGCCGTCAAGGCGTGGCTGAGCGTGGTCACGCAGCGGATGCTCGTCGTCTTTCAGCAGACCAACCTCTATAACTCGCTGCCGACGATCTACGGCGATATGGGCGTGTTCGCGACGGGCTGCATGGGCATCGTCGAAGACACGAAAGATCTGTTTCGCTGCTACCCGTACCCGATCGGCAGTTACGCGCTCGGCCTCGATAAGCGCGGCCTCGCGACGGCCTTCATGCGCGAATACCAGCTCTCGGTCCGTCAGGTGGTTGAGACGTTCGGGCTCGAGCCGGACAAAAAGACGATCGACTGGTCGAAGCTCTCGACGCGCGTCAGAACCGCCTGGGAACGCGCGCAGTATGAGGAGCCGATCGATCTGACCTGGCTCGTGCTGCCGAATCCGTTCCCGGACCCGACGCGCTTCGAGGCGAAATACAAGCCGTTTGCGAGTTGCCATTGGGAGGACACCGCGCACGAGCACAAGTTTCTGCGCGAGTCGGGCTTCGACACGTTTCCGATTCTCGCGCCGCGCTGGGACGTGACCGGCGAGGACACCTACGGCACCGACTGTCCGGGCATGACCGCCCTGCCCGACATCAAGCAACTCCAGGATCAGCAGCGCGCCAAAGCGAAGGCGATGCAGAAACAGATCGACCCGCCGGTGATGGCGCCGACGTCCTTGCGCACGCAACACACCTCGCTCCTGCCGGGCGACATCACGTACGTCGACGTCCCGGCCGGCATGGCGGGGATGCGCGCGGTCTACGAGCTGAACATCAACCTGCAGCATTTCGTGCAGGACATCGGACAGACGCAGTACCGGATCCAGCGCGCCTTTTTCGAGGATCTCTTTCTCATGCTCGCGCAGTCGGAGAACGGCAGCGCGCAGCCGATCACGGCCGAAGAGGTCCGCGAGCGCCACGAAGAGAAGCTCCTCGCGCTTGGTCCCGTGCTCGAGCGCACCAACGACGAGCTCCTCGAGCCGCTCATCGATCGGGTCTATCAGATGATGGAGGCCGGCGGCCTGATCCCGGTCCCGCCGGAGGAGCTCGAGGGCGTCACGATCAAGGCTGAATACACCTCGATCATGGCGCAGGCGCAAAAGCTGGTCGGCGTCGTTGGGCTCGATCGCTTCAATATGGCCGTGACTGCGCTCGCGCAAACGTTCCCCGCCGTGCGCCACAAGATCGACAGCAACCGCGTCGTCGACCTCTACGGCGACGCGCTCGGCGTCGACCCGTCGATCATCCGGACCGACGACGACGCCGACGCCCTCGCGAACGCCGAAGCACAAGCCGCGCAGCGCGACGCCGAGGCGAAGCAGGCGCAACAGATGGCGGCGGCGATGAAGAGCGCCGGGCAGACGCCGATGGAGGGCGACACGGCGCTCTCGCGGCTGGTCGGCGGCGCCGGCGGCGCGGACGCGGGCGGTGTGCTGTGACAGAAGGAGGAGTGATGCGACGGTTGATACTCGCGCTCGTCGTGGGGGCGCTGGCGGTGACGGTGGGCGCGGTCGGCGTCGACCAAACCTACTACCTGGTCGGGGGGCCGGGCGGCGGCGGCGCGGTCGTACGGATCGGCGGCGTGATCTCGAGCAACGTGACGGCGGTCGCCAACAGCGGGGCGATCGAAACCGACCTGATGACCTACACGCTGCCGGGCGGGTCGTTGGCGACCCATGCGCAAGGGCTCCGCATCACGGCGACGTGGACGACGGCGGCGAATGCCACGGCGAAGGACGCCAAATGGTATTTTGGCGGGACGGTGATCGGGTCGCTCATCGGCGATACCGGCGTGAGCGCGCAGATCCGGATGACCGGCTATGTGTTCCGGACCGGGGCGGCGACGCAGTTCGGGTCGGTGCTGACGGACGAGCACGTGGGCGCCACGCTCGGCAACGGCAATGCCCAAGTCACAGCCCCCGCGGAAACGCTGAGCGGCGCCGTCGTGATCAAAACGACCGGCAAGGGCGGCGTCAACGCGGACATTACGTGTGTGCAGTTACTCGTCGAGGTGTTGCCGTAATGGCTCTCTTTCAACAGACCTTCGCCAGGGCCGGCGCCGCACCGGATCTGACCGCGCTCGCGAACACGATCCGCCCGACGGTTGGTGACCCGTTCTACGTGAACGCGCAGCAGTCGAGCGGTGTCGTCAGCGTCACCATCGAGAAACTGACGGCGTGGACGGCGCCGCAGATCGCGACCGTACAAGCGGCCGTCACCGCGGCGGCAGCGGCCACGGCGCAGACAGACGCGCAGAACGAAGCCGATGCGATGTCGATCTTTCAGAAGGCGATCCTTCTGACGATCAACGACGAGCTGAACGCGCTGCGCACCGCGGCGGCGTTGCCGACGAAGACCCCGGCGCAGATGGCGGCCCTGGTGCGCGCGAAAGCGGCGACGCTGTAGATGAGCGACCGCGCCCTCGTCCGGAACGGCTCTGACCCGGACCAGGTCAACCGCGCGCGGCGCAAAACGCGCGAGGCGGAGCGGCAGCGGCTCGGCGCGATTGCCGAAGTCATGAAGGCGCCGGCCGGCCGCCGCGTGATGTGGGACTTGCTGTGCAAGGCGCGCGTCTTCGAGTCGATCTGGAATCCGAGCGCGGCGATTCACTACAACGCCGGCCGGCAGGACTTCGGCCATGAGCTCATGGCGGACCTGCTCGAGGCCGACGAGACGCTCTACGAGTTGATGGAGCGCGAGGCGCGCACGCGCGCCAAGCGGGAGCAGGGACAGAACGACGCGGCGGCGACCGCCGCGGCGACAGGAGGGCAGGACGATGGCGGAGACAGCGACAGCCGCGAAGCCTGACAGCGGTAGCGGCGACACGAAACCCGCAGGCGACACCAAGCCCGCCGGCGACACCAAGCCAGCCGGCGACACGAAACCCGCGGGCGAGACGACACCCGGCGACAAGTCAGCGGAGAAACCGGCGAGCAAGGACGACCAGGCTAAGCCTGAGTCAAAGGCTCCCGAGAAGTACACGCTCACACTCCCGGACGGTGGACGCCTCGACGACGCCGACCTCAGCGCGATCGAAAAAATCGCCCGTGCAAACAACTGGACCAATGACGAAGCCCAGAAGCGTGTGACCGAGCACGCGGCGGCGATCGACGCGCAGAGTGCGCGCTTCCTCGAGGACACGAAGACGGACACGGTGTACGGCGGCGAGCGCCTCACGGAGACGCTCAAGCACGCCAACGCCGCGCTCGAGAAACTCCGACCGAAGGGGACCCCGCGCGGCGACAACTTCCGCGCGCTCCTCGACAAGTCGGGCTATGGCAACCATCTCGAGGTCGTGAGCTTGCTTGCGGACCTCGGCAAGATGATGGCGGAAGACACCACGGCCGGCGGCGGCGGCGGCGGGAGCTCACGCGATCCCGCGACCGTCCTCTACGGCAAGTCGTGACCGCCACGCATCGGAAAGTCAGTGAGTGACATGCGACGGTCTGTGACGTGGATCCTGATGACGCTCCTATTGGTCCTCGCGCTCGACGTGGGCGCGATGGCCGCGACCCTCACACAGCACGCCCTCGGCGGATCGGGCGTGCTCTATTACCTCGGCCTGTCGGCCCTCGTCGTCGGCGCGGCGCTCGGCACCGGCAACCTGACGCTCGCCGATTGGGGCAAGCGGCTCGACCCGGACGGCAAGGTGCCGACGATCATCGAACTGCTCAATCAGAGCAACGAGATCCTCGATGACATGGTGTTCCGCGAGGGCAACCTCCCGACCGGGCACCGCACGACGGTTCGCACCGGGTTGCCGACCGTGGCCTGGCGTCTCCTCAATGCCGGCGTCGTGCCGAGTAAGTCGACGACGGCGCAGATCGACGAGCAGGCCGGGATGCTCGAGGCCTGGTCCGAGGTGGACAAGGACCTCGCGCTCCTCAACGGCAACGTCGCGGCGTTCCGGCTGTCCGAGGCGCGCGCCTTCATCGAAGCCATGAATCAGGAGTTTTCGCAAACCTTGGTCTATGGCAACGGCGGGATCGCGCCCGAGGAGTTCACGGGGTTTATGCCGCGCTATTCGCTGTCGACCGCGCCCAATGGCAGCAACGTGATCAAGGCGGGCGGCGTCGACACCGACAACACGAGTGTGTTGCTTGTGGCCTGGGGCGACGAAACCGTCAGCGGCGTCTTCCCGAAAGGCAGCAAGGCCGGCCTCATTCACGAGGACTTCGGCGAGGTCACCGTGGAAATGACCGCCGGCCTGCCCGGCGCCAGGATGCGCGCGCTCCAGGAGCGCTGGCAATGGAAGGCCGGCCTGGTGCTGAAGGATTGGCGCTACGTCGTCCGGATCTGCAACCTCGACGTCTCGCTGATGAACGGCGGCGTGACGATCGACATCATCGCGCTCATGGAGCAGGCGGTCGAGACGATCCCGAATCGGCTCGGCAAGGCGGTCTTCTATGCGAACCGGACCGCGCGCCGCTACATGCGCAAGTTCACGCGTACGGCGGTGGCCGGCGGCGGCGGGCTGACCTACGAGAACGTGAACGGCAAGCCGGTGCTGATGTTCGGCGACGTGCCGATCAAAACCGTCGACGCGATCCTCAACACCGAAGCGCTGGTCGCGTAGGCCGGTCCGATCAACCGTCATTTCAGGAGAACGATTCCATGTTTATTGATGCGCTCAACCTCGTGTCAGACGCGCAGGCGTTCGGCGCGGCGGCGGTGTCGACCAATTCGATTGACACGCAGCTCACGACACCGGGCCGTCAGATCGGCACGGGTGAGCCGATGGCGTTTGCCGTGCAGGTCGACGTCGCGGGCACGGTCGCGGCGACGAAGATCGAGATCATCAGCGCGACCGACGCCGCGCTGACGGCCGGCATTCTCGTCCATGCGGTGCGGGACATCCCGCTCGCGGAGACGGTCCTCGGCTCGATCCATATCATCGGCCTGCCGCCGGGCACGCCGACCCAGCGCTACCTCGGCGTGCGTCTCACCACGGCCGGCGGCACGATCTCGGCGACGGTGTGGCTCGCTCCGCTGTCCATGCTCTCGATCCCGCCGCGTGCCTATCCGAAGGGCTTCGCGGTCTAAGTGTGATGCGCCGGTCGTCCTCGAGGGCGGCCGGCGCCTTTTCGCGGTGAGGAGAATCAGCGATGGCCAAGAAGAAAGCGACCAAGCGCGCGGCCACGGCAAAACGATCCGCGGCGCGTGGAAAGAAGAAGCCGCAGGGTCGGCTCATCACAGTACGGGCGACGGCGCAAGGCTACTACGGTGACGCGCAGCGCGCCATCGGCGAGGAGTTCACGATCCAGGACGTCAAGGACTTCTCCGAGACGTGGATGGAACGGGTCTAACTCTCGTGTGCTGTTGGGAGGAACGAGCAATGGCGAAATCAGCAACGACGACGCGTGACACCGTGGCCGCCGCCGCCGAGCGGGGCGACCGAAAGCCGCGCGGTGTCCCGATCAAAGTGCGCGCGACCGCGCTCGGCTACTACGGCGAAGCGCGCCGCCGCCCCGGCGACGTGTTCACGATCTACGACGAGCAGGACTTCGCCGAGTCGTGGATGGAGCGCGTGGCGCCGGACACGCCCGAGCGCATCACGAGCGGCGCCGAGGCGCTGCGCCAGCAACACGAGGCGGAGATTGCGGCGCGACGGCAACCCGGCGAGCGCGTCGGCCCCGACACCCCGACCGGCGCGAAGGACGTCCTCGGCGAGTAGGTTTCCGCCCCGTGGTCCAAGCGGCTGCACCACGGGCGGACTGGACCCGACGCGTGTCTGGCTGATCGCGTCGGGTCTACCTTGTGAGAGCACAGCATCATGGCGACGACCGACCAATACCTGACGTTCTCGATCAACCTGACGGACGCGGCGCTCGTCGCGACCTTGCAGGGGACGCCGTTCGGCGGCGTGGTCGGCGCGATTCTCGCCGCGCCCGATACCGCGGCGGTCACCTACAGCGCGCCCGTCGCGGGGGTACACGATCCGTTCGAGGCGCCCTCGATCACGTCGTCCTGGTTCGGTGGGGACTTCCCGACCAACGTCGCGGACTTCACGCGCTGCTCGGGCGGCTGGTTCGGGGTCTGCTGGCTCTTCGGCGACAAGATCCGGTATCACTGGCGCGGCATCTTTACCTATGTGCCGCCGCCAGACGGTCCGGGCGGTCCCGCGGCGCCGCCCAATATTCTCCCGCGTCGCTGGGTCGATGGGTTTGAGTTCCCGGCCAACGGCGAGGGATCCGGGACCGGAAGCCAGCACGTCTCCCGCCTGGCCTCGCGCCATGTGCAGGGGTTCGGGTTTGCCATCCGTCCGGGCGCGACCACGATCAAACTCCATGTGCCGAACGCGCAGATCGGCGGCCCGAATCCGACGACCTCGTGGGAACGGTTCTATGTGCGGCCGGTCACGTTGCCGACTGGCACGGTTGATTTCTGGCAATCCGAGATGTCGGGCGGCAACGCCGGCGAGGGGTACGTGCTCGCACTCACGCCGACGGGACAGATCGCGGCGTTCCGCTCGGGCGGCTCCGCGACCAAGTTCGCGGCGCTCCTGGGGACGACGCCGGCCCTGGTGCTCAACACCTGGGTCCGGATCGACGTGTTGCTCCGCTTCGGGTCTGTGCTGACGTTTCCGAACCTGCGGATCTTCGTCAATGGCGTCGAAAAGCTGACGCTCGTTGTGTCCGGGGGAAACGTCAACGGCGGCGCGGCCCTCCATAACCAGTCTCAGGTCGGGCCATCGGTCGGCGACTACACCATGGCGATGGATGTCGACGACTGGATGTGTGCGGACTATCCGGGGCCGGTCGAAACCGCGCAAGGGCCGGACTGGAATAGCGGATCGGCGATGCTCGTCGTCTCGCCGACCGGCTTCGACCCGAGCACGACGGATTGGACGGGCGACTGGCGCACGGCGCTGCAGAATCCGAATATCGGCGCGACGATGACGCTCTCGACGGCGGTCGCCGCGGCGCGGCTCGCGATGACGACCGACGCGGAGGATTCGATCGACGCGGTGCCTGGGAGTATTGGCATTGCCGCGATGGTGGTCGCGCTGCAGTCGCCGGTGATTACCGCCGGCTCAACACTCGGCTACAAGTTCGGCGCCGCCGCGGAAGTGTTGACGGCCTCGCTGCTCGCTAACTCCGGGTGGTATACGGCGTTCTTCCGCGTGACGGGTCAGCCGCTCGCGCAGACGCCCAACGCGCCGCTGCTGCTGATCCATGTGCATGGCGCCGCGGGCGCGTCGACGGTGACGACGCTCGGCGCGGTCGCGGAAGTCCTCGGCGTCTTCGGTCCGGAGGATGTGCCGGTCGGTGCGGATGCCGGCGTCGCCCCGCCGCCCCATCTTGGTCAGCACAATGCGCCCTACCCGCGCACACCGTGGGCGACGCTGACGAAGCCGCCGATCCAGCCGGTCGTCGTCGTCGGCGGGTCGTATGTGGGCACGGGCACCTTTCTTGACCTCGCCTTCTCGGTGCCGGTGCATTTCCTCTGGATCCGGCCGGTCACCGGCAACACGGGCGGGACGAAATGGTGGTCCACCCTGCTCGGTCCGCATCAAGCGGCGATCATGGGACCGAAGGCACACCTGATGGTGCAGGCCGGCATCGACGGGGCCTTCGTGCCCGGCGTGCCCGGCGAGACGCCGGCGGCCGGCGACCAGGTGGGCGTCGTGCATCAGGTGAAGGCGGCGCTCGTCGCGGCCGGGGTCAGTATCCTCGGCGACTGCGGCGCCTTCGAGATTACCAAGCGCGTCGCGTGGACGCTGCGGGCGCAAGGCATCGGCCTGCGCCAGAAGCTCGTCGGTGTCAACTGCGACGGGTACTCGACGGACGTGATCGACGTCAACGGGCAGGAATACGACATCATCGGCAACGCGGGCACGACGAACGATCCGCAATGGCTGCTGATCGGGCCGATCGACCCGGCGAACGTGACGCCCGCGATCGATCCGGGCGACGACGAACCGGGCGGGACCGGCACGCAGCAGGGGCAGACGCTCCTCCGGCTGATCGGCACCGACACGCAGAACAACGCCGTCGGCGTGACGTACGTGTATCTGGCGATCGGCGACCCCGGTCAGCGCTTCATGCTGAACGCCGGGCTCGCGGATCCGACCGGCGCAGTGGACAAGCCGACGACGCTCCTCCATCCCACGTTCACGCCGCAGGCGGGGTTCTTCTGGCCGGAGCCGATCAGTATCTCGGCGACCGACACCCTGCACTACAAAGGGCCGGGGCACGCCGCGGCGTCGATGTCGCCGATCGCGCTCGCGGAAGTCGCGAACTATCTCACCTTCGCCGAGGCGCTCCTCACGAGTCAGTCGGCGTTCCATACGGCGATCGGCTCGACGTCCAAGATGAACGTCCCGTTCAATCTGTGGCGCACCGACGACGGCAGCGGGCACGCCGGCAAGGTCGTGCAACTGATGTCGTATGTCGGCGACGGCGCGGCCTCGCGCTCGATCGCGCTCACGCCGGCGAGCGGTAAGCGTCCGCTCTTCGCGATGGTCATGCCGCATAACGCGGCGGCCCTGATGCGCGACCATGCGCATACAACGGTGACGAGCAGCACCGTGGCGGGCGCGGCGAATGCGTCGACCGGCATCACCGGGGGTGGGATTGACACGCTGCTCGTCGGCAGCGTGCTGAACACGAACGCGATCGTCTATGACGTGTTCGTCATTCCGGGGAGTGACATCGCGGGTAACGGCGGGTTCAGCATTCCCGGCACGTTCTACCCGGTGCCGCCGGAGCCGCCGCCGGATGCGCCCGCGCCGGAGGAGCCCGAGCCGCCCGAGGTCGAGCCGCCGCCAGTCGTGCCGGTTGAGCCCGTGCCGGGGATCCCGCTCGACTGTATCGGCGCGACGACGCTCGTGTGCAACATCGCGCTCTCGCATCTCGGGATCTCGCAACCGATGGTCAATGTGTCGACGGACCTGACGCCGGAGGCGACGCTCTGCCGGCTGCACTACAGCCAGGAGCTCGAGGCGGTGCTGCGCGCGTTCCCGTGGCCGTTTGCGACGAAGTACGCGACGCCGGTGTGGGTCGCCGGCAGCGACGCCGTGCCGGTCAATGACGACTGGACCTTCGCCTACCGCGCGCCGGCCGACATGCTCTTCGCGCGGCGGTTTGTGACGGCCGGCGGGAAGAAGCGCGCCTATGACCCGGCGCCGATTACCTTCCGCGTCGGGCGTGACACGACGGGGCCGCTTCTCTACAGCGACGTCGCGATTGCCGACGCCAGGCTTGAATACACCATTCGGCTGGACTGTCCCGCGAGCCAGGGCGACGCGCTCTTCCGCTCGGCGTTCGCGTGGCGCATGGCGCACGCCTTGGCGCCGGGGCTCTCGAGGGACGAGAAGAAAGTCGCGTTTTGCTGGGCGATGTACGAGCGGCAGATCGCCACGGCGCAAGTCGTGGCCGCGAACGAATCGCAGCAGGACCCGCCGCAAGGGGATCCGCCGTGGATTGCGGGGCGGGACTAAATGGCGCAGCAGTACGTCTATCGCGGCGATCGCTGGACCGACCAGGCGTTCAAGGGCCAGCGGTGCGAGGCTGTGCGGCGGCCGGACGGGAAGTGTATACGCGGGCGCAATGGGTCGATGCTCGTGTGCTTCGCCGACGGGACGCGAGCCGTGGTGCTTGGTCGGCAGTTGAGGAGGGTCTGATGCGTACGAAGACCACAAAAGAGCAATCGGCCGCGGTGCTCACGGTGCGCCGCGTGCCAGACATGACGATGAAGGGCCGCAAGGCGATCGCGGCCTGGCTGCGGCGGCAGGCGTTCACGATTGAGCACGGCGGCGATGTGCTGGCGGATCGGTTCACCGCGCGCTACCTGTATCGCTAAATGGGCGAGTCCGTCATGCAGCGGTCGTTCGCGTCGGGCGAGATTGCGCCCGCGCTGGCGGCCCGCGCCGACACGGCGAAGTATCAGCAGGCGCTGCGCACCTGTCGCAACTTCCTCGTGCAGCGGCACGGCGGCGTGGCGAACCGCGCCGGGCTGCGGTTTATCAGCGCGTGCAAAACGACCAGCGCGACCGTGCAGCTCCGGCGCTACGTGTCGGAGATCGCCGGCGAGAGCGTGCTCGTCGAGGAAGGGGTCGGGTATCTGCGCTTTTTCATAAACGGCGCACCGCTCACCGTGGATCTGGGCACCGTCGCCGCGTGGGACATCGCGACCAATTTCGTGCAGGGGGATCTCGTGCAGGACGCCGGGATCGTCTACTACGCGATCGTCGACAACGTCGCCGTCGCGCCGCCGGACGCCCCGACCTGGCATCCGTTCACCGGCCTCGTCTACGAAGTGCCGACGCCGTTTACGCATCTGATGCATTGGGTGCAGAGCGGGCGCACGATCACCTTGACGCACAAGGATGAGGCGCCCTACGAGCTTGTCTTCCTCACCTTGACCCGCTGGATTCTGCGGGCGATCACGACGGCGAGCACTGTCACCGCCCCGAGCGGCCTCGGCTTCGTGCCAGGGGGCGCGGGCGCGCGGACGATGGGCTATGTCGTGACGGCGGCGATGGCGGACACCTACGAAGAGTCGGCCGCGAGCAACCAGGCGATCAACGGCGCGTGCGCGACGCCCACGCCGGCCGCGCCGAACGTGTTGACGTGGACGCCCGTCGCCGGCGCCGTCGAATACTACGTCTATGGCGACCCGTGGGGGAACGGCACGTACGGCTTCATTGGAACGGCGACCGGGGCCGCGACGTTCAACGACCCCGGGATCGACCCGGACTTCGCGTTGACGCCGCCCGTTGCGCGCGTGCTCTTTGCCGCCACGGACACGTACCCGAACGTCGCCGCCTACCATCAGCAGCGGCGCTTCTTCGCCTACACCAACGACGAGCCTGACGCGGTCTGGGCCTCGCGCACGGGCTTCCCGTCGAACTTCGGGATCAGCTCTCCGCTGCAGGATGATGACTCGCTGAACTTTCGGATCGCGGGCAACAATCACAACCCAGTCCGCCATCTGGTCGCGCTGAAGACTCTGAACGTCATGACCGGCGCGGGCGAGTGGACGGTCGGCGAACCGAAGGTGCCGCTGACCCCGAGCTATCTCCCGGCCGACCAGGAAACCTATGTCGGCGCGAATGAGGCGCCGCCGGTCATTGTCGGCAACTCGATCCTTTATGTGCAGGCCCGCGGCGCCATCTTGCGCGATCTGCAATTCGACCAACAGGTCGAAGGGCTCGCCGGGCGCGACCTCTCGCTCTTCGCGGCGCATCTGATGGACGGCTATACGCTGACCGAGATCGACTACCAGCAGACGCCGCACTCGATTGTGTGGGCGGTCCGCTCGGACGGGACGCTGCTCGGCCTCACCTATATCCGGGAACAGGAGATCTGGGGCTGGCATCGGCACGACACGGGCGCGGCCGGGCGCGTCGAGCATGTCTGTGTCGTGCCGGAGGTCGGGGAAGATGCGCTCTACGTGATCGTCAGGCGCACGATCGGCGGCGTGTTCAAGCGGTATATCGAACGGCTGGAGCGGCGCACCCTCCTGCCGGCGACCTTCGACCTCGACGCGTTCTTCGTCGACTCGGGCCTGACCTACAACGGCGCGCCCGTGTCGAACATCGCGGGCCTCGCGCACCTGAACGGCCAGGTGGTCGCGGTCGTCGGCGACGGGGCGGTGGTCTTCAACGGCGACCCGGCCGCGGCCAACGCCGCGAACTTCACGGTCACGGCGGGCACGCTCCCCGTGGCGCTGCCGGGGAGTTACAGCGTGATCCACGCGGGGCTCGCGATTCGCTTCGCGGACTTCGAGACGCTCGATCTCGACGTCCAAGGGTCGAGCATTCGCGACAAAAAGAAACGGGTCGGCAGCGTGACGATCCTCCTCGACGCGAGCTCGCGGGTGCTCTGGGCGGGGCCAGACACCGCGCATCTGACGCAGTACGTGCGTCCGCCCTACGAGGCGGCGAGCGATCAGTACACCGGCCCCGTCGAGATGCGGCTGACGGCGCGTTACAACGACAACGGGCGGATCGTCATCCGGCAGACGGAGCCGCTCCCGCTGACGGTGCTTGCCGTGATTCCCAATGTCGAAGCGGGAGGCTGATGACGTTAGACGAAGAGATCCGTTGCGAACGCGACCGCGGCGAATTGCTCGGTCCGCTCGTTGACAGATACGGGGCTCATGCTGTGGTGCAGGCACTCGGTATGATGCACATTGCGGCGTCCTTGGGAATTGATACGCCGGTCACTGACGAAGGCGAGGAGAGTTGCGACCATGTCTGAGCTCGTGAGCATGAAGATCACCGCCGAGGCGCGGACGAAGATGGCCGAGCCGTCGATGGTCGAGAAGGATGGCCCGATCTATCCCTGGGGCCTGAGTCTGAGTCTCGACGACGACGCGCTCGAGAAGCTCGGGATCGACACGCTGCCGAAGGTCGGCACCGCGCAGATGCTCATCGCGCGCGTCGAAGTGACGAGCGTCTCGAGCAATCAGGGGCCGGACAAACAGAAGCGTCAGAGCGTGTCACTTCAGATCACCGACCTCTGTCTCGAGCCGGAAAAGACGCGCGAGAAGGTCGAAGACGCGCTCTACGGAAAGAAGGGCTAGCCGTGGCTGCGATGACCGCGATCGCGCTCGCCGGCCTCGCGATGTCCGCCTACGGGGCGTACAAGCAGGGGTCGGCCACGAAAAAAGCCGGGCAGGCACAGAAGGGCGCCGCCGATAGTTCCGCCGGCCTTGCGGATTACAACGCCGAAGTCGCCGAGGTGCAGGCGGAGGACGCCGTCGCGCGCGGCGCGGAGGAGGAGTCCCGCTTTCGGACCGGCGTGCGCGGGATGATCGGCGCGCAGCGCACCGGCTTCGCCGCCGGCAACATCGACGTCGGTTACGGCAGCGCGGTCGACGTGCAGGCCGACGTCGCCTTCCTCGGCGAGCTCGACGCGATCACGATCCGGACCAATGCGGCGCGCGAGAGCTGGGGCTACAAAGTGCAGGCGGAAGACTCCCGGCGCCGCGCGGCGATCATGCGCAAGGAAGGCGTCAACCTCGAGGCGGCCGGCAAAGCGAACGCGAACGCCGCGTATATCCTCGGCGCGAGCAATCTGCTGGCGCAAGGCGCCAATCTCTATTCCGCGAAATACGGTTACAAGTAGATGCCGACGGTCAGTCGCTACGGTCAACGTAAGGTCGTCACCGAGGCGCTCCCCGGTGTGCGCAAGTCCGCGGCCGAGACGGCCACGTCGATGGGCGCCGGCCTCGCCGAGGCGCAGGGTCGCCAGGCGCAGGCCATCGGCGAGCTCGGCGCGACCGTCACGCACATCGCGACCCGGCAGATCGCGGAGATGGAAGCGGAGGAACGGAAGCGGGCCGACGACGTCGCCGCGATGGAATACGACACGGCGCTCGGCCAATGGGGCAATAAGCGTGTCTACGATCCGGAGACGGGCGCGCTGACGGTAAAAGGGAAGGACGCGATGGTCCTCCCCGAGCAGGTCCTCGGCGAGTTTGACCAAATCGCGGATGCCCATGAACAGGGGATGAACCCGCGGCAGCTCGCGCAAGCCAAACGCATTCGAGCCCAGCACGCGCAGAACCTCAACGGGACCCTCTACCGGCATACGTTCCGCGAGAAGCAAGAGTATGACGCCGGCGTCGTGCAGGCGACCGTCGAAACCGCCTACGAGTCCGCCGTCGCGAATGCGAGCGACCCGCGGCGGGTCGGGGTCGAGCTCCACAAGGGCATCACGGCGATCCAGCTCTCGGCCAAGCCGCAAGGCTGGTCACCGGAAGTCGTCGCGAAGAAAGTCGGCGACATGCAGAGCGCGACGCACACGGCGGTGATCGAGCGACTCCTTGACGATAAGTTGACGATGGAGGCACGCGTCTACTTTGAGGAGAAGGGCGCTGAGATTACCGACCCGAAAGCGCGCGCGCGCGTCACGGACATGCTGAAGGTCGGGCAGACGAAGGCCGACGGCCAGAAGCTCGCGGACACGATCAGCGCGGAAGGCGGCACGCTGACCGAGCAGCTCGCGAAGGTGAAGGCGCAGGCCGAGGGCGACGTCCGGGACGATGCGCAGCGGCGCCTCGAGCATCTCGACGCGCAACGGAAAGCGAGTGAGCGGGAGGCCGACGAGTCCCTGCTCGATACCGTCTACGCGCGGCTGAAACAGAACGGGGGCGACCTCTCGAGCCTCACGGCGTCGGAGCAAGTCAAACTCGGTCGGCATCTGCCGGGCCTCACCAACTTTTCGCAGGACCTCGCGCGCGGCGTGCCGCGCAAGTCCGACGAAGTCGCCTACTACACGATGCTCGACCAGGCGGAAAAGGAACCGGCGAACTTCGTCACGCTCAACCTCCGCCCGTTGATGGGGAAACTCGACGAGAACGACTACAAGCATCTCGACACCCTGCAGCGGGCGATGCGCGCGGGCGACACGAAGAAAGCGGACAAGGAGCTCGACGATTTCCGGACCGAGAGCGGCGTGATCGACAACGCGCTCACCCTCGCGGGCCTCGACCCCAAACCCAAGGACACCGACGCGGAAGGGCTGAAACGGGTCGCACGGTTCCGCGGCCTGGTCGCCGCCGAAGTCCGCCGCGTGCAGGACGTCACGAAAAAGAAAGCGACGAACGACGACGTCGAGGCTATCGCCAACCGTCTGCTCGCGCATCAGATCACCGATAAGGGCGGCTGGTTCTCGTCAGACACCACGCGCTCGATCATGACGGCGACGGCGGCCGATGTCCCGGCGACGGACCGGACGCAGATCGCCGACGCCCTCAAGCGCCACGGGCAGACGGTGACCGATGAGGCCGTGCTGACCATCTGGCTTAAGAGTCAGGGCCGGAAGGGCGGCTAGTGGCGCTCAACCCCTACGACGACGCGGTCGAGCAGCTCGCCGACGAGCCGGCCACCGCCACGCCCGCCGCGAACCCCTACGACGACATCGTCAGTGAGCATCGGACCGAGCAGGACGCACGTCTGCGGACGACGGTCCTGCAGGCCGGGCAGCAGTCGCCGGACCAGGCGGCCGAAGCGCGGCGGCTGGCCGATCGGTTCGGGATGGCGCCCTCGATCGTCGAGAAGAACTTCACGGCGTTCAAGCAACGCGCGACGGTCGAGGATGCGTCGCGCGTCGGCGAGGAGGCGCCGCGGCTCCGCGAATGGCTCGCCGCGAATCCGTCGAATGCTGCCGTCGCGCAGGACGATCACACGCCGCTGTCCGCGCTCGAGCGCACGCTCGGCATCGGCCGGAACATCGCGGGCGCGCTGTCAGCCGGCGTCGCCGGCTTCTCAGCGGGCGCCTGGGGCGCGATTCAGGCGGGCGCGGAGAGTGTGAGCGCACTCGACGAACTCCAGGCCGGTGTCGTCGGGACTGGCGCGAAGGAAGTCACCACGCTTGCGCCACAGGACGAACAGGCGTTTCGGGCATGGGTGACCGCGAACAAAATCACCGATGTCGATGCGCCACAGAGCAAGTACGACTACCGCGGCTATTGGAAGGACATCGCCTCCGCCGGCGGCGATCAGCGGAAAACGTACGAGGATGGGCCGCACTTTCCCGATACCTACAAGCAACACGGCCATCCGACGTTCTCGGTCGAGTCGAAGTACTCCACAGGCGCCAACGATGGCGGACGCTGGGACGGGGAGACGTTCATCCCGCCGACGCCGGTGAGCGCGCGCGTCGCCGAGTTCGCGCGCGGCAGTGCCGCGGTCGCAAAATACCTCGCCGACAAAGCCCGCGGCGAGCAGCACGGCGCCGGCTTCGTCGAGCGATCCATCTATGGCGGCGTGGAGTCAGTCGGCCAGATGGCGCCCGGTTTGGCGCTGTCACTGCTGACGGGCGGGTCCGCCGCGCCGATGCTCGGCGTGGCCGGCGTGACCACGGGCGGCCAAGCCTACGCGCAGGCGCGCGAGCAAGGGGTCGGCGTCGAGAAATCGCTCGCCTTCGGCGGATTCCAGGGCGCGGTGGAAGTTGCGACCGAATACATCCCGGCGACGAAACTCCTTGGCGGCCTCGCGGCGAAAACCCCGTTCCTGAAACTTCTCATCGGGCAGATCGTGCCAGAGATTGCGACCGAAGAAGTCGCGACGGTGTTGCAGAATCTCGGCGAATGGGCCGCGCTCCCGTCGAATAAAGAGAAAACGCTCGGCGACTACGCGCGTGAGCAACCGTCCGCAATGGTCGCGACCGCAATCAGCACGCTCGTCGCGGTCGGCGCGACGACATCAGCCGCACACGCGACGGCGCACGTCCTCGAGAAGCTGGGCGAGGCCGCCAGTGAATCGAAGACGCTGCAGCGGTCGCCGGAGGCGGTGCAGGATCTCGTCGCGCAGGCGGTCAAGGGCGGCCCGCTCGAGCACGTCTACGCGCCGGTCGGCCCGTTCGCGACCTACTGGCAGGGACAGGGCGTCGACCCGGCGGCGATGGCGGCGGAGCTCACCGGCGATCCGGCGTCGTATCAGACCGCCGTGGCGACCGGGCAGGACCTCGCGATCCCGACCGCGCGCTACGTCGCCAAGGTCGCCGGCACCGACCATCACGCGTTTTTCGTGAACGAGCTCCGGGCCGGTCCGGACGAGATGAACGTCCGCGAGGCGACCGCGTACGAAGCCAACCTTGCGGGGGAAGCGATTGCGACGCCGGAGCCCGAGCCCGCGGCGCCGGTGCGCGTGGCGGTGCTCGCGCAGCTCGAGGCGGCCGGCGTGCCGCGAGCGACCGCGGAGAGCTACGCGACACTCTACGAGTCGACCTTCGGCACGTTGGCGGCGCGCGCCGGCCTCGACCCCTTGGCCCTCTACGAGCGCTACGGGCTCACGATCGCGCGGCCTGATGTGCAGGCCGCGGCTGTCGCCGATGCCGCCGTCGCGGCGCAGCCAGCGGCGCCGGCGGCGCCGTCTGCGGCGATGCCTGCGCAAGCCGCGGAGGCTCCGGCGCGAGGATCGGAGGCGCATGTTCAGCAGCTCGAGACGGAACTGCGCGACGCCAAGCGTACTGCCGACATCGAACCGCTGACCGGGCTGGCAAATCGCGCGGCCTTTGAACGGGCGCAGGCGACTGCGGAAGCCGACCCTGAGACGGCGTTTGTCACCTTCGATGTGAACAATTTCAAGGCGCTCAATGACGAAGTCGGGCACGTCGCCGGCGATACCGCGCTGAAGGACATTGCCGCGGTCATCAAGCAGGCGGCGACGGAGTTCGGGTTCGGCGAGCGGGTGTTTCGGACCGGCGGCGACGAGTTTGCCGTGCTCGCGGGCGTGCGCGTGGCCGAACAGATCCGGAACCGTGTCGAGGCTCTCGTCGGCACCCGCACGACTGATGGCGTCAGTGTCTCCGTCAGCGGCACGATCGGCCCGGATTACAACACCGCCGATGTGCAACTGAAAAACCGCAAGGAAGCGCGCAAACGGTCGCCGAAGTGGGCACCGACAGAATTGGTCGTTGACAGGACTCCTGCGACACCGCAGACTGGAGCAGCTTCCGATGCCACAGATTCACCTGAAACCCGGCAAGGACTTTCAGATCGTCCTGCAGAACAGCCTGACGCTGAAGCGGGCGGGCTGGTCGAAGCAGGACGCGCTGACGACCGCGCTGATCCTGGCCGACTACCGACCCCCGGACTTCCCGACGTCGACGAAGTCTTCGAGCGACACTCCCTAGAAGCCAACCGCGCGCGTCTCACGCCGGAGGTCCATCGCGAGCTCGCGCGGATCCTCGACGAGATGGAAAGTTTTCCCTTCGTCAGTAAGTCGTGGAACTGGATCGAGGAGGGGGGACCGAAGACGGGCAACGCGGCCGGCGGGTCCGCAGACATCACCGGAGGCGCCGCCGGCGCGCCGGTCTATGACGACGTGCTGGCGTGGTCGCCGGTCAATCTGCAGCGCGGCAAGCAGGCCGGGAAACCGGCCAAGCAGGCCCGCGGCACCCGCGCGGCCGTGCTCACCGCCATCCGCGGCGTGATGGCGACGACCGACGTCGCAAACAATCTGCAGGAAGGCGTGCTCCGGGTCGCAGAGCAGCGGGCCGCCGGCGACTTCTCGTTGCTGTCGAAGGTGTCGCTGCCCCATCGGGACGCGACGGTTGCGCCGGAGGCGTTCATCGAGGCGCTGTCGGAGGGCTTCGACGACGCGGTCGATCAGGGCGAGGGCGATGCGTCGTTCGATGTGACGGAGTTCGATCAGGCGCTCAAGCCGCGCCGGGTGTCGCAGGCGGACCAACTGCTGGCGTATGAGGCGAGCATCGGGCGCGAGCCTGAGCGCGGGCCTGGTATGGCGAGCCAACTCGCGGCGACCCTCGCGGACGTCCGCGCGAAGCTGGCGACCTGGCGGACGCAGCGGATCAAGGCGCTCGAGCGCATTGTCAGTGACGCGCCAGACGAGGCGATAGAGGCGGCCCGAGCAACACTCAGCAAGATCGACGAGCACATCGCCGACCTGTCCGGGCGGGAGCGATGGCTGGCAGCACAGGTCGACAAGGCCGACACCCTCGACACCGGCGAGCAGCAGCCGCGCCTTCCCGGCGACGTCGGCGCCGTGCGCGAGACGGACGTCGCGACGCCGGCGATGGAGGCGCCCTTCAGCCTGACGAGCGAGACGGCAAAGGCGAAGGTGAAACAGACGACGCTGTTTCAAGTGCTGCAGCCGACGGCGGCGGCGTCTACGGCGCCGACCTTCTACTCGCGGCTGACCCGTGCGGTCGAAGAGTCGAAGCAAGCGAAGGCGAGCGGCGCGCAGTGGAAGGCGACGATCCGCAACGCGAAGATCGGGATCAACAAAGACGAGTTCGCGCTCGCGTCTGTCGGCGACCTCGAGGATGGCCGGAGCTACACCCGGCAGGAGGTGCTCGAGTATCTGCAGGCGAACGCGGTCACGGTCGAGGACGTGACGCTCGAGGACGACGCGGGGCCGGACAAGGACGCTGTCCACGTGCGTGCGACCGAGCTGTACGACGCCGAGGTCGACGCCGAGGTTGACCGGCTCGAGGAGCAGGGCACGCACTACGACTATGGACGGATCGCGATTCACTTCGACGAGGACGAACAGCAGTACGAGGCGTCTGTCGACGGCGATGACCTCGGCGAGTGGTACGACACCGAGGACGAGGCGCAGGCGGCGGCCGACGCCGCGGTTGAGGACCGCCGCGAGGCGTTCGAGGACAAACGGCGCGAATTGCTGCTCGAGGACGCCCGCAGCGCAGCCAATTGGGGCGAGGCCCTCGCACAGGCTGAGCGTGAGATGGATGGTACCGACCAGACCCGTTATTCGAGATATGTGCTGCCGGGCGGCGATCCTGGCAGTTACCGCGAAGTGTTCCTGACGGTGCCGCCGGTCGATCCGACTGCGGGGCCGCCGCCAACTATTACTGTCGATCAGGTGTTCGAGCCGACCGGCAGCAACATGATTCCGTATACCGTGTCGGTCAACGGGAAGCCTTGGCTCGAGAACGACAAGCCGCGCAAGCTCTATGTCGGCGCCGCAGAGGCGGATACCGTGAAAGTGCCGCACGCGCTTGAGCAATGGACGGCGCATCATCAGAGCCGCCGACATCTGAGCACCTGGGAGGACGGACACGAGGAATACAGCAACATCGAGAACCCGATCGTCCGGATTCGTCTGAACACGCGCACGACGGTCGACGGGCAGCGGGTCCTCTTTCTCGAGGAGGTCCAACCGCCGCACGAAGACGAACAAAAAAAGATGCCGGCGCTGTTCACGAAGAACTGGCGCGAGCTCGGCTTCAAGTGGGCGCTGCGCCACGCCGCCGAGCAGGGCCTCGACGCGGTCGCATGGACGACCGGTGAGCAGCAGGCGGCGCGCTACTCACTCGAGAAGCAGGTCGACGAGATCCGCTACACGAAGCGCGCAGATGGGACCTACAACTTGACCGTCTGGAAAGACGGCCGAAGTCTCGACCAAGCCGAGCGCATGGGCGCGACGCTCAAGGAGCTCGAGGCGCTCGTCGGCAAGGAGATCGTCAACCGGATCGAGCAGAGCGAAGGCGATCGCAAGGAAAGCGACGTGATGGCCCGACTGCGCGCGCGAGGTGACGCCGTCGGCGCCGTGCCGGTGGAGTTCGAGGCGGGCGCGGGGGGCCGCGGTGACACCGGGCACTATGTCGAAGTGCCGCTCTCCGAGCACACGCCAGAGTCGCGCTCCTGGTCGCAATGGGGCATCCGGTATCAGGACGGTACGCTGATGGGCACGTACGGCAGTCAGGAAGACGCCGCTGGTGAGATGGTCCGGCAGAACGCTGACCTGAAGAGCGAGCCGCAGCGCAGTCTCGCCGGCGAGAATCTGAAGATCGGCGGTGAAGGGCTCAAGCGCCTGTATGACGTCGATTTCAAAAACGTCGTCAACGGGCTCCCCGCGGTCAAGCGCAACGGCGGCAAGGTCGCGACGGTCGACCTCCGAACCGGTGACGTCGCGCCCTACGACCTGACCGAAGTCGGCGGCGGACGCTGGCGCTTGGTTGACCGCCGGACGAATCTCTTTATCGACGCGGCGCCGGTGTTCGCGTCCGGGTCGGCCGCGGAGGCGTGGATCGCGGAGCACGCGGCGGCGGTGACGGTGCCGGCGGTCGCCCTGACGCCCGAGCTCCGGACCGCCGTGCTCGGCGGGCAAGCCCTCTTCCAACAGCCCAACGCCGCCGCGGCCGACACGCCCGAGCGCCGCGGCTCGATCGCCTTCGGCGACGATCGCCAATTCGCGATCAACCTCTTCGCCCGCGCCGACCTCTCGACCTTCCTGCACGAGAGTGGACATTTCTTCCTCGAGGTGCTGCAGGACCTCGCCCCGACGTCACCGCCGATCGCCGGCGACCTCACGACGCTGCGCGCGTGGCTGTTCCCCGAGGGCGACACCGGGCAGGCGATCGACGTCGCGCAGCACGAACAGTTCGCGCGCGGCTTTGAAGCCTACCTGATGGAGGGCAAGGCCCCGTCCGTCGAATTGCGCTCGGCGTTCGCCAATTTCCGCGCCTGGCTGATCGGCGTCTACAAGTCGCTCCGATCGCTCAAGGTGGACCTGTCGCCGGAGGTGCGCGGCGTCTTCGACCGGCTGATCGCGACCGACCAGGCGATTGCCGACGCGGAGCAAGCGGGCAGCGTGCAACCGATGTTCACGACGGCGGCGGCGGCCGGGATGTCCGAGCAGACATTCAGCCGCTACGCCGCGAAGGTCCAGGACGCCTCGCGGCTCGCGCGCGAAACCCTCGAGCGCAAGCTGCTGGCCGAAGTGCAGCGCGCACAGACGGCCGCATGGAAGGCCGCGCGCGCCACGATCGAAGCGGCCGTCGCCGCCGACGTCCATCAGCAACCCGTCTACCGGGCGCTCGCGGCGATGCAGCGCGGCACCAACCCGGACGGCTCGCCGCTGACCGAAGGCGCCGCCCCGGAACCGCTCAAGCTCTCGCGGGCGATCCTCGTCGCCGAGTTCGGCGAGGCGCGGCTCAAGGCGCTGCCCAAACCGTACCTCTACACGGTGACGGGCGGGTTCCACCCGGCCCTCGTCGCCGAGATGTTCGGCTTCTCCTCCGCCGACGAGCTCCTGACCGCCATCACCGCGGCGCCGGCGATGCGCGGCGTGATTCAACAGGAGACGGATCGCCGGATGCTCGCCGAGCACGGGAGTCTGCTCCTCGACGGCACGCTGCACGCCAAGGCGCAGGCCGCGGTCGCCAACGACGGCCGCGAGGAGGTCATCCGCGAGGAGATGGCCGCGCTGGGCGCGCTGAAACGGCAGACCGCCCGCGCGAGCGCCGCGGCGGTCGACGAACCGGAGCGCGCGTACGAGCGCCGCTGGCTCGAGGCGGAAGCGAAGCTCCGGATCGCGATCGCCGAAGGACGCAAGCAGGTCGAGGTCGACGAGCTGCGCGACCAGGTCCGCCATCTCAAGCAACAGACCCGCGGCGCCGCGGCGCGAATCCAGGCGGCCCTCCCGCCGGCGACCGTGCTCCGCGCCTTCGCCCGCGACCGGATCGCGAAGACGAAGATCCAGGCCGTCAAGCCGGCGCTCTACTGGTCGGCCTCGCGGCGGGCGGCACAGACCGCGATCGACAGCGCGGCCCGGCAGGACGTCGACGGCGCGATCGCCGCGAAGCAACAGGAATTGATGAACCTCGCGCTCTACCGGGAAGCGGCGCGCGTCATGGAAGACGTCGCGGCGCGCGTGGCGCGGGCGCAGGCCCTCGGGAAGGGACCCGCCCGGCAGCAGCTCGGCCTCGCCGGCGCTGGGTATCTCGACCAGGCCGACGGCATTCTCGACCGCTACGAGTTCGCGACCGTCGCGCCGAAGGTGCTCGCGCGGCGGGCCGCGATCCGCAAGTGGATCGCCGAGCTCGAGGGCGAAGGGTTGCCGGTCGACGATCTGCCCGAGGTGGTGCTCAACGATGCGCGGCGCATCAACTACCAGGAAGTCACGGTCGAGGAGCTCGTCGGCATTACCGACGGCCTCGCGCAGATCGTGCATCTCGCGCGACTGAAAAATAAGCTCTTAAAAGCGGCCGACGCGCGGGAGTTCGCCGTCGTGCGCGACGGGCTGGTGACGTCGATCCGGGAACACACGACGGCGCGCGCGATGCCGCTCGAGTTCCGGCCGGCAGACGAGAAGTACCGCAAGGTCGCCGATTGGTTCGCCAGCCACACCAAGATCGCGACGCTCGTCCACGCGCTCGACGGCCACGTCGACGGCGGCGCACTGTGGGAGGCGATCATCCGCCCGCTGAACGCCGCAGCCGACGCCGAAGCGACGCGCAAGCGCGAGGCGGGCACCGCCTACACGGCGATCCTTGCCGAGCACTATCCTGGCCGCGAGCTCGCGACGCTCAATACGAAGACGTTCATCCCCGCGATCCAGGGCAGTCTGTCGAAAGAAGGCCGCCTCGCGGTCGCCCTGAATTGGGGCAACCAGACGAGCCGCGACCGGCTGCTCGCGGATCCGTCGCGCAAGTGGAGCGGGTCGCAGGTACAGGCGATTCTCGACACGCTCGACGCGCGCGACTGGCGCTTCGTGCAAGCGACATGGCATTACCTCAATACCTTCTGGCCCGAGATTGCCGCCAAGCAGCAGCGCGTGACGGGCCTCGCGCCGGAGAAGGTCGAGGCGATCCCGGTCCTGACGAAGTTCGGCGAGCAGCGCGGCGGCTACTACCCGCTCGCCTACGACGGGCGCCTCTCCGCGCGCGCCGGCCAGCACGCCGCGGCGACCGAGGCCAAGCTCGCCGTCTCGGCGTCCTATGTCCGCTCGACGACGCGCCGCGGCCACGTCGAGGCGCGTCAGCAGAACGTGACGCTCCCGGTCCGGCTCGAGCTCGGCGTCGTCTTCCAACATCTCGAGCAGGTCATCCATGACCTGACGCATCATGAGATGCTGATCGACGTGACGCGGCTTTTGCGCGACGGGCAGGTGTCGGCGGCGCTGACCGAGACGAAAGGTGACCTCGTCCGCGACCAGTTCACGCGGCTGCTGCAGGACGTCGCGATCGGGTCGACCCAGCCGGCGATCTCGACGCTCGACAAGGCGGCGACCTTCATGCGGACCGGGACGCAGCTCTCGGCGATGGGCTACAACCTGTGGACCGGCGCGCAGCAGCCGCTCGGCCTCTTCAACGGCATGAGCCGCGTCGGGCCGACGTGGGTCATGAAAGGGATGATCCGCTGGCTCCGTGACAGCGCGTCGATGGAGTCGACGGCCGGCTGGATCGCGAGCGTCTCGCCGATGATGCGCGAGCGCGTGACGACCGGGACGCAGGACTTGAGCGACGTCCGCAAAGTGCTGCAGCAGCCCGGCGGCTGGTTCGACGCGCTCGTGCGGACGGTGAGCCTCGACACCCTCACGCAGCAGACGATCCTCGATAGCTACCTCTGGCACATCGGCCTGATGCAGCGCGTCGCGGATATTCCGACGTGGCTCGGCCAGTACGAAAAATCAATGGCCAGCGGCGAGCACGAAGCCCGCGCGATCGCCCTCGCCGACCAGGCCGTGCTCGACTCGCAAGGCGGCGGACAGATCAAGGACCTGGCGCAGGTGCAGCGCGGGAGTCCGGTCGCGCGGCTGTTCCTGACCTTCTACAGCTACGGCAATACGATTTTCAACGCGACGGCGCGCGAGGCCGGCGCGACCAATTTCAAATCGCCGGCGTCGGTCGCGACCTTCCTCGGCCATCTGTCCCTGCTCTACGTGATGCCGGCGGTCGGCGCGGTCGCCTTAAGTCGCCTGTTCGGGAAGTCGGACGGCGACGACCTCGAGGAGTTTGTGAAGGACGTCGGCCGCGACGCGCTCAGCGCGGCCCTCAATACGATGGTCCTGGTGCGCGAGCTCGGCGGCCTCGTGCAAGAGGGGACGCGCGGCTATGCCGGGCCGGCCGGCGCGCGCACGATTGAGCTCTT
>Ga0184623_10000043_pt1 | contig 44834 bp, 35 predicted proteins | sample PLM1_100_b1_FD_133138 | JGI IMG/M metagenome (GOLD analysis project Ga0184623, IMG submission 133138) | Groundwater sediment microbial communities from an aquifer in East River, Colorado, USA - PLM1_100_b1 | ecosystem: Environmental > Terrestrial > Soil > Riparian zone | place: USA: East River... | reverse complement strand
CGAGCCGGCAGACTCGACTCGCCGGGGAAGACGCGGTCAAGCGCAGCTCGCTGCGCTGGACGATCATCCGCCCGACGATGATCTACGGGGCACCGGGCGACCGCAACATCTCCCGGTTGCTCGTCGTGGTGCGGCGCACGCCTGTCCTCCCGGTGCCGGGCGGCGGGCGCCGCCTCCAGCAACCTGTGCACGTCGAGGATCTCGCGAGGGCGATCCTCGCGGCCGGGGAACGGCCGGCGGCGAGCGGCGGGACCTATGACGTCGCGGGCCCAGAGCCACTGGCGTTCCGCCAGCTGCTCGTGCACTCCGCTGACGCGGTCGGCCGCCGGCTGCGGCTGGTGCCGCTGCCGCTGGCAGCGTGCGTGGTCGGGCTCCGGGTCTACGAGACCGTGGCCAGGAATCCGCGCCTGCGGGCCGAGCAGGTGCTACGGCTCACGGAGGACAAGGCGTTCGACGTCACCGCGGCCCGTACCGACCTCGGCTTTGATCCCCGCCCGTTCGCGGTGGGGGTGTGTGAGGAGGCGCGACTACTGTGGCCGTGAGGCATGCCCTGCTGCTCGCCCGCACCGTACGGCACCTGCGTCCGTCGCAGGTGGTGCACCGGGTCCGGCTGCGGGCCCAGCGGGTGGTTGTCGCGCGAACCTCTTCACCGGCGCGGCGGCTGCTCGCGCTGGCCATCCGAAACCACGCAGCCGGTTGGCCGCTGGGTTTTCTACCCGTGGACGCCCGCGCGTCGGCCCAGTGGCCCGGGTTCGACCTGCTCGCGGCTGGGCGCGTCCGCATTCTCGGACGCGAGTCGCCGACGGGCGAGTGGGTGCAGCCGGATGCGCCGCAGCTATGGCGGTACCACCTGCACTACTGGGACTGGGCCTGGCCGCTCGTACTGGCACCCGACGCAGGCGCGGCGCGCACAGTCTTCGCAGGGCTGTTCGAGTCCTGGCGCGGCTCCACCGCCTTCGGTCGAGGAGACGCCTGGTCGCCCTATGTCGTGTCGCTGCGCGCGTGGTCGTGGTGCGGCCAGTTCAGCCTGGTGCGGGGCACCTCGCGGGAGCAGGCGTTCGTGGACCTCCTCCGGACGCACGCCGGGTTCCTGCGCACGCACCTCGAGCTCGATGTGGGCGGCAACCACCTCATCAAGAACCTCAAGGCTCTCGTTGGTCTCGGCGTGTTCCTCAGTGACAACACCCTGCTGGACGGCGCGCTGCGCCGACTGCGCCGGGAGGTTGAACGGCAGGTATTGCCGGACGGCGGCCACTTCGAGCGGGCGCCCGCGTACCACTGTCAGGTGCTCGGCGACCTCGTCGACCTCGCGGATCTCCTTTCCGCGACCGGCGAGGACCCACCCGGGTGGCTGGCCGGGGCGCGGGACCGGATGCGCCGCTTCCTCGGGCTCGTACTGCTCCCCGATGGCACCGTTCCCCTGCTCAACGACGGATACCCGGTCCCCGCGGACGTGGTCTCCGCGCTCGACCCCGGCCCGGCCGCCGGTGAGGGGATCACCGTGCTTCCCGACACCGGGCTAGCCGTGCTGCGCAACGGCCCGCTGTTCGTCCTGGCCGACATCGGTGACCCCTGCCCGGACGAGCTGCCCGCACATGCGCACGCCGACACGCTCTCATTCCTGCTGTACGACGACGGGCGACCGGTCGTCGCCGAACTTCACACCTCGACCTACGCACCGGGGCGTCGGCGCGCCCTGGAACGCGGGACGCGAGGACACAGCACCGTCGAGGTGGACGGATCCGACTCCACCGAGGTGTGGGGGGCGTTCCGCGCCGGCCACCGGGCGCGGGTAAAGGCCGTGACGTACGGCGAAGACGGCGACGCGGCGGTGTTGTCGGCCGAGCACGACGGCTACCGGCGGCTTCCCGGCTCACCGGTCCACCGCCGTACGTGGCGGTTGTCGCGGGACCGTCTCGCCGTCCGCGATGAGATCGACGGGGTCGGCCAGCACGAGGTCGTGGTCCGGGTGGTCCTCGCGCCCGGAGTCGGGCCCGGGGACGCCACACGGTTCGGCGGAGGTTGGCGGACCGAACCGGCAGAGGTCGCCGAGGGCTGGGATCGCCGGCGCGAATGCCAGGTCCTGACCCGGGGCGGCCCCGTCAGCCTCCCCTGGGTACATGAGTTCCACTACGACAGGAGCATTGCCCGATGAAGCAGGTCGTCCAGCCAATCGGCGGAGGCGCGGTCACCGTGCTCGACGTGCCCCGCCCGACCGTCGGCGCCGCCGAGGTGCTCGTCCGGACCATTGCAAGTGTGGTGAGCCCCGGCACGGAGCGGGCGGTCACCGCGCTGGCCCGGTCGTCGCTGCTGGCCAAGGCCAAGACCCGCCCTGACCTAGTCCGGCAGGTCGTGAAGAAGGCGCGGACCGACGGGATCGCGACGACCGCGCGGACGATCCGGACCCGGCTGGCCGGCGACCTTCCGCTGGGATACTCGGCCGCCGGCATCGCGGTCGAGGTGGGCGAGGCGGTGTCGGGCGTGCGCCCGGGGATGCTCGTCGCGACAGGTGGGGCCGGACAGGCAAACCATGCGGAGTGGCAAGCCGTTGCGGGCCTGCTCTGCGTTCCGGTGCCCGCGGGCGTCCCGGCTGAGGACGCCGCGTTCGCGACCATCGCCGCGATCGCGCTGCATGGCGTGCGGCTGGCCGGCGTCGGTCCCGGCAGCAAGGTCGTCATCATCGGCCTCGGGCTCGTCGGTCAGCTCGCGGCCCGCGTCGCCCTCGCCGCCGGTTGCGACGTGGCGGGCATCGACGTGACGGACCATCCGGTGCGGGTCGGGCAGGAGTCAGGTGTGCTCGCCCTCCGCGAGGACGGCGAGCCGACTACCACAACCGTGCTGGACTGGTCGCGTGGACGTGGGGCGGACGCGGTGCTGCTGTGTGCCGCCGGCTCCGGCCCCGGGGTCGCGAACCGCGCCCCGGCGCTGTGCCGCGACCGCGCCAGCGTCGTCGTCGTCGGCGACACGCGCTTGGACCTGTCCCGCACGCCCTTCTACGAGAAGGAACTGACCCTGCAGTTCGCCCGGTCCTACGGGCCAGGCCGCTACGACCAGACGTACGAAGAGTACGGAGTGGACTATCCCATTGGGCAGGTCCGTTGGACCGAAGGGCGCAACCTCGAGGCTGTGCTCGACCTCCTCGCCGCCGGCCGGCTCAAAGTGGATGACCTGGTGACGCACCGGTTCGACATCGCCAACGCCACCGGCGCGTACCAGCTCATCGCGGACCGCCACGAGCCATACCTGGCCGTGCAACTGCGCTATCCGACGGCGCGGGCGGTCGAGCCACCGGTACTGCTCCGCCGGCCCGCCCCCCACCTCGGCGCGGGCGTCGGTTGGCTCGGCGCGGGTACCTTCTCCACCGGCACGCTCCTCCCCGCCTTCCGGGAAGCGGGGTTCGATCGCTTCGTCGCCGTCGCCTCCGCGCAGGGCCTGACCGCACGTCGCGTGGCCGAGCGCCACGGTTTCGAGAAGGCGGTCTCCGCGGCGGAGGAGGTCATTGACGACCCCGAGGTCGGCGTGGTCGTCATCGCCACGACCCACGAGCGCCACGCCGACCTTGCTGTCCGTGCCCTGGAGGCAGGCAAGCACGTGTGGTGCGAGAAGCCACCGGCGCTTACTGTCGAGGAGCTCGATCGCCTCACCGAGGCCCACCGGATCTCACCAGGCGTTCTCTTCGTCGGGTACAACCGGCGCTGGTCACCGGCGTTGCTGTCCGCGGCGCCCCACGTGGACCGCCGCGGGGAACCGGTCACGGTGGCCTACCGGGTCGCGGCCGGCCCGGTCCCGGACAAGCACTGGTACCACGACCGCCACCAGGGCGGGCGGCTCCGTGGCGAGGTGTGTCACTTCGTCGATGCCTGCTGCGCCCTGGCCGGGTCCGGCCCTGAGGCAGTTACCGCGGTGCTCGGCGGTGAGAGCGAACTCGGGCTCGCCAGCGACATCGGACTGGCGATACGCCACGTCAACGGCTCGGTCTCCACGGTCACCTACTCCGCTTCCTTGCCGGAAGGCGTGGGCAAGGAACGGGTGGAAGTCCTCGCCGGATCCCGGCACGCCGTCATCGACGACTACCGCAAGGTCCTACTCGACGGGCGTTGTCGATGGGCGGGCCGCCAGGACAAGGGCCATCGCGCGGCGGCCGCGGCCTTCCGTGCCGCACTGCGCGGCGAGCCGCCCGCCGACCTCGCCGCGGACATGCTCCTCTCCACCCGCGCCACGCTCGGAGCGCTCGCGGCCGGAACCCACTACGCCACCGGCGTCCCGTTCAGGCCCGCTCACAATTGAGCAACAGGATCCCATGAGCGAACACACACTCGGCGAGATCCGCTCGCATGCCGCGGCGCTGCTCGTCCGCACCGCACCACCGCACCACGCACCGCACCGTCCGTCGGCACCGTCCGCCGGCGGCAGCCCAATCCCCGCCGAGCCCGCATCCGCCGGGTCCACATCCCCCGCGGGTCCGCATCCCCCGGGTCCACGTTCCTTCGCCCAGAAAGGGCCAATAATGCTCGAGAGGATCTTCGCCCGCGGCCTGGCCACCGGGTTCGACAATCCCACCGCCCTGCCGACGAGCACGGCTCAGGAGCAGCAGTGGCAGCAGGCCAACAAACAATGGTGGGAAGCCCACCCGATGGAATACGACTGGGCAGGGAAGGAACGGCTGCGGGCTGGCAGCCGAGAATCCTACGAGGTCATGGACCGGAAGTTCTTCGCCGCCGCCCAGACCTACCTTCCAGCACGCGAGCTCCCGTTCGACCAGCTCATCCCGTATGGCGATCTGCCGCGGATGGACGTGCTGGAGATCGGTGTCGGCAGTGGAGCGCACGCGGCTCTGCTGTCGGGCCACGCCCGCTCGTTCACTGGAATCGACCTCACTGAATGCGCAACCGAGAACACCCGGGGCCGATTCAGGGTCATGGACCTCAGTGGCGACCTGCGACAGATGGATGCCGAGCACTTGGATTTCCCCGACGAGTCGTTTGACTTCGTGTGGAGTTGGGGCGTGATCCACCACAGCGCCAACACCGAACAGATTCTCCGGGAGGTCCGCCGCGTCCTGCGGCCAGGTGGTCGGGCCGTGGTGATGGTCTACAACCGCAGCCTATGGGGCTACTATGTGGTAACCGGGCTGATACGAGGCGTACTGCTGGCTGATCTGCTGCGGACCCGTTCGCTGCACAGGACCGTACAGCGCGCGACCGACGGGGCGATCGCCCGGTACTACTCGCCACGCGAGTGGCGGTCTCTCGTCAAGGTCCAAGGCCTGCAGCTGGAATGGTTGCGGGTCTACGGAGACAAACCTGAGATGGTCCCGCTCCCTCCGGGACGGCTCAAGACAGCGGTGCTCCGCCGTCTACCAAATCCAGCCTCCCGATTCTTCCTCAACCGCCTCAGGCAGGGCAGTTTCCTGGTGACGTCTCTTCGCCGCTGACCTCACCGTGGCGTGCTGTTCGTCGGCTTCAGCTGGCGCGCGGACGGCGCACACCTCGCCCGCCGCTGGGTGGCGACGGGCGAGATCGGGCTCCGTTCAGAGGGTCAAGAACCGGCGGTGGGGCGGCGACGCCTGGCGAGGGTGAGCCACAGCAGTAGGGCGCCGAGAGCCACTGCGCCGGCACCGCCGGCAAGCATCGTGCCGAGCCGCTCACCGCTGGCCCCCGTCGTCGGGATCCCTCCGGCCCTGGCGAGGACCCGCACGGTAACCGACGCGGACAGCCCCGAGGGCGAGCCCGTGGCTGTGATCGTGGCGCGCCCGGTGCGGGTGAGCCGCACCGTGGCGCTGAAGTTACCGGCATCGTCGGCGCTGGTCGTGGCGACGACCACAGCCGGGAGCGGGACGATCTCCGGCACGGACCCGCCGCCTCCGCCGCCGTAGTTCACCGAGACCGTCACCGTGTCGTTCGGCCCGAGCCTGCCGCTGACGACGACGGATCCACCTACGGTGATCGTGCCGGCCGAGACGGTGAGCGTCGGCGGGGGCGGGGGGTACTCCAGGGCCAATGCCGGTACGGGGCTGAGGATGAGGATGATCGCGGCGGCGGTCAATGCTGCGAGACGGCGACTGGTCATTGTGTGTTCCCCCAACACGGACTCGAGAAAGTTTCGCGTTCTTCCCATAATCGTATAAACAGAACATATAGCCCCAGTAGAGTACATCACCTTCCGCACTCAAAGGGCTTCTTTGGGTGATATGTCCAGGCAGCGACCGTCGGAGTCGTCCTCAGAGTGGGTGCCATCGCCGCGTCTCCGTGTCCAGGAAGGACGCCCGTTAGGAGCGCCATATCGAGGGTCTGGCTGGAGCCGGGGGGTAGGTCGACGGTGACCACGCCGACGGCGCGTCCCCGCTCGACCCCCGTGCCCACTGGCACCCGCTTTCCGCCGATCCTCGCCTCGACGACCCCGCCGCCAGTCGGGGCGAAGACGAGGACGTTCGTCCGGATCGTGTACGGGCGACCCCCGAGACCCATCCCCAGCACATATGCCGGCAGCCCACGCGGGGGCGCCGCAGAACGGAGCGTGACCCGCAGGCGTAGCTCGCGACGTCGGTCCGCGCGGCAGGCGCCCGCGGTGAGATCGACGGACTGGCGGAGGTAGTAGTCCAGTTTGGCGCCGGTGCCGTCGTTGAGGAAGACGCCGACCACGGGCCGCGCCCCGTCCTGCTCAGGTAGCGCGCCCTCGAGCACCGTTCCCGCGATCAGGCGCTGCTCGTCCGGTCTGCCGCTCCATACCAGCAACCTGCGCTCGCCGGCCGCCCGTACGAGACCCTCGAATGTGGCCTGCTGGCTGCCCTGGCCCCGGATGAGCGTGTCGAAGGTGGCCCGTGCGGCACCGGCGAAGAACCGCTCCTTCTCGGCCGGCGAGGCGACCCCACCATACGACTCGGAGAGAAGGAGTCGTACGGCGTTCTCCCCGGTCAGGGTGCCGCCGGTCGGAAGGCGCACCGGACCGGAGCCACGGAGCACGTAGGACAGTGCGACGGGATCGGTGGCGAGCACCCCGTCCACGGTCCGCCCGGTCCGTCGGCGGTACATCTCCCGGGCGAGCGTCGCCGCGGTAGGAAAGTGCGGGGTGAGGTTCACGTCCGCAGGGAAGATGCCCAGGCGTTCGGTGTAGAGCGCCTTCATCGCCGGATCTAGCGGGAGGACCGGCTCGTCGAAGACGCCCAGATCACCGGAGGCCGTACCTTGCTCCACGATCCGGATCGCCCCACGATCCGCGCGCACGACCGCGAAGGCACCGAACATGCCGCCGGTCGCGCGCACCTCGGCCAGATTCTGGAACAGCACCAGATAGGTCCGGGGCCCGTCTGCGCCGAGCATCGGCGGCAGCAGCGTCGCCGCGCGCCTCGCGGTGCCGGTGCGGGCGGCCATAGCGTCCAACTGGCGTTGCAGACCGATGACCGGCGTGCGCACGGGCCGCAGCAGGTCGTCAGTCCGGATGGCGCCCACCCTGTCCCGAGCCCGCTGGACCGCGGCATCCGCAGCCCTGACGCCAGGGCCGGCTGCCACGACCGGCCCGAGGTCTAGGTGTCCGTCCTTAGGCGCAATCGCCGCCGGGTCGAGACTCCCGGCGACGGCGACGACACCAGGCAGGCCGTCCCGGGCAAGGTCGTCGAGCGCCGCGGCGACCGTAGCGATCGCCGCAAGATCGGAACCGATCACGGGCACGTGGGTGCCGACTCGCCACAGTGGATCATGGGTGTTCTCGCGAGCCGCGCTGAGTTGCTCCTGCAGGGCCACCAGCGTGGCACGAGCGGAGCGGGCATCGCCGTCCTGGATCCGCTGCTGCAGTTGCGGGACAAGCCGCGCCGCGGCCTGCAGGTGGTTGTCGGTCTCGCTCGCCCGTATCGCAAGCCATCCTGCGGCCCCGCACGCCACGCCGAACAGGACCAACCCGTTGACCGTGAGTAGCCGTCTCGCGCGTCGCCAGCGCATCCGACGGGACCGGTAGACCGACATCAGCCCACGTTCGTCCATGGCCGGCGGTCGGAAACGTGCTGCGGGAGGGCGAGGAGGGTCGCGGGGGCCCGGTCGAGCGCGTGGCGCGCTTCGGCTGGTCGCTCGCCGTCGTAGAGCGCGTAACCGTACCGGTCGAGGAGCTCCGCGACCCGGGCCGCGTTGACGTCGTCGACCTCGCAGATGATGGCCGGCTGACGGGCCAGCACCGCTTCTCCACCGTAGAGGACGAGGACCTCGGCGGCCTCGACATCGATCTTGAGAACGTCGGGCGGTGGGAAATGCGCGGCGAGCCAGTCCAACGTCACCGTAGGAACCAGTTCAGTGCTTCGCGTTCCCCCGGTCTGAGTCGTGCCGAAGCCCTCGAGGAAATTGGTCGCAGCGATCTGCCGTTCACGCGCGTACGCCTTCCACGAGCAGGAACCACCCGGCACGGTCGCCGAACAGGCGGGCGATCCCAGGGGCGACCCGCCGATCCCAGTGCGTGAGCACCGGCCTGATCCGCAGGTCGACGAGGAGTTCCCCCAGCACGGCGGCCACCTCCGAGGCGGTGAAGGCGCGGGTGCCGGGGCTCTCGATGTGGCTTACCGCCTGCCGGAGGGTCATCGCGGGCCGGCCGCGCAGGAGACCGAACCGCAGCCAGGCCGCCGCGGCCAGCCACGAGTGGCGGTGGTACACCATCACCGCGAACCGACCGCCCGGCCGCAGAACGCGGACGGCTTCACGCAGCGCGCTCTCGCTACGTGGCGTGTGGTGCAGCACCCCCCACGACCAGACGAGGTCGAACGAACCGTCCGGGAACGGGAGCGCCTCGGCGTCCGCGACCTGCAGGTGCGCGCGCATGCCTGCCGAACGCAGGCGTTCCTTCGTCAGTTGTACGGCGCGCTGCGTGATGTCCACGCCGGTGACGCGGGCACCGGCCCGGGCCCAACGAAGCAGGTCGGCCCCCATCCCGATGCCGATTTCGAGCACCTCGCGGTCGCGGCCGGACGGGAAGTCCGCGAACGCGGCGATCTCCGGCTCCAGGACGTAGCGCAACCGCTCCTGGGCGGACCCGTAGCGCTCGCCGCACGCCTCTTCCTCCCAGTGCCGCACGACCGCCCGTTTCGACAGCTCGGTGCTCACGCCACCCTCCCGTCCTGGGTCAACACGCCAACCACATGTGCCGCACGCGCGAAGTACTGCCCCTGGCGATGTCCGCGGGCACCGGCTGCCGCGGTGCCACGGCGGACGCGCTCGGCGGGCGCCGCGAAGCCCCGTTTGGGTCGATCGGAGACCACCCGTGGCAGCACGCTGCGCGCGAGCATGCGGGCGGGCGCCTTGCCGCCGTCGGCGGACAGCACGCTGTCGGGGAGGGTAAGGCTCCACCGCACGAGGTCGAGATCGAGCCAGGGCACCCGGATCTCGACACCGTGCTCCATCCCGGCACGGTCGACGTACGCGAGGCCGAGCCCCGGCAGGTACACGTTCAGGTCGAGGGTGAGCGCGCGGCGCAGCGGCGACAGCCCGGCTGGCAGTTCCTCGTAGACCTCTTGGTGCCGCTGCCGGACGGCCTCGTCGCTTACCTCGGCAACGGAACAGCCGAGCGCGCGCGCTCGCTCCTCCGCGTCGGAGTAGCTGCACAGATGCAGGTACCGGGAGAGGAACGTCGGTGCCGCGGAAGCCCGCAGCAGCCGCGTGGCGTACTCGTGCCGCGGCCCGCGCTCGCCCAGCAGCCCCGTGCAGGCGCGCAGCGGGCGGAGCAGGCGTGCGGGCGCCTCGTCGAGGAGTCGCGCGACCCGGTGGCGCCGGTATCCGCCGAGCAGTTCGTCACCGCCCTGCCCGGACCACAGGACCTTCAGGCCGTCCCGCCGTGCCCGGGCTGCGATGAGCCGAGTCAGCTCGTAGGCCGGATCGGCGAAAAGGTCACCGCTCGGCGGCACCTCGACACGTTCCCCGTCCGCCCCGCCGAGATAGGTGACGGGTGAGCGGAGGACGGTCTGCAGAGTACGGACGGTGGCCGCGTCCTCGTCGAGCCCCTCCCCGCTCCCGTCGCGGGGCCACGCGATCGTGTAGGCGCTGGCCAGGCTGGTCCGCCCGCCCCACCACAGGAGACTGCTGTCCACTCCACCGGAGGCCATCAACGCGACGGGGACATCGCCGAGCAGCTGCCGGCCGCACGCGGCGCGCAGGTGCTCGTCGAGCTGCTCGGCCGCGGCGGCGACGTCGAGCCGGCGAGGCTGCGGATCCGGGTGCAGCGGCTCCGTGAAACGGCGCTGGGTGGCCCCCGACCCGGGCACCCAGTGCAGCACGTGCCCCGGCAGCACCGACCGCACCCGCGCGCGGGGCGTCCGCGGATCGGGGATCCACAGGAAGGTGAGGAACTGCGCGAGCGCCACCACGTCCCACGGCCCGACATCGGCGCCGAGCTCCTCCAGGGCTCGGGGCTCCGAGGCGAACCACAGCCGGTCGCGATCGGCCACCGAGAACAGAGGCTTGACGCCCACCGAGTCTCGGGCGAGCCATACCTCGCCACTCACCGTATCGACCACAGCCACCGCGAAGATGCCGTTGAGCCGGCGCAGGCAGTCCGGTCCTTCGTCCTCCCAGAGGTGGACGATGACCTCTCCGTCCATTGCGCTCCGGAGGTGGTGCCCACGCCCGCGGCACAGGTGACGCAGTTCCGCGTGGTTGTAGATCTCGCCGTTGAAGGCGACGAGAAACCGCCCTCGTTCATCGGTCATCGGCTGCTGGCCCAGGTCGGACAGGTCGACGATGGCGAGGCGGGTATGGGCGAGAATGCCCTGAGCGCGCGCCGACTGCCAGCGCAGCGTGGCCCCACCATCGGGACCGCGATGGGCGAGCACCCCGACATCCCCGCCGCCGACCGGCAGCGAGCGATCGCTGGCGGCAAGTCCAGCTACTCCGCACATGCGCCCGCCCCTCCACCGACCGGCGCCGCCGGGTGGCGGGCGCTCGAGACGTCAGTGAGCCAGGCGTTGAGGGCGGCCAGCGCCCACGCCTCCGACCACCGTCCACCGCGGCGCCACCGTGCGAGCACGGTTCGGCCCACGGTCTGGTCAAGCTGCTGCCACAGCTGCGCCGCTGGATCGTCGAGCTGATCGACGAGCGGGGCGAGCGGGCCGCAGCGCATCCATCGGTCCATCGGCACGCTGAACCCACGCTTCGGCCTCGCCGCACACGCCCGCAGGAGCGGCGCCTGCGACCACCGGGCAAACCGCCGCTTCCCGAGCCCTCTCGCCGGGTCGACGTTCAAGGCGACCCGGAGGAACTCGACATCGACCAGCGGCACCCGCAGTTCCACACTGGACGCCATCGAATAGGCGTCCGCGTCGGGCAGCAGCATCCCTTGCAGGTAGCCCCGTATCTCGGCGAGCGACAGGTCGAGCGCAGTGCGGTCGGCGCTGCCACGCCGCGCGGCTGCTCCCCCGACGCCTCCAGTCAGCGCGCTCACCTCCGCCGGGGTGAACAGGCGGCGTTGCAGGCCGCTCAGCCCAGGTGCGTCGCGCGGACCGTCGGGGCCCAGCAACTCGCGCACCTTCTTGCCGGCGAAGGCTCCCCAGCGGGGCAGCATCGCGACGGCGGCCTCGTGAAGGACGCGCGGGGCGCGGTCGGCCCAGCCGAGCGCGCGCAGGAACGGGAGGATCCGGAAGTGGCTGTATCCGGCTGTTGCTTCGTCCCCGCCGAGTCCCGACAGCGCAACCCGGACGCCCTGCTCGGCCACCGCACGACAGACCAGATAGGTGTTGAGCCCGTCGATGCTGGGGCGCTGCATCGCGTGGATGAACGCCGCCACGTCCTCAGGCTGGAGGTCCCGCGACACCACGATGTGCCGATGGCCGTACTGCCGCGCCACCTCAGCGGCGATTGCGCCCTCGGACTGACCTCCTCCGATGTCGACAGTGAAGCAGGTGAGCGGAGCTGCGGCGCGGCTGGCGGCCCAGGCGACCGCCGCGCTGTCAATGCCGCTGGAGAGCAGGAGTGCGGTCGGCACGTCGCTGCGCAGATGGGCATGGACGGTGTCGAGCAGGGCGTCGCGCAGTTCGTCAGCGCCGACCGGGTCACCGTGCCAGAGGTCCGCGCGGACGGTTCCGCGGGCGGTCGCCCGATCCCCGTCCAGTTCGAGCCACTCGTTCGGCCCGATGCTCTCGATCCCGGCGAAGGGCGAGTGCTGGGCCGTCACGTGGCCATGGCTCAGGACGTCGGCGAGCGCCTCCGGCGACGGTGTCGGCGCCCCGGCCGCGGCGGCCAGTGCCCGCGGCTCCGACGCGAAGAGCACCTCACCTGCGGGCGTTCGGCACCAGTGCAGCGGCTTGATGCCGAGCGGATCCCGCGCCAGCACGACGCGGCGCCGCGTCAGATCCACTACCGCAAGACCGAACATGCCGCGCAGCATGCTCAGCCCGCGCGTCCCGTACCGCTGATAGAGCGCAGGGATGACCGCACCGTCGCTGCCGCCCGTGGTCGCGAGTCCGTGGTCGCGGATCAGCTCGCGGTGGTTGTAGATCTCCCCGTTGAAGACGCACAGCACGGAGCCGTCCTGGCTCGCCAGGGGTTGGTTGCCGGACTCGCTGAGGTCGACGATCGCGAGGCGGGTATTTCCCACCACGAGCCCCGCGGCGGCGGCGACGGCGGCATGGTCAGGACCGCGGTGCCGTTGCAGCGCGTTCATGAGGGCAACGCGATGCCCAGCGCCTGGCCCGTTCGAACCACAAATGCCGCACATCCAGCGTGCCGTCCAATCCTTTTAATCACTGTATGAGCAGAATGTACCTCTTCACTCTGTGCGACAGCGGGAGGGACATGTGGAGGTTTTCGTCGACTGCGCGGGCGCCGCCATGGGCGGGGCAAAGCGCTTCCTCAACGAGCTGGTCGCGTGGCTGGGGCGTCACCCCGAAGCGCCCGTCCGGCTCCTCGGCCAGGATCGGGCAATTGGCGCGCGGCACCTCGTGGCCCGTGAGATCCCGATGTTCGGTCGACGCCCGGACAGAGCGGTCGCCCTCAACAACGTCGGCTTCGTCGGCACGGCGGGCGAGCGTTGGGTGCTGCTGCGCAACCCGCTCCACTTCGTCACCCCTGCCGAAGCAGGGGAGCTGCCACGGCAAACCGCGCAGCGGATGCGCACGCAGACCCGCATCGTGAGGCTCGCGGCCCGGCGCGCCGACGTCATCGTCGTCCCGAGCTCCGAGATGGGAGAACGCGTGCGGGCGCATCTCCCCACGCTCGCGGACAGGCTGGTGGTGATGCCCCATCCACTCTCTCCCCGGCCACGCCACCAGACCGCGCCGGGCCTCGTGGTATGCCCGGTCCTCCTGGCGCCGTGGAAAGGAATGAGCCGCCACCTCGACCTGCTCGAATCGGCCGTGCGCGAGCTGCGTTCTGCCAGCAGCGTCCCGCTCGACGTGCGGGTGACCGCCACCAAAGAGGAACTGGCCGCACTTGGCCACGGCAACGAGTGCGTGCTCCGTCCTGTCGGCCGGCTCCCCGCCGGTGATCTCGACAAGCTCCTGTCACGCGCTCAGGTGATCTACTACCCGACGACCATCGAGTCGTTCGGCTACCCGCTCGCGGAGGCTCGCGCCAACGGGCAACCCGTCGTAGGACATGACACCCAGCGCACGAGGGAGGTGGCCGGGCAGGCGCTGGTTCCCTTTGCCGAACAGACACCGCAAGCGGTCGCGACGGCGCTGTACGAAGCTGTGGAGAAGCCGCCGCCGCCGCCAGACCCCGGTCCTTTCTCCCCCGACATCTACTTCGGCCGGTGGCTCGCGTGACGCGCCTGGATATCGCGCCCTACGACGGCAGCTCCGGCCCACTCCCGGGGTCGGTGCCCACGACAGTCATCGTGCTGACCCGGGACGAAGAGGTGAACATCGAGCGGTGCCTCGCCTCAGCCGCCTGGGCCGACCAGATGGTCGTCGTCGATAGTGGCTCCGCCGACGGAACAGCGGCGCTGGCGCGAACGCTGGGGGCGCTCGTGCTGGACACCGAGTGGCGCGGTTTCGCCGCACAACGCGAGTGGGCTCTGCGCAACCCCGCGGTGCGGAACGAGTGGGTCTTTTTTCTTGACGCCGACGAGTGGGTATCCCCGCAGCTCGCTAGCGAGATCTGCGACCGGGTGCGGCGGAAGACGTCGGTGGCCGCCTACCGGTTGCGCTTCCGGCTCGTCTTCACCGGTAGCTGGATCCGTCATTGCGGGTGGTACCGCGGCAGCTGGTTGGTCCGGCTCCTGCGACGGTCAAAGTGCCGCTACGACACCGGCGAGCGGTTCGGCGAGCGGGCCCTCGTCGACGGGTCAGTGGGGACACTGCACAACGACATCGTCGACGAGGACCTCAAGGGGCTCGCCGCCTGGATGGGCAAGCACGTCCGGTACGCGCAGCTCGAAGCGGAGCGGCGGTGGAGGCGGCCGGGTCTCCGGGCGCGCCTGGCCACGATCCGGGGCGGTCGGCGGGCCGTTCCCCGGGTCCGGTCCCTCCTCCGGGAGGTCGTCTACCCGGCGGTCCCGGCCAAACCCGTCGCGCTCTTCCTTTACATGTATCTCGTCCGGCTCGGGTTTCTCGACGGGCGAGCGGGGCTCAGGTTCTGCCTCCTGCACGCCTGGCACGAGCACAACGTCGGAGTGCTGCTCGCAGCGCGCCGCGGCGAGCAGCAGCAACGGCGCTCGATTATCGATTCGCCCATGACCCGCCATGGGGTTTTCGGTCACATTGACCGATGACAGAGAGGGAGACCTTGATGGGCTATCAGCGAGGCAGCAGGTCGCACGTGGCGGTGACCTTGCGGCAACCCGTGGCGGGGGAGGGGGAAAAGCCAGGACAGCGGCTCACCATCGTACTAGCGGCTCTTGTGACCACGGCGATCTTCGGCCCTTACACTGAATTCGCGCCGGGCGTGCGCTGGGAGCAGGTGGTTTTGTACGGCCTCGTCGTCCTCGCGCTCCCCTTTACATGGGCACGGCTGCGGCCCAGTCGCTCACTGTCCACAGTGCTCTCGATATGGACGCTCATTATCATCATTTCGATGATCGGCGTCGTAGCTCCACCGCTGAATACCACTGGTTACCCGGACGGCCGTCTCCTCGCGGGAATCGACAACATCTGCCTCCCTCTCTCGACGATGATGGTCGCTCTCATCTGGATGGCTCACGCAGATCGCGCCAGCCTGCTGAGGACCGTCGCCACTGTCACGGTGGCCGCTATGAGTGTCAACGCCGTACTCGCGCTGATAAGTACGAGACTGGACATAACCTGGCTGTTGCAGATGTTCTGGACCAACGAACGTTCCGAACACGAAATCCTCCTCAATCCGTCCGCGCAAGTGGGCCGATTGACGGGGATCATGGTCATGCCGGCCGAGGCCGGCGCTCTCTACGGCATCGCGTTGCTGGCGTCGATCTGGTTGCTGCACAGCCGACCTGGCCCGCTCATCGCGGTGGCGTCGCTGCTTACCCTCGGCGGACTCCTCACCGTCTCCAAGGTGTTCATTCTCGGCGCGCTTCCCCTGGCGGTTCTGCACCTCGTCCGTACGGGAGGTGGGCGCACCAAGCGCCTGATCGCGCTTGGCATCGGCCTCGTCGTCGGAGCCATGCTGGTAAGGGGCGGGCTGTTGACGGGATGGCGAGGAGGCCAGCAACTCCAAGGGCTGGCGGAGCCGACGGGCGACCTGCTTCGGTTTTACACCGCCGGCCGGCTGGGGGAGGAATCTGATCTCGGCACGTTGGCAAGTGCCGTCATCTCCTCTTCACCGTTCATCGGAATGGGCGCGGGCGGGCTGGACGTTGCCTACGACGGCTCCTGGGGGGAAATGATCGTGGTCGCGGGCCTTGTGGGAGTCGCACTGCTGGTCGGCGTCGGTCTGGTCCTGGTCTACGCCTGGTGGTCACAGCGAGATCAAACGGCCGAGTCTCTGTTCAGCGGAGGGCTCGTCCTGCTCGCCATCAGCGCGTCCGTCGGCCTACCGGTGTTCACGACCGCGAGTCGCGTGTCGTCTGTGCTCTGGCTGCTCCTATGTCTGACCGTGCTCGCACGCCGCTGTGACACCGACGAAGCCGAGCCGGCCCTCGGTCTGTCCGCGCCCCCGCTCTCTGCCAGCCGAACCTCCCTGCCAATGTGAAGCACCGCAGGGGATCATCGTCCGACGAGAGTCTCCACGACATGCCTACTCCCGGAGGTGGGCTCGAACGTCGTCCGAGACCACGCGGCGGCTGCCCGGCCCATCTCAACTCTCCTGGGGGCGTCCCAAAGCAGCGTGGCAAGAACCCGGGCAAGTGCCTCCGGCGACTCGTCGATCGGCGCGAGCCCGGTGAGGTCAGCCTGGAACGCGTCGCCACTGCCCCCGAAAGCCGGTGCGACCACCGGGGTCCCGGCGATCTGCGCCTCGAGTAGGACGAGGCCGAAACCTTCACCGCACGCCCTGGGCCCATATCGGGTGCGCGTCGCGAGAACGAAAAGATGGGCGCTGGCCAGCTGGTCAGCCAGGGCATCATCGGTGAGGTCGGCCGCGATTCGACACCACGGGTACGGCGCCACCTCCGCCCGTAGGGCGGCCGGAACCGGGCCGGCCCCGCAGACCGTGAGCCGAACCCGTTCGTCGTTGAGCAGTCGAGCCGCATGAAGCAGAGCGGGCAATCCCTTGTCACGCCAGGCCTCGAGGCGAAACGCGGTGACCAGGTCAAGGTAGCCCGACGTGCGCCGCGCCCGGGTGCCCGCGTCGATGAGGGTGTCGTACCAGCGTTGCGTGACGCCCGGACGAAGCACACTCGCAGGGCAGGCCCTGGCGAGGGCTCCGGCGCTGAAGTTGCTGATGGTCACTACACGAACGTCCGCGCGACGCATCGTTCGCCGTCCGCGAACGCGCCGACACTTCCAGATGTCAGTGCCGTAGAGGATTACCGTGGCGCCGTTGAAAGCGGGGAATCTGGCCGTGATATCGACGACCGGCAGCAGGTTGTTGTGCGCGACCACGAGCCGCACCGGATCCTCGCTCTCCCATACGGCGCGGGTTATGTCGCGAACGAAGCGCAGTTTCGTGGCGACGCCGGTGCGCCCATCGCGGTCGATGAGGTTCAACCGGCGGTACGGCACCTTCTCCATCTGGAACGCAACCTCCACCGTCGAGAGGTACCGCTCGATTCCGCCACCCAGTCCACTAGACGGTGCGATCAAGAGGACGCTTTCGCGCTCGGGTGGTGTCAAGCCATCTCTGTCGCGGGTCCCGGCCGCCCGAGGCAGGTCAAGGGAGTGCGACACGTCCCCCCCTCCGGACGGTGGACACCAATGCTGCTGCCGCCGTATCGGCAAAGTCCCGTGGGCCGAATGACAAGGCGCGTGCGCGACCGGAGGTCGAGAGCTTCTCCCGCAATTCGGGGTCCTCCATGAGCCTCATCAGACACCCGGTGAGGGCACCGACGTCTCGCACCGGATACACGAGGCCGGTCTCCTCGTGCTGGACGATGTCGCCAGCGCCCCAGAGGCCCGTTGCGGAACTGACGATCGTCGCGGCCCCCGCCGCCATCGCTTCGACCGCCACAAGCCCCCGAGGTTCCAATCGCGAAGGCATCACCATCACGTCGATGGCGCTCATGAGCCGCGGGATCTCATCCGTGTTCCTGAACCCGAGGAATCGAACTCTTCCACCAAGGCCGTGCTCGTCAACGATTGCTTCGAGGTGGGCTCGGAGGGGTCCGTCCCCGATCAGCCACAACTCCCACGGTCGGTCCCGCGGTAGCCGCGACGCTGCCGCGACGAGGTCGTCCACCCCTTTGATGCCCAGGAACTTCCCGGCGAATCCGATGACCAATGGTTTGTCGTTCCCGTCCGATGGCGTCGGCCGCCGACTCTCCCCCGCCAAGGAAAATGACTCGACGTCCGTTGGATACACACCAGGATGTATTCGCTGGGGGGCAAGTCCGTGAAATATATAGAACTCGCGATTGAAAGTGCCTGTCGAGACTGCCCCGGCTGCGCCACGAAAGAGCGTTCGGAGAATAAACGCACGGATGCGGAGGTGTCTTCCGCTGGCCGAAGAGTGCCAATTGGTGTCACCGTAGTAGAGCAAGGGGGTCTTGGTGAGCAGGGCAAACAGGATACCCAGCCGTGCGATGACGCTGGCCCATCCGAAGCACAGAAGCACGTCCGGTCGATCTTTTCTCAGCTTGCCGAGCACTGCGAGGCGCCGGCGCCACGCTTTCCCCGCTGGCGGCGCCCACCAGTCGTAGCCGGAGTGTAGATCTGTAGTCCATTGGACATGACGATCAAACCCGCGGTCGAATAGACCGTCCGTGGCCGAGTCCCAGAAGTAGACGCGCGCGTGGATCTCGGGGTTGTCTTCCAGCAGCCGAAACCCTGGGGCGAAGTGTTGCGCCGGATGCTTGACCAGCACCGCCGCCCGCACGGTACGCCCGGTATACCCGGCGCGCTGCTTCGCGTTCTCCACCGCCGTCATGTCACTCTCCTCTGGGATAAGTGGTCGCTTCTCGTCGCCATACGCTGGGCGCAGAATGCCTACTGCTTCCGTAGCGCTCTCACCATGAGCAGCGGGGCCAATCCCGCAGCTGCGCTGGACGCGATAGCGGCCCCGATCACGCCGAACGCAGGAAGCAAGATGGCGAGCAGGACGGCCATAACGACGGCGGCCGCGCCCTGCGCCCACGCGACCGCGAGCGGCCGGCCGCGGCCCCGGAGCAGGTCGCCGCAGACCTGCCCCCAGGCGCGGAAGATTCCGCCTGGAGCAAGTAGCAAGACCAACGGGACGGCGCCAGCAAAGGCTGGGCCGAAAGCCACTGGCACGAGCCAGGAGGCCAGGCACGCGACTGGGACCGTCACCGCGATGGCCGTGCCCGCACTCGCCGCCAGCGCGTGGCGTTGCAGCCGAGCCATTCCGGTGTCAGAGAGGACCCGCGCCGCCAGCCGGGGGAAGGCGACGTTGCCCACAGCGGACACCGCCGGAGCCGCGAGCATCGTCAGCGACGCCGCAACGGCGTACCGGCCGAGATCGGCCGGAGCGACGGCGATCGAGAGGACAAGTGGGTCGAGATAGGTGCTGAACTGCGTTGTGGCGTTGGCAGCGAGCTGGCTGAGGCCATAGCGGGTCATCGGGCGGGCGAGCGCGCGATCCGTCCTCCCGCCAGTGAGCTGTTGCCCGTGGCAGAGATGGTAGGCGAGCGCGGCCTGCACCACGATCGAGATCGACAAGCTCGCCAACGCTGTCATCAGCGACAGACGTCCACCCAGCTGCAGGGCCATGATCCCCGCGACGAACACGGCCGGCTGCGCGATCCGCACCGCGTTGTAGCGCGAGAGGTTCGCGGCGAGGAGAGCGAATGTGTAGCTTGCGCCGACGAACCCCGCCAGGCAGGTGGCGAACATCAGACGGTATCCCAACGCCATCGCACCGTCGCCCTGTGCGAGCAGCGGCGCGGCGAGGATGCCGATGGTGAGCGCCACGAGGCCCGACGCGACCATCATGGTCCGCGATGTGGCGAGATAGTCGCGCACCCGCACCGAGTTCTGAGCCACGAAAAACGTGGTGGCCGCGCTCTGGCCGAACTCCCCTAGCGTCAGCACGGCGCCGAACCACGCCACGATCGCGGCGTACTCGCCGCGCACGGTGGGGCCGAGGGCGCGCGCGATGACGATTCCCGCGACGGCGCCCATGGCTGCGACGATGACGTTCGACACCGCTGTCGCCGCCACGCTCCGCGCGAACCCTGCAAGGTTGGGCCCGTCCGCTGCGGCGGGCCGTGGCCTGCCTGGGAGGGGCGCCGGTCGCTCAGACGGCGTCGGGCTGACCAGCATGGACGCCCCTGTCCTTGCGCGCCACGAAGACGAGGTTCTGGGTCGTGATATGGCCGCGCAGCTCGCCGGTCTCCGCAGCCAGCGTCAGCTTGAGCAGGCCACTCGCGACTTTCCAGATCAGGACCCGCGCCGCGCTGGTGATCCCGTGCGCCACCGGCGAGCACGGGTAGGTCCGCGTCGATTCGAACCCAGCCACCGCCGCGAGCTGCGCGACGCTGCGACGGGTGAACCAGGTCTCGTGGGTGACATCGCTGTACATCACGTTCCCGCCGACTGGGCTCACGGCGTTGGGCACACGGGCTACGAACACCCCGCCGGGCTTGAGCCCCTTGTGGACGTCGTCGAAGGTACGCAACACCTCGTCCTTGTGTAGGTGCTCGAGCACGTCAGTCGCGACCACCGCATCCCATCGGTCGGGTGAGGAGCCGAGATGCTCGTGGAAATCTCCCTGCTCGACCTGACCGAGCCCCGCCTTGTGCGCGAACTCCACCTGTTCCGGACTGATGTCGATTCCTCGGGCTTCGAAACCGTCGTCGTCCAGCAGCCGGACGAGGCCCCCCTGCCCACATCCAATGTCGAGAACCCGGTGGCCATGGGCGTTCGCCGGCAGGTGGGGCCGAACCGTGCTGCGGTAGGCGATCGCCGCCGCACCCGCGCTGCTACACCCGGCATGGGTGGAGACGTAGGACTCATAGAGCCGCTCACGCAAAGAATCCGGGGTCTGACTTCGATTCATCACAAACTGCATGCTAAGGCACGATAAGGAAAAACGGCCGCATATCTCGGTAGGGTGATGTCGACGGGTCGAGACCACGGGAGATGGACGGGACGATGAGTCGGACGCTGACGATCGCGACCTTGACCACGCTCGCCGCGCTGAACGCGGTCTTGGTTCCCGCCGCGCTCTGGCCGCCCACCGGCGAGGAAGCGACCACGACCTCCCCTTGGTCGGCTACCCCGAGCGATCCCTGGCCGACGACACCAGCCACGACCGACCCCTCGCCGGCGCCTGACGTGGCCACGGAGCGCGAGGCGCTTCGCCCGCACCACGGACGGGATTCCGATTCAGCGACACAACTGCTCGCGGAACTTGCCGAACCTCCGTTGGACCTCGCAGCTGGGCAGGTCGCATTGCGGGCTGCACCAGGCGCTTGCGGTGCCGAACGGGCACGGCTGGAGCGCTCCGTCAACGGCGGCCGGACCTGGCAGGCACTGACCACGCCAGCCTGGGCAATCCTTCGGATACGTGTGGTTGGCCGGCAGTCGGCGTGGCTAGTCGGTGCCGATCGCGCGTGCCGGCTCCGTTTCTACCGTACCCGGGACGGCGGTCGACGGTGGACGGTGTCGGCGCAGACGAACGGGGCGTGGCATCGCCTGCCCGATCGGCAGGCGCGCCGCCTGCACGCACCGACCGGGCTGGTCGCGTCACCCTGTCCGGCTGACGGGCGGATCGTTGAGGTCGTCGGGGTAACCCTCTGGACCGGGGCGGTCCTGTGTGGCGACGGCTCCGTCTACCGGACGGGCGACGGGGGCCGGTCATGGCCAGCCCGAAGCCGGCTCTCCGGCGCCCGCGCGCTTGCGTTCGCCTCCCCAGAGACTGGCTACGCGGCAGTCGAGGCCGACACCAGTTGCTCGGGGATCCAGGTACAGCGCAGCACTGACGGTGGTGCGCGGTGGGCCCCGGTGGGGTGCCTCCGGGACATACCTGGTGATGGAACCCGTCGCGCCGCAGTGTCTCTCGATTTCGCCGACTCCGCGACAGGTCTGCTCGTCGCTGGCCCGGCCACGTTCAGAACCTCCGACAAGGGCCGCACGTGGAGCCGTGTCGGCGCGCCCGCCAAGTCACTCGGCGCTCGTTCTATCGAGCGGGTTAGACCAGCAACCGGCCACAGTGGAAGCGTCGGTAGCCGACGCTAGTCACGACGATGTGGTGCACCGGTAGGCCGTTGGCGAGGTGCCTGCTGGGCAGGTCCTTTTCCAAGGGCCCCCAGCCCGAACCGGACGTGCGAGCTTTCCCCGCATCCGGCTCTCCAGTGACTACTCCGTGGGTTTCGCGGTTGGCTGCCGCGCGTGGATGTTGTCGTGGCAGGGTCGGCAGAGCACGAGGGTCTTGCGTCGCCGTTTGGCCATGAGTTTCGCCCACGCGGGCTGTGGTCGTCCCGGTTTGGCGAGGTCGGAGAGCTTACGGACCTGGTGGACTTCGATGGCCAACCGCGGCCACGACCTGCCGCCCGCGGTGAACGCGGGCAAAGCCGTTCACCCGATGAGCGGTCGTCGTTTCGGCTGAGGAGAGCTTCGGTTGAGCACAGCTCAGAGCCGTTCGACGTTCTCGCCGCGACATCGGTTGCGGGTGTCGAACACGTAGCGGCCGGCGCGCTCCACGAGGTGGTAGTCGAAACTGTCGTGGTCGGTGAGCACCACGACGGCGTCGGCCTGCTCCAGCTCCTGCCGGTTCAGGTCGACCAGGACGACGCCGGCCGGCAACCGGTGGGGCTCGACGAAGGGTTCCACCGCCCGGACGTCCGCGCCGAGGTTGCGCAGCGAGTCGGCCACCACGAGCGCTGGGGATTCGCGGACATCGCCGGTGTTCTTCTTGTAGGCCAGCCCAAGCAGCAGCACGCGGGTGCCGTTCACGGCCATCCGGCGCGCATTCAAGCCGGTGGAGAGCCGGCGGACGACGTGCTCGGGCATGTGGTCGTTGACGTCGTTGGCCAGCTCGACGAACCGGAACTGGTGCCCGAGCGCGCGCTTGACCTGCCAGGACAGGTAGGACGGATCGATCGGAAGGCAATGTCCACCTACGCCTGGCCCGGGCTGGAAGCGCATGAACCCGAACGGCTTGGTCGAGGCTGCGTCGATGGCTTCCCACGTGTCGATGCCCAGCTGCGCGGCGAAGATCGCGAGTTCGTTGACCAGGGCGATATTGACATGCCGGAACGTGTTCTCGAGGAGCTTGGTGAGCTCGGCGGTCTTCGGCGACGAGACCGGGATTGTGCGGTTCACGATCTGGTCATAGAACTCCTGCACCTGCGCCAACGACTCGGCGTCGACCCCGGAGACGACCTTCGGGGTGTTCTCCAGCCCCCAGCGGCGGTTCCCTGGGTCGATGCGTTCCGGGCTGTAGCCGAGGAAGAAATCACCCGGACTCCGGAGCCCACTGCCGACCTCGAGGATTGACCGCAGCAGCTCCTCGGTGGTCCCGGGGTAGGTGGTGGACTCCAGGACCACGGTGCATCCGGGCCGAACGTATTGGGCAACCGCACGGCCGGCATCCTCGATATGGCGGAGGTCCGGCACGCCGTCACGCAGCGGTGTCGGCACGGCGATGACGCACACGTCGAACCCCTCCGCGTCGCCGTAGTCGCTGGTCGGCCGGTAACGGCCGGTCTCCAGCGCGGCGGCGAGCCGGTCGGAGGTCACATCCTCGACGAACGACTCGCCGATGCTGAGCTGCTTCACCCGACGTTCATCGACATCCAGGCCGACGACGTGGTAGCCGACCTCTACCGCGCGTACCGCGAGCGGCAGCCCTACGTATCCCTGGCCAATGAGGACGACCTTCTTCGCCATGGCACCCTGCCCGCTCCCTGCCTCCGTTCACGACGCTCGCCGCAGTAGGCACGATAACGGATAAAACAGATATAGCTCGTGATCGACATGGAATGGGTTTCGGCGGCGTCAACCGGTCACGAGCGGGCGGATGGTGGCAGCGACCCTGGGTCGTCGCCGTCATGGTTCGCGCTTGTGTGGGGTTACGAATCCTGGACACGTGTCCAGGATCTGTAACCCCGGCCGCAGACATTCACCCGCCTGGCGAGAAACCGCCTTGTCTAGGAATCGCCCAAATCAGTGTGAATACTACTATCAGCCGCAGCTGATGCATTAACGTCCATGAGCACGTATCGAGCTACATTCCGGACCTACGGCCGGGGCCTCGACCTGGCCAGGCGGCAGTCATCCGTGGGGAGCAGCACATGGCACGAGCAAAGCTACGGCCGGCCATCCTGATGCTGACGTGCGTCGCGATCGCCGCAGTCCCCGCTGCTGCTGGTCCCGGTGCCACCACCCATCCCGGGGCCACCCGACCCGCCGACCCGGCGCCGCTCCTCGCAGCGCCGCCCGCCCCGCCCACGCCGTCCGGCCAGGCGGTGGCCACGCCGACCAAGGTGCGGACGCTGATCCTCGGCAGCGCGAACCAGCCCAGCCGGATCGCCGCCGTGGCGCGCCAACATCCGCCGGACGTACCGCTGGCGGAGGAGGGGGCCACGCTCCGGCGATCGGCCGGCGCCCGCGTGCTGCGCGCCGCAGCCACCTCCGAACCGTTCTCGGCAGTCGGCGTGACCTGGCGCGACGACCCGGCGATCGGCGTGGTCAGCGTCGCGGTGCGGACTCGACGGAACCTGCAGTCCGGCTGGTCTGCCTGGTCGACCGTCGACGCCGAAGCCGATGAGGGCCCTGCGCGAGGTCCGGCGATGCGTGGCGGCGCGGAACTGGTGTGGACCGGCCCGAGCCGCGGCGTCGAGGTGGTCGTGACGTCGCTAGGCGGCGTGGTCCCCGGGGACGTGCGGGTCGATCTCATCGATCCCGGCTACCGCCCTTCTGACAACGATCCGGCGCGCCGGCGGGCCGGCGGAACGGGCGGCTCCGCAGTTGCCGGGCTTGCCAGCAAAGCCAACTACGGCAACAACGTTGTGACGATCCGCAGCCGGGCCGACTGGGGCGCCGACGAGCGGCAGATGAAGTGGCCACCGGAGTACGCGCCCAGCGTGAAGGCCGTCGTCGTCCACCACACCGCGACGACCAACTCCTACAGCTGGCCGCAGGTACCAGCGATCCTCAGGTCGATCTACCGGTTCCACGCGGTGAGCCGGGGATGGGGCGACATCGGCTACAACGTCATCGTCGATCGGTTCGGCTACGCCTGGGAGGGGCGGGCCGGCGGCCTGACCAAGGCCGTGATCGGAGCCCATGCTGGCGGCTTCAACACGGGCACGTCGGGCATCGCGGTGATCGGCGACTTCCGCAGCTCCCAGCCGCCGGCAATCGCCGTCGAGGGACTCGCCCGGGTCATCGCGTACAAACTCGGCACGGCCGGAGTCAACCCGCGGATCTACACAATCCATACCGGAGGGCCGTCGACCAGGTACAAGCAGCGCGTCACGATCCGGATCCCCACGGTCTATCCACACAAGCTGACCAGCCTGACCGCCTGCCCGGGGCGGTACCTGGAAAGCCTGCTCAGCCGGGTGCGGCTCCGCGCTGCGTACCTGATCTACCGATACCGGATCAGACCCTAGGGTCTACCGGCGTCAATACAATCGCTGGTCGCGCAGGGGGTGACGGTGAGTGTCCGAATGGTCTGTCGCGCTGTCGATGAAGCTCTTCGAGGCAGCCCCCGACGCGATGGTGGCGGTTGACGCGCAGGGCCGGATCGTGCTGGCGAACGCACAGGCCGAGCGGTTGTTCGGTTATCCCCGCCAGGAGCTGCTGGACCAGCCCGTGGAGCTGCTCGTGCCGGACGCCGCACAGGAGATCCATCCGGCCCACCGCGCCCGCTACCGCGCCGATCCGCGACCGCGGCTAATGGGAGCCAGCCTGGATGTCGCCGCGCGGCGCAAGGACGGCACCGAGTTCCGCGCCGAGATCAGCCTGAGCACCGTGGAGACCGGGGAGGGCCTGCTGACCTCGGCCGCCGTCCGCGACATCACCGAGCGCGTCGAGGCTTTGGCCGATCTGGAGAGCCGGCTGCGCCAGTCGCAGCGGCTGGAGAGCCTCGGGCAGATCGTCGGCGGCGTGGCGCACGACTTCAACAACCTTCTCTCGGTGATCGGCAACTACGCGTCCTTCATCGAGGAGGAGATCAGCGCCGTCCGGGGAGCCGACGACAGCCACCGGTGGGACGCGACCCACCAGGATGTCCAGCAGATCCAACGCGCCACCGAACGTGCCACCGTGCTGACCCGCCAGCTCCTGGCGTTCGACCGCCGGAATGAGGCCGGCGTACGGCTGCTCTCCCTCAACACGGTCGTCACCGACCTGGAGCAGCTGCTCCGGCGCAGCCTCGGTGAGCACATCGAGCTGGTCACGTCACTCGCGCCCGACTTGTGGCAGATCAGGGCCGATCCGGGCCAGATCGAGCAGCTTCTCGTCAGCCTCGCGATCAACGCCCGCGACGCGATGCCGGCGGGAGGGACCTTGCGAGTCGACACCGCCAACGACGGCGTGGACGAGCACGCGGCGAGACACCCTGGCACCGGCAGGCGCCACCACGTCCGACTCCGGATCGGCAGCACCCCGGCCGGCGCCGCCGAGGAGCCCGACGTCGAACCGGTTGCCGCGATCGGAGAGGCCGCCGGGCTCCGGCTCGCCACCGCATACCGGATCGTCGCCGAGGCGGAGGGGCACGCGCGGCTGGACCCCGAACCGGGCCGGGGTAGCGCGTTCACCGCGCTGCTGCCGGCCGCCGGCCAGACCGCGGCCGGGAATGACCAGGTGCCGGCCGGCGGGGAAGCGATCCTCGTGGTCGAGGACGACGAGGCGATGCGGGAGGTGGTCCGGCGCGTCCTCAGCGGCGGCGGCTACCGGGTAATCGCGGCAGGCAGCGGCGCGGAGGCGCTGGAGCTGGTCGGCGGGCACGCGGCGGAGATCCACCTGCTCCTGACCGACGTGATCATGCCGCAGATGCTCGGCCGGGTGGTCGCCGACCGAATCCGGGCGCTCCGGCCCGCGATCCGGGTGCTCTACATGTCGGGCTATTCCCGCTCCGCGCTCGACGCCCAGAAAGCCCTGCGGCCGCGGGCTACCTTGCTCGAGAAGCCGCTCTCGCCGGCTGAGCTACTCAGGACGGTCCGCGCGATCCTCGACGCGCCCAGCGCGCCACCGGACTGACCCGCCCCGGCCGAGGGCGGTCCCAACAGCCTCGACCAGGCCGCTCTGCGTGAACGGCTTCTCGACAACGTCGGCATCGGGATGCACGAGACCCTTGTCGACGGCGATCTCCTTGGAGTAGCCGGAGACGAAGAGCACCCGGAGCTCGGGGTGGCGCGCGGCCGCGTATTCGGCCAGCTCGGCTGCGGTGACCTCGCCAGGCATGGACACGTCGGTGAGCAGCAGCTGGATCGGGCTCTGGGCCGCGCGGACCACGCTGAGCGCGTCGTGCGCGTTCGCCGCCATGAGCACGGTGTACCCGTGGCGCAGGAGGATCCGCCGCATCGCGGCACGGAGGTCCTCCTCGTCGTCCACCACCAGGATCGTCGCCGGCGCCACGCCCGTCACGAGTCGCCTCCCCTCGGGTGCAGAGAGTGCCAGCAGCACTGGTCCAGTGAACCACCCAGAAGTTCGCAGTAGGGCATAAACCTGACGATTGTCGGCCGACACGCCTCGATCGACGCCCGCGGCAACCGCGGTGCACCCGTCCGGCAACGCCGCCGCGCCCCGGCGGCCAAGAGGGTGAATCCAACCCCAGGCGGCACGCGCCGAGTTCCGGCGCAGTTCCTCATGGCCCGCCCCACCCAGGTTGGGAAGGATCGACGTGACTGACCAGCAGAGTAACTGGAGGATTCGAGGTGGCGGGTACGCGGTGATCGTGGGCGCGCTGGCCGTACTCGCCCTGGCTCCAGCGGCCCCAGCCGCAGCCGCGGCCTCCCCGCCGAGGGCGAGCACCGGGGGCGTCGACCTCAACGTCCGTACCGGCCCGTCGACCGCCTCCTCCCAGATCACCACCGTGGCGCACAACACCATCCTGCGGATCAGCTGCCAGGTGACCGGGCAGTACATCCGGGGAACGCGCGACACCGCGCTGTGGGACCGCCTCGTGACCGGGGGGTATGTCTCGGACGCCTACGTCGCCCGGAGCTCGAGCCCGATCCCGACGTGTGACAGACCGGCCGCCACCGGCATCGTTGCGCTCCCGGCCAGCAGGGCCGAGTTCCTCCGGCAGTCGGGGCAGGCGGCGCGCCGTACCTTCGCCGAGTACAAGGTCCCGGCGTCGGTGACCGTCGCCCAGGCGATCCTCGAGTCCGGCTGGGGCATGAGCGGCCTGACCCGCAACGACCGCAACTACTTCGGGATCAAGTGCTTCGGCAGCCCCGGGCCAATCGCGCTCGGCTGCCACGACTACGCCACCACCGAGTGCGGCAAGACAGGGTGCTACCCGACCACCGCGACGTTCCGTGTCTACCGCTCGGCGACCGACTCGTTCCGCGACCACGGCCGGTTCCTGGTCGAGAACCGGCGTTACCGGTTCGCCTTCCAGTACTTCCACGACCCCGACCAGTTCGCCGCCGAGATCCACAAGGCCGGCTACGCCACCGATCCGCTGTACACCGAGAAGCTGCTGAAGTTGATGCGAACCTACAACCTCTACCAGTACGACCGCTGAGCTAGTCGGGGAGCTGCTCGACCAGCAGCTTGAGCAGGCTGGCGTACTGATAGGGCTTCGCCAGCACCGCATCGCAGCCAGCCTCGCGCGCCGCGTCCAGCTGCTCTGGCAGTACCCCTGCGGTCAGCGCGACGATCGCGGGTCGCGGCGCGACGCGGTCCGCGGTGAGCTCCCGGGCGAGCCCGAGCCCGCTGCCGTCCGGCAACTGGACATCCAGGAGAACGAGGTCGACCGGTGCCTCGCGCAGGTGTGCCCGTGCCTGTGCGAGGTCCCCGGCCTCGATCAGTCGTGCGGCCTTGAGTCGCGGATCGGCCGCCCGGTCCAGCACTGCCCGCACCAGCGCGCGGTTCAGCTCCTCGTCCTCGACGAGGAGGATGCTGACCGCCCGCCCGTCCCCGGTCACCGTGCCTGCTTCGAGCGGCCGGCCACGGTGATGTCCCGCGCGGGCGCCGTGAGCCGCTGGAGCCAGTCGCGCAGCTCGGCCTGTACCGCGTCGCCCTTGCGCATTATGCCGAGAATCCTGCCATTCAACCGGGCCTTGTCACGCTCGGTGAGATCGTGGGCCGTCAGCACCAGGATCGGCGTGTCCCGCGTGGCGGCATCGGCGCAAAGCGCGGAGATCACCGCGAAGCCGTCCACGCCGGGCATCAGCAGATCACAGATAACGAGGTCGAAGTGCTGGTTGCCGGCCAGCCGGATGCCCTCGATCCCGGACGCGGCCGTGACCACGCCGAACCCCTCCTGCCGCAGGTTCACCTCGACCAGATCCAACGTGGCCCGGTCGTCGTCGATGGCCAGAACGGTGGTGGCCGTATCCCGCGAGGGGTGAATGTCGTGGCGCGCCAGCCGGTCCAGCAGCGACTCGCGGTCGATCGGCTTGACGAAGTAGTCCACCGCTCCGAGCGCGAGGCCGACCTCCTGCTCGTCCACCACCGTGACGATGACCACCGGGATGTCCCGGACCTGCTCGTCACGCTTGAGTTCACGGAGTACCTCCCAGCCGTCGACACCGGGCAGCAGGACGTCCAGCAGGATGGCGTCAGGCGCCAGCGCGCGCGCGGCGACCAGGCCGTCCTCCCCGTTCGTCGCGACCGTCACCGGGTAACCGGCCTCCTCCAGGTACATCCGCAGGAGCCGGACGGCGCCCGGATCGTCCTCGATGAGCAGGATCCCGCCGCGGCGGCCGGGTAGTTCCGCGACTGTGGCCGCCGGCCGTTCACCGGGCTCGGTCGTCGGCAGGTAGACGTTGAACACCGCGCCGCGACCCAGCTCAGACGCGAGCGTGATCCGGCCGCCGTGGGCGTGCACCAGGCGGCGGGTCAGCGCCAGCCCGAGCCCGGTGCCGAGCTTGCGGGAGTCGACGTCGCCGGCCTGCTGGAACTCCTCGAACACCCGCTCCTGGTCCGCCTTGGCGATCCCGGGGCCGGTGTCGGCCACGGTGATCCGGACCTCGCCGCCGTCCCGGCCCGCGCTGAGGTGGATCCCGCCCCGCTCGGGGGTGAACTTGATCGCGTTGGACAGCAGGTTGTCGAGGATCTGGCCGAACCGCGTCCGGTCGGCGAGCACGCTCAGCGCCGGTACGTCGGTGGTGATCCGCAGGTGCTTGCGGTCGACCAGGGGCCCCAGCGCGGCGACCGCGTCCGCGACCACATTGGGCAGTGACAGGTGCTCCCGCCGGAGCTCGATCCGGCCCGACTCGACCTTCGCCAGATCGAGGATGTCGTCGATCAGCCCGAGCAGGCGGTGCCCGCTGGAGTAGATGTGCTCGATCCACTCGGCCGGCACCAGCCGCTCCTCGTTGGCGGCCTCCGCGGTACGCATCAGCTCGCTGAACCCGATGATCGCGTTGAGCGGGGTGCGCAGTTCGTGGCTCACCCCGGCGAGGAAATCGGACTTGGCGTTGCTCGCGATCGTGAGGGCGGCAACCGAGGCGGACAGCTCCGCGGTGAGCCTGGCCTGCTCGGCGAGCACACCGGCCTGGGTGCCGAGCTCGCCGAGCAGACCCAGGTCGTCGTCGCTGAAGAGCCTGCGGTGCCGATTCAGCAGGATCAGCACGCCGTGGTTCTCCGGCGGGATCCGCAGGGGAACCACCACGACGAACGGGGCACCGGTCCGCTCGGCGTACGGGCGGGCCAACCCCGGCATCGTCCGGGCGCGGCGATCCGTGGTCGTCACGGCCCGGGCGGCGGCGGACAGGCGAGTGAGCTCGTCCCGGTCGTGATCGATGGCGGGGCCCGCCGGCACCCGAGATCGAGCGGCTTCCTGCACCGCTCCGGACGGCGCACCCAGGAGCACCACCGCGCCGTCGGCGCCGGCGATCTCGCCCATCATCTCGGCGTACCGCCGCCAGGTATCCTCGGGCGCCTCCTGGACCGGCGTGCGGAGCAGGCGACGGCTCACGCTGTAGGCGGCCTCCGCCGACCACCAGCGGCGCAGCCAGGCAGGGGGCAGGAAGGCGATCAGGTAGCCGATCGCCGAGCCGAGGGCGACGTATTGCGGGAGGGCGCCCGCCTCCGCCCCCGCCGCGAGGATCGCCGCGGCGAAGAGGGCGGTCGCGACGGCTGCGGCGGTGAGCCTGAACCGCGGCGAGCCGGCCCGCCGCCGCGCCTCCACTGCTAGGAAGGCGGCAGAGAGGAGCTCGGTCACGACGAACGTGGCCACCGCCGCCATGAGCACCACCGGCGACGGGCCGGAGAGCTGGATAAGGACAGGTAGGGCGGTGCCGAGGCACAGGGCCAGCGTCGTGGCGAGCAGCCATCGGGGGACGGCCCGCACCCGGCTTACCAGGCGCAGCGTGAAGTACGGCTGCAGCAGCAACAACGCAATCGCCCCGAGCTCGACCGCGGCTGGTGGCGGCCCTCCGAACCGCCCCAGCAACTCGAGGACGAACAGCACCGCGAGGGAGCTGAAGACCAGCATCACGTCCCGCTCCAGCGGGTCCCTGCTGCGCAGGTAGGCCGCGACGGCGCGCACGAACACGACGGCGAACAGCGCTTCGACTATCAGCGTGATCATGGACTCGAACTCCCGTTCGCCGCCGTTCAGCCCGGATCATGTCAAGATGGCCAATATATCCGGTTTCAGCACCGGACCCGGACCGTTCGGCTGAAACACCGCAACCGAGTGGCAACTAGCCGAGACCTGGAGCCGCTTCGCGCGGCACGCAGGATGCGCTTGAACATCGAGATAGCCACTTCCTGAGGTCGTGATGACGATGGCATCGATGGCATTGGTGAATCAGGCTGAGGCACTGTTCGCCTCCTCCCTGCAGCCGTCCGACCGGCCCACGCCCCGCGAGACGCGCGCCGCCATCGACGCGACGCTGCTGGTCTACGGCGGGCCAGCGGGCTGCGCGGCCAGGCTGGCCGCCGAGTACGGCGAGCACCCCGAGGTCGCCGTCCTCCGCATGCGGTGGGCGCTCGCGCTCGTCTCCGCAGTCTGAGGGACACACGCCTCCCCCAGCGCGTGCACTGAAGGCCATCCGGGCTGTCCCTCATCGAACAAATCGAAATGCGCGACGGCAACCGAACCGAACCTTTTCCGAACCCGCTAGCGCCACTGACGAATTCGATCGTCGTAGGTATGACGAAACAATTCAAGCAAGCGCGAGCAACCCAACTGACCTCTATTGTGCGCCACGCCGCTGGAATTGCGGTTCTGGCGGGCCTGGCCGCCGGAGTGCTGGCCGCACCGGCTTCAGTCGGTGCCACCACGGCGCCGAGCGGCACGTCGACGACACTGTTCAAATTCCGGAATCCCGCGATCAACGAATCGAGCGGGATCGCCCTCGCCGACGGCGTCTACTGGACTCACAACGACGGCCCCGTCAACAAGTTCTACGCGGTCAACAGCGGCGGTTACACCCTGGCCACTTTCACGGTGCCGAACCAGCCGACCTCCGGGTCGGACTGGGAGGACATGGCCACCGGCACGGACGAGCAGGGCGTCCCCAGCCTGTTCTTCGGCGACATCGGCGACAACGGGCGTACACGCAAGGAGATCGCCGTCGTGCGGGTGGCGCGGCCCAAGGTGGACACCGCCAAACTGGCTGTCGTCGGCACCGCCACCAACGTAGTGCGCTACCGGTTCACGTACCCGGACGGCGCGCACGACGCCGAGAGCCTCCTCGTGCAGCCCGGCACCAACCGCATCTTCATCGTCTCCAAGGCAGCGGGCGGCGGCATCTACAGCGCGCCGGCCAAACCGAGCACCACGACCGTGAACACGCTGACCAAGATCGGGACGGTGACCATTCCGGGGGCGACCGGCGCGAGTTTCTCCACCGACGGAAAGAAAATGGTCGTGCGACAGTACCGCAATGCGGCGCTGTACACCGTGAATAACGGTGACCTCACGGCCGCCATCAAGACAACGCCGGTGAGTCTGACCATGCCATCTCAGCTGCAGGGCGAGGCTATTACTTTCGCCCCTGGCAGCTCGACCTTCGTGCTCAGTTCGGAAGGGCAGTATGCGCCGACGCTGTCGCAGATCAGCTAACTAATACAGCCACGCACCGCTCACGAAGAGGCCCCGCCGATCGACGGTGGGGCCTCTTTCCGTTCCAGTCAAGCCTGGGCGACCGGAAAACCCGCTCACGACCGGTCGAATATCTCCCTGATCTGGTCGAGCAACGTCGCCGCCGAGAACGGCTTCTCGAGGAGGACCACGTCGGGATCGAGGGTGCCCTGCGAGGCCAGCACCGGCTGCGCGTAACCGGACATGTACAGCACCCGGATCCCCGGGCGGATCGCCTGGACGCGCTCAGCCACCTCTTTGCCGAGCATGGACGGCATCACGACGTCGGTGATCAGCAGGTGGATCTCTCCGTGGTGCCGCCCGGCGAGGTCGATCGCCTCCGCACCGCCGGCGGCGGTGAGCACCTGGTAACCGCTGCGGGCGAGGATGCGCCGGGTCACCTCGCGCAGCGCGTCCTCATCCTCGACGATCAGGATCGTGTCGGCTCCGTGGTCGTCGCGATCACGGCTCACCGGCTGCTGCTCGGCAACGGAAGGGGCAGCGGCGGACCGGGCCGTCACGGGCAGCAGGATGTTGACGGTGGTGCCGTGGCCGATTTCGGAGTAGATCTGCACGTCACCGCCCGCCTGGCTGATGATCCCGTACGTGGTGGCCAGGCCCAGGCCGGTGCCCGACCCCTCGGCCTTGGTGGTGAAGAACGGCTCGAAGGCCCGGTCGGCGACCTCCCTCGACATGCCGGTGCCGGTGTCGCTGACCCGCAGGCGGACGTAGCGGCCCGCCGGCAGCGTCGTGATGCGCGAGTCCTCCTCCTCGTCGAGCGATACGTTGGCGGTGTCGATGGCCAGCTTTCCGCCGGCGGGCATCGCGTCCCGCGCGTTGACGGCCAGGTTGACCAGCACCTGCTCGATCTGCCCGGGATCGGCCTCGATCCGGTCGAGGTCCGGCGCCAGCGACGTGACCAGCTGGACATGCTCGCCGAGCGTACGCAGCAGCAGGTTCGTGACGTCGCTGACCACGTCGTTGAGGTTGAGCACCTCGGGTTGCGCGATGTCGCGGCGACCGAACGTGAGCAGCTGGCGCGTGAGTCGGCTGGCGCGTTCAGCAGCGCGCGTGACCTCGCCTAGGTCCTGGCGGGCCGGCTCCCAGCGCGGGTCGTGGACGCTTGCGGCGGTGACCGCCTCCGCGACGAGGTCGACATAGTTGACCATGACCGCGAGCAAATTGTTGAAGTCGTGCGCGACGCCGCCGGCGAGCTGGCCGAGGCTCTCCAGGCGCCGGGACTGCTGCAGCCGATGCTCGTACTTCTCGCGTTCGGCCTGGGACTTGAGGCGTTCCCGCTCCGCCTGCAGCTCCAGCCGCTGGGTGATGTCGTGGATGAACGCGTGGAACCGCTCGTCAGGGCCGGATCCGGAGCGCCAGATCGCCAGCTCGACGGGCAGTTCGTGCCCGTCGCGGTGTAGCGCGCGCACCTCGATCCGCCGGCCGAGGATGCGGGCCGAACCGCCGTCGTGCAGCCGGCGCAGGCCGTCGCGGTGCGCCTGCCGGGACCCCTCCGGGACGATCGTGTCGGCCAATACCCGCCCGACGACCTCCCGCGCCGACCAGCCGAACACCGCCTCGGCGGCGTCGTTCCACTTGATGACGACGCCTCGGTTGTCGATGCTGACGAACGGGTCGCTCGCCGTGGCGATGATCGCCCGGGTCTGCTCCTGCTGGATCCGCAGCTCGTCCTGGATCGTCATCCGCTGCGTCACGTCGCGGATCGCGGCCGAGACCAGCACACCCTGGTCGGTCTCGATCGCCGACAGCGAGATCTCCGCCGGGAAGGTGGTGCCGTCCTTGCGGCGTCCCGACAGCTCGAGTCCGGCGCCCATCGGTCGGGCCAGCGGGTCGGCCAGGTAGCTGGCGCGATGCGCCGGGTGGAGTGCACGGACGGACTCGGGCACGAGGAGCTCCACCGGCTGGCCCAGCAGCTCCGCCCGCGGGTACCCGAAGAGCTGTTCGGCCTGCGAGTTCGCCAGCACGATCGACCCCTCGGCGGCGACGCCCAGGACCGCGTCCGGCGCCGATTCCAGCAGCGCGCGGAACTTCGCCTCGGCCCTGTGCAGCCCGGACAGGTCGGTGTAGGTGGCGACGAACGCGAGCAGCCGGCGGTTCTGGTCGCGGATCGACGCCGTCGACGCGATCACCGGCACGGTCGAGCCGTCCGTGCGGCGGAGCGCCCGTTCGGCCTGGATTGCGGTGGTGTCGGAGGCGAGGCGGTCCAGTTCGCGCGCCGACGCGGCGGCGTCGCACGCCTGCCACCACGGGTACGGCGGCGCGCAGCCGATGATCTGGTCACGGGTCAGGCCAGTGAGCTTGCACAGGCGGGGGTTGACGTCGCGGACCCGGTGGTCGACGTCGATGACGACGACCGCCTCGTCCAGGCAGCGGAGCAGCGCGGCAGTGAAGTCGCGCTCGTCCCGCAACGCGGAGAGCGCGGCCTCTTTCGCCTGGTCGACGCGGTCGAGGCCGCGGACGATGGAGCCGACCACGATGAACAGGACGGAGATCGAGCCCACGGTGGTCATGGTGACCGCCAGCGCAGGGTCGGCCAGCCCGCCGTGCGCGCTGGTCGCGCTGAGCAGCCCCACCGCGAACGGCACGACCAGGAGCGCGGGCGTCAGCCGGCGGGCGAGCGTGCCGCCCGGCCCGGTACTGGTGAAGGCGCGTATCAGTGGCCGGTCCGGCCGCGCCAGCAGCGTTCCGACGGCCAGCACGAGGAACGTCACCGCGGTGTGCGCGGCCATCCCCTTGACGTTCGCGAGCCCGTGCAGGTATGCCACGCCGTACAGGTAGCCCCACAGCGCGAGCAGCGCGATCGTGGCCGAGAGCGGGGCGAGCACCGTTGCCGGGCGGTGCCCGCCGTCCGCGTCGGCGTCGAGCAGCACGAGCGCAAGCCCCGCCACGACGAACGCTACGGCTGTGTGCGGCGACGGGCGACCGGACAGTTCTCCGGCCAGCAGCGCACCGGCGAACAGCAGCCGGTCGATCCCCAGGTCACGGCCGGACACGTACTCGACCAGTACCGCCGCGCCGAAGGCGCAGGTCGCCGCGGCCAATGCCTGCCCGCAGCGGCGCGCGACCGGGCCGGGCCGGGGCGCGCCCAGCAGCCACAGCGCGCAGCCGCTTAGCGCGAGCCCGACGGCGGTCAAGGGCGCCATGACCGGCAGGCCGGGCGCCACGCCGGTCAGGGTCGGGATGTTCACGGCCCAGCCCGCGAGCACGACCAGGGCCACACCGATCACCCAGCCGCTGGCCACCCCGACGACCATCGGCGGCCACCGAACCAGCCCGACTACGTGCTTCACCATCCGAGCCCCCGGCCTGAACCTGCCCTGACTGCGACTTTAGTCCGTTACAGGTTAAAAGTCCGAATCAGCGCCAATCGGCCCCCGCCCTGGAGTACAGGCGGGGGCCGGCTCGGCGAGTCGCAGGTCAGCAGCCCTTCGTGAAGCAGGTGATCTCGCGCAGCGCCGGCCGTGCGGTGAAGTCCCGGCGGATCAGGCCACGGCGATCGGAGTGGAGCCGGCCGGTGTCGGTGTCGCGGCTGTTGTACCAGAAGGCATGGGTGACCTGCGGCCACCGCCCCTGGATCATCGACAGCGACCAGCGCAAGTACTCAGCCTGGGTCTTCTCGGTGACTCCTAGCAGCCACACCTCAGTGCTGCTGGTGTTGTCGTGGACCGACCAGCCGAACTCGGTGAACCAGATCTTCTTACTCCCGTCACCCTTGGCCTGCATGAGCTTGATGAGCTCGGAGGTGTGCGTCATCCGCTCACGCCGGCCCAAGGCGGGGTCAGCCGGCGGCTTGTTCGCGTAGCCCTGGTAGGAGTGGACGGACACCACGTCGAAGCTGCCGCGGGCGCCGGCGGCGTAGGCCTTGCCGATCCAGTCCGTGTCGACGTACATCGTCGCCATCGCGACCAGCTGCGCGTTCGGGTTACCGGCCTTGAGCGCCGGGTACGCGGCCTTCAGCAGGCTGGTGTACGCGACCGGGTCGGGCGGGCTGAGGTAGTCCTTCAAGTTCGGCTCGTTCCACACCTCCCACGCCTGGACCTGCGTCTTCCAGCGGGCGGCCGCCCACTTCAGCGCAGCGGCATAGTCCGCAGGGTCCTTCGGGAGCACCCTCTTGTTGGTCGTGCCGCTGGCCCACTGCGGGGTGAGCCAGAACGTGCCGAGCACCTTCAGTCCGCGCTCGTGCGCCATGTTGAGGATCTTCTCCACGAACGGCACTCCCCACTGAGTGTGGTAGACCCCGCGCTGGGTCGGCTGGATCATCGACCAGGAGATGTCGATCCGGACCCAGGAGGCGCCGGATTCGGCGATCATGTCGAGGTTGCGGGCGCGGTCGGCGTCGGACATTTCGGCCCAGGTTCCGTGGAACTGGGTTCCGACCGCCAGCGTGGGGGTCGCGGCCGCCGCCGGAGCCGAGGCCGTGGTGACGCCGGTCACCGACACCACCGTCAGGGCGGTGAGCAACGTGGCGGTCGCGGCGACGGCGCGCAGACCGCGAGGCCAGAAAAAGGCAAGGCTGGACACAGGTATCTCCTTGAGAAGGGCAGGTGGGTGGCGGTCAGTGCGTGCCGTACAGATGGGCGAGTCCTCGGTAGTCGCCGAGGCCGAGCGAGCGCTTGGCCGTCGAGCAGGCGTGCAGCGCCGGGGTCATCACCTGGTTCGGGTTGACGTTCTGGCTGACGTGACCGAGCCCGAAGGTGTGGCCCCGCTCGTGGGTGGCCACCGACCGCAGGTCGTAGGCCGTCCGGCAGCCCCGTGGCATCGTGTTGAACCAGGCGGTGCCGGAGGTGTCGAAAGCGGCGTCGGAGTTGGTGACGTGGCGGGCGTTGCCGGAGACCACGAAGTACGTGCACGTCATCGCCAGCCAGCTGCCGGACATCGCCCGCCAGCTCGTGACGTTGTAGCCGTCGTTGCCGGTGCACCGGCCGGCGCCGTCGATCTGCGCCGTACGGGTGGTGTAACTGCGGTACTGCTGCGTGATGTTGACGGTGGCGCGCTGCCCGCAGGAATTGGCACCGATGGCTGCGGTCCTGCTGCCGTAGTAGATGGCGTCGGCGGCACCGCTCGCCACGGAGGCTGGCGCGCCGCGCCAGTTGTAGTACCAGACGTACGGACCGCGGAGCTTCCAGCCGGAGAGGCGGTAGGTCCCGTCACTGCAGGTGGCGGTGGCCGCGGACTGCACGCGGATCGCCCGGTTGGCCCGCAGCGCCGTCGCGTGCTCGTGCTCGTCAGCCTCGACCGTGATGACGCCGTCGGAGCCGGTGGTGACGATCAGGGAGTGGTCGCCGGCGACGTCCTGCGCCTCAGCGGCCACCCCGGCGCCCCTAACGGGGACCGGCACGCTCAGCCCACCGTGGGTGATCGTGCGGCCGTCCAGTACACAGGTGCCCGAACCGAGGCGCGACGTGCCCGATTCGGCGGCGATCGTCGTGCCCTGAGGGCAGGATGCGTCAGCGACGGCGTTCGGGCTCCGCGCCGGCACCACCGGCCAGAAGCTGATCACCACGCTGCCGGCGACCAGGCCGGCCATCATCGCGAACTGGCGGACTCGCGGCAGCCGTTCTAGCGTCTGCGGCGCGCACTGTGCGGCGCTGCCGTTCGAGGGAATCTCCATGCACCCGAAGGTCCGGGGCAGGAGGTGCGGGCTGCGGTGTCGCTATGTTGCTGTCGGGTTGCGGTAACTGAGCGGCGGGTCTTCAGCTCGCGGGTGTGCTCTCGTCACGCACCGGCAGGCGGACCAGGAAGCTGATGCCGCTGGGCGTGCGGGCCGCCGTCAGCTCGCCGCCGTGGGAGAAGACAATCGCGCGCCCCAGCAGGAACGCGAGCGCCGAGCCCTGCGTCATCAGCGCGGGGTCGCCGTCCTCGGGCCGGACCTCGCCCGGTCCGCAGTCCGCATCCTCGCGAAGCCCGGCCACGAGCTCGAATATCCATTGTGGATACTCGTATCGGGTGGACACGTTCACCTGCCCGCCGGCGGCTACGGCCGAGATCGCGGCGGCGAGCAGGGTGTCGACGAGCTGTTCGATCCGTTTCCGGTCGCCGGCAAGCTCCGGCCCATCTGCTGCGGTGTAGCCGACCGTGACCTCCCTGCTGCCCGCCTCGGCCCGCGACCCCTCCACCGCGCCGCGCACCAGCAGCGGCAAGTCGATCGCGGTGACGTTCAGCGGGACGGTGCCGAACTCGAAGTTCGCGAGCAGTACGAGGTCGTCGACGAGCCGGAGCATCCGCTCCGCGTTGCGGGCGATCCCGGCCGCCGCCACGTCCCGATCGACCGCCGAATAGGCGGCCAGCCCCTGAACCATGTCGGCGAAGGCCACGATCGAGGTCAGCGGGGTCCTGAGCTCGTGGGACACAGCCGCGACGAACTGAGTTCGCAATGCGGCCTGCTCAGCCAGGAACCGGTCCCGCTCCTCCAGCAGGTGCGGATCGGCGCCCGGACCATCGCCGCCGGCCTCCCACAGTAGGCCGGCGAAGATCTCCTTCCCGGCGATCGACACCCGGCTCACGACGAGTTCGACCAGCAGCTCGGTGCCGTCAGCACGCAGCACCGGCACCTGGAAGCCCTGGTCCGCCAGAGATGCCTCGGCGGTCGCGACGTAGCGCCCGAAGCTGGCCTCGTAGACCGCGCGGAGCCGCCCCGGAACCAGCAGCTCGCTCACCCGCTGACCGAGCGCCTCGGCCCGGTGGTGCCCGAGCAACGCCTCCGCGCCGGCGCTGAACCCGATCAGCACTCCGGACCGGTCGATCGCCACCACCGCCACGGGCGACGCCCGGACGCAGTCGGGCAACTCGCCGTAGGCCGGCCGCGCGCGCCGCCGCGCCGCGCCCACGCACGCGTCCTTGGCGATCATCGGATTCCTCTCCGGGCTTGCGTCTATTATCCCGCTTACGAACCTGCATCGACGATTAGGCATATAGTTAGCTTGTTGGGCTGAATATAGCGTTATATCGGACAATCCATGTATCGATTCAAGGCGGCCTGGGGGGCGGCGAGGCGGATGGCGGGAGCACGTAGTGGCACTGCCCGCCGGGCGGCGGGCACCGGCCTGACGGTCCGGGCAGTGCTTGAGATCACGGCCCACGGCGTAAACGTCGCGACGACCGCGGAGGCGGACCAACTGGTCGCCAGCCTGGCGGAGGTGTTGGGCATCCGCGACGCGGTGCTCACCACGGCCACCCGCCGCTCCGACCGTGCCCAGGGCGTCTTCGCCTGGCAGCTCGGGAAGGGCGCCGCTGCCCGCACGCTCTACGTCAGGACCGAGGCGAGCCCGCCGGACACCGCGCTCGCCACCGCACTGGACGCCTTCGCCCGGGTTCTCGGCGAGGCGTTGAGCGAGCGCGGCCACAGCCCCGCCGACCTCGCTCCCCAGCTGCTGAAGGCCGTCGTTGAGAACGTCCGCACTGTCGTCGTCCTGGTCTGGCCGGACGGCTCGCTGAGCAGTGTCGCGCAGTCGTTCTCTGTGGTTCTCGGCTACGACTCCACCCTGGAACTGCCCCGCGGCATTCTCGGCCTGGTGCATCCCGAGGACCGCGCCACCGCCGCCCGCCTGTTCAAGGCCGCGTTCGCGCGCCGCCCACTCGATCAGCCGGTGGACCTACGCCTGCGCACCGCGGCCGGCGAATGGGTCGTGTTGGAGACGCGCATCCGCAGCCTGCTCGACGAAACTCCCGTAGGTGCCGTCGTCTTCTACGGGCAGGACGTCACCAGCCGCCGACAGGCCGACCGCGGGTTGCGCGACCAGAGGCTGGACCTGGCGAAGGTGATCCAAACGCTGCGGGCCGGGGTCGTCCTGCTCGACCCCGAGCTCAACGTCGTCGTCGTCAACAGCGCGTTCGCCACGATGTTCGACCTCACCGAGAACGTCGAAGCGCTGATCGGGCGCCCCTGCAGGGAGGTGCTCGCCCGGTTGGCGGAGACCCTGCCGGACCCGGAGCTGGTGAGCCTCAAGATCGAGGAGGCCAAGGACGGGCTGGGCACGACGGGAGCCGAGATCGCGCTACTGGACGGGAGCGTGGTCGAGCTGGACATCATGCCGATCGGCCGCCGTAGCGACGAGCTCGGCACCCTGCTCTACGTCCGGGACGTCACCGAGCGGGCGGCCGTGCGGACGGGGCTCGAGCGCCGCAACCGGGCCCTGACCGAGGTCGCCGCGGTGCAGAGCGAGTTCGTAGGCACGGTCTCGCACGAACTCCGCGGCCCGCTGGCCTCCATGCTGACGTTCGCCGAGTTTCTCGACGACGCCGAGCACAGCGCGCTCACCGAAGAGCAGCGCCAGTTCACCGACATCATCAGGCGCAACGGTGCCCGCGTGCTCCGGATCGTCGAGGATCTCGTCCTCCTCTCCCGGCTGGAGTCCGGGACCCTGGAACTGAGCATCTCCCGAGTGCCCATCCCGGAGCTGGTCCGGGCGGTCGCCGCCGAGCGGCAGGCGGATGCCGAGGCGGCCAAGGTCAAACTCGTCTGCCAGGTCGAGGCTGGGCCACACGCGCGGTGCGACGAGGACCGGATCCGCCACGTACTGCTCAACCTCATCGGCAACTCGCTCAAGTTCACCCCGCCGGGCGGCACGGTGACCCTGCGCACCGCGCCGGTCCAGGCCGGCTGGGAGATCGAGGTCGCCGACACCGGCGTCGGCGTGCCCGAGAGCGAGGTGCACCAACTGTTCAACGCCTTCTACCGGCCGTCCAACGTGGAGCCGGGCACGAGATCCGGAACGGGCCTCGGACTCGCGGTCAGCCGCGCGATCGTCGCGCGCCACGGCGGGACCATCAGGGCAGCGAGCGCCGAAGGCCAGGGCACGACGATCACCCTCTGGCTGCCGCAGCGGCGAACCACCGACCGGGGAGACGACCTATGAGCCGTGTGCTGGTAGTCGAGGACGACGCCGACATCGCCACCGCACTGGGCATGCTGCTGCGCCGATCGGGCCACGAGGTCGAGCACGTGAAGGACGGTCGCGCCGGACTGCGCGCGGTCCACAAGCTCCACCCCGACCTGCTCATCCTCGACATCGGCCTGCCCGGGCTGGACGGATGGCAGGTACTGGAGCGGGTCCGCGACATCAGCGACCTGCCGATCCTGATGCTCACGGCGCACGGTCAGGAGTCGGACAAGGTGCGGGGGCTGCGCGCGGGCGCGGACGACTACATCACCAAACCGTTCGGCAGCAACGAGCTAGTTGCCCGGCTCGAGGCGCTGCTGCGCCGCACCGCGCCGCCGCAGTGGTCAACCGAGATCTACGACGACGGTTACGTGCGGCTCGACCCGGCGCAGCGGACGGTCAGCGTCGGCGGCGAGGAGGTGCGGCTCACCCCAACCGAGTTCCGCCTGCTCGCCGTCCTGGTCCGCCACCAGGGCGCGATCCTCAGCCCCACCCAGCTGCTCGCCCAAGTCTGGGACGACCCGACCGGGATCGGCCCTGAGCGGGTCAAATTCGCCGTGCTCCGGCTGCGCCGCAAGCTCGCGTGGGACGATGCGGCGGCTTCGCCCATCGAGTCCGTGCGCGGCTTCGGCTACCGCTTCCGCCGGACGACCTGACGCCCGCTCGGCCCCGGCTAGGCCGCAACCGGACCGCACCCGCCCGGCAACCGGACGCGACCCCCGGCCACGCCAGCATTCCCCTGCGGGCAGCCCGCTCGCGGCCGGTCACCGCTGAAACAGCGCCGGCCGTAACGGCCAGGTCCGGCGAGCTGCACCAGCAGCTCCCTGGCCCGCGGAGATGGGAAGGACGGCGGATGGCAACAATCCTCGTCGCCGACGATGACCGGGACATCCGGGACATCGTGGCATACAAGCTTCAGCGGGTGGGCCACTACGTGATCCTTGCTACGAACGGCACGGAGGCGCTCAGCGCGGCCCGGGCCTGCGAGCCGGACCTCGTCGTGCTCGATGTGATGATGCCCGGCATGTCCGGCATCGAAGTCTGCCGTGAGCTGCGGGCCGAGCCGCGGACCGCGGCGCTGCCTGTCATCCTGCTGACTGCACGGGCTCAGGAATCCGACGTGGAAGCAGGGTTCGCCGTCGGCGCTGACGACTATGTCGTCAAGCCGTTCAGCCCGAGCGAGCTGGTGAGCCGGATCCACACGATGCTGGGCAGAGTGCGGACATGACGGCCAGGGCCGTACTCGCTTCGGCGCCGCTCGCGGGTATGGCCGCACTCGTCCTGCACGGCGCCCTCGTCGCCTGCGGCTGGGCCCGGCGCGGCCGGCGGACCCGCCGCGACGCGCTGCTCGCCGATCGCGCCCGCGGCGACCTGCTCGCCGCCGCCATGGACGACGCCGGCTCCGCCGCGGCAATGCAGCGCCTGGTCAGGTTGCGGCGATCCCAGTGGGCGGCGGTCGAACCGGTGCTCCTCGCGATGCTGGGCAAGCTCCGCGGCGACGCCCGCGCACGGCTGGTGCAGCTCTTCGTCGACCGCGACGCGGTCGCGACGGCGATGCAGGACCTCGCCAGCGAGCACCCTGACCTTCGCGGCCGCGCCGCGGCCCGGCTCGGCGTACTGGGCTGGCGCGACGCCGTGCCCGCACTGTGCCGGCTGCTGGTCGATGCGGACCAGGAGGTGCGCCGCTCGGCCGTGGCCGCCCTCGGCGACATCGGCGACCCGGCCGCCGCCGAACCACTGCTGAGCCGAATCGGTCGCCGCCGGCCGCTGCCGACGCTGGAGGTCGTCCGGGCGGTCGCCCGGCTCGGCCTCGGGGCGCAGCCGAGCCTGGCCACCGCCGTGACCCACCGCGACCCCCGGGTCCGCGCGACAGCGGTCGAGATCATCGGCGTGCTCGGCGCGATCAGCCTCGCCCGCCCGGTGATCAGACTCCTCGACCACGACGGCGACCTCGACGTGCGGGTACGGGCCGCGGGCGCCCTCGGCCGGCTCGGCACACCCTCCGGCCGCGGACCCCTGCTCGCCGCGACCGCTGCCCACGAGCCCGAGCACCTGCGTGCGGTCGCGTGCCGGGCCCTCGGCGAACTCGGTGCGGTGGAGGCCGTGCCGCACCTGACCGAGCTGCTCTCGGACGCCGCGCAACCGGTCTCCTACAACGCGGCGGAGGCGCTGATCAGGATCGGCGACGCCGGGATCGTCGCGCTGGCCGAGGCGACCGAGGGCTGGCACGGCCCGCACGCCGCCGTCCAGGCCCGCGAGGTACTCATGACGCGCGCTCCACGATGACCAGCCGCACGTGACTTAAGGTTCGAAACGTCTCAATAGGTAACATGTCGCACTCGTGCGCGTCATCGGCGGAGCTGACCGCAGGTACCCGCCAGATCGGATGGGGTCGGTATGTGCCGTGCTCGTCGACAGTCACGGGGATTCGGCTGCCTGATGTTGTGCGCGGTGGTCGCGCTGAGCCATTGCCCAGGCGCCCAGGCGGCCGGCGACGCAGCGCCGTCGCTACGGTGCAACATCACCGACGGCCGGCTACGGGAGATCAGCGGGATGGCCGCGGCCGGCGACCGGCTGCACGTCGTCAACGACAAGCCGCCGGCCACCGTGTACGTGCTCGACCGCTGGTGCCGGGTAGTGGGGGCTATCGACTTCGCCGTGCCGGTACGCGACGCCGAGGATCTGGCCCTGGGGCCTGACGGCGCGCTCTGGCTCGGCGACATCGGGGGCAACCGGTTCCGCCGGACCGAGGTGTGGGTGTACCGCCGGCCGGCCACCGGCGGCGCGGTCCAGCGTTTCGCCCTGAGGTATCCGGACGGGCCGCAGAACGCCGAGGCGTTCGCCGTCTCGCACACCGGCCAGGTCCTGATCATCACCAAGAGCACCGCCGGGTACAGCCGCGTGTACGTGGCCGCCCCTCCTGTCGCACCGGCCGCGCAGCTCGGCTACGTCGGCACGCTCGACATGAGACAGCTCGTGACTCCCGGCAAAGGCCGATCCGTGCAGGTGACCGGGGCCAGCGTCGCACCGGACGGCCAGCGCGTCGTGCTCCGCACTTACACCACCGCCTACGAGTGGGGCGCGCCGGGCGGCGACCTCGTCACGGCGCTGCTGAACGGGTCGCCCCGCGCGATCGCGCTGGCGAGAACCAGGCAGGGAGAGGCCGTCACGTACTCATCAGCGGGATCGGCACTGCTGACAACCACCGAGGGGCTTCCGGCCGCCGTACACGAGATCGCCGTCGGCCCCTGACCGCGTCGATCACCTTGGGGTCGATCACCTTGGG
>Ga0184623_10000041_pt1 | contig 45011 bp, 37 predicted proteins | sample PLM1_100_b1_FD_133138 | JGI IMG/M metagenome (GOLD analysis project Ga0184623, IMG submission 133138) | Groundwater sediment microbial communities from an aquifer in East River, Colorado, USA - PLM1_100_b1 | ecosystem: Environmental > Terrestrial > Soil > Riparian zone | place: USA: East River... | reverse complement strand
TCCCGACCGTCGCGCCCACGCCCCGCCGCGCGCTGGTCCGCGCGGGCACGGTGGTGGCGATCGCAACCGCCGCCGCGAACGTGGTCGCGTTCGCCCTGACGATCGTCCTCGGCCGGCTGCTGACCGTCCCCGACTTCGGGGCTGTCGTCGCGCTGCTCGGCGTGGCCATCGTCGGGCAGGTGCCGGCGATGGCGCTCCAGGTAGTGGTCGCCCGCCACATGGCGACCGCGACGGCCGTCACCCGCCCCGGCCTGGCCCGCGCGCTCCTGCTGCACGCGGGGCTGGTCGCGCTGGCGGTGGCCGCGCTGGCCGCTCTCATCACGGTGCCCGCGACCGGCCTGCTCCACCTCGGCTCACCAGGACCGATGGCCTGGCTGGCCGCCTCGCTCGCGCCGGTCACGCTGATCTTCGCCGTCCAGGGGCTGCTCCAGGGCGAGGAGCGCTTCACCGCGCTCGGCGTCTTCCTCGTAGTCATGGCCGTCACCCGCGTCGGCGGTGGCCTCGCCGGTTCCGGGTTCGGTCCGGCCGGGGTGTTCGCCGGTATCGCGCTCGGCGCTGTGGCGGCGCTCGCGGTGGCGCTGTTCCTCGTACGGCGGGATCTCGTGGCGGCTGGCGGCCAGCCGTTCCAGCCCCGCGAGTTCTACGGCGAGCTGTGGACAGCCGTGGCCGGTATGGGCGCCCTGCTCGCGCTCACGAACGTGGACGTCATGCTCGCCCGGCACTTCCTGTCCCGGCACGACTCCGGGCTCTACGCCGCCGGCGCGGTGGCGAGCAAGATCGCGTTCTGGTTCCCGCAGGCCGTCGCCGTGGTCGTCTTCCCGCGCCTCGCCGACGCGGAGCAGCGTGAGGGCCTGCTCGCCCGTGCGGCCACCGTCGTGATCGGACTGGGCGTGCTGACCAGCGCCGGCACCGCGCTGCTCGGGCCGTGGATCTTCGGGATCCTGCTCGGCGCCGAGTACCGCACGCTCGGCGCGACGCTCGGCGTCTTCGCCGCGGCCGGCGCCGCCGGAACGCTGGTGCAGCTGCTCCTCTACTCCGGCATCGCGTCGAAGGACCGGGCGATCACGGCGGTGCTCGTCGCGGCGCTGGTAGTGCTCGTCGGCGTCGTGAGCACGGTGGCGCACGGATCGGTGACCACCATCATCGTCACCGTCCTCACCACGCTGGTGACGCTCGCGGTGGTCGGTCTGCTCCTCAGCCGCTGGCGTTCCCGGGCCACGGTCCGGGATTGAACAGCGGGCTGTACCCCTTCGCGCCCTTCATCGCCTCGCCGACCGCAGCCGACGACGGGTAGACGCCCGAGCGCACCCACTCGTCCAGCGAGCGGATCAGCCCGACGCGCTCGTCAACGGTGAAGTTGCAGTGCCCGGCGCCGTACGGAGCCGGCGCGGCGTACGTCGCCGGCGGCTGTGTGTAGAGCTGCACCAGGTCGGCCTTGCGCCCCTTGGCGGCGCCAACGCGCTCCGCGAACACCGTCTCGTTCTGCACGAGCACCAGCGGGTCGTACGCGGTGTGGAGGGTGATCGTCGGGTCCTGGAGGTTGCCGGTGGGCTTGCCCAGCTTGTCCGCCGCGGCGCGCGCCGCCGGGTCGGCCGCGATCTTCTTGCCCGCGTCAAGCGCCGCGACGGCCTTGTCGAGCGCGCCGGGCGCTACCGCGTTGGCGAGCGTCCGCTCGGCCGCGGTGACCCGGCTGGCGTACGTGGAGCTCTCGTTCGTCGACGGGTTGCCGCCGACCCGCTGCTCGACCTCATACCGCCCGAAGGTGGCGTAACCGAGGCCGGTGAGCGCCGACTCGACCAGCGCCGACACCTTCGAGGTCGACGTGCTGCCGTCGAAGCGGCGGGTCTTGGTCGGGCCGTCGGTGACCGCGGCGATGGCGAGCAGCTTCGGGATGCCGTTCTTCGCGTCCTTGGTCGCGGCCATGATCCGCTTCTGCGCCTCTTGCCAGGTCTTCACGGCCTCGTCGTGGCTGGCGAACCCGGTGAGCTTCATCTCCGGGTAGAGCAGCGTCTTCACCGCGTACTGCAGGTCCAGCGCGATGTCGAGGTTGAGGTTGAGGCCGCCCAGCACGCCGCACATCGGCGCGACGCCGGCGATCCACTCCGGGTGCTTCTCCGCGAGCATCTCGGTGATCAGGCCGCCGAGGGAGTCGCCCCAGACGTACACACGATCGGGCTCCGCGATGTGGTCCCGGAACCACTTGTGCAGGTCCTCGCCGGCCTTGACGCCGTCCTGCACCGCCCAACCGTTCTTCCCGTACGCGGACCCAGCGAGCGCGAAGCCCGCGTCCAGCAGCGCATCGGCCGTGTCCGGAGTGGAGGCGACGACCGCGTTGGTCTCGACGGGTGCGAAGTCGGGCGGCGACGGCTGGGCCTCCCGGTAGCCGTGCGAGTAGAGCAGCAGCGTGCCGTTCCAGGTGTCCGGCATCCGTACGAGGTACGCAGCGCCGTCGAGTTCGCCGCTGCACTTCGCCTTGTCACAGCTGGTGAACGACAGGGTGCGGTTCTTGGTCTCGTTCTTGGCGGTGTCACCGTCGTCAGAGCCACTGCAGCTGGCGAGGAGCGCGGCGGCGGTGACCACGGCGGCAAGGAGCGCGGCGGGGCGACGGAGAGCTACCATCCGGCGAGTTTCGCAGAAGTTAACGGCGACGGGAGAGGGCTCACGCAACCCGTCGGTAACAATCCGTGCAGTGGCGTAGCGCCCGGGTTCACTCTGCCTGGAAATGGCCGTTCTGCGTGCCCTGCGTGGTCAGCCAGCCGGCGGTCTCGCGCGGGTGCCGGAGCCGGACGATGGCCAGGTGCCCGTACGCGGGGTCACCCTGGCGCCGCAACATGTCCGCTCGCCGCCGGTCGTAGTCCGACCATGCCCAGCGCAGGATGTGTTCACGGTCGGTGAAGACGGTCCAGAGTGGCGGCTCGATGTTGCCGTTGAAGATCACCTCTCTCCGGACTCGACGGAGCCAGGTGCGGCGGACGAGGCGCCAGACCACGATCCGGCGCGGGTAGTCGAGCCAGATGACCGCGTCGGCACGGGACCAGAGCAGGTCGCGGACGCTGGAGTAGCCGTGCGAGTCCGTGACCCACGCCTCCGTCGCCGCGAACCGCCGCACGTCGTCGTGGAACTCGGGCCGCGGCTGCCAGTTCGGACCGTGGTAGAGCGAGTCCATGTCGACGTATGGCAGGCCGAGCCGAGCTGCGATGTCACGCGCCAGCGCGGTCTTCCCCGCCCCCGGGGTCCCCCCGACTAGAACGCGCCTCATAACCGCCGACCCTAGATACCGATGCTCTCAACGTGGCGCCTGGGCGGCCCGCCTACTAATGCCCGGCGGAGTCCCAGGTGTGACCGCGGCCCACGGAGACGTCCAGCGGGACCGAAATTGGGTAGGCGTTGCCCATCTGCTCGCGGGCAATGGCTTCGACCTGTTCGGCTTCGCCGGGGAATACCTCGAAGACGAGCTCGTCGTGGACCTGGAGTAGCAGCCGGGACCGCAGGTTGGCTTCGCGGATGGCCCTGTCGACGCCCAGCATGGCGACCTTGATGATGTCGGCCGCAGAGCCTTGGATCGGCGCGTTGAGCGCCATCCGCTCGGCCATGTCGCGACGCTGCCGGTTGTCGCTGTTGAGATCGGGCAGGTACCGGCGACGTCCGAGGATGGTCTCGGTGTACTCGTCCTCGCGAGCCTTCTCGACCACGGCACGGAGGTAGTCGCGGACTCCGCCGAACCGCTGGAAGTACTCCTCCATCAGCTCGCGGGCTTCGGCGGCGCTGATGTTGAGCTGCTGGGCGAGGCCAAAGGCGCTCAGCCCGTAGGCGAGGCCGTACGACATGGCCTTGATCTTGCGGCGCATGTCGGGGGTGACCTCGTCGGCCGGCACGGAGAAGACGCGCGAGGCCACGGTGGTGTGCAGGTCCTCACCGCTGGCGAAGGCGTCGATGAGGCCCGCGTCGGCGGAGAGATGCGCCATGATCCGCATCTCGATCTGGCTGTAGTCGGCGGTCAGCAGCGTCTCGTAGTCGGCGCCGACGACGAACGCCCGCCGGATCCGACGGCCTTCTTCGGTACGGATCGGGATGTTCTGCAGGTTCGGGTCGGTCGAGGAGAGCCGGCCGGTGGCGGCGACGAGCTGGTTGAACGTGGTGTGGATCCGGCCGTCGTCGGCGACCGTCTTGAGCAGCCCATCGACCGTCGACTTGAGCCGGGACACGTCGCGGTGACGCAGGAGGTGCTCCAGCAGCGGGTGCTCGGTCTGCGCGAACAGCCACTGCAACGAGTCGGCGTCGGTCGTGTACCCGGTCTTGATCTTCTTCGTCTTCGGCAGCTCCAACTCGTCGAAGAGGATGCCCTGGAGCTGCTTGGGCGAACCAAGGTTGAACTCCCGGCCGATGACCCCGTATGCGGCCTGCGCGGCTGCCTTCACCTCGGCCGCGAAGTGGGCCTCCAGCTCGGCGAGGTGCTCGGTGTCGGCGGCGATGCCGACCCGCTCCATGCCGGCGAGCACGTCGACCAGCGGCAGTTCGACGTCGGCGAGCAGCTGGGTGCCGCCGCGCTCGTCGAGTTCCTTGTCGAGTGCAGCGGCGAGATCGAGGGTGGCCGCGGCGCGGGCCATCAGACCGTCGTGAACGGCGCCGTCGTCAACGCCGTCGAACGTCAGCTGCCCGTTGTCCGGCGCCTCCGTCCGCAGCTCGCGCTGGAGGTGGCGCAGCGCCAGGTCGGCCAGGTCATAGGTGCGCTGGTCCGGGCGGACGAGGTACGCCTGGAGCGCGGTATCGGCGGTGACGCCCCGGACCGTCCAGCCGTGGGCGGCGAACGCCAGCAGCGGACCGTTGGCGTCGTGCAGCGCCTTGGGCCGGGCCGGATCGGCGAGCCAGGCGCCGAGCGCCGCGTCGTCGGCCGGATCGAGTTCGGCGGGGTCGACCCAGGCCGCCTTGCCGTCGGCCGTGGCCAGCGCGATCCCGGTGATCGTGCCGGTGCCGCGGCCCCAGCTGCCCTCGACCGCGACGCCGACCCGGTTACCGTCGGACGTCTGGTCGGCCAGCCAGCCGGCGAGCTGGCCAGCGACGAGCACGGTGCCGTCGATGTCGAACCCGGACTCGGCCTCGGGCTCATTGGTCTGCACGGTGGCGTAGAGGCGGTCGCGGAGGACGCGGAACTCCAGCGAGTCGAAGACCTGGTGCACCTGGTCGCGATCCCAGCCGGGCCATTCCAGATCGGCGACGCCGACCGGCAGCGACATGTCACAGATCAGCTTGTTGATCTGCTGGTTGCGCAGCACGCTGGCCAGATGCTCACGGAGCGAATCCCCCGCCTTGCCGGTGATCTCGTCGACGTGGGCGACCAGCTCCTCCAGGTTGCCGTACTTGAGGAGCCACTTGGCCGCCGTCTTCGGCCCCACCCCCGGCACGCCGGGCAGGTTGTCGCTGCTCTCCCCCACCAGCGCGGCCAGCTCGCGGTAGAGGCCCGGCGGCAGGCCGTACTTGGCCTCGACCGCGGCCGGCGTCATCCGGGTGAGCTCGGAGACACCACGAATCGGGTAGAGCACCGTGCAACGGTCGGAGACGAGCTGGAACGTGTCCCGGTCGCCCGAGCAGATCAGCGTCTCGACGCCCGCCTCGCCGGCCTGGGTGGCGAGGGTGGCGATGATGTCGTCGGCCTCGAACCCTTCCGCCTCGACGGTGGTGACCCGCAGCGCCGCCAGCACCTCCTTGATGAGGCTGACCTGGCCCTTGAAATCGGTCGGGGTCTCGGAGCGGCCGGCCTTGTACTCCGCGTACGCCTCGGTGCGGAACGACCGGCGGGACACGTCGAACGCCACCGCAAGGTGGGTCGGCCGCTCATCCCTCAGGACGTTGATGAGCATCGACGTGAAGCCGTAGACAGCGTTCGTCGGCTGGCCTGTCGTCGTGGAGAAGTTCTCCACGGGCAGGGCGAAGAACGCGCGGTAGGCCAGCGAATGGCCATCGAGCAGCAGAAGCCGGGCACCCGGAACAGCGTCGGTCACGGGACAAAGCCTAGTCTCGACCCCTGACAACTCGACGCCCCGGGAGATCCCCTTGACGTACGCCCTCGACCTCGACGACCCCGCCGTCCGCGACGAGGCGCTGCGCCGGATCAACGAGACCGCTGGCGAACTCAACAAGGCGCTCGGGGTCACGTTCGTCGACATCGCGCCCGGCCGGCTCGTCGCGACGATGCCGGTCGAGGGGAACCGTCAGCCGTTCGGGCTGCTGCACGGCGGCGCGTCCTGCGCGCTCGCCGAGAGCCTCGGCTCGGTGGCGGCCGGGCTGCACGCCGGCCCGCATGCCGTGCCGGTGGGCGTTGACATCAACGCCACCCACCACCGCTCCGCCCGCGACGGCGTAGTCACCGGCGTCTGCACGCCCGTCCACGAAGGGCGCAGCACGGCCACCTACGAGGTCGTGATCTCCGACGCCGAGGGCCGCCGTCTCTGCACGTCCCGCATCACCTGCCAGCTACTGCGCCGGCCGAACTGAGCATCGACGCTGCGCCGGCGGCCAACGCGCATCAGCGACCTATCCACGCATGCCGTCGATATCACGGACCGTGCATCTCCCGGCCCAATCGACGACCGCACGTCCACGAGAGCCACGCTGGCGTCAAGGCGCCTGAGGAAAGCCTGAGTCTTTCTTGATTCAGAGCGCTCGACCTGCGGAAATGTGAGCCGTTTCGGCCTACGTGCTCACAAATAAGAAACAGTCGTCGGACATAGTGCGACGAGTGCTCACGGTGAGCTAATGTGCAGCGCGTTGTGAATCAACTCACGTAGAGCAGGGAGCATCCAGTGCGCTGGCTCCACCGCATCGTCGCGATAGGGCTGACGGCCCTGGCGGCCCTCTTCCTGGGCGCCGCGCTTCCCGCGTACGCCGAGGGCGAGACCGTCAGCGGGACGCTGTCCGTCACGCAATCAGGCAAGGCAGTCGAAGGCGTCAAGATCACCGTCACCTCGAAGGCGGACGGCAAGGAGGTGGCCACCGTCGAGTCCGACGCAGACGGCCGCTTCTCAGCGCCGCTGCCCGGGCCGGGGGTCTACACCGTCAAAATCGACAAGGACAGCCTCCCGGACAAGATCGTCCTCGATGAGGGCCAACCCGAGAGCCGGGACGTCACCGTCGCCGCAGGGCAGCGCGCCGCTGCCCTGTTCAACCTCTCTGACGGCTCCAAAGTGACCGAGCCGCAGCAGGACATCGTCTGGGCGCAGCGGGTGGCCGAAGGCCTCCGGTACGGCCTGATCATCGCGATCACCGCCATCGGCCTCAGCCTGATCTTCGGCACCACCGGCCTCACCAACTTCGCCCACGGCGAGATGGTCACGGTCGGCGCCTTCGCTGCCTGGTGGGTCAACACCGGGCTGGGCACGCCACTGTGGCTGTCCACCATCTTCGCGGTCATCGTCGGCATCGTCCTCGGCATCCTCAACGAACTCGTGATCTGGCGACCACTACGCAAACGGCGATCCGGGCTGATCGCCATGCTCGTCGTCTCGATCGGCCTCGGTCTCGCGATGCGCTACATCCTGCTGCTCGTCGTCAAGGGTGACCGGCAGTTCTACGACACGCCGGTGCAGACGGTGGTCGACCTCGGTCCGATCTCGATCACGCCCCGCGATCTGCAGGCCATGGGCCTCTGCCTTGTCGTACTCGTCGGCGTCGCCGTGATGCTGCAGTTCACCAAGATCGGCAAGGCAATGCGGGCGGTCGCCGACAACCGCGACCTCGCCGCGTCGTCCGGCATCAACGTCAACCGGGTGATCCTGGTGGTCTGGATGCTCGGCGGCGGGCTCGCGGCCTTCGGTGGCGTCATGTACGGCTGGACCCTGAACCTCCGCTTCGACATGGGCTTCACGCTGCTGCTCCTGATGTTCGCCGGCGTCACGCTGGGCGGTCTCGGCACCGCCTACGGCGCCCTGCTCGGCAGTCTGGTCATCGGCGTGATCGTGCAGCTCTCCACGATGGTGATCCCGGACGACATCAAGACCGTCTCCGGCCTGCTCGTCCTCATCCTCATCCTTCTGGTTCGCCCGAGCGGCCTGCTCGGCGCCCGACAGCGGATCGGCTAGCCCATGGACATCCTTCAGAATGCCCTCAAGGCGCTGGTCGCGAAGGAAGCGGTCTACTACGCACTCCTCGCGATCGGCCTCAATATCCAGTTCGGGTACGCCGGCCTGCTCAACTTCGGCCAGGTCGGCTTCGCCCTCGTCGGCTCGTTCGGCGTCGCGGTCACCGTCGTCCAGCTCGGCGCGTCCTACTGGCTCGGGCTGCTCGCGGGGCTGCTCGCCTCCGTCGTGCTCGCTCTGCTGCTCGGCGTGCCGACGCTGCGGCTCCGGGCGGACTACCTCGCGATCACGACGATCGCGGCGGCCGAGATCCTGCGGCTGGTCTTCCGCACCAACGCGCTGAACGACGTCACTGGCGGCACCCAGGGCCTCTCCGGATTCAGCGACGACTTCTACGACCTCAGCCCGTTCCCCCTCAGCGAGGTGTACCGGCCGTTCGGCATCCAGTTCCGGGGCCAGGAGGTGTGGGTTCTCACCGTCGGGTGGGCACTGGTCCTCCTCTCCGTGCTGCTGGTGTGGCTGCTGATGAGGAGCCCCTGGGGCCGGGTTCAGCGCTCGATCCGCGAGGACGAGGACGCCGCCAGAGCGCTCGGCAAGAACGTCTACTGGTACAAGATGCAGGCGCTCATCCTGGGTGGCGCGGTCGGCGCGGTCGGCGGCATCTTCGAAGCCACGGCGTCCCGCAGCGTGATCCCGGACACCTATGAGAACGCGGTCACGTTCTTCGCCTACGCGGCCCTGATTCTCGGTGGCACGGCCCGGGTCTTCGGCCCGGTGATCGGTGCGATGATCTTCTGGTTCCTGTTCTCCATCACCGAGGGTGTGCTCAGTCGCCTCTCCACCGGCGACAACCCGATCATCTCGGGCGACCTGGTCGATGCCCAGGGCATCGCGGCCATCCGCTTCGTCCTGGTCGGCGTGGCGCTCATCCTCCTGATGAAGTACCGCCCGCAAGGCATCTTCGGCGACCGCAGGGAGGTGGCGCTCGATGCCCGCTGAGACGCCCACAGAAACCACGTCCGCAACAGCGCCCACCGTCGGCCCGCCGTCGCCCGCCAGCGTCGTCGCCCGGAACAAGGCGGCGCTCAAGGATCTCGACTGGCAGCCCGGCATCGCCAAGCCCGACCCGATCATGGTGGTCAACGGCCTCACCCGCGCGTTCGGTGGCCTGACCGCGGTGTCAGTCGACCACGTGGAGTTCCAGCGCGGCGTCATCACCGGCCTCATCGGTCCGAACGGCGCCGGCAAGACCACGCTGTTCAACCTCCTCACCGGCTTCGACAAGCCGAACACCGGCACCTGGGACTTCTACGACACCTGGGACGGTGGTGCCTGGACGGCCCGCAGCCTGCGGGGCCTCGCCGCCCACAAGGTTGCCCGCAGCGGCGTCGTCCGCACGTTCCAGCTCACCAAGGCGCTGGCCAAGCTCACGGTGCTCGACAACATGAAGCTCGGCGCCGTGACCCAGTCCGGCGAGCGGTTCCTCACCTCGCTCGTGCCGCCACTCTGGCGCGCGCAGGAGAAGGCCATCGAGGCTCGCGCGATGGACCTGCTGGCACGGTTCAAGCTGGACACGAAGAAGGGCGACTTTGCCGGTACGCTCTCCGGCGGTCAGCGCAAGCTGTTGGAGATGGCGCGCGCCCTCATGACCGAGCCGAAGGTCGTCATGCTGGACGAGCCGATGGCCGGCGTGAACCCCGCCCTCACCCAGAGCCTGCTGGGGCACGTGAAGGATCTGCGCGAGCAGGGCATGAGCGTGATCTTCGTCGAGCACGACATGGACGTCGTCCGTGACATCAGCGACTGGGTCGTGGTCATGGCCCAGGGCAGCATCATTGCCGAGGGTCCGCCCTGGTCGATCTCGCAGAACAAGGAAGTCGTGGACGCCTACCTCGGCGCCCACCACGACCAGGCGCTGACGTTCGAGGAAGAACAGGCGCAGATCGCCGCCGCCGAGGCTGAGCTCGCCAAGGATGCCGGGATCGACGCGGACATCCTGGTCGACCAGGCCACCGCCGCCGACGCGAGGCTCGCCGAGATCGCGCGCAAGGACGACGAGGACGGAGGCACGACGAAATGACGACCTCGGACGCCACCCGCGGCGGCAGCGAGCCACCCGCGGAGGAGCCGGTACCTGCCGCGCCGACGCCGGCGGTCACGGAGCCCGCCGCGCGGCAACTGACCGCGGCTGAGCTCGCCGCCACCCGCGGCGAGCACGAGAAGCTCGCCTCGAAGGCACTCCTGCGGGCGGACGAGCTGGTCGCCGGCTACCTGCCCGGCGTCAACATCCTCAACAGCTGCGACTTCTACCTGAATGACGGCGAACTGGTCGGCATCATCGGCCCGAACGGCGCCGGTAAGTCCACGCTGCTCAAGGCGATGTTCGGGCTGATCCCGGTCCGCACCGGCACCGTCAAGCTGCGCGGCGAGAACATCACCTCGGCGCCGGCGCACGTGCTCGTGTCGCAGGGCGTCGGCTACGTGCCGCAGACCAACAATGTGTTCCCCTCGCTCACCATCGAGGAGAACATGCAGATGGGCATCTACCTGCGCTCGAAGAAGTTCAACGAGCGGTTCGACTTCGTCTCCGGGCTCTTCCCGCTGCTCGGGGAGCGGCGCAAGACCAAGGCTGGCTCTCTCTCCGGCGGCGAGCGGCAGATGGTCGCGATGGGACGCGCACTCATGATGGAGCCGAGCGTGCTGCTCCTGGACGAGCCGTCCGCCGGCCTCTCCCCTGTACTCCAGGACGAGGTGTTCATCCGGTGCAAGCGGATCAACGCTGCGGGCGTCTCGATCATCATGGTCGAGCAGAACGCCCGCCGGTGCCTGCAGATCTGCGACCGCGGCTACGTGCTCGACCAGGGCCGCAACGCCTACACCGACACGGGTGACAGCCTGATGAACGACCCGAAGGTCATCGAGCTCTACCTCGGCACACTCGCCAAGGCCTGAGCCGCCAGACCGCCACAGAGGGCGGTGGCCATCCCTTCACTGGGGTGACCACCGCCCTCTCCTTTGTCTGTCCCGCCACGCGCTGCCGGGGCAAGTCAAAGCGAGGGGCCCGGCGGCAGTTGCCGCCGGGCCCCTCGTCGAACTAGCTGTTGCTCAGCGCTTCGGGCCGATGCCCTGCTCGTTGAGCTGCTTGATGATGGTTGCCGACTCGTCGAAGCCGATGACCACGATGCCGTCCGGGTTCAGCTGCTTCACAGCGCCGATCTCGGAGCTGAAGTCAGTGGCCTTCGGGTCGTAGATCTTCTTGACGATCGAGTCGGACTTGATGCCGGCCTCTTCCAGGTTCTTCACCAGGTTGTCAGCCAGGCCGGTGCCGTACGCGTCGTTCAGGACAAGGACGCCGAGCTTCTTCGTACCGTCCTGGATGATCGTGTCGGCGAGCGCCCGAGCCTGCAGCGTGTCCGGCGGAGCCGTCCGGAAGTACAGGTTCTTGTCGTTGTACGTCGTGAACTTGTCCGACGTGTTCGCCGGGGAGATCTCGACGATGCCTGCGCTGGTGATCTTGTCGATCACCTTGAGGCTGACGCTGGAGGACGCGGCGCCGATGATGACGCTCACGCCGGCCTGGATCGCCTTGTCGACCGTGCCGTTGGCAATGTCGGTCGACGCGTCACCGGAGTCACCGTTGACGACCGTGACGGGCTTGCCGTTCACGCCCTTCTCCGCGTTGACCTCCTGGACAGCAAGGTTGACGCCAGCGAACTCCGGCGGGCCGAGGAAGGCGAGCGAACCCGTCTGCGGCAGCAGCGTGCCGATCTTGAGCGGGCCGCCGACGAACGCCTGGGTCTGCGGCGGGGCCTGGACGGTCTTGGTGGTGGCGTTCTTGTCGTCACCGGCCAGGACGTACTCGGTCTTGGCGTCATCCAGCTTGTTGTTGGTGCCGAACTGCAGGATGCCGAAGCTGGCCTTCGCCGGCTCACCGGCGTCGGTGAACGAGAGCGGGCCGGTGACGCCGTCGTAGTCGACGTCCTTGCCAGCCTTCACCAGCGCGAGGCAGTCCTTGTAGGCCGAGCACTTCTCACCGCCAGTGGTGATGGCGTTGATGAACTTGCCGATCTCGGTGCCCTTGCTGCTGCGGGCCGTCTCGGCGGCGAGCGCCGAGATGATCACGGCGTCGTAGGACTCACCGCCGTAGTTGAAGTCCTTCAGCTTCGGGTCGATCCCGAGCATTCGCTTCTTGAAGTCGTCGCCGAGCTTGGTCAGGGGCGTCGTGCCTCGCATGCCGGCCAGGGCGCCCTGGTCCGTGAACTTCTCACCGAGCGCGTTGCCCATGTTGCCGTCAACGCCGTAGATCTTGACCTGCTTCTTGCCGCCGTCCGTGCTGCCAGTGTCGCCACCGCCGTCGCCGCAGGCACCTGCCGCGAGCAGCACTGCGGACGCGACAGCAACAGCACGCACGAGCCTGCGCTGAGCCATGCATGTCTCCTTGATTGACTCGACACCGAGCCGCCGGACGACGCTCGGTCCCCATTGCTGGGATGACGTTAGCCCCTGAAGTGAACGTCATCCCAGCATGAATCCCGCTCGTGACCGTGTCGTAATACGCTTCTGTCCGTACGCTCGGTTACCGACCGGACGAACCCGCCAAACCCTCCAGAACGGTGTTGGCGATCGAACGCATCGAGGTGCGTCGGTCCATCGCGGTGCGCTGGATCCAGCGGAATGCCTCAGGCTCGGACATGCCCTGCTCCATCAGCACGCCCTTCGCGCGCTCGACGGCCTTGCGGGTCTCCAGCCGCTCGGTGAGGTCGGATACCTCGGTCTCCAGCGCCACGATCTCGGCGAACCGCGACGCCGCCATCTCGATCGTCGGCAGGAGGTCCTTCTTCTGGAACGGCTTCACGAGATACGCCATCGCGCCGGCGGCCCGGGCCCGCTCGACCAGGTCGCGCTGGCTGAACGCGGTGAGGATGACGACCGGTGCTATCCGGGCGCCGGCGATCCGCTCTGCCGCCGCGATGCCGTCCATGACGGGCATCTTCACGTCGAGGATCACCAGGTCGGGCCGGAGCTCCTCGGCGAGCCGCACCGCGGTCTCCCCGTCCGCCGCCTCGCCGACCACGTCGTACCCCTCTTCCTGCAACATCTCGGAGAGGTCAAGCCGGATCAGCGCCTCGTCCTCCGCGATGAGCACGCGGCGGGGTGGGGCCTCAGACACGGGGCCTCCTCGTCATCCTCGCGCGGCAGGAGCCGCAGATCCGTCGCCGAACGGGAAGCCTACCGGGATCACGCCCCCGAGGTTCTCCGACAGCACAAGCCGGCCGATACGCGCTGTTAGCGTGGGGGCCATGCGGGGTCGTCTGGTGAGCGTAGTGGCGGTCGTCATCGCGGCGACAATGCTGGTGAGCTGCAACAAACCAGCCGATACCAGCCACCCGGCGCCGTCGGCGTCCACGCTCGGCCCGGGGCTCCAGCTCGCCGAACCGCTGCTACAGGACCGGCTGGACGCCACCCGGCACATGCTGACCATCCCGATCGTCAATGGCGGACCGACCGAGGTCCAGGTACGGCGGATCCAGATCATCGCCCCTCAATTCACGCCTGTGCCACCGACCGTCGTGGACGCCACTATGGAGCCGCAGCGCCGGATCAACTTCTCGATCGGGTACGGCACCGCTCGTTGCGACGACGCTGCCGGCGAGGTGACGCTGCTCCTGGACGTCGGGCCGCCCGGTGGCGCGGGACACCAGGAGCGGCTGGTTGCACCGGGGCCTGTGGACATCGTCGATCGTCTGCGCCGCGCCGAGTGCGACCAGCGGCAGCTGGAATCGACGTTCACCGTCGTCTGGGGTGACGCGTGGACGCAGGTGAAGACCGGCCCCGGCGCCGCCCGGCTCCACGGCGAACTGCGGATCGCGCTCACGGGCGACGAGCAGGTCACCGTGACTGATATCAGAGGCAGCGTCCTGTTCAGCCTCGACTCCCGGCCGGCCGATCGCCGCCCGATCGTCAGCGTCGACCCGGCGAACCGGTCGGCGACGATACCGATCGAGATCGGCGTCCGCCTGTGCTTCAAGCACGGGCTGACCGAGGCGAAGAAGATCTTCGACTTCAGCCTGTACGCCAAGCTCGGCGACCGCGCACCTACATACCGCACGATCACGCCCCCGCTGCCCGTCCAGAAGCGGACGTTGGCGCTGCTGGCGACGTGTCCGCCGACGGAGTAGGGGAACGCTCCAGCCGGCCGGCAAAGGGTGTGCGCGCCAAGATAAGCTATGCAGGCCATCCGCCGGGATGGAGGAACGGCAGACTCGGACGCCTCAAAAGCGTCTGCCCGAAAGGGCGTGCGGGTTCGAATCCCGCTCCCGGCACCCCTAGATCTCCGTGAACGGGTTACCCGATGCTGCCCGACTCGAGTTGTGGAGTTTCGAGGGTCCACCGCCCGCCAGGACCCTCGAAAGTCCACAACTGAACGGGGATGTGGACGGGCGTTAGCGGTTCGGGACCGGGCGGAGCAGGCCCTCCTGCACGACGGTCGCCAGATGACGGCCGTCCCGGGCGAAGAACTTGCCGTTGGCGAGCCCGCGCGATCCGGACGCCGACGGGCTCTCGCAGTCGTAGAGGACCCACTCGTCGGCGCGGAACGGCCGGTGGAACCAGACCGCGTGATCGAGGCTGGCCCCGGCGAACCCGCCCGGCCCCCACACGGCACCGTGCGTGGACAGGACGGCGTCGAGCAGGGTCATATCGCTGGCGTACGTGAGCGCACAGGCGTGCAGCATGGGGTCGTCCGGCAGCTTGCCGTCCACCCGCATCCATACGCGCTGGCGCGGCTCGGCCGGCCGGTCGCCGCGGGCCACCCAGCCGGGGCTGCCCACGTACCGCAGGTCAATGGGGCGCGGGATCTTCGCGAAGACGCCCATCCGGTCGCCCAGTTCGGCGATCTGCTCAGCCATCGTGCCCAGCTCCTCCGGCTGCGGCACGTCGGGCATGTCGCCCTGGTGGTCGAGGCCGTCGGCGGCGAGCTGGAAGGACGCGGACAGGAAGAAGATCGCCTTGCCGCGCTGTACGGCGACCACGCGGCGCGTCGTGAACGAACGCCCGTCGCGGACGGTCTCGACGTTGTAGAGGATCGGGATCGACGGATCTCCGGGCCGGATGAAGTACGAGTGCAACGAGTGCACGAACCGGTCGTCCGGCACCGTACGCCCGGCCGCGACCAGCGCCTGGCCGGCGACCTGGCCCCCGAACACGCGCTGCGGTGACAGCTCGGGGCTGCGCCCGCGGTACAGGTTGACCTCGATCTGCTCAAGGTCGAGCAGATCCACGAGGTGGTCGACGGCCGCCTGGCCGGAGAGGTAGTCAGTCACGGTACGACAATGTTACTCGTCGGTAGATCCCGGATCAGGGCAGGTCGATGATGGTGCCGATCTTGTGCACCCGGAGGGCGTTGGTAGAGCCGGCGGTGTTCGGCGGGCTGCCCGCCACGATGACCACCTCGTCGCCATGCTGCACCCGTCCGGCGTCGTGGAGCAGGGTGTCGACCTGACGGACCATGTCGTCCGTGTGGGTGACCGACGGCGAGAGGAACGTCTCCACGCCCCACGACAGCGTCAGCTGGCTCCGGACGCTGGGCCGCGGCGTGAACGCGATGAGCGGAAGCCGGGTGTGGTGCCGGGACAGCCGCCGCACGGTGTCGCCGGTGAGCGTGAACGCCACCAGGGCCTTCGCTTCGAGGACCTCGCCGATCTGCTTGGCCGCCGCCGCGATCGCGCCGCCCTTGGTACGCGGCTTGTGGTGCAGCGGCGGGACCGACGGGTCGCCCTCCTCCACGTTCGCGATGATCTTCGCCATCGTCCGCACGGTGAGCACGGGGAACCGGCCGACGCTGGTCTCGCCGGAGAGCATCAGCGCGTCGGCGCCGTCGAGCACGGCGTTGGCCACGTCCGACACCTCGGCGCGGGTGGGCCGGGAGTTCTCGATCATCGAGTCGAGCATCTGGGTGGCGACGATCACCGGGCGGGCGTTCTCGCGGCAGAGTTGCACCGCGCGCTTCTGCACCAGCGGCACCGCCTCCAGCGGCAGCTCCACGCCCAGGTCGCCGCGAGCGACCATCACGGCGTCGAACGCGACGACGATCGCCTCCAGGTGCTCGACCGCCTCGGGCTTCTCGATCTTGGCGATCACCGGCACCCGGACGCCGACCTCGTCCATGATCTGGTGGACGAGCTTGATGTCGTCCGGCGAGCGGACGAACGACAGCGCCACCATGTCGACGGCGAGCCCGAGCGCGAACCGTAGATCCTCGGCGTCCTTCTCGCTGAGCGCGGGGACGCTGATCTTCACGTTCGGCAGCGAGAGTCCCTTGTGGTTGCTGACCGGGCCGCCCTCGACCACCAGGCAGCGCACGTCCGGTCCGGTGACGGCGGTGACTTCCAGCGCGATCTTGCCGTCGTCCACCAGCATGCGGTCGCCGACGGCCACCTCGTGGGACAGGAGCTTGTACGTCGTGGAGACGCGATCGTGGTCGCCGAGGATGTCCTCGGTCGTGATCGTGACGCTCTCGCCCGTGCGCCACTCGACCGGGCCGTCAGCAAAACGGCCGAGGCGGATCTTCGGACCCTGCAGGTCGGCCAGGATGCCGACCGCGCGGCCACTGGCGTCGGACGCCTCCCGAACCAGCCGGTACGCGTCGGCATGGTCCTCATGCGTGCCGTGGCTGAAGTTCAGACGGGCCACGTCCATACCCGCGTCCACGAGACCGCGGAGACGTTCGGGGGTGGCCGTGGCGGGGCCGATGGTGCACACAATCTTCGCGCGACGCGTCATGCTCCCAACTTAGCGCGCTTGGGTGAACCGATGCAGACCCTCCAGCGGTCCATCTCGTTCTGTGGTCTACACCAGTGTGCGCGCTCGGGGATCAACCGGACGAAAGTGCCCGTTGACCAGGCGCGACCGGAGCCGGCAGCGACGACGCGCCAGCCAGACGTGCATCCAGCCCGGCCGCCGCGGCCCGCCCCTCGGCGATAGCCCACACGACGAGCGAGGCGCCCCGGACGGCGTCGCCGCACGCGAACACGCCAGGCGCCGCGCACCAGTCCGGTCCGCACCGGATCCGACCAGCACCATCCAGCCGGACGCCGAGATCGTCGAGCAGCGGACCGGACTCGGCGCCCGCGAACCCGATCGCGAGCAGCGCCAGGTCACACGGGATCGTCCACGGAGCCGCACTAACCGGGGTGACCGTCCGCCCTCCGCCCGGAGCCCGCGTCACCAGCACCTCACGCAGCTCGAGCGCGCGGACGCGCTCCTCTCCCACGAACCGCTCGACGGCCACCGCGAACGTCCGCTCGCCGCCCTCCTCGTGCGCGGGGTAGGTCCGCAGCAGCCACGGCCACGTGGGCCACGGCGTGATCTCCTCGTCGCGGACGTCGGGCGGCCGGGGGTAGATGTCGAGCTGGGTAATGCTCGCCGCGCGCTGGCGGTGCGCGGTGCCCAGGCAGTCCGCCGCAGTGTCGCCGCCGCCGATGATCACGACATGCCGGCCGCGCGCGTCGATCGGGGTACCGGTGGCGAGACCCGCCGCGACCCGGTTCGCCGGTACCAGGTGATCCATCGCGAGATGGACGCCGTCGAGGTGGCGGCCGGGCAGCTCGACGTCCCGGGGCACGGTGGCGCCGATCGCCAGGAGAAGCGCGTCGTGCCGGGCCTGGAGCTCTGCCGCCGGGAGATCCCGCCCGGCATCGACGCCGGTCACGAACTGGACGCCCTCCTTGTGGAGCTGGTCGAGCCGGCGGTCGAGGTGGCGCTTCTCCATCTTGAACTCGGGGATCCCGTACCGCAGCAGGCCGCCGATCCGGTCCGCCCGCTCGTACACCGTGACGTCGTACCCGGCCCTGGCGAGTTGTTGGGCGGCCGCGAGCCCGGCGGGGCCGGAGCCGACCACGCCGACCGTGCGGCCGTTGGTGCGCGTGGCGGGCTGCGCGGCAACCCACCCCTCGTCCCAGGCACGGTCGATGATCGCGACCTCGACCTGCTTGATCGCCACCGGAGCGGCGATGATCCCGAGGACGCACGCCGACTCGCACGGCGCCGGGCAGAGCCGTCCGGTGAACTCCGGGAAGTTGTTCGTTGCGTGGAGGCGTTCGATGGCGTCGCGCCACTGGCCGGTGCGGACCAGGTCGTTCCACTCCGGGATCAGATTCCCGAGCGGACAGCCGGCGTCGCTGTGGCAGAACGGGATGCCACAGTCCATGCACCGTGCCGCCTGGCGGCGCACCGACGCGGCGTCGAACGGCTCGTAGACCTCGCGCCAGTCACTGATGCGGATGTCGACCGGGCGCCGCTTCGGATGCTCGGGCGGGTGATTGAGAAATCCCCACGGATCGGGCATCGGCCCCACCTCCCCCGATGCCGCCCTGCTGGCACGCCGGCACCCGGGGTCGCACCGGCACCTTTCATCGTACGGCGGCAACGCCGGGGCGGATCGGGGGAAGTTTGGCCGGGGATCACGCCGTAACGGCGTCGATGGCCTTCTCCATCGCACTCGGCTGGGTAGGGCGGCGCGGCGCCTTCTCGCGCAGCTCGATCATGCGGGCGCCGATCTCCTGGAGCTGCTTACGGCCGAGGCCCTCGCGGACCTTCGGGAACCAGTCCTGCTCCTCCTCGTCGATGTGGTGCGTCACGCTCTCGATGAGGACGGTGGTCTTGGCGTCAAACCGCTCGTCGTCGGGCTTCATCGCCGCCAGCTCCAGGCACAGCACGTCGGCGACGTGGTGCTCCTCGTACGACTCCAGCACGTCGTCCTCGAGCGCGGGCAGGAGCTTGCGCGTCTCGGGGTACATCGCCTCATTCTCGAGGTAGGTGTGCACCGTCAGCAGTTCGAGGATCTGGTCGACGATCTTCCCCTTCTGCACCGTGGCACTGTCGCCAGCCTTCTGGAACTCGCGGAAGAGCCGCTTGATCTCCTTGTGGTCCTCTTTCAACAGGACGATGGCGTCGGTCGACATGTGGTTCCTCCGGAAGCGAGCGGGCAACTGTCCCGGGAGATACCCCGCGCCTGGCGCCGGAAACGCGCGCTACTGGCCGCCCGCAGGCCGCCTCGGTTGATGAAGGTGCCCTTCATACGGCCAACGCCCCATGAAGGGCACCTTCATCAAGAACGGCGCGCGCCAGACAGCGAACCTCAGCGCACGACGAGCGGGCGGGACGTCGGCTGCACGGGCGCCGGCAGCGACGATTCGCCGGTCAGGTGCGCGTCCACGGCCGCGGCGGCGGCCCGGCCCTCGGCGATCGCCCAGACGATGAGCGACTGCCCGCGACCGGCGTCGCCGGCGACGAAAACGTCCGGCGCGGTGGTCTTCCAGGCGCCGTCCCGCACGACGTTGCCACGAGCGTCGACCTCGACGCCGAGGTCGGTCAGGAGCGGACCCTGCTCGACACCGGTGAAACCCATCGCGAGGAAGACCAGGTCGGCGCGGAGTTCCCGCTCGGTGCCGGGCAACTTCTCGAACCTCCCAGCGTTGAAAGCCACCTCGTAGAGCGACAGACCGTGGACGTTGCCCTGCCCGTCATCGACAAAGCGCTCGGTCGATACGGCGAAGACCCGCTCGCCGCCCTCCTCGTGCGCGCTCGACGTACGGTGCAGCAGCGGCCACGTAGGCCACGGCGTCGACTCGTGCCGGGACGCCGGCGGCTGCGGCATGATCTCCAGCTGCGTGATGCTCGCGGCGCCCTGACGGTGGGCCGTCCCGAGGCAGTCCGCTCCGGTGTCGCCACCGCCGATGATCACCACGTGCTTGCCGTTCGCGTCGATCGGCGACGCGGCGAAGTCGCCGAGCTGCACGCGGTTGGCCGGCGTCAGGTACTCCATCGCCGCGTAGATGCCGCGGAGTTCCCGGCCCGGCGCCGGCAGGTCGCGCGGCGCGGTGGCGCCGGCGGCGATCACGATGGCGTCGTGGGAGGCCCGCAGCTCGGCAACCGGCAGGTCGACCCCGACGTTCACGCCGGTCACGAACCGGGTGCCTTCCGCCGACATCTGGGCGAGACGCCGGTCGAGGTGGCGCTTCTCCATCTTGAACTCGGGGATCCCGTACCGCAGGAGCCCGCCGATCCGGTCGGCCCGCTCGTACACGGTGACCTCGTGGCCGGCGCGGGTGAGCTGCTGCGCGGCCGCCAGCCCGGCCGGGCCGGAACCGACGACGGCAACGCGCCGGCCGGTGTGCCGCTCGGGCAGCTGCGGCCGAACCCAGCCCTCGGCGAACGCGCGGTCGATGATCTCGACCTCGACCTGCTTGATGGTCACCGCGTCGGAGTTGATGCCGAGCACGCAGGCGGCCTCGCACGGCGCCGGGCAGAGCCGCCCGGTGAACTCCGGAAAGTTGTTCGTCGCGTGCAGGCGCTCGATCGCCGGGTGCCAGGCGTCCGTGCGGACCAGGTCGTTCCACTCGGGGATGAGGTTCCCGAGCGGGCAACCGTTGTGGCAGAACGGGATGCCGCAGTCCATGCAGCGGCTGGCCTGCATGCGCAGGGTGCTCTTGTCGAAGTCCTCGTAGACCTCGCGCCAGTCGCTGATGCGAATGTCGACAGGTCGACGCGCGGGCAGCTCCCGGCCGTGCTTCAGGAAACCGGTCGGGTCAGGCACGTGCCGCCTCCATGATCGCCTCGTCCACCGACTTGCCGGACAGCTCGGCCAGCCTCGTTGCCTGCAGGACGCGCTTGTAGTCGCGCGGCATGATCTTGCTGAACGCCGCCGAGCGCCGCGGCCAGTCGGCGAGCAGCCCTTCGGCCACCGGCGAGCCGGTCTCGGCGAGGTGCCGGGCCACGATCGCGCGCAGCTCGGCGGAGTCCTCTGTGGACAGCGGCTCGACGTCGACCATGTCGGGGTTGACGCGCGCCGGGTCGAGGTCGAGCAGGTACGCGACGCCGCCCGACATACCGGCGGCGAAGTTCCGCCCGGTCGTGCCGAGCACCACGACCAGCCCGCCGGTCATGTACTCGCAGCCGTGGTCGCCGACGCCCTCGACGACCGCTGTGGCGCCGGAGTTCCGCACGCAGAACCGCTCGCCAACCCGCCCGCGCAGGAACAGCTCGCCGCCGGTGGCCCCGTACAGGATCGTGTTGCCGGCGATGACGTTCTCCTCGGCGGCGAACGGCGCGGAGACATCCGGCCGGACGATGAGCCGGCCGCCGGAGAGCCCCTTGCCGACGTAGTCGTTCGCGTCGCCGTACAGCCGCAGGGTGACGCCGCGCGGCACGAAGGCGCCGAACGACTGGCCTGCCGAGCCGGTGAGCGTGATGTCGATCGTGTCGTCCGGCAGGCCCTTACCGCCGTACTTGCGGGTGACCTCGGCGCCGAGCATCGTGCCGACCGTCCGGTTGACGTTGCGGACCGGCAGGTCGAAGGAGACCTGCGTGCCGTCGTCCAGGGCGGCGGCGCAGCGTGCGATCAGCTCGTTGTCCAGCGCGCGGTCGAGGCCGTGGTCCTGCTCGATGACCTTGTGCAGCGCGGCGCCCTCGGGCAGCTCCGGCACGGCGAACATCGGCGACAGGTCGAGGCCGGCGGCCTTCCAGTGGTCGATCGCGGCGCGGGTGTCGAGCAGCTCGGCATGGCCGATCGCCTCGTCCAGGGACCGGAAACCGAGCGACGCGAGCAGCTCGCGCACCTCCTCGGCCAGGTACTCGAAGAACGTGACGACGAACTCGGGCTTGCCGTTGAACTTCGCCCGCAGCTCCGGGTTCTGCGTGGCCACACCCACCGGGCAGGTGTCGAGGTGGCACACCCGCATCATGATGCAGCCCGACACCACCAGCGGCGCCGTGGCGAAGCCGTACTCCTCGGCACCGAGGAGGGCGGCGACGAGCACGTCACGGCCGGTCTTGAGCTGGCCGTCGACCTGGACGACGATCCGGTCGCGGAGGCCGTTGAGGAGCAGCGTCTGCTGCGTCTCCGCCAGCCCCAGCTCCCACGGCGAACCGGCGTGCTTGAGCGAGGTCAGCGGCGACGCGCCGGTGCCGCCGTCGTGACCGGAGATCAGCACGACGTCGGCGTGCGCCTTGGAGACGCCCGCGGCGACCGTGCCGACGCCGACCTCGGCGACCAGCTTGACGTGCACCCGCGCCTCGTTGTTGGCGTTCTTCAGGTCGTGGATGAGCTGCGCCAGGTCCTCGATCGAGTAGATGTCGTGATGTGGCGGTGGCGAGATCAGGCCGACCCCCGGCGTGGAGTGCCGGGTCTTGGCGATCCACGGGTACACCTTGTGCCCCGGGAGCTGGCCGCCCTCGCCGGGCTTCGCGCCCTGCGCCATCTTGATCTGGATGTCGTCGGAGTTCACCAGGTATTCGCTGGTGACGCCGAACCGTCCACTCGCGACCTGCTTGATCGAGCTACGCCGGTGCTTGTCGTAGAGCCGGTCCGGGTCCTCGCCGCCCTCACCGGTGTTGGACTTGCCACCGATCGAGTTCATGGCGATCGCGAGCGTCTCGTGCGCCTCGGCCGAGATCGAGCCGTAGGACATCGCACCGGTGGAGAAGCGCCTCACGATGCTCTCTACCGGCTCGACGTCGTCCAGCGGGATCGGCTCGCGGACGCCCTCCTTGAACTGGAACAGGCCACGCAAGGTGGCACTTTCCGCCGACAACGAGTCCACCGTGGACGTGTACTTCTTGAAGATGTCGTACTGGCGGCTGCGGGTGGCGTGCTGCAGCAGGAACACCGTCTCCGGGTTGAACAGGTGCAGTTCGCCCTCGCGGCGCCACTGGTACTCGCCGCCGATCTCCAGCTTCCGGTGGACGCGGTCGGTCGGGTTCTCCGGCCAGGCCCGCTTGTGCCGGGCGGCCACCTCGGCGGCGATCACGTCGAGGCCGACGCCGCCGAGCTTGCTGGACGTGCCGGTGAAGTACCGCGCGACCATCTCCTCCGACAGACCGACGGCCTCGAAGACCTGCGCGCCGGTGTACGAAGCGACCGTGGAGATGCCCATCTTCGACATCACCTTGAGGACGCCCTTGCCGGCGGCCTTGACGTAGTTGCGGACCGCCTGCCGCGCGTCGATGCCCGGCAGCGAACCGGCGTTGACCATGTCCTCGATGGACTCGAAGGCCAGGTACGGGTTGACCGCGCCGGCGCCGTAGCCGAGCAGCAGCGCCACGTGGTGCACCTCGCGGCAGTCACCGGACTCGACGACGAGCCCGACCTGCGTACGGGTGCGCTCGCGGATCAGGTGCTGGTGCACGCACGCCGTGAGCAGCAGCGACGGGATCGGCGCCAGGTCGGCGGTGGAGTCCCGGTCGGAGAGCACGATGATCCGGGCGCCGTCCTCGATCGCCTCGGAGACGTGCCGGCAGATCTCGATGAGCCGCGCCTTGAGCCCGGCGGCGCCGTCGCGCACGCGGTACAGCCCGGACACCGTGACTGCCTTGAAGCCCGGCTTGTCACCGTCGTCATCGATGTGGACGATCCTCGCCAGCTCGTCGTTGTCGATCACCGGGAACGGGATGGTGATCTGCCGGCACGACGCGGGTGACGGTTCGAGCAGGTTCTGCTCCGGCCCGATCGTGCTGCCGACGGAGGTGACGATCTCTTCGCGGATCGCGTCCAGCGGCGGGTTCGTGACCTGGGCGAAGAGCTGGCTGAAGTAGTCGTAGAGCAGCCGTGGCCGCTTGCTCAGTACGGCGATGGGCGTGTCGGTGCCCATCGAGCCGATCGCCTCCAGGCCGGACTTCGCCATCGGTGTGACGAGGATCCGCAGCTCCTCCTCGGTGTAGCCGAAGGTCTGCTGGCGGCGCTGCACCGACTCGTGCCCGTACGTGACGTGCTCGCGCTCGGGCAGGTCGTCGAGGTGCATGCGGCCGGCGTGCAGCCAGTCGGCGTACGGGTGCTCGGCGGCGAGGCCGGCCTTGATCTCCTCGTCGTCGACGATCCGCTGGGCCTCAGTGTCGACCAGGAACATCCGGCCCGGCTGCAGGCGCCCCTTGGCGACCACGTCGGCCGGGTCGAGCTCCAGCACACCGGACTCGCTGGCGAGAACGACGAGGTCGTCGCGGGTACGCCACCAACGGGCCGGGCGCAGGCCGTTGCGGTCGAGGACCGCGCCGATCACGGTGCCGTCGGTGAAGCTGACGCACGCCGGGCCGTCCCACGGCTCCATCAGCGACGCGTGGAACTGGTAGAACGCCCGCCGGGCGGGGTCCATCGACGGGTTGTTCTCCCACGCCTCCGGGATCATCATCAGCACCGCGTGCGGCAGCGACCGGCCGCCGAGGTGCAGCAGTTCGAGGACCTCGTCGAAGCTGGCCGAGTCGCTGGCGGACGGGGTGCAGATCGGGAGGATCCGCTCCAGCTCCTTGACGCTCGCGCCGCCGGGGATCAGGTCGCTGCAGAGCAGGGCCTCCCGGGCGCGCATCCAGTTCCGGTTGCCCTTGACCGTGTTGATCTCGCCGTTGTGCGCGACGAACCGGTACGGGTGGGCCAGCGGCCACGACGGGAACGTGTTCGTGCTGAACCTGCTGTGCACGAGCGCGATCGCGCTGTCGAACCGCTCGTCGCCCAGCTCCGGGAAGAACTTCGGCAGCTGGTCGGTGGTGAGCATGCCCTTGTAGACGAGCGTGCGCGCGGACAGCGATGGGAAGTACGTCGTGATGCCGCGTTCGGTGGTCTCGCGCTCGGCCCGGCGGCGGACGACGAATGCGAGCCGCTCGATCTTGAGCCCTGGTTCCGGCCCGCTCATGAAGAACTGGGCGACGTGGGGGGCGACCGAGAGGGTCGTCGGGCCGAGGTCGGCGCCGACGGCGTCGGTGGGGACGTCGCGCCAGCCCAGGACGGTGGCGCCCTCCTCGGCGGCGATCCGCTCGATGACGCTGATGGCTCTGGCCCGCTCGCCGGGGTCGGCCGGGAGGAATGCGTTGCCGACCGCGTACGCGCCGGCCTCGGGCAGCGGGAAGTCGACCACGGCGCGCAGGAAGGTGTCCGGGACCTGGACGAGGATGCCGGCACCGTCGCCGGAGTTGGGTTCGCTGCCGGCCGCGCCGCGATGCTCCATGTTCCGCAGCGCCGTGAGGCCCTGCTCGACAATGCCGTGCGAGCGGCGGCCGCGCGCGTCCACCACGAAGGCGACGCCACAGGCGTCGTGCTCGTTGGCCGGGTCGTAGAGCCCCTGGGCGGTGGGGACAGCAGAGAACGTCACGTGTCGGGCTCCTTCTCGACGTCGAAAGCCACGCAGGGCAGTACCAAAGATGAGGGGACGACGTCGGCCCGCAGGTAGAACCGAGGGTACACAACACCCCGGTTACACATAGAGTACGCGCCCGTGAAGAACGTCACCCGGAACACGCTCCTGACCACTATCGAACGTTTTTGCGATGCGGTACCTCGCACCGGCGCCGTGACCGAGTCGTACGGCGGGCTCACCCTGTTCGTGCGGGACGGCTACGGCTGGCCGTACTACGCCCGTCCCGCGCTGGGCGGGCCCGATCCGACCGTCGACGATGTGCTCCGGGTACGGGAACGCCAGCGTGAACTGGGCGTTCCCGAGGCGTTCGAGTGGGTGGACGAGGTAACGCCGGGGCTGGCACCGCTCGCTTCTGACGCGGGGCTGGCTGTGGTGCGGCATCCGCTGATGGTGTTGGACCAGTTTGCCCCGGTTCCAGTGCCGGCGGGAGTGGAGGTGCGGCTCCTGGATCCGGCGTCGGACCAGCTCGCCGAGGACTACGCCGCGGTTCAGGCGGTGGCGATGGTCGGGTTCTCCTCTCCGGGCACTGCGTTGGGTGATTCTGGAACTGCGGAGCGTGACAACGCGGTCAAGATGCCGTCGGCCGCGGAGCTGAAGTCGGAGCGGGTCTCGCTGCGGGCCGGGCGGGTAGCGCGGGCGATCCTGGCGGACGAGTCAGGGCCGCTGTGCGTCGGCTCGTACCAGCGAGCGGGTGACGTGGTCGAGGTGGTCGGGGTGGCGACGCTTCCGAACGCACGCCGGCGCGGGCTCGGGGCGGCAATCACGTCAGCGCTGACCCGGTACGCCCTGGATCAGGGCGCCGAGCTGGTGTTCCTGTCCGCTGGCGACGAGGACGTGGCCCGTGTCTACGGCCGGGTCGGCTTCCGGCTCACCGCCACCGCCTGCATCGCCGAACCAACTTGAGGCTTTGATCCCACCCACAATCCGCGCCGCTCCGGGGAGGTTTAGTGGTGGCCGGCGCGCCAGCCGTCGGGGTCGACGTCGCCGGGGATGGCCGCTGCCGCGTCGTACGGCGTGCGGGTGAAGATGAAGGTGGCCAGGTCGAGGTGGCTCACCGTGCCGTCCGGACGGCGGACCACCCGCAGCGTCTCGCCGCTGTAATAGCCGTCGAGGCCGGTCCAGGTGCCGTCCGCCTCCGGGCGGAACCGGGACGCTCGGCTGCCGCGCCCGAGCGGCGCCAGGTCGAGCCAGCGGCCGGCGCGCAGCCGCAGCACGTACGGGCTCGGACCCCAGTACCAGGGGCCGGCCAGCTCCAGCAGCTCCGGATCGATGTCCGGCTGCGGTGCCCACTCGTCGGCGATCCGGGGCTCCCGCTCGGTCACGATCCGCAGGAGGTCGACGCTCAGCTCACCGGAGAGGCCGGTGGTCGCGTTGGCCAGCACCGCGACGCCCGTGCGCTCCTGGGGATCCGCCAACACGAACGCGAGGAACCCGGGCATCGAACCGCCGTGGCCAGCGAGGATCCGGCCCTGCTCGTGCCGCAGCTGGATACCCAGGCCGAAGCCGGCCTCCGCGTCGGCGCCGTGCGTTGTGCTGGGCGACCGCATCTCCTCGAGCGTGTCCGGGTGGAGCACGTCGCCGGTGTCGCCACCGAGGAACGCCGCCCAGCGGCCCAAGTCGGTGATGGTCGACCAGAGCTGACCGGCCGGCGCCATCGCCACGTGGTCGTGCGCCGGCTCGGGCAGGAGCACGTCCGCCCACGGGTGGACCGCCCAGCCGTCGGCGTGCGGTTTCTCCGGCATCGGGGTGGTGCGCGCCAGCCCGAGCGGATCGAGGATCTCGGCGCGGATCGCCTCGATCCAGCTGACGCCCCGGATCCGGGAGATCAGCTCGCCGAGCGTCGCGAAGCCGAGGTTGGAGTAGTGGAAGTGCCAGCCCTCCCGGCGCTGGCGCGGCTCCGGACCGAGCGCATCGGCCAACCCGGTCCAGCTCATGCCCGGCGTCCGCTCCCACCACTCGCCGGGCGACTCGGCGGGCAGGCCGCTGGTGTGCGCCAGCAGCTGCGCCACCGTGCGGTCGCCGATCGAGGTGCCCGGCACGTGTCGCTCCAGCGGATCAGAGAGGTCGACCTTGCCCTCGTCCCGCAAGCGCATGACCTCGACGGCGACGAACGTCTTGGTGATCGACCCGATCCGGTACTGGGTGTCGGCCGTCGGCGCCGCCCCCGCGATGGTGCCGCGCCCGCCGAACCAAACCAGCTCGCTGTCCCGGATCACGCCGCCGACCAGCGCTGGCACCCGAGCCTCGGCCTGCTCGGCGGCCAGCCGGTGCAGCAGGGCTCGTTCCGTGGCGGGCAGCAGCGCGCGCGTCGACATGTGGGGCCTCTCTCTCCTGTGTCCGGTTGCTGAACTGCACCCGCGACGCCACCCCCGTGGCTTAGGCCCCAGGTCAGGGCGTCGTCGGGTCCGCCGGCTTGCCGCCGGCATCGGCCTTCTCGTTGTCACCCTCGGTCGCGGCCTCGTCGGCCGGCTCGTTGCCGTCCTTCGGCTCGGCGGCAGCCTCGTCGGCGGCGGGCTCGTCGGTGGCGGGCTCGTCGGTGGCGGGCTCGTCGGCGGCGTCGCTGAGCACCCGCACCGTGCCGTCCTCGTTCACGGCGAGCTGCTCACGCGGGCCGGCGTGGGTGAGGAAGTACCAGAGTGCGAAGGCGAAGACGATCACGCACGTCCAGATGTTGAGCCGCAGCCCGAAGATGCGGTTCGCCTCGTCGATGCGCAGCGCCTCGATCCAGACACGGCCGAGCACGTACGCCATGCCGTACAGCGCGAACGCTCGGCCACGCCCGAGGCGGAACCTCCGGTCGGCCCAGAGCACCAGCGCGGCGACGCCCAGGCACCAGAGCGACTCGTAGAGGAAGGTCGGGTGGTACGTCGCCTCGCCCGGGATCGTGCCGGGGCGGCCCGGTTCGATCTCCAGCGCCCACGGGAGGCTCGTCGGCTTGCCGAACAGCTCCTGGTTGAACCAGTTGCCGAAACGGCCTATCGCCTGTGCCACCGCAAGGCCCGGCGCCACGACGTCCGCGATCACCCGCAGCGGGATCCCCATCCGCCGGCTCGCGAGCCAGGCCCCGAGCGCGCCGCCGGCGATGGCGCCCCAGATACCGAGGCCGCCCTCCCAGATCTTCAGCGCGTCAACCGGGTTGCCGTTCTCACCGAAGTAGTTCTCGGGCGAGGTGATGACGTGATAGATCCGGGCGCCGAGGATGCCGAACGGCACCGCGTACACGGCGACGTCCATGATCGCGCCCTTGGGGCCACCGCGCGCCTGGAGGCGGCGGTCGCTGATCACGACGGCGGCGATCACGCCGGCGATGATGCACAGTGCGTACGCCCGCAGCGGGAACGGACCGAGATGCCAGACGGAGGTGCTCGGGCTGGGGATCGAGGCGAGAGTCACGCGGACACGCTACCGGTACCGCTTACCGGGCGACCCGCCGCACACCCGCTGCCAGCTCCGCCGTCAGGGCGCCGACCGCCCGCACGCCGGCCGCGGCGTCCGGTGCGTCCAGCAGGCACCGCACGAGCGCCGAACCGACGATCACACCGTCCGCGTAACCGGCCACCTCGGCGGCCTGCTCACCGTTGCTGACGCCGAGCCCGATGCCGACCGGCAGGTCGGTGGCCGCCCGTACGCGCTGGACCAGCGGCGGCGCGGCGACGCTGGTCTGGCTGCGCGCGCCGGTCACGCCCATGACCGAGGTGGCGTAGACGAAACCACGGCACGCCGCCGCCGTCATCGCGATCCGCTCCTCGGTGGAGCTGGGCGCCACCAGGAAGACACGGTCGAGATCGTGCTTCTCGGCGGCGGTCAGCCATTCGGCGGCTTCGTCCGGGATGAGGTCGGGGGTGATGAGGCCGGCCCCGCCCGCGCCGGCCAGCGCCGCTGCGAATCGCTCGACGCCGTACCGCTCGACCGGGTTCCAGTACGTCATGACCAGCGCCGGGACGCCGGTGGCCGCGACGGCCTCGACCGTGCGGAACACGTCCGCGGTCCGGACCCCGCCAGCGAGCGCGCGCTCGGCCGCGGCCTGGATCGTCGGGCCGTCCATCAGTGGATCGGAGTACGGCAGCCCGACCTCGACGACGTCCACACCGGCGTCGACCATGGCGCGCATCGCGTCAATAGCGCCGGCGACGTCCGGGAAGCCGGCGGGCAGGTACCCGATGAGCGCCGCGCGCCCCTCGGCCTTGGCGGTGGCGAACGCGCCGGCCACCCCCTGGCCCGACGTAGTCACGGTCATGACGACTCCTCCGTGACGAGACCGAACCAGCGGGCCGCGGTGTCGACGTCCTTGTCGCCACGGCCGGACAGGTTGACGAGGATCACCGCGCCGTCGCCGCGCTCGGCCACGACCTCGGGAGCGACGATCAGCGTGCCGGCGAGCGCGTGGGCGCTCTCGATCGCCGGGATGATGCCCTCGGTACGGCAGAGCAGCGCGAACGCGTCCATCGCCTGCGCGTCGGTGATCGGGCGGTACTGGGCGCGACCAGCGTCGGCGAGCCACGCGTGCTCGGGGCCGATACCCGGGTAGTCGAGGCCGGCGGAGATCGAGTGCGACTCGATCGTCTGGCCGTCCTCGTCCTGGAGCAGGTACGAGCGGGCGCCGTGCAGCACGCCGACGGCGCCGCCGGTGATGCTGGCGGCGTGCCGGCCGGTCTCGACGCCGTCGCCGCCGGCCTCAAACCCGTACAGGCGGACCGTTTCGTCGTCGATGAACGACTGGAAGATGCCGATCGCGTTGGAACCGCCGCCGACGCACGCGGTGACCGCGTCGGGCAGCCCGCCGGTCAGCTCGGCGACCTGGGCCTTCGCCTCGTCGCCGATGCAGGCCTGGAGGTCACGGACAATCGACGGGAACGGGTGCGGGCCGGCGACGGTGCCGATCAGGTAGTGGGTGTTGTCCACATTGGTCACCCAGTCGCGCATGGCCTCGTTCATGGCGTCCTTGAGCGTCCGCGAGCCGTTCTTGACCGCGCAGACCTCGGCGCCGAGGAGCCGCATCCGGGCGACGTTGAGCGCCTGCCGGCGGGTGTCCTCCTCGCCCATGTAGATCTGGCACTCGAGCCCGAGCAGGGCGGCGGCCGTGGCGGTGGCGACGCCGTGCTGGCCGGCGCCGGTCTCCGCGATCACCCGGGGCTTGCCCATCCGCTTGGTGAGCAGCGCCTGGCCGAGCACGTTGTTGATCTTGTGCGAGCCGGTGTGGTTGAGATCCTCGCGCTTGAGCAGCACCCGCGCGCCGGACGCCGACTCGGCGAACCGCGGCGCCTCGGTGAGCAGGCTGGGCCGGCCCGAGTAGGTGCGGTTCAGCCGCTCCAGTTCGGCGGTGAAGACCGGGTCGACGCGGGCTTTGGCGTACTCGGCGGCCAGCTCGTCGAGCGCGGCGACCAGCGCCTCGGGGACGAACCGCCCGCCGTACCGGCCGAAGTGGCCGGTGGCGTCGGGGACTGCGGTCTGTGCTTGCTGGTTCGCTCGCGTCGCGCCGCCCTCAGCCGCGCTCGACGCCGTGCGCCGCGCCACGGCTTCGCCGGTGCGTCGCCCGGCTTTCGACTGCGCCGCGGCGCTCTGCTCGCTCACCGCTGCGGCCGGGGCGTGGCGGGGTGCGAGCCGGCGGTGACCAGGTCGGCGACGGCCTGGCGCGGGCTGCGGTCGGTGACGAGGCCCTCGCCGACCAGCACCGCGTCGGCACCGGCGGCGGCGTAGGAGATCAGGTCGTGCGGGCCGCGGACGCCGGACTCGGCGATCTTCACGACCTGCGACGGCAGCCCCGGCGCGATCCGCTCGAAGATCGACCGGTCGACCTCCAGCGTGCGCAGGTTCCGGGCGTTGACCCCGATGACCTTGGCACCGGCCTCCAGCGCGCGGTCGGCCTCGGCCTCGTCGTGCACCTCGACCAGCGCCGTCATGCCCAGCGATTCGATGCGCTCGACCAGACCGACGAGCACGTTCTGCTCCAGCGCGGCGACGATCAGCAGGCAGAGGTCGGCGCCGTGGGCACGGGCCTCCAGCACCTGGTAGCTGGTGACGATGAAGTCCTTGCGCAGCACCGGCACCTCGACCGCCGCGCGCACCGCGTCCAGGTCGGCGAGCGACCCGCCGAAGCGGCGGTTCTCGGTGAGGACGCTGATGCAGCGCGCACCGCCGGAGGCGTAGTCCACGGCGAGCGCGGCCGGGTCCGGAATGTCCGCGAGGGCACCCTTGGACGGCGAGGCACGCTTCACCTCGGCGATGACACCAACGCCTGGTGCGCGGAGCGCCGCAAGCGCATCCAGTGCCGGTCGCGCGGCCGTGGCAGCCTCTTTGACCTGCTCAAGGGGGAGCCGGGCCTGGCGCTCAGCCAAGTCTGCCCGGACGCCGATCAGAATCTCGTCCAGCACGCTCACGTGACCACCTCGCCGCGCTCGGCGCGCCTGTTAGTTCGCTCGCTCCGCTCGCTCACTCTGCGGTCCCATCCCCGGGTGCCATGCCGGCATGCTACCGAGCGAGCCAGACAACCCGGTCACCGGTCACCCGTCCGGGGCTGCGCGTCCCCTCCACTTGTGGAGTTTCGAGGGTGTCGCGCCCGTCGCGACCCTCGAAACTCCACAACTCAACGGGGGAACGACCGGATGGCAGCTCAGCGCGACGGCGGGCGGAGCGCCGGCGGGAGGTCGGCGGTGACCCGGTCGGTCGGGGCGGGCGGCTTGTCCCGCCCGGCGGCCGGCAGCCAGACCGTGAAGCGGGCGCCGCCCTCCGGTGCACGACCAGCTGCCGCGTGACCGCCGAGCCGGGTGGTCAGGCCATGCACCAGCGCAAGCCCGACACCGGTGCCGACCCGGCGCACGCCGCGATAGCGCTCGTAGAGGATGCTGCGCTCGAAGGCCACTGCGAGGTCGTCCGGCGTCAGTCCCGGACCCCCGTCGCTCACCTCCAGCACGCCCCAGCCGGGCGCAGTGCCGACCCGGAACACGATCGGTGCCCCGGCCGGCGTCACGCGCAGCGCGTTCTCGGCCAGCCCGTCGAGGATCTGCCGCGTGCGGGTGGGATCGGTACGGACAGGCACCGGCCCGCCGGGCAGCTCCGCATCGAACCTGACCCCCAGCGCCTCGCATCGGGCCCGCCACACGTCGGCCGCAGCCGCAACCAGCTCGACCAGGTCGACGTCCGCGAGGTCGATCCGGAAGTCCTGGGCGCCGAGCCGGGCCAGGTCGAGCAGGTCGCTGACCAGCCGGTCGAGCCGGTCCGCCTCGGCGAGCATGGTCGTGCCGGCGCTGCGCACGTCGTCGCCGCTGGTCACGCCGTCGGCAAGTGACTCGGCGAAGCCCTTGACCGCGGTGAGCGGCGTGCGCAGCTCGTGCGAGATCGAGAGCAGGAACTCGCGCTGCCGGCCCTCGCTCGCCTCCAGCGCGGCGGCGAGTGCGTTGAGGGAGGCGGCTACCTCCGCGACTTCGGCGGGGCCGTCCTCCGGCACCCGTACCTGCCGCGCACCCGCCGCGAGCGTGTGCGCGGCGGCGGCGGTACGCCGCAGCGGACGGCTGAAGCGGCCTGCCAGCCACCAGGCGGCGAGTGCGGCGACGGCCAACCCGATGATCAGCGCCAGCACGGTACGGCCGACGAGCTGACGACCGAGCGCGCGGCTGTCCTCCAATCGCTGGACCAGCACGATCGCGCCGCCAGTGCGGACCGGCCGCGCCTCCACGAGGTATGTCTCGCCGTCGACGACGCTGGACGCGGAGACCTGCTTACCGCTGCGCAGCGCGGTGGCGTGCTGGCGGGCTGCGGTCACGGCCGGGTCTGAGCCGGTGCCGACCTCGCCGTCGGTGTCGGTCCGCACCACGACGATCCCCTGCCGTTCCAGCGTGCGCAGCGTCCGTCCCGGGGCTGCGCGTCCGCCGGGCCGGATCCCGCCCTCGGCCACCACGTCGGCCTGCTGGGACAGGTTCTTCCGGGCCTCCGCCTCGGCGGCGTCGCGAACCAGACCGTAGGACACCGCACCGGCGATCAGGACCGCGACAGCGGCCACGGCGGTGGTGAGCAGCGCGACCCGGCCAGCCATGGTGCGCGGCGTGAGGGCGCCTCGCCGGGACGGCGCGGCAGGCGCGGTCGGGGGTGCCGGGGCGCGACCGTTGCCGAGCAGATCGCTCATGGCGACTCCGCCGCGTAGCCGACGCCGCGCACGGTGCGGATCGGGCTCGCGTCCCCCAGCTTCGCCCGCACCTGGGCAACGTGCACGTCGACCGTCCGGGTGCCGGCGGCGGCTGCGTAGCCCCACACCTCGCTGAGCAACTGCTCCCGCTCGTACACCCGGCCGGGCCGGCGCATGAGGTGGGCGAGCAGGTCGAACTCGGTACTGGTGAGGACGACCTCGCGCTCGCCCGCCCACGCGCGGCGCCGGCCCGGATCGAGCCTGACCGCACCGACCGTGAGCACCGGCTCGCCGCCCGGCGGTCCAGCAGTCCGGCGCAGCACGGTCTTGACCCTGGCCACCAGCTCGCGCGGACTGAACGGCTTCGTGACGTAGTCGTCGGCGCCGAGTTCCAGCCCGAGTACGCGGTCGACCTCGTCGTCGCGCGCGGTGACGAACAGGACGGGCGTCCAGTCGCCGTCGGCGCGCAGGGCCCGGCACACCTCGGTGCCGTCCAGCGCGGGCAGGCCGATGTCGAGGATGATCGCGACCGGACGCAGGCGGCGGGCGGCGGCCAGCGCGGATCGTCCGTCGGTCTCGACGTGGACGCCGAACCCTTCCCGGCTCAGATACAGCCGTTGCAGGTCCGCGATGGACTTCTCGTCCTCGGCGACGAGCACCAGGCCCTTGCTCGGCTCGGTCATCCCCACCCCCTCACCCGCGACCGTACGCCGCAGGATCGCCGCGCCATGTCGTCAGCGGGTCAGCGCCATGTTCTTAGCGCCATGTTCTCAGCGCCATGTTCGAGGAATGTTCGAGCCCGGTGCCATTGACACTGTTATATAACAGTGTCATCGTTGCAGCATGAAATCCGGACTGTGGACCATCGAGGAGCTCGCCGAGCGTGTCGCCGACGCGCTCGCCGCTGGCGACCCTGCTCAGCCGAGCGGGCGCGTGCGCGAGGTCCCAGACCGGCGCACGATCCGCTGGTACACGACCATCGGCCTGGTCGACCGCCCGGCCACGATGCGCGGCCGGACGGCTCTGTACGGGCGGCGGCATCTGCTCCAGCTCGTGGCCGTCAAGCGCCTCCAAGCGGCGGGCCAGTCACTGGCGAGCATCCAGGAGGAGCTGCTGGGCGCCCCCGACGCGACACTGGAGCGGATCGCCGAGCTGCCCGGACCAGCCGCGGCGGCTGCGGCACCTGCGCCCACCGCACCACCCGCACCCACCGCCGCACCCGTCGCCGCGAGGCCCGCACCCGCACGGGCTCGCTTCTGGTCCGCTCCCCCCCAGATTCCCCCTCAAATTCCCCCCCAAATCGCGCCGGCCGACGACCAGCGTGCCGTGGCGGCTCCCCTGGACGGGCGCGTATCCGTCGTGCCGGCGATCCGGCTCGGCGACGGCGCCACACTCCTGCTCGACACCGCCGGCCGGGCCCTGACCGCAGGCGAGCTGGCCGCCGTCGAAGCGGCCGCCGCTCCCCTCCTCGACCTCCTCCGCCGGCTTGACCTCACGAAGGGAACCGCATGAGCACTGCCGTGCATTTGATGACCGCCGACGACGTCGACCGGCACGCGACTGGAGACACCGGTTTCGGCACCCTGGAGACATCCCGCGGCAACTTGCCGCTTGACCAGCTCGATGTCCGCGCCACGATCACCGGCCTCAACGCCCGCGTAGACCTCACCCAGGGCTTCCGGAACCCCTTTGACGAGCCGCTGGAGGCGACGTACGTCTTCCCGCTGCCGAGCCGCGCCGCGGTCACGGCGCTGCGGATGGAGGCGGACGGGCACGTGATCGAGGGCGAGCTGAAGGAGCGCGGCGAGGCGCGGGTCAGCTACGACCAGGCCGTTGCGGACGGGAAGCGCGCGTCGATCGCCGAGGAGGAGCGGCCGGGCGTCTTCACGATGCGCGTCGGCAACATCCTGCCGGGCGAGCGGGTCACGGTGCGGCTGACGGTCGTCGGGCCGCTGCCGTACGCGGACGGTGAGGCCGAGTTCCGGTTCCCGCTGGTCGTGGCGCCGCGCTACATCCCCGGTACGCCGCTGCCCGGCACTCCCGCCGGCGACGGCACCGCGCCCGACACCGACGCCGTGCCCGACGCGTCCCGGATCAGCCCGCCGGTGTTGCTGCCCGGCTTCCCGAATCCGGTGCGGCTCTCGGCGGAGGTGGAGATCGACCCGGCCGGGCTCCCGCTGAGCGCGGTGCGGTCCAGCCTGCACGCCGTCGTGGTGGACGAATCCGACGGTCGGTTCACCGTCCGGCTACAGCCTGGCGAGCGCGCCGACCGCGACTTCGTGCTGCGGCTCGGCCTCGGCGCGGAGGATGCGGTGACCAGCTCGCTCGCGGTCCTGCCGGACGGCGAGGGTGGCGACGGGACGTTCGCGCTCACCATCCTGCCCCCGGCGGCGGTCGGCCAGGCGCGCCCGCGCGACGTCGTCCTGGTGCTGGACCGCTCGGGCAGCATGGCCGGCTGGAAGATGGTCGCGGCGCGGCGAGCGGCGGCGCGGATCGTCGACACTCTCGGCGACGCGGACCGGTTCACGGTGCTCACCTTCGACAACGTCGTCGATGCCGCGCCGGACAGTGGACTCGTCGCGGCAACCGACCGGAACCGGTTCCGCGCGGTGGAGCACCTGGCCGGGGTCGCCGCGCGCGGCGGCACCGAGATGGCGGCTCCCCTGTCCCGCGCCGCCGACCTGCTGCGCGGCCAGGACGACGATCCGGGCCGGGACCGGGTGCTCGTGCTGGTCACCGACGGCCAGGTGGGCAACGAGGACCAGCTGCTGCGGACGCTGACGCCGCAGCTCGGCGGGGTACGGGTCCACACCGTCGGAGTCGACACCGCCGTGAACGAGGCGTTCCTGCGGCGGCTCGCGGCCCTTGGCGGTGGCCGGTGCGAGCTCGTCGAATCCGAGTCACGGCTGGACGAGGCGATGGGCAACATCCACCGCCGGATCGCCAGCCCGCTCGTCACCGATCTCGCCCTGCACGCCGAGGCGCTCGACCTCGACACGGCCATGGTGTCGCCGGCGCGGTTGCCGGACCTGTTCCCGGGCGCGCCCGTGGTCGTCACGGGACGGTTCCGGGGCACGCCTGCCGGAGCGGTCACCGTGTCCGGGCGGCGCGGCGGCGCGGAGTGGCGGAAGACAGTGCCCGCCGTGGCCAGCGCGAATCCCAGCCTCGCGGCTGTGTGGGCCCGTGGACGCGTGCGGGATCTGGAGGATCGGTACGTCACGGCCGAGGCGATGTACCCGTCGTCGGGCGAGCTGCCGGAGCTGGAGCGCGAGATCGTCGCGACCTCGCTGCGGTTCGGCGTGCTGTGCCGGTTCACCGCGTTCGTCGCCGTGGACGCCCGGGTCGTGAACGAGGGCGGCACGATCCGCCGGATCACGCAGCCGGTCGACCTGCCGCAGGGCTGGGAAGCTCCGCTCGCTCAGGGCGCCAGGCCGGGGGCCGCGCCGATGTTGGCGGCCATGCCGGCCGGATACGCGGGCGCGCCGCCGTCGTTCGCGCCGCAGGCCCGGCCGGCGGCGCCGGCCAAGATGATGCGGACCGCTGCCGCCCAGCGTCCGGCCCCTATCCTCCCGCCGACCGCACCGGAGCCGCTGGTGACGTTCGCCGCCGAGCAGTTGGCCGCTCTGCGCGCCGCCGGGACCGGTTCCGTCGCCGACCGCACCCAGTTCCTCGCACGGCTGGCGGAACAGCTCACCGCACTGATCACCCGGTTGGAGAGGCAGGTCCCCGACGACGTACTCCGGCCCCTGCGCGAATTGCTGGCCGCGCTCACCGGCCCGGTGACCGGTGAAATCGACCTGGATCACCGCTGGCTCCACGCGCTCGACGTCCTTGAGGCCGTCAGCTCCCACCCGACCGGCAACCCCAAGCGCCCGTTCTGGAAACGCTAACGCGAGGCACGCCTCAGGATGTCGGGTCTTGGCCCTTGTCCAGGGCGTCCCACATGCCGGCGGGGTCGTCGGTGGGGCGGGCGGTGCCGGGGGCGTCGTACTTGGCGCCCATGGCGGCCCACCGCCTACCCCGCACGACGGCGAGTGCGCCTGCGAGGAAAGCGGCGACGCCACCGACGATCGACGTGCCTGGCCACACGGCCGACACGTCGACCTGCTCGAAGCTCTGGCCGCTGGTGAGGTAGCCGGCGACGCCGCCCGCGACCATGATCGCGCCGGCGAGGGCGACGAGGATGGCGACGAGGAGCCGCCCGATGCGCTTGGTGGCGAGCAGGGCCACGCCGCCGGCAAGGCCGACGAACGCCATCGCGGCGGCCCAAGGCACCGCGTCCCGGCCGGACAGGGTCTCGCGGACGGGCGGCAACGGTTCGGGGCGCTGCGTCTCGATGACGACCCACGTGCGGCTGGCGGCGAGGAGCGCGAGCGCGCTGCCGAGGACGGCGAGCACGACGGCGACGGTCAGCTCCCGGCGCGAGCTGGCGGCGCTCATCGGGCAGACCGGAGAGCGGCGGCGACGCTCATCGAGCTGGCCGCAGCGTTTCCGCGGCGGCGATGGCGGCGAGTACGGCGGCCGCCTTGTTGCGGCTCTCCTGCTCCTCCGCGGCGGGATCGGAGTCGGCGACGATGCCGCCACCGGCCTGCACGTACGCGCGCCCGTCACGCATCAACGCTGTCCGGATCGCGATGGCCATGTCGAGGTCGCCGGCGAAGTCGAGGTACCCGACGGTGCCGCCGTACAGGCCGCGGCGCACGGGCTCCAGCGCGTCGATGATCTCCATCGCCCGCACCTTCGGCGCCCCCGAGAGCGTGCCAGCAGGGAACGTCGCGGCAAGCACGTCGTAGGCGGTGCGCCCCGGGTTCAGGTGGCCCACGACCGTTGAGACGATGTGCATGACGTGGCTGTATCGCTCGATGGCCATGAACTCGACGACGTCCACGGTGCCGGGCACGCAGACGCGGCCCAGGTCGTTGCGCCCGAGGTCGACGAGCATGACGTGCTCGCTGCGCTCCTTCGGATCGGCGATCAGCTCGGCGGCGAGCCGCGCGTCCTCCTCCGGGGTGGCGCCACGCCAGCGGGTGCCGGCGATCGGGTGCAGCATCGCGCGGTCGCCGGTGACCTTGACGTGCGCCTCCGGGCTGGAGCCGACGATGTCGAAGCCGTCGAAGCGCAGCAGGTACATGTACGGGCTGGGATTGGTGGTCCGCAGTACCCGGTAGACATCGAGCGGATCGGCCTCGGTATCGGTCTCGAACCGCTGGCTGACGACGATCTGGAAGCACTCGCCGGCCCGGATGGCCTCCTTGGCGACCTCGACAGCCTTGCCGAACTCGCCGTCGGGCGTCCGGCTGGCGAACGCGGCAGGGCGGTCGCGGCGCATGGTCGCCACGCTCGGCGGGGTCGGCCGGGACAGCGCGGTGGTCATCGACTCCAGCCGGCCCACGGCCCGGTCGTACGCGGTGGCCAGATCCTCCGGCGCCGCATCAAAAGGCACGACCGCGTTGGCGATCAGCAGCAGCGAGCCGTCGCTGTGGTCCAGTACGGCCAGGTCGGTGGCGAGCATCATGCCCAACTCGGGCAGGCGCAGGTCGTCCACCCCGTTCGACGGCAGCCGCTCGAACCGGCGCACGACGTCGTAGGAGAGGTACCCGACCATGCCGCCGGTCAGCGGCGGCAGGTCGTCCAGGTGAGGGGACCGCAGCGCTTCGACGGTGTCGCGCAGGACCTCCATCGGGTCGCCGTCGGCGGGCACGCCGGCCGGCGGGTCGCCGAGCCAGTGCGCGCGCCCGTCCACCTCGGTGAGCGTGGCGACGCTACGGACTCCGACGAAGGAATACCGCGACCAGCTCCGCCCGTGCTCGGCCGATTCCAGCAGGAAGGTACCGGGCCCACCCGCCAGCTTGCGGAACACGCCGACGGGTGTCTCGCCGTCGGCAAGGAGGCGGCGGGTGACCGGGACGACGCGGCGGGTATGCGCCAGCGCGGCGAACTGGTCACGGTCGGGGTGGAAGGCACCGGTCGTCACGCCGGCATCTTCCCATCAGTGGCGACCGGCAGCGCGCCCGCGTCGAAACACGTGCGGTCGCCGGTGTGGCACGCGGCGCCGATCTGCTCGACCTTGACCAGCAGCGTGTCGCCGTCGCAGTCCAGCGCGACCGACCGCACCCACTGCTGGTGACCGGAGGTCTCGCCCTTGACCCAGTACTCGCCGCGGCTGCGCGACCAGTACGTGACCCGGCCGGTGGTGAGCGTCCGGTGCAGCGCCTCGTCGTCCATCCAGCCGACCATCAGCACCTCGCCGGAGTCGTGCTGCTGCGCGACGGCCACGACGAGACCGGCCGCGTCGCGCTTGAGGCGGGCGGCAATGACGGGGTCGAGGGAGGACGGGCGGGCGGCGCTGTTCATCCTCCCATCCTGCCGAAGGGTCGGCGCGGATCCCCCACCGGGCGCACCAGCGTGGCACTCTCAGAGAGGTGGACGCCGATCTGCTTGATCGTCACGCGTGGACGCTCGACCTGATCCACCCCGACCCTGATCGCCGATCCACGGCGCTAGTGCGGCATCACGAGCTGCTGCGCCAGTGGCGGGAGGGCTTGGCGTGGTTGCCGACGTCCGGCCGGATGGTGCGGGTCACCAACCAGGTCTCGACGGAGATCGCGCAGGTCCGCAAGGCCGCGTGGGCCACCTACGGGGAGACGTTGAGCGGCGCGGTGAGCGAGTTCCTCATGCCCGGCGCGCCGGAGAACCACGTCCGGTTCGCGCCACACGCGGTGCTCTACCTGCAGTGGGAGGCGCGCTTCCCGCAGGAGTGGCGGGCGGCCGCCCCGTACACGCCGTGGGGCACCAAGAAGGACGTCCTCTGGCATTTCGCCGACCGCGGCCCGACGGTCGCCACCCGAGCGGCTCTGGAAGACCTGGTGATGGCGGCGGTCTGCCGCCCGCACCGCTGCGAGGATCGCCGGTTCTCCGCGCTCGCCCGCCGGCTCGACGGCCCTGGCCTGCGCGCCCGGCTCCGGGAGGCGTCCGGGGCCGAGGACCCGAACGTGGCGCTCCGCGCGACGTTCGTGTGCTGGGTCCTCGACCACCCGGACGCGCCAGTGACCGTGGCGAGCTGGCGGAACTGGGTCGCGGCGCACCTCCGTTGAGCCGCACCCCGACGCAGGAGAGGACCGGCGCTGGCGCAAGCGAGGGACAATTGGAGGTGGCGACGGGAGGATTGTCATGACGGTACTGCGACTCCTTGGCAACGTGATCTGGCTGCTGATAGCCGGGTTGCCGCTGGCGCTGGCCTACGCGCTGGCCGGCGTCATCGCGTGCCTGTTCATCATCACGATCCCGTTCGGCATCGCGGCGTTCCGGTTGGCGATCTACACGCTCTGGCCGTTCGGTCAGTCCATCGTGGACCGTCCGGACGCTGGCGCGGCGTCCGTCATCGGCAACGTGCTCTGGTTTCTCGTGGCCGGCTGGTGGCTGGCGCTGTCCCATGTGCTGCTCGGGATCGCGCTGATCGTGACGATCCTCGGCATCCCGTTCGGCATCGCGTCGTTCAAGATGGCGTACCTGGCGCTCTTCCCGCTCGGCAAGGAGATCGTGCCGGCCGATGAGGTGCGCTACGCCTACGGTTGGGCGCGGTCAGTCCGCTGAGTCCGGCTCCGGTTCCGTGCCGTCGCCGGACACCAGAGCGTGGTCCTCGACCTCGTACCGGCGGATGTAGGAACCGACGAACGTCTGCACGATCGCGGTGAACGGGATCGCCAGCAGCGCGCCGACAGCACCGAGCACCGAGGCGCCCGCGATCACCGCACCGAACGCCACGGCCGGATGCAGATCGAGCGTGCGCGCGGTGATCCGCGGCTGCAGCAGGTAGTTCTCGACCTGCTGGTAGACGATGATGAAGCCGAGCAGGATGAGCGCGTCCGTCGGACTGGTCACCAGGGCGACCAGCACCGGCAGCGCGGCGGCCAGGTAGGTGCCGACCGTCGGCACGAGTTGCGACACGAGGCCGATCCAGAGCGCCAGCGCCACGGCGTACGGGACGTCCAGCACGAACAGCACCGCGTAGTGGGCCAACCCGGACACCAGCCCGAGCAGCAGCCGCGAGTAGAGGTACCCGCCGGTCTTGTCGATCGAGATCTCCCACGCCCGCAGCACCTCGCGCTGGCGCGCGGGCGGCAATATCGAGCAGATCCCGCGCCGCACCCGCGGCCCGTCGGCGCAGAGATAGAACGCGAAGAGCAGCACGGTGAAGAACTGGAAGACGACGCCGAGCGCGGTGGTGCCGATGTCGAGCGCGTCCTGGGCCAGGCGCTGGGAGTAGTTGGCGAGCGGACCGTCGGAGGCGGTGAGCCGGCGCCCGATCCGGTCCGTCGAGAGGTTGACGTCGAAGGTGCGGTTCGCCCAGTTCAGCAGATCTTCGGCGTACTGCGGCGCCTTCTCGGCGAGCGAGACCACCTGCGACACCACCACCGACCCGATCGCGAAGACGAACCCGCCGATCACCGCGATCACCATGAGCATGACGAACCCGGTGGCGAGGCCGCGGCGCCAGCCCTTTGCGGCGAGCCAGTTCACCGCCGGCTCCAGCGCGAACGCGAGGAACTGGGCGAGCATCAGCATGATCAGCAGGCCGCGGAGCCGGCCGAGGAGCCACCAACCGATCAGGAAAGCGCCGAAGATCAGCATCGCGAGGATGAGCGCCCGCGGCATCCACGGCGGCCCACCGGGGAGCATCGCGGCCGTGCTGCGCCCGGGCTTCTTGCCGGTGGCGCCAGCCCTGCTCGGCGGCTCAGCGCTCATCGCGATCTCCCTGTCTGCCGGTCCAGTCAGGGATAGATCTTCCTACCCTCGGCAAGCATCGCGACGAACTTCTCGATCCGGCGCGCCCGCGTCTCCGGCTTCTTGGCGTCCTGGATCCGGTGCAGGATCGCGTACCGGTTCTGGCTGTCGAGGGTGGTGAAGAACTCGGCGGCGGACGGCGTCCGGTCCAGCTCGTGCTGGAGATCGTCAGGGACGATGGCAGCGCTCGGGGCCTCGTAGGCCGCGTCCCACCGCCCGTCCGCCTTGGCACGCTCGACCTCGCGCAGGCCGGCGGGCTGCATACGGCCATCCTCGATCAGCGCCGTGGCCTTGCCGCAGTTGATCTTCGACCACTTGCTCCGCGCGGTACGCGGCGTGAAGCGCTGGAGGTAGTAGTCGTCGTCGAGGCGTCGGGCCTGGCCATCGATCCAGCCGTAGCACAGCGCCACGTCGAGCGCCTCGGCGTAGACGACCGTCGGGATGCCCGACGCCTTCTTCGCGAACTTGATCCAGAGCCCGGTCGCGGTGGCGTGCTCGGCGGCGAGCCAGGCCGCCCACTCCTCCTGGGATGCGAACGCGGCGATCGGTTCGTTCACGCCGACTCGCGCGCCGGGATCTGCTCGGACTGCTCGGCGCGGTACGCGGTGATCTTGTAGTTGAGCAGGTCGAGGTCGGACTGGAGTTCGGCGATCCGGGCCTCCACCCGCGTCCGCTGCTCCTCCAGCAACTCGCACCGGGCCGCGAACGTCTCGGGCCCGTTCCGTGCCAGCTCGGCGTAGCGGAGCATGTCGCGAACGCGCATCCCGGTGGCGCGCAGGCGGGTGAGGAGCACCAGCCAGCCCACGTCCTCCTCGGTGTAGCGGCGGTGCCCGGCGGTGTCCCGGTACACGTCCCATACGAGTCCGATGCGCTCGTAGTACCGCAGCGTGTGCGCCGTCAGGCCGGTGCGCTCGGCGGTCTCCTGGATGGTCAGGCCGATCGTCATGGGAACACCCTCTCCCTTCGAGTGCACTCCAAGTCAAGTCTCCCAGCCAGATCAGTTGCGTTCCGGGCGGTAATTCATCTACCGTTGATTTCAACACACGATGAATAAGTGGAGGAGCGATGAACGGCAACCTCGCCGGACACACCGACATCACCGGGCCCACGGCCATCGCGATCGAGGCGCTTGTCGTGGATCGTGGCGGCCAGCGCGTGCTGCGCGGCGTGTCGTTCAGCACGGTCCAGGGCGCGGTCACTGGCCTGCTCGGCCCGAGCGGCTGCGGCAAGACCACCCTGATGCGCTGCATCGTCGGAGTGCAGAGGATCAAGTCCGGCACCGTGACGGTGCTGGGCATGCCCGCCGGCTCGGTGCCGCTGCGGCGCAAGGTCGGCTACTACACCCAGAGCCCGTCGGTGTACGCCGACCTCACCGTGCGGGACAACGTCCGCTACTTCGCGGCCGTGTACGGCGTGGGCCGGGCAGCCGCCGACCGCGCGCTCGCCGACGTCGGGCTCGCCGACCGTCCTGGCCAGCTCGTCGGCGCGCTCTCCGGCGGGCAGCGGGCGCGGGTGTCGCTCGCGTGCGCGCTGCTCGCCTCGCCCGAGGTGCTCATCCTCGACGAACCGACCGTCGGGCTCGACCCCGTCCTCCGGTACGACCTGTGGAACCAGTTCCACGACCTCGCCCGCGGCGGCACCACGCTCCTGGTCTCCAGCCACGTCATGGACGAGGCCGGCCGGTGCGACCGGCTGCTACTCATGCGCGAGGGCGAGATCATCGCCGACGACACCCCCGGCGACCTGCGCGCGGCGACCGGCACGGAAGACCTGGAGGAAGCCTTCCTCCGCCTGATCAAGCGCCGCGAGGCCGGCGTTCACGAGGAGGTGGCCTGAATGTCCGTCGGTATCACGCTCGCCACAGCGGCCCGCGTACTCACCCAGCTCCGGCGCGACCGCCGCACGATGGCGCTGCTGCTGCTGGTGCCCAGCCTGCTGATGATCGTGCTGCGGTACGTCTTCGACGACAGCCCGGCCGTCTTCGACCGCATCGGGTTGCCACTCCTCGGCGTCTTCCCGTTCACCACAATGTTCCTCGTGACGAGCGTGGCGATGCTGAGGGAGCGCACCAGCGGCACCCTGGAACGGCTGCTCACGACGCCACTGGCCAAGCTCGACCTGCTGATCGGGTACGGGCTGGCGTTCGCGGTCACCGCCGCGCTTCAGGCCAGCATCGCCTGCGCCACCGCGTACTGGCTCCTCGACCTGGACACCGTCGGCCCAGCTTGGCTCGTGGTCGTCGTCGCGGTCGCCAACGCCACGCTGGGCATGGCGCTCGGGCTCTTCGTCAGCGCGTTCGCGCAGAGCGAGTTCCAGGCCGTGCAGTTCATGCCGGCCGTGGTGCTGCCGCAGGTCCTGCTCTGCGGGCTGCTCACCCCGCGCGACTCGATGGTGGGCTGGCTCCAGGCGCTCAGCGACGCGATGCCGCTGACGTACGTGATCGAGGCGCTCGGTGAGGTCGGCGTGTCCAGTGAGATCACCGACACGCTGGTCCGTGACTTCGGCATCGTCGTCACGGCGGCCGTGGTCTTCCTCGTCCTGGCGGCGGCGACGCTCCGCCGGCGGACCGGCTGAGTGCGCGCCAACAGGGACGCCGGAGCGAGCCGGAGATCCAGGCGTCAAGCCGGCAAGGCCGAGGAGGAGGGCATGCCGTTGTTGCATGCACGACGACGAGAACGCAGTCCGGTCGGCGGCTGGGCCCGGCGCAGCCCGACAGCGCCCTGTTGGTGGGCACTCTAATGGCCCGTACAGGTCGGCGGCCGGGCGAGTCGGGGACGCAGCAGGCCATCCTCGACGCCGCCCGTGCCGCCTTCACCGAGACCGGGTACGACGGCGCCACCATGCGCGGCATCGCGC